>Ga0247780_1000016_pt1 | contig 152168 bp, 174 predicted proteins | sample UWRJL079202R5_FD_179927 | JGI IMG/M metagenome (GOLD analysis project Ga0247780, IMG submission 179927) | Plant litter microbial communities from Arlington Agricultural Research Station in Wisconsin, United States - UWRJ-L079-202R-5 | ecosystem: Environmental > Terrestrial > Plant litter >...
GGAGTTGCTGGAAGGGGGGGTTGTGTCGGTGGGGATGCTGGGGCCGGTGGTGGTGTTTTCGCTCTGTGCGTCGGGGGTTGCGTTGCTCATTGCGGTTTTTGCGTTTGCGGTGTTGATGCATGAGTTGCTGCTTGTCACGGGGTGGCCCCCGCCGGAACAGACTGCGGCGATGTTTTTCTTCATTGGCCCGCTGGGACAAGGCGCGGCGGCGTTGCTGTATCTGGGGGATGCGGTGGAGAAGAGTGCTGATCAGGCCGGGGGTGGAAATAGGGGCTCACTTCCGGCTCCGGCAGTAGTGCAGTCAGTCAATGTGCTTTGCATTCTGCTGGCGCTTTTTCTGATTGGGATGGCTGCCATTTGGTTGATTCTTGGGTTTATGGTTGTGGTCTTTCGGTTGTCTCGCAGGGAGCTCGAATGGAACCCAACATGGAACGGCATTGTTTTTCCTGTTACAACAATGGGGATCGCTACGGCTCAGTTCAGCATTGTCTTTCATTCCCGCTTCTTAGGAATTCTTACTTGTTCCCTTTTGATTTTCTCTGCAATTCTTTTCATTGTAAATTTTGGTTTTACCGTGGTGCATCTTCTCGGGGGGAGGCTGTTGGTTGTCAGAGAAGATCGACGCCTAGCATCACGGGTTGACCAGAATGAGAAATCGCATTGACCTGATCTCAACCTGGGTCATATTACTGGCCTAGCCGTAGAAACGTTTGGCAACACGGAACAGCCTATCGTTGAGTATGATCTTGTCCAGCTGGTCCAGAGAATCCCAATCCTCGGGGGTACAATCTCTCAAACGTTTCCCATTCACTTCAATGGTTCCCTGAGCATTCTCTATGACTCGATCGTCATCTTCACCATCTTCATCATCTGACTCTTCATCCTGATCATCGGAGTCATCTGACCCTTCACCCACACCATCAGTATCATTCGCCGATTCCCCGTTGGTATCATCATCTTTACTCAGCTCCCATTCCTCATCCCAATCCAGTTCCTCCATAGGAATCAAGTTCCCCAAGTCCACCAGCTCAACAATCCTGGATTCTGAACCGGCAATCCTACACTCCGGCTCCCACGGACCCGCCTCAAACTTCGCCATCACCTCCCTCCAGCCCCTCCCCTCCTCAAAGGGATCAGCCTGCACACCTCTCTTAATCTCCTCACAAACCCCCTCCTGAAAATCAACAACCACCCTCTCCTTCAGCCTCTCCAACACATCAATAACCCACTGCTGAGAGAACTTTGGCTCCACGCAGTTTCGAACGACATCCACGAAGTCAGCTGCCTTCTCTTCGGAAATCTCCGCCAGAGGCCACTGCTCTTCGAGGGAGTCCCTTGTATTGATACTTCTGACATTGTGGATTCGCAGCTGGTACAGGGTGTCTTCTTTCGGCCCGCCGATAATGCGGTACCAGGTGCAGGGCTCTTTTCCGGTGGTGGTGGCAGTACCACCGGCAGATCGCCCCGGGACTAACAGCAGCACCCAGTGTCGTGTCCCTGGGACGCGGGGTTGCCAGAAAAATTGGGACCCGGTGCAGATGCCGAGGTAGAGGCGGATGATGTCTTGGTTCAATTTCTGCTCCATGTTGGTGTTGGTAGGGCCGTGGCTCCTGTGAGAAGACCGGAGAGGCGGAAGCGTCGCTATTGTAGAGCCCGAGGGCGTGCTTAAATCTGGTTCTAGTCGGGGTGGCATGGTTGCATTAGGTGCTGATGGAAATTTCCCGTCTCGGTGAGTAGAAAAGGAGGAGCGGAACTGTGAAGCAGGTTAGATTTTTTCTTTCTCGTCAAACTATCAGGAATTAAACACTAATTAGGTGCCCCATCATTAGACTTTGTCAGTACACTGGAACTCTAGACGTAGATGTGAAAGTAAAGCAAAACTCAATTACCTTCAATATTCTCAAACGTCACATCAAATAATGTCAAAAAATTTAGCAAATGCGGAAACACAAGTTCCAGGGGCTTTGTTTCAGTACTATCATGAATGACCCTCTCCGCAATCGACCGGTAGACGTTTACCCCCTCTCGGTTGTAAGATACTGAGCTTCCTTGAGCAATCTTAAGCTACGAGCCCCATAGACCAGCCACATCACCGAAGCAAAAAGAACATTCAACACCAATCCCAAATTGAAATATTTAGTCGTGGGCCGGATTTGAACCCACACTCCCGAAGGAAATAGATTTCTAGTCTATCGCATTAGACCACTCTGCCACCACGACAGATTTTGACGAAAGTGGATGTTGTAGGCTCGCTTACCTCGCCGCGACTCAGGGCTGGATCATCAAAACGTTAGAATAAGCACAGGAAATTACTAGCCGACTGTAATATTACTGCACCAGCCTAACTGATGCCAGTTGTCATCGCTCCGCGTAACATCTGCATTCCAAATTTGGGGTCGCCAGGCAGATCCGGAAAATAAACCAAAAAGATTTTAAGGAGAACCAACCGCCACTCCCCGGAACACACATTCAGGAAATAACAGCATCCTCAAGGCTGGTCTCTCCCAATATCTCGGCTCTCCACTCCGTCCTAGTCTTCTTCGCGTGCTTTTGGATGAAATCTCTCGCCATCTCAGCAAACGCCACCTGATCGTGATGGAAATCGAGCGTGACCACGATGTTCCTATCTTCAACGTTAGTACTGTCGCAAAGTTCCACATTTCAACACACCACACTCACACTGGATCGCTGTAGTCTGGCTCCATCAAAAGACCATAGATGGTCGAGATAACCATCAAGTTGCTGGTGTCAGTAGTCCAGTTCCGGTCCAGGATGCTGTGACAGATGCGCCCGTGCCGATTGACGTTCGGATGGTAAATGGGCGTAACAAAGCGGGCCTTGGGGGCGAATGAAGGATATGTGTCCTCCATGTCAAGATATACAACAAACGTGGCGCCGGTATAGATGCTGTCTGGTGGGCCTTCGATGATCACCTTCCAGAAGGACATGTCTCGCTCGCTAACGTACACATCCACGTGGGGGTGAGGGTGTGCAGCTATCTGCTGCATCTCGGTTAGAATACGATATGTTCGCATGGACGATGCCGTGGTAGCGGAACCGCTGACTCCGCCCCGAGTGTCCGCAAACTTCCGCCGCGAGACGGCTCGAAGCTCGACAAAGTTATCCTTGAGTCTCGGGTGCTCAATACGCTTGGGAAAGACGTCTTGCGTAACAATCTCAGTCGTCGCCTCCCGCTCCGCGATTAAGAATCTGTCAAGGGCAAAGCGGCGCCGAGCTGTTAGCCGTGGTTGCCGTGACGCCGAAATTTCCGCAATATCGCGTTCGAGCTGGGAAAGTACAGGCTCCATCTCGCAGATGGCCATCGCCTGCTCCAACGATGTCGGGTGGAACTTGTATCCGTTGGTGAGATAGGACACGGTGCGCAATTCAGAATTGTCGTCAGTCCCCAGGCAAAACGAGTCGACTACGATGTCATCGACTGCCAAGAGCTTCCAAAGATTAGACGCTTTGTTGCTCTTAGAGTTGGTGTCGATGCCGTCAGAGATGCAAAGTATCCTCTTCTTGACACCAGGATATGCCGCAGAATATTCCTGGATCTGATCTCGTGCGAGCGCGAGTGCGTCCCACAACGCTGTGTCGCCGTGACCTTGCAGCTCCTGGACAGTGCTTCGAAAGTTTTCGACGACAGGCGAGAGCCGCTGTGCGACCTTTGCAGTACTGTCAAAACTGATGAGACCGAGATGCGTGGAGTACCCATAAGCAAGAATGCGGTTCACAAACTGGTCGAACATTTGCTTGAGGATACTGAGCCGCGAAGTGCGGGCGCCACCCTTCCTTCTCACAGACGATTTGCAGGCGTACAGCTTCAGGACCATAGGTTGGACGCCCGTCGGGCCACCCTCCACTGTATCCGAAATACTATCTCCCGTGTCATCGCTTGTGCTGCGATAAAGAGGTTCCGCCTCCAACACTCCATTTGCGTACTCCCTCCGAAGCAGGCCAGAAAGCGGTGTCCAGGGAGACGTCAACCTGCCACTCATATGCCCGTCTCCAGTATACATCAGGCTATGCCAGATGGCCTGATCGGTCAAATCGCGACTAATCTGGGAAGTCTCGGCCAGGTGCCTCCATGTTTTAAAAAGAACGCTGCCAACGGTGGCCTTTGAGTCCTTTCTGACCCAGTACGAGAAGGAGGCTGCCGTGGTATTCCGATAAACTTTTACGAGGCAGAGGTCTGACCCTACCGTTGCTGTGCCCATTCCACCCGCAACGACCGTCTCAGCAGGCGATGAATCGGGGAGCTGAATAGTGAGGCGGATACCATCACCTGGGCTCAGGGTAGAAGCCGGCTCATCATCAGGCTGGACAGTCGTACCAAAATGATCAAGCGTAAAGCTTGGATACTGTCCTCGCAGCCCCCGAAACGCCAGCTCATATAACGCCGACCTTGTTGTAGTCGGAGAGATGGCCCGTGTAAACTGGGTGAGAGACGACACAAAGTTGATTCTGATGACATTGCCTCTCCGGGTAAATGGACGCCTTGTCGGTGTGACCGCGAGAACCTCTGTCCCCTCAACCCACTTGTTCACTCGCAGTGACATGGGTCGGTTGACATTCAGCTGCGTTGACGGGAGTCGAAGCCCAGTGAGGGGGGAAGTCTGCGCAATGCGCAGCCATTTCCTAATGGCTGCAGCTTCATACGTATGCCCATCTTGGGTTGTCATCGGTTCTCGGAATAGCTCCTGGGTCATGGGGCAGCGAAGCTCATACGGCACGGTGAGGTCCAACGATGTGGAGGCCATATGCGGCCGTTCTGTCCCATCTGTCTGAAGGTTCGGAATCGCGTTTCCACCGCTCCATTTCCAGTTGGTGTCCTGGCCAGGTCCGGTGATCAAGCATCCACGATAGATCAGGAACTCGGAGAGCGCTGATTCGTGGACGAGAATTCCAGCAATATCATTTCGGAGCTTTTGAACCACGTCCTCCAACTGTCGAGCTCCGCCAGTCCTGTCTCTCCACACACGCCGTCGCATGTCCTCCAGGTTCTCCTCTTTGTTCATTAGCTCCATGATCTTGAGGTCAACGACGTGTTTGATGACCTGCGCGGCGACTCTCCGCTGAAAACTCTGGGCACAAGCTCCGACCGTTTGCAACATATCATCGAACGACTCGTGATCTTGCAGGGCTTCTTTCTGATCATTCAAAGTGCCGACGTATATCTCATTTTGACGAATATCCTCAAGCAGAACTTCCACCTCCGTTTGGTCTGAATCATCATTGTCAGCTTCTGCATCAACGAAGCCCGCTGATTCGGACATGCTCGAGCTGCAGTCCACGCAAATCATGAGGATTTCGTCAGGCTTGTCGGATCTGCGCTGCGCTGCGTAAAATTCTCCATCGAATATGGCAGTACCGTCGGCAATCCGGGCTGCAATTATTGGCTCCAGAAGCTGCGCAACGATGGAGGTATCCACGTCACATTCGCCGCCCCTTGTCGGTCGGAATGTCATGAAATCTTGTCCCGGGGCACCGCAGGGCTTCCGCCCAAGATAGACGGCTAGAAACCCATCCCTATCGAGAGTCAAAGCAGGGTTTGGCGCGGTGTTCAAAGATGCGGGCGCGACCACCTGAAGCTTTGCGATAGAAGCGTTTGAAGCGTGGAACAAAATGTTAGTGAAATCTCCGAGGTGGATGATCTTGGCTTCGTCAAAGCCTTCAGTGTAGCGGCTGCCCGAATAGAGAATCTCCATGTCAAACATGGTGTTCGTCGAGAGCGTCCCTCCGCTCAACAGCGCAGCTCTTCTGGTCCGCCCGTCGAGAACTGTCCTGTTCAAAGACTTATTCAGTTCGTCCTCGGTGAACTGAATGATCCCGCTCTTCAAAGCATCGAAGCATCCCTTCTCCATCAAGCCAAGAATTGTGTCCACCGGAAAAGCAATAGGCTCCATGGTCTCGCTGTTCGTCAGATCGACTGCCTTCATGGAACTGATGTAGGGGAACATAGATCCGTCGCCATCCTTCAGCGCAAACTCTTTGGTCTTGCACAGAACGGTGCTGAAGAAGAGGCGAGATCCCTCGAGGGTTCTTTCTCGGCTTGTGGCAAGGACCGAGGTCGCCAGCATGTCGACTATCACCTGGTAACAAGCTTGGACAAGAGCTGCGCACTCCTCCTCGGTCGGTACGCTTCCCTCGAGTAAAATGTGCAAAGCGCGTACAGCTGGGGGGAAACGGGTCAAGACGTGCAGGATATGCAGGGCGCTATCGTGATGCGCTTCTGCCTTTTCCGCTTTCTCTCCATGGGTGATCAAGTGCACGGCCATCCGAAGACTAGACAAAAACATGGCCATGCCTCGCTCGGTTTGTTTTGTTGGCAACTCCCAATGCGGTCCATTGAGGTAGATCTCGTTTTGGCCTTTCAGAACTTTTGCGGTGCTTGAACGAGAGCGGGCCACGGCATAGACAGTCAAGATACCATCAATGGCAAGGTCGGCAAGACCAAGCTCCTCCAGCGTGAGGTCGAAGTTCTGAGTCCTGACCGGAGATTCCGCAGTGTGGAGGTCCAGAACGAAGGATGGGGCCAGCGACACGTCGCCTGAATCTTCCCCATTTGTAGGTTCGTATCTCTGGTGGCGCTTGGCGGAGCAAATGGTAACGATCGCCGGCGATATGAGCAGTGCGTTTGCCGTATCAGCCACAGCGTGCTCGTTTCCAGACGGCCCGCCTTGGTGAGACGGTACGGGAGCGAAGAACTTCAGTTGCTTCGTTTCAAGATCAAATCCAGGTCGTGCACCATATATCGTCTGAACCGCTCCGATGACGGCAGTTTCTTCGGGACTTGTCCACTCGATAGGCTCAACGACATTCTTCGAATGAATGACCAGAAAGCGGTTTGCGGTAGATGCCTCGGATGAGGCCTTGAACAGGGTACCTTGCTGGATGGCTCTGGCCAATGAACAGTTGCACTCCCGATGAGCTTGGCCTTCATTGTCAACTTCGGATGAAACGCTCGACACGCCAAGATATTGCGAGGTCCGCTCATATAGCTGACGAAGAGTCGTCTTCGAGGAAAGCGACGGAATCACAGGCACCTCCTTCACATCTTTATGAAATCGAGCCAAATGAGTTGTGACAACGCGGACATTGATGGGAACATCGCCACCGTTCGTCCAGTCTTGCTGGCTGCGACCAAGATCTGCCGGGATTGATGTGTGGGCTGCGGGACTGATTCTCGGGTTGTCTGGCCCCACAGCTCTCGTCTCCAGAGCGAAGATACTCTCATTCGCTTGGTGAAGGAGCACGATGCTGACCAGATCATCTTCATCGAGCAAGGGCCCCATCCTAGAATCCAAACGGAGCTGCAGTTGGGAGACGTTGACTGGGATTCCTGCTCTAAGGAGACGCCGGCCGATTTCATCTCGGAGACCGGCAACGGTGCACTCGGGGCCGCACAGCGCTAGGATCTGCTCCTCGCGACCGTTGGCCGCCACAAATTTAACTTTATATCGGCTGGCGGGCGACGGAGCGCCAGAGGCGCCACCACTCTGCGCGCGGGACACGAATCAGCATGTCCGGCCTCGACACTGGGGGAGGAGATGGTGATGAAAAACGGAAATACGGCTCACCTGCGTCGACATTGGGGCAAACGAACGGAACTGTTGGCGGGTATTTTTCTCACCATTCGGTTTGCAGTGTCGGCGGGCGGCAGTCAGAGGTGAAGAAAGTAGTTTGAGTAGGCGGACGAGGCAGCCTCTCTGTCAAAGGTACCGAGCGCAATTTGAAGACGCCGAAATAAAGGTATTCGGTGTTTCAAGAAGGGTTCGGTGAAGGGAACGTGGAAGGAGCGAGGAGAAAGTTGGCTTGCGGTGCAGCTTCTGGAGCCTTGTTGCTTCCGCTTTACTTCTTGACCAGCTGAGCTCCCAAGCGGGGATTGCAGCGGCTGCCTGCGTTTACTGCAAGTCTGCCTTACGAGGCTGTCAAAGTGCTGTTTTCGATGCGAGCTTCGGCTTCCTGTTGCCCGAGGTGTGCCCTTCAATTGCCGCGGACGGGAACGCCGCCTGATTCAAGCTAGTCCCCCCACGCCAACACTGGAAGCGACGACCTCGTTTGGCATCATGCAAAGGGTAGGCGCATCCAAAGGCCCTAAATGCCATCAGCAAAGCGACAGCAGAGAGACCACACAGCCATTATGAATAGCCTGCCTGGACCTTGACGCCATCGGGTGAGTTGTGGAGCAACAGACTGATTTCCTTTGGTTTGCCGCGGTTCCGCGCGTTTCAAAATCAGCATTTCCCCCTCCGAATTGAGTTAACCCACGGCCCAGCCGACAGCAGCCACTGGAGTGAGGCTAGGTTCGGTCCCATCACTTCAATCCGGATCCAGCCACCCACGGCTAGCCTGGCCAAATGGACCAGAGGCCTACCTAGCCAGTGTCATTTCGTCTGAAGCAATATCCCTCACCGATTTGCCAATAGTAGACTCAGAACCGGATCGAAAGATAAGTTCAACGCAAGGTGGATCGTTCAGCTCTTCTTTGACCCGCTCACCGCAGTCTTGAAACCCAGAGGAACCTTTGAGGAGCCAGGGTTCCAAAATATGTCTTTGGTCGCAGCTCTAGGCGGGGAGTTGCATGGAATGCAACAGCTTACAAGCAAAGGTCGCAGAGTATTGAAGAATGATCCGGCTGCATTTCCGGATAATCACGGACCATAGCGGCAGTGCGTGGCGTGCCTTCAAACTTGTGGTCGTCGCTTGCTATCCCAATACCATCTGCCACAAACTTGATACTGAACGGATCGCAGCTTACCATGTGTTCCTTCGAGTTATCCTCCCGCGCAAGTTTCTATAATCTAGGCCTCACTCGGAGGTTGGGTGCACAGACGGCGACGGGGTGTTAGTGTCTAGGTGGGGATGAGCTCCGTGTCCACGTCGCACTGTGTCACATCACGTCACCCATTTTAGTGGCAGAAAAGCTGCTTTGTGGTTTCACAGAGAAATTTGTCGATTCTAGGGGACAACTCCATAAACCGTCCTGCCTCCTTCCCTGCGTGGCAGATATTCCGACACAATGTGTAGTGTAACATCGTGTACTGCTACCGATGACGTTGATGAGATGCTAGACGGCCAGTCTTGGCGCCTCCATTCCCGGGGTTTGATGCCCGCCAAGTTTAGCTTCGGCAGGCCCCGCATCCCCTGACCTCGCTCAGCACCTCCAGGTTCGTGCGGAAGACGCTGCCCAACCTCAATTCGGGCAGACGTCAACGTTCAGCGCGTCTGCACACAGCTTCCTTCACGACTATGGTCACGCTGTTACAGAGTCCCACAGCCGCATCTGGATGTTAGCAATGGAACCGCGGCCGCCAACCACGGTCGCGTCGCTCCCGCCAGAGCTCCTGTCGCACATCTTCGGCTACCTCGCGTCGGCCCCGCCGACCAACACCCGCCTCAATGACCAGCCCACAGTCGACATGTTCAATCGCTCCGACACCCCGCTGAAGACCGTCTCTCTCGTCAGCAAGAAATGGCGCGCCGTTGTGCTTCCCGCGCTTTTCCGCCACGTGGTCTGGGCCTTCGATCGCTGGGACCTCCTGCTGGTTGAGCCTGGCCAAAACAAGGACCCCATCGATGGCCTCCCTTTCCTGCGCTTTCTCAACGAGCACGACCTCGGGCGCCACGTCGACTCCTTGGCCCTGATTCTTGGAAACAGCATGAAAGGGATCACGCGTCGCGCTGAGCTAGGCCGGACCCTAGATCTTGCAGGCTCCGGCAGCGGTACCAGCAGCAGCAGCATCTCCAATGCTGGTGATGGGAATAGTACCGCGCACGATGCTAAAGCTGAGCTTTTGATCAACGGATCGAGATACCCGCAGATCGTTAACCGAGCTGCAACATACAACGAAGACAACAACTGGGTCTGGGAGCTGTTGTTCAGGTTGATGGACCCGCGAAGGATCACTATTGTGGCCTCGCCTCAGATGTTGGCTAGTCTGTTGTCTCGCATGTTATTCCTAGGAGACGCGTGGAGCTTCAGCCGCGATCTCCTCCACATCCTGTCTCTCTCGCGGGAGTCGAAGTCGAAAAGGACAGACGCCGCGCCAGCGCCCGCTTCTCAACCCGTCAGCGGCGGCGATGCAACCAACGGAGCTACGTCATCGTCCTCTACGCTTCCCGTCCGCACAAAAAAGCCCAGTGCTACATCGAGCATTTTGTTCACCATTAGGCCATGGACGCACCTGCTCGTCAACGAAGGGCCCTCGACCCGCGTGTATAAAACCTACGAGTTCTTCCTCCGACGCCCGCCATCCATCCTCGGTGCTTTACTCGGCTGCGAAGAAACGCCCAACGATAAACCACTCATACCGCCAACCCTGACATCCATGTCGTATATCGCCATCTTCCCTCTTTCGTCGCATTTCCAGTCGCTAGTTACCTTCCTCCCTCGTTTGGAGCGGTTGTACATCCAACTCGTGCCACAAAATGACATTCTCCGTGACCCAGAGGAGATGCGCAACGTCCAGCCATCGGACCTATGGATGGAGCGCAACACATGTTACGGCTTGGTCATGCGCAAACTGCTTACCAGCGAGCTCGACGACGATAATACCAGCGAGAGTGACAACGAGGATCGCCCGCACAGCTCCGAGAGCAACTGGCGACACCTACGTGTATTTGAGAGCGGTGATGCTGCCGACAGGGATGCCTGGGAAATGGCGGTACAGTATATTCGGACATCTGGGGCGGACTGGCATGTCGAAAGCGATGGCGTCTTCGTCAGGGGGGCGGGACAAGCTACCCCCATGGGTGGCGATGACTTCACGGGATCGCAAGCAGGCTCCGAGTCCGACGATATTCAAGGCGAAGCTGCCGCTCTCGAGATCTTGTCAGTTCCCCCCGATACCTTCTCCCCGTGGTAGGCCGACCGCCGATGCGTCGCAACCAGTCGGAGACGATCCAAGCCAAAGAACATTAGACAACTTGCCCCCTCCCTTCCTCAAATCTCAGATCCAACCCACCTCCGCGAGAGACGTTTAGCCTGGGGCTGACGAAACCGAACAGCCAGGGACAGCTAGAACGACTTGCATTTAACGGCACAGCGAACCTTCCATACTCACCCTTGACATTTGCCATCGAAGACGAACTCATGACCAACCCTCCATGGTGGGAAATCGGCCATGACACTGGTTACCATGTTGCATTTCCGCACCCTCTTGACGGTAACTTGAACGCAGGCCATGACTGGTCGATGGGTATGGAGGACGACGAGGCAAGCCAACAAAGGGTGCTGTCCTCTTACCAGCCAGAATGGTACAACGAGCCAGAACCGCCAGAATGACCGATTAGCAATGATGAATTCCCCTGTACTGTAATGTAAAAGACTCGGTATGCTCTAATAGATACTTAGAAATGCAATTATGCCGCCGCGCCCCGTCTTCCACTCTAATGGTATCCAGTTTATAAATGATGCAAGAATCCCCCCCGTGTCTTGACAAATGGACCGCCGTCCCCAGCTCCGTGAAGAGTAAACAAATTCAGGACCCCCTCGTGAGAGCGAAACTGACGCCCATGCAACCCGTGCTCATGCAGAAACTTGGCCATCCCAATCCCTGAGGCCACTGATAACATCTAACCCATCAAATCACCAACGCCCGCAGACCCCAACCCGTTCCTTGCAACTCCAGATGCTGTGATGTACTACTTTCGGCAGCCATCCTTTAGTCTCGACAATGCGATTTGCTGCTAACCGGCATACGCCGCTTTGAAGGAGAACCGTCAGCCCAAAGCTCTCGGTGAGAAACTTGTGGGGATCGCATGGCCTCTGACCTCGGGCTCAAAGGCTTTCGGGCAGCGAGGTTACCAAGTTGGTTGCTTTCTCCGTGCGGTCTCATCAGTCGCTGTGAGCATTCTTCGTGTGCTGGGGGCCGCACTGGCTCGCGCGCCGGGATGTAAGAATCGAACGACCACCACGCTCCACGCCGCCAACGCTCAATGTTCGTCGTGTATCGCTACCACCGGCCGCTCTTCCGGATCGACGTCGATACCAAGGCCTTGAGCCACGAAGTGCCGAAGTTGACTAGTCATCGTCCTTGTCGCTCTCGCCAAGATCATCATCATCGCCGCTCAGATCTACCTCTCGCCGCTTGCGCTCGTCCTCAGCCATTTCACGCCACGTACTCCACGATAGCATGCCAAAGGCGCCAATTATGAGTAGGCCTCCGAAGATGGCGGCGCCACTCAGCGGTATTCCGGTCAGGAACCAGTCGACAATCGCAACGGTGAAGATTGTCAGCAGCGCAGCGACGGAGCTCAGGACCGGACTGGTGAGGGAGATTAGTACCAGAAATGATCCGGCAAAGATCATGTTCATGATGACACTGATAAACAAGAGCCAGGCTGTCTGGCCAGTTGGCAGCGCGAAAGTTTCGATGCCGAACATGTGCAGAATGGGTAGCGGGATCCACAGCACAAACAAGGTGAAGCAACCAACCATGCTGCCAAAGGCGTTCGCGAATATCACGCCTCGGCCGGCAGAGGTGCCTTCCGGAGGACAGGCAAATCGCTTGTAAAGAACTTCGTAGAGCCCGTAGAGAACAGACCCTACGCCGATGACGAGGTTTCCAAGAAGGCGCTTGCCGCCATCCAGCCCATCCGGCGAGCCGGACGCATTCCCGTCTCCGTAGGCCACGACCAGCACGCCAACTATCGCGATAGCAACCGCTGCGCTCTTGTCAAAGCGGAGTCGTTCCTTCAGCAACGGAACCGAGAAAGCATACGCGAAGAAAGCGCTGCAGTTGTAGATAGCCGTCAAATCACTCGGCGTGGTCATGCTCACAGCCAAGTACCAGCTCAGTCCCGCGACCGTTAACGATATAGTGACAAACGCCGTAGTCTTGATCAGGTACGGCCAAGGCGAGTAGGCGGTCAAGTTGCCGTGGGGAACATCAAGGTCTTGTCGCTCCACCATCTGCGCGGTGGATCGGAGCAGCATCTTGTGTCGCCGCCAGAACTGCGGCCATAGCTCGCGGCTGCGCAGTCTGAGGAGCAAAAGCTGCAGGGGCCACAGAAGCGACCAAGAGCCATGTGTTAAATACAGCATGCAGTACGCTTTATTCCATCCCAATTCATTCTGGACGTATGCCGCCAGCTCGGTCTGGATCGTGAAGGAGATCAAGCTGCTGACGAGAAAGAACGCAGCGTATGTGTATTTCTTGCGAGCCGCGAGTCTTGCGCCCGTTCCGGGGCTGCGCGAGCGCATCGTGCTCCGCCGTGAAAACGTGGGCCGAAGGGGCGCCGCATCTTCCAACCCGGTGGGTGTTCGCGACCGTAAGTAGTCCTCCCCTTCCGGCGAGGACGCAGACGGGCTTCCTCTCCAGTCGGCGCGCTGTGGTCTACGGCCCCTATCATCGCCATCGGAAGCGCCGAGCAGCGGCTGCCCGGGCCGGTGGTCGGATCGGAACATGGCCGCTCGAACGTGGGGGTCGGACGGAAGGTTGGGACGACGCCACGGTGGATTATATTTCGTGTGCTATAGGGCTGAGGCGACTTTGGCTGATGTATCGCGTCTCTTGATGACGTCGTGGAAACGAGCCAAACACCACGGAATGGTTTGAGTGGCTGTTAAGGTCGAATTGTGCGGAGTCTCGCGGCGAATTTCTGCCGTTCGGGTACTCGAGCCATCAGTGGGACAGCGAAAGTTAGAGAATACCACCGGTGGTGTACTTCGAGCATACGGAGAGATCTTGGCTGTATTGATAAAAGAAATGGTCTTGCAGACGTAGGTAGTAAATTCGGGCGAAAAGCGATTGTGCGGGTGCTGGCTGGAGACAGTGGAAGCGGAGGGTTTGCAAGTCACAAAGAAGACGCCAGATCACAAGTCACCCAATTGCGTCAATCCACCCGCCAACAAATCCGCGACGCCGGAGTCAGCTGCGCCTTCTCGATCTGTGGAGGATCGACCAATCGGATCCACTTCAGATGGGGCGTGTCGCAGCGCGTGGAGATTCCCGTTTCCCCAAATTCTCCCACCCCTGACGAACCGAAAACCCGGGACCCAGGAAACTTCCCATGTCATGCCAGAGCTGACCAGAGGAAACCTCGGTCTCCCTTCTTCCACAGCAATAACGTCATTCTGCCTTCTGCCTTCTGCGCATATTCCAACCTTCTTCCGATGTAGGCTTGCATGTCTCAGAGTGTGCTCCACAGATCTGAGGGGCGCGAGCCAGCTGAGGAGTCAAGCAGTGTCCACTTCCCCCGCACGTCCTTTGATCTTGGCCATGTTTCATTCAGTTGACGAACAAGTCGTATATCTCCTAAGCTTGCCTTATCTCTAAGGAGATCGGTTTCTTCTTATAAACGCATGTGATCGGATGTCACGCGCTATCGCTTTTTTTCAGCTTCCGGTTTTCGGTCATGCAGCGCAGCGGCACATTACCAGAGCTTTGCCAAGTGGTGGAGTCCTCGATTTGGGTTTTGCCGACCTGAACCGGTCGTCGGCCAACAACATTTGCTTGCAACTTGAGGCAACAGCCGTCTGTTTCTGATATCAAAACCAGCGTAACACAGCCCGTCTGTGTAGCGGGCCCCGCCACGAGCACCACTTCCCGGCACCTGATTCCTTCGACCCCAAGGCCTCGCCCGGATTCATGGAGGGCAGTATCATGGGAGCTCCCTTTCCGGTGAATGGCGACGCATTAAGACTCTTCCCGATATTTTATCGAAGTTACCGCTACGAAGAGCCATAGAGGCTCTAGAGAATCGGGAGTTTGGCAACGAGCCCTATGAATGGAGTCATCGTTGCAACCCACATCCCGGCGGTATCCACCACTTCACGCACACGGCATCCTCCATCATGACTCGCTTTTCGGTGGCGTGAAAATAACAATCAAGGGTCCGCTGGCTCAATGGCAGAGCGTCTGACTACGAATCAGGAGGTTCCAGGTTCGACCCCTGGGTGGATCGTGATGATGGTGAAGTGAGACTATTCAGAGTCTCGGGAATGTTTTTTGCTTCGGGAGGGGTGGTGCTGTTTTTTTGCACTGAAGGCTGCCACTACCTATTCAAAGCCATGGGGTCTCTATTTTCAGCGGGTTGCCCAGTGGGCAGTGCTGCTGGTATCGGGGATGGATATGATTGAAAACCTAAGGGACAGGGTACCTAGGATACATTCCTTCTTCTTGGACGAAGACGGCAAGTGGCAATCGCACCATGGCCGTCTTGCGCCATGTGATTAATTTCAGCGGTTCCGGCCCGGCACGGTTAGAACGGCGTTCTTTCGGGCAAATACACGGGGCTGCAACTGTGGCTCGTCTGCCGATTCTGGGCCCGGATACCTCTCCCGTGCCCCGATCCACGTCCTCAGCGGTGCTGAAGCGGCGCATATGACCGTCCGAGATGTCTTGGTGGTGTCGCATCCTGCTGTTGGAATATCGCAATGCGTCTCCCGGCGCAGACTTGCGCACCAATGGCTTGATATCTAGCCCCGAAACGTCGTGATGCAATATGACGCGAGAATGGCACGTCGCGTCACCCGTGCATATTGACCACTAAGAACCACCAATTCATATATACATGATAGGGACGCGACTTGGTACAGCGTAGCTATCCATCAGAGATTAGAGAATTCCGGCTATATCGGACATTGCCTCCAGCTTTGGAGCCAAGAGGTGTGTCCGAGTTTACCATTTCCCGATTCGGCAAGCCGTCTTCCAAGATCTTGTAGCAATATCCGACACATGTCGTACTGCTACTAAAACTATCAACAGGACGCATCAAATCACGAAGACATCTCATGGCGCAAAACGCGGGGTTTTGCACACAATGTCGGCGATGATCAAGGACGAAGTCATTTTGATGCCGAGACGGTCACGACATCGAGCTTATCTCCCTGCTTTGAAATCGAGCTCGCCGATGTTCGTATTTATACAGCTATCTTATGTTCTTTTCCTTGATTTTATCATCTTGAAACCAAAGTGTTACCAGGTAAGACAAGTATTTGACATCTCAGTCAGGACGCAAGCAACACAAGCAACAAACACCACCTGACTCATCACCTTCTCCCAAGGCACCCCAAAATGGCTCCTCCAGCAGCAGAAATTGACATTCAGCCCACCCTTCCTATTACCAGCGTCCCTGTCAAGACGCTTGGCGGCCAGAGCATTGGTAGTGCCTCACGCCTCTCTGGGCCCCTGGCGTACTCTGGCAGTCTCGACTCGCATGAGCAGTTCGATGTCACGTCTGTCATTGGGCGAGAGTTCCCTACCCTGCAACTCAGCAAGATACTTCACGATGACACCTTGGTTCGAGACCTAGCTGTCCTCGGTACGTATTACTCTTCTTGCACTGCACTCCTGAATTATCTTAGCTGACTGTATGGTAGTCTCCCAGCGGGGGGTGGTCTTCTTCCGCAACCAGGATATCAACATCGACGACCAAAAGCTCCTCTGCCAGCGTCTTGGTGAACTCACGGGCAAGCCGGAATCCTCCAAGCTTCACCGGCATGCATTGGCTAATAGCAAGCGGGGCATTGCCGTGGATGAGAACGGCAAGCTGGATGACGAGGTGTCAGTCATCTCTTCGGAGCAGAATCGCAAGTACTATGGTGATAGGTACTCGCACCTCTCCAAGAGACTTGCCGGCGAGGGATGGCACGCCGAGTATGTTCCCACTCCCCAATCAAGTAAACCAACATCTTCCGCTGACTTGCTTATGCCTCCTTCAGTATCACCTTTGAGCACATCCCATCTGACTATGCCATCTTGAAGATTATGCAGCCGCCGGAGGATGCTGGTGGTGACACACTCTGGGCCTCTGGTTACGAAGCCTACGATCGCCTGAGCCCTGCTCTTCAGAAGCTTGCCGACTCTTTGACAGCGACGCATCATCAGCCCAATTTCGTCAAGGTGAAGGAGACATTTGGTGCAGACCTGATTGACGACAACCGCGGTTCCCCTGAGAACACTGGACTGGATTTCAAAGCCGAGCAGTAATGAATTCCATTCCCCGAAAGTATACTCGCAGAAGCCGAGCAGCTGACTCAAAGTGGCACAGCCCCGTTGTCCGCACGAACCCCGTTACGGGTTGGAAGAGTCTCTTCGGTGCCGGCCACCAGGTCCGCGCCGGCTGGATCAACGAAATCACGGAGAGAGAGTCTGAAATTCTCAAGGACTACTGTAAGCAGTGTGGAGTCAAGGAACTGAACTGATCATCCGCTGACGGCCAAACCCCAGTCTACCAGCTTATTGCCGAGAACCACGACTTGCAAGTGCGATTCCGCTGGCACAAGAATGACTTGGCTATTTGGGACAAGTAAGTAGACCCCGATCCCTTTACCATCCCAACCAGCGAGAGCGATTGCTGATCCAGGCAAATAATCAGTCGTTCTGTGTTCCATACTGCTACCAAGTAAGTTGATGTCTCATGAATTACCCTGAGGGTCCCAAAACGGAGGCTGATAGATACAGTGACTACAACGGCAAGCGCCAGGGCAACCGCGTCGTGTCGCTTGGGGAGAAGCCGTATTTTGACCCCAATTCCAAGTCAAGACGCGAGGCTCTAGGACAACAGGCCAACTGATTGTTAGTTGTACAATGAGAGTACCTAGCCACTGGTGACAAAGGGCCACGTGTTGCTGAAATTCAATTTAATTCTTCAGGTTGCTTGTGGATGATGCTCAACCTTGTGAGTTTGGCTGTTCCTTGATCTTCAGGCACAGCGGTGTGAACACCGTGTACTATACAATGCCACACCGTTAGATGCACGGTAGTGCACGTGCCACGTGACGAGCCAAAATCCACTTTAAGATTTCGCGTCAAATCGCGTCCTCCCCCACATCTCGAGCCCACCGCGTCTTTTACGTGCCTCGATCCAATTTCCTCAACCTCAACCCCCCAAGCCGCGCGGCTTGCCACACCTCATCACAGGCCATCGCTGTATTCGGACCTCTTCAGCCTCGTGCGCATCCAACGCATCTTTGGTGGTTCAACTCCTATTGACAAAGCCTTTGCCGCATTTTGCACTCGTCGCAGGCGTCCGCCGTGAAAAAGACAGCTCCGCTAATTGCAGAGCGCCTGGCGCTGCTGGGCAAGATGACGAAAGACTCTCCCGTTGAGGGCATCTACACTGCCACCTACAGCAATGTAAGTTCCAAGTTCCTCAACAGCCGCACTCCTGCCTGCGAATGGACCGCATTGCGGCGAGCGCTCATCCTCGCCCCGGTCCAGACCCGGACACCCGGAACAGATGCGCTGACTGCAATTGCCCACTTTAGGTCCCGGTCTGGGAGTTCCAATTCGGGGTCGACAATAAAGAACATGTGATGCGCCGCTGCGAGGATGACTACATCAACGCAACACACATTCTGAAGGCCGCTGGCTTCGACAAGCCTGCTCGTACAAGGGTCCTCGAGCGCGAAGTACAGAAAGATACCCACGAGAAGGTCCAAGGAGGTTACGGAAAGTATCAAGGTGCGCATTTCAATCCCGCTCCCGGCTTCAAACTGGCAGCCGCTGACTGCTCTTTCCTCTACAGGCACTTGGATTCCGCTCGAGCGGGGCGCGGCGCTTGCTCAACGCAACAACGTGTACGATCGATTGCGACCTATCTTCGAGTTCCAGCCAGGCAACGAGGGCACCCCTCCGCCTGCGCCGAAGCACGCCAGCAAGCCGAAAGCACCGAGGCCTACCAGGCCCGCTGCTGGTAGACCTGCTGCTGCCAGCAGGCCTGCCATTCCCAAATGGAGCAGTAAGTCTAACAAGACCAAGAACTTGTCGCAAAGCAGCATCTCACAAGCCTACGAAGGTGCCCCTCCTGCGCAAGAGGAGTTTGACGGAGGCGACGCTCACATGCAAGACGACGACACGCCCGACAATCTAACTGTTGCCTCAGCCTCATACATGGGCGAGGACGACGGGTACGACCTATCCCACTTCTCTACCGGTCGCGGAAAGCGCAAGAGGGAAGAGGAGATTCAGAACATGACGGAACAACAGCACTCAGTATACGGCGATGAGCTGCTGGACTACTTCCTTCTTTCTCGGAATGAGCAGCCAGCCATCCGTCCCGATCCGCCGACCAACTTCCAGCCCGACTGGCCTATCGACACAGAGCTGCACACTGCGCTCCACTGGGCATCTGCCATGGGCGACGTAGAGGTTATCAAGCAGCTCAAACGCTTTGGTGCTACCTTGGCCTCACAAAATGTGCGGGGCGAGACGCCGTTCATGCGAGCGGTCAACTTCACCAACTGCTTCGAGAAGCAGACTTTTCCTCAGGTCTTGAAAGAGCTGTTCCCAACGGTCGATGCGCGCGATAGCTCGGGTTGCACCGTCATCCATCACGCTGCGATCATGAAGAGCGGTCGCGTCACAAGCCAAAAATGCGCACGCTACTATCTGGACAGCATCCTAAACAAACTTCAGGAGGCGCATCATCCAGATTTCGTCCAGCAAATTTTGGACACTCAGGATAATGATGGCAACACAGCCGTCCATCTTGCTGCTCAGCGCGATGCTCGCAAGTGCGTTCGTGCACTTCTCGGACGTGGAGCCTCCACAGACATCCCCAACAACGACGGCGTCCGAGCTGAGGACATGATCAAGGAACTGAATGCTTCCAAGTCGAAGCATTCTCATCCTGGACCGCAGCGGTCTTCGAGCCCGTTCGCCCCCGATTCCCAGCGACATAACCCATTCCACGACGCTGTTGCCGAGTCTGGTGGTAGCAAGAATGTCAGCTTCTCGAGCGAAGCTGCGAACATGGTTCAGTCCCGCATGACGCCCCTTGTGCTCAACAAGCTTCAGGAATTGGCGCGCAGCTTTGACGAGGAGCTCAGGGAGAAGGATGAGGCCGAGAAAGAAGCACAGAGGGTTCTTCTCAACACGCAGGCGGAGTTGGCGAGTGTTCTCGCCCAGATCGCCGAGGCGGAGGCCCAACTTGAACCTGATGATGTAGCCGCTAAGGCCACCGCCGACGCTAAGATCGCCGGCAGGAAGGCGTTGGCATACGTGACTCACCAGAATAGAATCACCGTTCGCGAAGACTCTAACCACGAGCTGGCCATGATGGTGAATGGCGACGGCGCTCAGGACGACGACACGCCCGAGGAGCGGTTACGACTGGCCGTGCAGTTGCGGGAGATTCTCGGCAAGCAACGAGCCCAAGAGGCTGAATATGTCGAGGCACGTGGCGTGCTGGGTACCGGCGACAGAATCGACAAGTACCGCCACCTTCTGCAGAGTTGCCTCCCACCGGAAGACCACCAACTACTGGACGAGAACCTCGACGACATGATCAGAATGATGGAGGATGAGGCCGATGTCATGGGCCGCGATGAGCCCGATCTTCACATGCAGTTGATGGCCCGATAGGAACGCACAGGCCCCATTGCACGAAAACTTCGAGAGCAGGTTGTCAATGCGTTGGCCTCACAGGGCCAGATTTCCCGTCCCTTCGTCATTTATCCGGAAGGGAAACCCGTGATCTATATTCCTTGGGATGCTTTTCTGTGGACTCTGTGTCGAGACTGTCCTAATCCCGCTTGTCCTCGTCGACCCATTCCTGACGACGACGTTGGCGAAGACTTTCTCCCTCAGGGCTCTCCCTTCGAGGCCAGTCTAGACGAATTTGGTCTCCCCCAGGAACGCCCCTCCGAGGCTGGTATTGATGAAGACACATACTCCTAAAGCGGTCTCGCTTGGGACTTCACAGACTTGAATATTCGAAGAGTTCGGGAGTGATGGGAGGTAGAGCGGTGTCATTTTTGCACCAGGTATCTGCAACGGCAGTTACGTTTTCTTTTTCCCGACAGTTGGCTGAGGTGTGCTTCACCGCCTCTTTCGAAGGCCACGATCACATTAGCTCCTCGGATCTCTGGTTCATTTCTTTTTTTCCTTTTTCGAGTACCCCATACGTATTGATGCAGGCGACCAGTTTGGGATTTCGGCGGCGTTGTCTCGGGCCGGTTTTATATATCTCATGGAAACCTGCTGTTAGATTAGGCGTTTAGGTTGGGCATGGATGGGCCTATCTTGCCACACATCATGGAGGCGGCGGCTACTTGGGTGGAGGCATCGGCGTTTATGGCATGCGTTCCCCGTTATGGGTCCCCTTTTGGTCGGGCTGACCTCACTTGCTTACTCGATATCATGTAACCTGTACCACTCGCGTTTGCCCAAGGGCAACAAGGCACAGGAATCGCCCGAGGAAGGGAACTGGGTATCGAGTTGTCAGATAAAGAGGTACTAGATACCTAGTGTTGAGAATAGGGAATGACAAGAGTAGCAAAAAACACGCATCCTCTTGCTCACTGGTGCAATCGTGGACCGATGAAACAGCTCCACGAGATATACGTCTCCGCGCAACCCCTACCCCCTTGCCCAGCAAAGCTAGTACTGCACAACGCAACACAGTGGCAGCCCGTTACTGCCTCAGATGGACTCATGGTGCAGAACGCAGCGCCGGGAAGTGGTTCTTCCGGAATCGAGTCGGTCTGAGCCGCATGAGGGCTTGCTGTCATTTCCCATGGTTTCTGAGTCAGCTCAGCCCATATCCCGTCATGGGATGATGGGAGCGCCCGGTTGGGGGCCAGGCCGGAAACGACGGGCAGGGTAGCCGCAATGGTCGCCACAAGGCTATGGATAGAATGTTTGCCCGGTTGTATGTAGAAAAGGCGGCAAAAAGATGTCTTATTTGGTGGTTAGAGGGGGCTACATGCAGCAGTAACTGACTCGCCGGCTCGTGGGGACCGTAAAGGAGCGGTGACGAGCGAGAATGCCCAGGAGAAGGAGGGGGAGACGCGAAGTACAGAGATACATAGTCATGAAGGGGGATCTAAAGAGACGAGGGACATTGATGACCAGGGGCGTGGAGATTGATGCGTCTCCCAAAACATCACGGGTCCGTTTGTTATGTGGTGAGAGCCTACTCCGTCAACAAACATGAACCAGAGTCACCGTTGTGGCACACCCCGCAGGCGCGTCTCGGCCACAAACGTAGCAGAGGATGCCGAGGTTCCTGCTCCACTGACTTTGGTCATCCGTCCTACAAGCTTATCGCCGGGGCTTTGTGCTCCCTTGCCTTCCACTCACCTGGAGATCGACCGGTCCGCATGATCATCATAAGCTACTCGGCACTTGCTGCTGTCTAAGCTGGATAGAACCGCACCCCACCGCCGGTCTGCTCGCCTCATGTCTCAAAGCCTTCCCATCATTCGTCTCGATACGAGACATTCAGCTTCCGTCCAGGGGATCAGACATCGCTGTGGTAGCCAATGTGGGGTCGCTGGCGACCATCTCGTTGCCTTTGGCTTCTCTTGCCCTCAATAGCTGGGGCGGGGCTATTCCGCATCAATAGAGCCTCGTTGCTTAATGGAGCTGGAAGCCCCTCCGGACTCGGCGGGTATCGTCTGCGCGAGGGGCTGCGGCGAGGATGATCGCACATGAGGCAGCCTGAATCATCGTCCATTCTGTCCCAATAGGGATGTCGCCGCCCAAAGACGCCTCTCTCACCCTATCTCGTGCAGAGTACTACGTAGCTGTCAACGGAGTTGGCGCAGTCCGGAGACATGCCGGCCGCCTCGTGTAAGTCGGCGGTTGGGATCACGCCGTCGAGACTCCGGGGCAATGTCGTTGGTATGCTCTGCAGCCCGTTAGCGGAGAAACTATGACACGACATGAAGCCCAATCGAAATGGCGTTTACGCAATCGCTTGGTTGCTCAGCCTCCTCATATTACGACACAACCGAGCTAGATCCGGGCGAGCTTCGCATCTCGAAGCCTCAGCTGGGCCGAGGTCCCGCCAGCTGAGCAGGTGCTTGTCACGAGACCCCACTCCGGACACCCGCCTGCTTGCAGTACCGCACACGCGTTCAGCAGAACATCGCCATGATGGGCAACCTTGGAGTTCTCGATAGACCGGAGACTCGGACCGCCGCGGTGCCGTATCCTGTCCAGTCAGCAATTCGTCGCCGCCACGGGCACGGTGAACGGCGGACTTGTGGGATTGCTGGCTTTGCCTTCGATCAGCCAACATCCTTCGCGGCAAAGCAGTTCTGGCTGCTGGTTGGATACCGCCAGATCGGGTGCAACAAAAACCTTAATGGCCGGTTCTGCGGCCAAGCCAGGCTGCAACGAGCCGTCCCTTCGCTGGGAATGTCGTAAACGGACCTCTCGACGGCCGCGGGCGATGGCATAGAGAGTCACGTTGTTCGCAACAGCCCGTCTGCGAATGCGCTCACTTTGGGGTTTCGAGAGGCAACAGGGAGGAAGAGCAGGCTTCGAGATTAATCCTGGCCAGTCAGTCGTGGCAAGGCAGCAGAAAAAAGGTCAATTGGCGGGGCAATTGCAGCTGACCGACGGGAGCGACGGGCCAATTGACGGTGCAGGAGGACAAGTCGCCTCCATGGCGGTCTCGTCTCCAGCAAGGAAGCATCGAAATGGCGTGCACAACATTCCAAGATGGCGGCCTGGCACGCAAACATCGCAACGGCAAGGAAACCGAGAATGGCGGTCAAGCTAGTTCGGGGGCCGTGCCTGGGAGTCGAGTGCTTTGAGATTTGAGAGGAGGATCCAAGATGGGACACGGGGTGCATGAGAATGCCACCCGTATCCGGTGGTGGTGGCGGGTGTCAGACCGGGCAGGAAGTTCTGACAGAGCGCCCCTTCCAAATTATCCAAACTCGACAGGTATATTGCGAAATCAGAAGACTAACAATGCCGGGTTTGGTTTTGGGTTTGGCTGACGGTGTGGAAGGGCTTCGGAACCGACAGGCGGGAGGTGAGGTGTGCACGGCAGGGATCCGAGGAGAGGGGAGGGATGCAGACAGGGTTCTTCCATAGGGCTGAAGGATGGCAAAGACGGACAATGGTCTTCAAAACCACCATTTTCCTAATGGGTGCAACGCTCATCTGTCAGCAGCACTCCACACAGCGAGCGCGACTCGGTGCGGGTAAGCGCCAGGGACGCCGGCTCGGATTCGAGCAACCTCTACAAAGTCAGCGCTTACCAGTTGTATCGGAGACACGGCAACGATTTGATCACCGCCCGGCGTTTGTTGAGATTGGGGGCCAGCAGAAGCGCGGACATCGTGGAAGTCGCCGATTATCTGCACAATCCTGCTATCTTGTCTGCGTACGTTGCGGCACAGCCCAGTCACGCATGCTTTGCGATCTGCATGGTCCTGTTGTGAGCGCCTCTTCTGCAAATGGAATGGCGCAATGTGGAGGGGCAGAGGAGCCCGCGTATTTCCCGCAGGCCGCCTGCTGGCATGGAGGTGCAACATGGGGAAATCAGAACGGGGGATAATAAGAAACTCACCGTGATAATTTCCCCTTTAACGAGCAGACAAATTAACAAGCTGTTGACTCCCTCTGGCACAGACGTGCGCATCAACAGTGGCGAATATGTCCACCAAGCTTTATATAGGTAGCATCGCGATGGTGCCCACGTATGCAAAGCCATGTAACTGAATCTTGGGTTTTCAGCTGCCAATGTTGCCGAAAACGGGGTAATATCAAGAAACCTCCACTGTGGTTTTGTGGTCCCGGTGCTGTTGCAGGCGATCGACGTGGGATGTGGACAGTCGATTGGGGGCAAGAGTCCGGTACCTTGCATTCTCCTATCCAAAGATCGCGATCGATGACGCACCAAGGATCAGGCCGTGCCCTCAAATGGGATGGCGTCTCGTCGCGGACTCCCGTCAGTTGGCCACTGACAGCTGCGGGCTCAAAGTCAGGCCGGATGCCCAAGAGCCGCAGGTTGCGTTCCACCAAGATTGGATGGCAGACGGAGGCACTGATGAACAAGGAGCTCCAATTCGGTGTCTGTCAGAGGCCCTCAGTAGCGTAGCCCTCTCGCAAAACGGCAGCTGCAAAAGGCAGGATGGAGTCTGTGGGTCCGCCAATCGTTGACTCTTGGAGGCGGTCAGATGGACCCGAGGCGAGTGCAAGGGAGCTGAACGCCAAATTCCATGCCCCTCCTGCCCCGCCTGTCGCCCACCTTCTGCTGCCCCTCCGACGGGACCCCCTCGTCCTCCCCTGACCGCAAGGAGACCTCACAATTTGTCTGCGCGTCTTCTAGGTTGCAGCGCCGATCTGTGACACCGAGGTGACAATTTCGCTCGGTGACCTGCCGCCACCTTGTGTTTTTTGTTGGTCATCCTTCGTCAGATCAGAAATTTATGGGGATTAGTGATGGGCCAACCGCCGAGCCCCAGCGTCCCGAGTCCGATGCTTCAACCCGACATCCGTCGTCGCGGCAGTTCAGTTCAGTTGTCAGTCCCCCAGCCATCCAGCCGCCCTGCCGTCTCTGCATCTACCCTAGTTAACTGATCCCCGGTATTGGAGTCGTTGAGTCAACTTAGAGGGCTCAACGGCATACCGACAGTTATCTGCTTCAGCCGTCACACAGCGCCATGCAGGGTACGAAGTACTACGGGCAAGCAGACCCGCATCGAGCGAGGGTGCGCCCGCATCTGCACGCTGCGATGGTGTTTTTCCACGCATCGCATGGCGGTGCTGCTGCCGCCGCCGACGGGCTAAGCGCTAGCCCAGCAACGCGCCGAGATTTGGCGAGATTCAATCAACGCCTTGTCTCAGGCTGGTCGGGCTGACGCGCACCATACGGCACCCCACTCATCAGGAGGGGTTCCTCGGTGAGACTTCAACAGACGGCTCTGCGCAGACAGCCATGGCTTCTGTGCTTTCTGCTTTATTGGCCGACAGATGCGGTATCGGATGGTTAGCGAACAACAGCACTTGGGCACTTGGGCACTTTGGCACTTGGCTGGCTGAGCAGGGCAGCCCTCTCGCGTGTCTAGTAATTCGGATCACACCTTGATACGGATCCGTAGTGGCTTGAGATGAACCCCTCAGACCCACCAGCGAATCGTCCCCGGGCCGTTTCAATGGTTTGCAAGGGGCATGGCGCGGGTGGCGGTCGTGTCACGGCCAGCGGCCCATAGGGCTCGACAAAATGCCAGCTGAGGCCGAAGCAGCTAGCCCAATCCGCCGAGCTCGCTCCCGCACCGCTCACGTGGAGACGACACCCCAGGGTGTGCTCTTCCGTCTGGGCGTCGCGTCCGCTGTGAGGCCTGCACGACAACCACAAGCTCATCGCGACACCCAAATCTGGCAACTGAGCGTGTCCAAATCCGTTTTGTGGCACGCTCACCCCTCCCCACCGAGGTAGCCACTGGAACCACCGATTAGCCGAACGAACGGTGTCATGGCTGACTCGGGCGGCGGGCACAGAGCTTCGAGAGCGCCCGTCCGAAATGAGCAACAAGAGAGGATTTGAACCGGGCTGAATGGCAGGGGTCGGTACCAATTCACTTGATCGCGGCCCTCTCAAATCGACCCTCTTCTCTTCGCGAAGGAAGCCGGCCGTTTCTTAGGCCGAAGTGAGGATGAGGAGCCGTCAAAAAGCCTCCAGTCCACCTCCGCCCGCCCTCGCCGCCCCAGGTACCATCGCGATTCTTCACCAACCACCGCTGAGGGTCGGTAAGGTTCTCATGCCCGGACTGTCCCTTGTCGCCGCGCTCTCTTTTGGACCGCTTTCAGTGGCGTCCGCCCTTACGTATCGATGCACACTAATACACTATCAGCCCCCGGGCGTGCTGACCGCACAAGCATCGCGCAGGACTTTCCAGGTTGCTCCCTTGCAAATGACCTTCCCCCACCATCGACGCCTCCCTCTCGTTCCACGAACGACAACCTCCCCGTTTTCCCCCAGGCATGTGCCAAGCGCCATTATCCCATGACGGACTGACTAGTGTCGGCCTACCTGTTGTCAATTGGCCGTTCTCCATTCGATGTTTCCGCTGGAGGCCAGAGGCTGAGGAAACATTCCGTCTGGACCTCCCAATTCGGCCGGATTTGTTCCCCTGCCAGTTAGACTGGTCCAATGCAGCCCTACCTTCAGCGCACTCGGGGTAGGATTCCCACTCGATCTGATCTCTCGTGCGGAAACGCGCTTGGGACCAACTCGCCTCGCCTATCCCTCCCAAATGACCCGGCGATGCATGGCTCCATGTCGTACAGGAGGACCTCGACGGGCTTACACCCCAGGTCGCCTCGCGCGCGTATACATAAGACGAACATGACCGCACAAATTTCCCACGACACTGACATCTCCCCCCTTCTGCCCCCAGTGGAACGCAAGCTGCACCCTTCACGCTCCTTCTTGCCACCCTTGTTTCCTCAGGACGCAGTTGGAACAGTGCTCATCGGCACGCAAAGTCCGCCGGCGCATAGGCGCTATCACCGTTGGACGAAACGCCGCCCCTCGATATTGATTCAGCCGTTCGCACCGCGGTGAGAATCGCAGCAGCACACATCGAAGGGCGTCTCCTTCAGTGTAAGTGTGCCTTCCCTTTCTGGTCCGATGCATCCAATTGGACAATGCAGACCTGTCATCTTTTTTCCCGTCCTCCCCTTCATCCTGCCCTTAAGTCTGCCTTCGGTTGTAGGTCGGTTATTAAAAAGTTTCCGTTGGACCAGCGCCGCATCCCTCCGTTGCATGTTTGCCCTCGCTGTCCCTTTCGGCCCCCGTTCCGGCCCCAGTGCGGCGAGTAAAGGCATTTCGCCTTCAGTTTTTTGCGCCGGTAGACCTTGGGGTTTCGGAAATCCACCACTGCAAGCCGCGCCAGCCGTTTCTCCCTCACCCCCGTGCGGGACGGCAAATTTCCGTGACACCACCCTCACCACCCTGACGCCCCCGTAGTCTATAGCGCCGGCCACCCTCCAGGACCGAATTTACAGCGGGCAGAACGCCCACCTTCAACCCCCCAGACATCGGTAATCTCCTGACCTCCAGTTGCTCGGGGCTTTGCTGCAGCATGCCAACCCTCAAGCACCCTCCTGACAGTAACGTCACCCCGGAGCCGCCTGCCTCATCAAGCCACTACTACCTTGAGGCCGCTAGCACACATATATACCTTGCAGTTGCGGCCGTCGCAATCTTGGTTATAATCCGCCTGGCAAGAGCACGATTCAGTTCACCGCAGCAGGCACCACGGTGGGCGCCAAAGTGCGAGTTTCAAGAGGACAGGGACAGCTTTGGCCCGGAGTGCCGGAAGGATTCAGCAGCGGCTTACAGCAAGCGGGATTCAGCCGTGCGCTCTCCTTGGAAGGCACGGGACCCGAGGGGGGTCAGGCTGAGCTTTGAGCGCGAATCACAACAGGTTCTTTGGGCGGCGGGGCTCTTGCCTCCTGGTGTTGGTCCTGGACAGTCGAAGCCTGCTGGGCGAACGCGAGCGATGGATGGCATTGACAAAGCGCAAAGGAAGGATCATTCAGGGTCAGCATCGGCAACGTCACGTGGCGTCAGCACCAGCAACCCCAGCGCCGCAGGCCCCAGACAGCAGCAAAACCCCCCGCTCCCCAGGACGCGTCCTGTCACTCCCGAAGAAACCAGACGAGGAAGCTACTCGCCTCGCTCTCCCGCCCGACCTTCTTCTCCCAGACGTCCCAGCGGCGGCTCAGATGGGGCAGGCGACAAGATATTCAAGGGAAAGGGACCCATGGCAGGACACAGCAGCTGGACTACCAGGCCCGGGAGTTCGGCGCTGGGCGGGGGAGTCGGCCCACAGTTCGGCGACGGTCCGGGTCTCGGCGAGTCTGCGCAATACGATGCTCCGAACGCCATGGACTCTCAGACGTCAAGACAGTTCGCGCGCCCTCCGTTGCCGCCTCCATTGACCCCTCCGGTCCTCAGCACCGCTGTCTACCCATTTGAGGACCGCCGGCGGAGCTATGCCGTTTCCATCCCGCCAGAGCTGGACACCAGCTTCATACATCAGCCCAACCCTGACTACGCGGGCGGTTCGACATCCACGGATCTCTTCAGCTCAAGCCCGAGAAGCGCTTCCGCTACCCCGCGACGTAGATCCTACACCAAAAGCCTACCCATCGGCATCCCGGTCACAACTATTGCCTCATCGTCCACCGAGACCATGACCTCGGCCGATACGTTCTCTCCCTCAAGTTATCCACCAACCTCGCCGTTGCTCCCGCCACCACCGCCTGGCCACGAATTTCCTTACGAGTATGAGTTCGTTGGCGGACCCGGCGGCCCGGGAATAGTAGACTCATATGAGGAGATCGACCTCCACGGCGAGATCATATCAGTCATGGACGATGCTGGCCACGGATGGAAGCGCCACACGCGCGTCTATGGCGGTGGGGTTTGCCTCGCATGCGTCGCGGCCGGCGAAGAAGGAGGGTTCTACGGTGACAAGGTACCACTGGAGGACAGAAGGTAGTCCCGGCTCTCCCTTTTTCCCATACCAGCGAAGTCAGGGGGGTTGCACTTTGGTTGTTGGGATGAGCCACGCTGGTGTTACCTGGTACGGCAGACCGTTTCGGGGTTTCCTACATCTCCCATAGGTTGAGGGTTGCGGTGGAGGGGTTGCATTTGGGCATCCAAGCATACGGTGGGAGCATTGCATTGCATCATGGGCCACTGCTGCATTTTGTGCTCGGGGTAAATGGGGGTGGGAGTCGGCAAGAGACGCCGAGATAAACCGAGGAAGAGCGGTACTAGGGTTGGTTGTTCTTAATGGGGAATGGGTTTGTGGACAGGCGCTCGGTTTATGTGGTAGAGCGATTGGGCTCACGGCTATTACGACCCATATTTATTTTCTATTTCTTTTTTTACTTTGGTCCGGGTTTATTTTTTCTAATTCTTCTTATATCGACTCGGTCGGTATCTTGTACTTTGGTTTATTTTCAAACCTTGAAACTTCAAGGCTCTTGATCAATGACCGTTTGTTTTGGCTGGGTGTTCCAGCACTTCATCTTTCAATGAAGGCTGTCCTCTAAAAGAAAGATTCTGGGAGGACAGCCCTCGGTGTTGCGCGGGCACCTTTTTCTTCTTGATTTTCCGCCCTCTGATGTTTGATATTGTTTCGCCATTGTAGTTAGGTTACGTTTGATACCCTTTTCAACAATGCTAGCACTAAGCATGGCGTTTTTTCTTGCCCCCAATGTAGTCTACAATCTGGATTGGTATGATATCGCGATCTTCTTCATGGGGCGTATTGACAAGCTTAGTTGAGTCTCGGGAATAGTAGGCATATGAAAAGGCGATCGGAAAGCCGATCCTGTCATCCCACTATTAGCGCTGTTGTAGGGGTGAGATGTAGAGCTATCTGCCACCCTAGGCGTGGCAACCCACAAAAAGGATTCTGGGGAGGGGGGAGATCCGCAAGAGATGACACTAGGGCCTAATTTGCTTGTAGGGCTCGGCGCGTGGGCGCGGGCGTGGGTGTGGGTGCGGCGCTTGCATGTTGCTCCTGCGGCTGGGTTGTGTGAGGGGAAGGGGGAAGGGGGTTCACGTCCAGCTCTCACGTCATCTCGGTGCTCGCAAGATGCTTATCCAAATCGTTGTGTTTGCCCGACTCCGCCCAATTCCTGTTTTCGAACCAACGCATAAAGTGCAGCAGGATCTGCTCCTTTGGCTTTTCTGTTGTTCCGCCCGTCCCTAGTATTGTGTTCTGCAAGCGACCTCGGGAGGCATAAGCGGATTGATTCCTTCAACGTGGGAAGAATCCGAATTGACGACCGGGGGGGATGGGATGGATAATGAAACAGCGGCTTTTTCAATATAAGCGAGGGTACCGGAGGAAAATATCTAGGCGCGATGTTTCTAACGCTCAATATCTACCTAATGGAATCTAAGTTGCCTGCCTGCCTGTTTTCCCCTATGTGGCCTTATTCCTTCGCGTTGCGCCCTGTCAGCGTTGTAAGCAGAGTGGGTTCTTTCATCTTTCTTTCCCGCAGGAAGCGTCGACATCGGGAAGCAAGAAGCACGAGGGCCAGGGCCAAAGTCGGGGAAACACAAACTGCCGACGGGGACCACCAAGTTGAGGATGAGTTTGTTTCATCATGTGTGGTAGTAAACCGACCAAACATGTCATCGGGGGAGGGGGAAACGATGAGGCAGCTCCGCCTCCCCCGAGGTGCGTGCATAAACAAGTGCCGGCCCCTGTGGAGATGAAGGTGATGCAGCATCACGGCGCCGGTCTTCATGCTGTGAAGATCGCAGCCCCTTGCATGTGGCGTCTGACAGAGAGAGGCCGGGCCAAGCCCAATTCAAGAGGCTTTCCATCACACCGAGGACTGGACACACACAGGTCACGGGGTGGTGGAAGGTATTCGGAATTGGTCATCAACAACACAGCTGACATGCGTCGTCGGCGACCTTGGCGCGCTACTATCCGGAGAGGATGCCGTCATCCCGAGAGAGGGTGCGCGTGATACCAAGACAAAGACAGAAGGAAAAGAGACAAACAACAGAGAGGCTGCCCTTTCTAGGTAGCGACCAAGGTCGGACAGTCTCGGATTCCCGAGACGATCTCGGCATGACAGCATCCTTCTGGCCGATCCATCCACACACCCACAACACGCACCTTGATGCGAACCGCACCACCGCCTTCGTCAAGGAACCGAAACTACTCGGCCCGCTAGTCAACAACAAAGGGGCATAGCGCCATGGCGGCTCCCTCGTAAGGCCGCCTATCAGCCGCAACCCACCAAAGCTAGGCAATGCAGACAAGGTAGGATAGAGGCACCTTAGCGCCATCTGGCTGCCTAGTAGCACCCACGCCACCGTTGGATTGAGGCAAAGCCCGGGATAAGGTAGCTAGTGTATGTGAAAGAGCAAAAGGAAAGAAAAGAAGAAAAAAGGGAGGACCCGAGAGCCCGGTGGCGGGCCGAATCCTGCAACAGTGCCCTCGCTGTATGCAACCCACTGAATTCTATGATCGACGCCTCACCGTAACCCTCCAACGGGGATAACGATAGCCTATTTGGTTAACCCACCCCTATTCGTTGCATGCGTGCCAGTCATACGCTTTCTTCCCGTGTCGGGAACGCACCCCCTTTTCGGTTCGGCGCACTGGGAGATGTCAACGGCGCCGGGTAGGGCTAATCTTACTGGCGGTGCCATGGGGGCCGATGGTCATAGTCAGATCGCGAAACGGAGGAAGGAAAGGAAGGAATTCTCCATCAGTAGTTGGTAGGTAGGGACCGTAGGGAGGAATGAGAAACAGGCAGAGAGATAACGATGGGGTGGTCAGATTGTGCAATGGCAGTAACCCGTCACCTCTTGTGTCCAACAGATGTCCTCGGTTTGAAAAAAAGACGAGTCATCTGACAGGCTGATTGTAATTAATCAGTGCGCGGGGATTTGAGAAACGCCTCGTCCAAACTCACGCCGCCAGCGGCGGTAAGCCACAATCCTCCCGGCGACCGCACGTTGTGCGCGTAGGGCTGTTGGCTGTTGGAGCATCCATCCTGCTTGCTGTATTTGAAATCTCGCATTTTCGGATCAAGTGTGATCCGATGTTCTTTTGGTTGCTTCCTTATCGTGTCTTGTCCAACACACTGTTCACCCGCAAAGAATCAGGGAGACGTGTGGTTTTCGTATCTGCCGGACAGTGGCAGGCTCTCCTCAGATAAACCCGAAGCTTGAGGTGCTGAGGTGAGCAGCTAGTGTGCGCCGTGTACCCGGTGTTGTTGCACCGATGACTTACTCCACTCGAGAGTCTGACGTTGGCACAACATCGGAGAACTAATATCATCACTATTGGTGCGGTCTTCGGCGTCTGTTGGCAGAAAATCTCCGTGGCGGGATCAAAAACATGACCCGGATAGACATATTGTTAGTGATCGGGTAATAGGACGAACCAATTGTCATTTGCCCAATTTGGGTAGTTGGTGATGACTTGACATCGTCAAAAATGGCTCCCTGCAGTCATGATCCGAGGCCCTAAAATTGATCACCTGGCCACACTGGGTAGAAGAATGAAACAAGTAGTCTCTCAGAGTCTCTCAGGGCCATACTTTTTGAGGCACGAGTTGGAACCTTGACACTTTGATCTTGATCAATCGGCATTTGCTCCAGATTTATCATCATTCGCCCGGTGAATACCACTTGAAAACACAATACCAACCCTTCTCAGATTGGGCCGAGTCTTGCTCGCATCAGGTAGCCTACTCACTACACAAATTTGACAGGTTGGAACTAACATCAAATCGATAGGGCAGCATGCTGTGCAAAAGCAACACGACCCACCGGTGTCAGGGAAACATCACTTGACGATACGATTAGGGCTGAAGAAACAAACCCTACCCTGTCACAACTTCAACCCATTGTACGGACCCTCTTAGGTGCCACAGTATGTGCCGGTAACCTTCCCAGCAGAATCAATAGCGGTGCTGACAATGACAGGAGCGGTGTTTTGGGATGAAGCACTAGCCCAGTAAATTTGCATAACAACCTCATATGCCCGAGTCATGAGCAAGAGGGGGAAAAGGAGTCGGTGAAAGGTGTGTTGATGCCAACTAGCACATCCAGCATGACTCGCCACAATGTAGCTTCTAGGCCCCAATGCCGTTGCTCGCTTCCGCGCTTCACTCGAAGCATTTAATGCAATCGAGAGATCCACCAGGCCGGCCTCCGTCCGGTCAATGCCAGGTGGCCCACCTGAAAGACGGGGATACTTCGTCCAATAACCTACGCTACCCGCGTGCATAAGCTTATTTACCGTTGGCAAGCCGCGCTCCACAGATCCGGAGTCATAAATCCTACGGAACGCCAGTTCCTCGGTCAACGAAGACTCCACTCTCTTCCATTGCGGAGACATGCAGATTTTTTTCTTTTCAGAAGCGGCATTCGAACAAGCCGGGTCTCACCGACGGGGTTCGCAAAGAGACCGAAAGGGCTGACAAGGGTGATGCCCGTCTCTTCCTATCCTTGCCTCCACAGTCTGCTGCGTTGCATTGTCTGGCCTGCGAGGGTGAAAAGAACTTGATGGAGGCAGCATGCTTGGAACCAAGATCTAGTTTTGGGGTTCTCTCAGTCGTCCAGCTGACCAATGTTTACCGCAGCAAGACTCAGAGATACAGTAACGCTGTCATCAGACACCTGGGGGTTTTGCCCATCGGGGAACCTGCCAGAACATAAGGAATATAAAAATCAAACACCATTGATAGCTGACGACTTGACAGCTGGTGGTGTTGAGGCACGTGACAACGCAGCGCTGCTTCGGTTGTTACACAGCCGACGAATCAGGGAAGAGAGACGGATTATGGAGTTGAGAAACGGCTTTTGACAGGTCGCTCGGTTTGCATGCGGAGTGGGTGTGTCTAAATAAAGACGTATGCATGGGTGTGGGAGGTGGTGGAGAACGGGGAGGAGGACGGGGTGTGGGCGACCGATCTGTCACCTCGCTCATTTCATCTGCACACTACTACGGCTTAGGTCGGCGAGGGGTGTGGTTGGTTGAGCCCGTTTGCCTTTGGCCCCCATGCCATTCGATTGAATGTTTCCAACTGAGCTGCACTTGGAAAGTTGGCCGCGGGGAGGCCTTTTTAGCCTGCTTCTCCCATTCTGCTTGCTGCCGTGGGGAGCTAAACCCTGTGGTGAGCATGTTCTGTCTGATACGACATCCAGATCTCGGGATCGGCCCTAGGGGTGGCAACCGACATCATAGGGCAGCCAGTCGCTGAGGTAGGGTCGATGACGTTCTGCCAATGGTGCCACGTTGTGTGCAGATAATGAGTCCAGAAGGCAAAGTCCCGCTTTTCGTTGAGGGTGTGAGACTGAGCGTGCTCTGACTGGAAGCTGCCGCCGATCAACAGATGTTGAACGGAGGGCGCCCAGCCAATGGAGGGGTTCGGGTATTGTTGCATGCAGCCTGACTTGCAGTTGGTCTGGCTCCTCAGTGCCAATGATGCACGAGACCTGCAGTCCTTGCAGCTGTCGCTGTTCCACAACGTGTTGTCTCTTTTAGAAGCCCCGCGAAGCGCGCTGCCGTGGCCACAATGGAAAGAGGTCGGCTGCCGCAGCAAGAGGTGATGGCACCGGTCCCGATGCTTTCAACATGCAAGACATCCCCCACGGCGATGCCCCGGGACCGTAGTGGCTCTCCGGCTGGCGGAAGCGGGACGGCTAGCAGCCAGAGAACCGCCGAGAGCTCTTTGATCGTCCCGCCCACCAGTATTGGCTCAGACGCGCGCATCCCGCGCTTCTATTTAGGAGTGTCCTGCCGCTGAACCGGCGAGCCGTCCACGCGGGATTGGAAGGGTCCTTTGCGGGATCCACCCCGTGGTAAACTTGCGACAGGCACAGGACGCCCCGCAATATGGCGGTGAAAGCGCCTAATCGTAACCACATACCCAAGAGCTTGAGGGTCGCAGAGATGTTGGGCTGCTTGACTGCTTTGGGGGACTCTATCGAGCGCGTCAGGCTCAGAGATTACTATGGATGGAAGCGATGTGGTGAACAAGGCGATGATGCAACCCTGTACGACGTTCAGGGGAAGCTGTGAGCCCGCGCACAGAGCTTCGCCGCCGTTTTGGCCTGGGGCCCATGTCTCAGATGTGTCCTCCTTCTGCAGCGCCGCTGACAGGGGTTGTTTGTCGCCAGCTGTCGCTCCTCAGCGGCCACTTTGGCCAATTCGTAGACTCTTGTCCCAACACATCCGTTGATGTTTGGAAAGTGGTATCAGGAAAGTGATCCGAGGGTATTTGGGGGTGCTAGTGCAGGGAATCTACGCGTGAGCTGAAGCTAAATGCACTGGAGATGCCCTCGTGGCCGGGAGCGTGTTGTTCGATGCAGAATGCTTCCGAGGGAACAATACCCGAGGGTCCCACGGGGAGAAGGTGACAGTTAGTGACAGGGCGATCCATGAGTGCGCGCACTGAAAAGGGCTGTGGCGAGGACCTGCTGTCAATCCTTTGTGGAGTATGCGAGTGTTCCGGGAATTGCCCCGTTGGAAGCATGGACGCATGGATTGCGGAAGCTGATCGTTGAGTATATCCCAAGCATTAACGCTCGGCGACAAGGGCGAGGAGGAGGGAAAGAAAAGGGTTCCTGGCTCCTGCGGTATCTCCAGGTCCAGATTGAAGGTTCAAGGTTTCGGGGCTGAGCGAGGCAGTCTTGGCTGGCCACACCTCAACTGCCCTTCGTGCCAGGCCTCCAGCGGCCTCTGCGTTCAGGGCAGACCGCGCCGAAGCTGCCGAGGCTTGGTGTGTGCGCTCGGAGGGTCGTAGAGGGTCGTGGAGACTCTTGAAACACGGCGCTCCGCGTTGGCTTTAGCGCGAGGGGACGCGCCTGTCGAGCCGAATGTGAGATCGAAAGGCTGGCTGCAGAGACACTGAATTGCATCCACGTGTGAGCAAATCATCGATTGTCCGTGCTGCAAGCCTATAATTGTCGCGAACCACAGAACAACCGTGAGGGACTCACAATATCGAGCTGTTTTGGGAGCCGCAGTGCCATCGGGCGGCGTCGGCGCGTCAAGGCGATCAACTCGATGCCAATTATCAATCATGCAGCCAGCAGGAGGACGGGGAAGCTGCAGGGATGCTCGTTTTGAGTCACTGGCGCAAGACCACCTGAATTTTCTCGGCTCGCCAGATGATTGGCTGTGTCTTCAACAAGCGAGCACAGTTCTTAGCCTGATTGGGCCTCAGGGGTGTTCGCTGGCCATTTCTCACATCTGGCACGGTGCGTTGGACAGTACAGCGCACGTTAGCAAATATTGTGCGCGCACTAGCGGGGCCACGGCAAGACGTGGCGGCCAAGTGTTAGCCGTTTGCCACCCCCTGTTTTCATCCGGAGTGACTTTGCCCTGGCAGCTTACCTCATCTTGCATTGAGCACAACTTCTGGCCTTCTCATTGGCGGGTGCCGCCCCCCTTGGGCAACAGTGGGCATCATCCCCGTAGCAGCCCAGATTCACACGCTGAAAGCGAGCTGCAGGCGTTTTGGCTGGCTGGCGCGCTCGCTCAATCACGGCGGCCTGCTATCCGCCCTCGCCCTTGCGTGCGACCAGTTCCCCTGCCGCGGTCCACTGGGAGCCCACCAGTCGTTTTGCTCGCTGCGGCCCCGCCCACTCTCCCTTCTCCAATCCTCCGCCAACAGAGGCGAGGGCCCGATCTATCTCAGTCCATCTCGCTTCCGCTCTCTGCTCCTCCTTTCCTCTTTCTTCCTGCTTCGCATCACCAGCACACCGCCCTTCCTTTTTTTCATCCCTCCCGACCCGTTTCCCCTTCCTCTGTTCGTGAAGTCGTCGTCCTCGCCGTTGGCGCCGTCATTGCTGCCCGCCATCGTCATTTGATCGAGCAAAGAGGAAACAAACCCACCCCGTCGCATTCTCTCGGAAGATACACCAAAATTCACAGCAAAAAGGGTTCCGGAAGGCTCGCACCAAAACATTTTAATCCTTGTATTCTATTTGCGCAATCTACATTTCAGCGCCTCTGCCCCTGCTGGCCTGCAAGCTCCGGCTTGATCGCTTTTGTCGCCCACTGGACGCGGCACACATCTAATTCTCAGCATCGCTAGGACTTGGAGGATTGGGACGACGGACGATCGAGATTGAGAGAAGGAATTGCTGCGCATTTGAAAGGCAGACTGAACCTCTGCTTCGGCAAACTCTTTTTGAGACCTCAGGATCAGGAAAGAGAACCAGCGGTTTTCTATCCAGAGGAAGCTGAGCTGTTGCCTGCATCGCGCCCAAGCTAACGGCAACGACTCTTTGTGGCTTTGGACAAAGCGCGACCCGCTGTGCAGCAAGTTTCCACGCGCCGTCGAGGTGTCTTGGTCCTTTTGACAAGCTTCGGTTGCCAGCTGCCGTCTCCTGGCTCACCAAGTCCGCGACTCGCCACCGAGCCTCGCCTCTTTCTCTCCACACCGATTTATTCGACGAGCCCGCCCCCATTCCTTCCTTCTTCGCTTCCACCGGCCCTGATCGCTCCGCCGCTCATTCAGCACCACACGATCTTTATATTTTCTCTCTCGTCAAACAGTTTGTTAATGCAATTCGGCACCCTTCAAGGCGCCTGATATTTCTCCCAGCTGCTTTTATTAAGGCTTCGGATCTCTTTGGCAACCGCATTTTCGAATTTCATCGTTTTCGCATCCACGCTCCGAGAGAGAAATAGAGAGAGTCGCTAAAGACGAACGTTCGACTACGTCTTCTTTGCCCGCGACCGAATTTTTTCAGCATCAGTACATGCTTCCTAATATTCAAGCCAACCACCTCTCATTCTACCAACAACCCCTCTAATTCCAGTCTCCCCCGACCCACCTCGGCAGTCGACAGCGGTCTTTCTGCAACCTGCCAAGCATTTTTCCGACTCCGCTTCGCCGGCCCGGTCCTTTCGCCAGACAGTCGCAAGTCCCGGAGACTCAACAGCCACATTTGAACCCTGATCACGTCGTTATGGACGCTGGCGGTCTCGCTCAGATGGCTCACGCTCCCTTCAACTCGGCCCACGGCCTGGCTATGCCCTCGGGTCTTGCATCTCGGCGTGGAGGGCAGAACATCAAGCCTCTCTCCTTCGACTCGATGAAGACGACCGAGATTGACAATGGTGTTCCGACCCCTCGCACGAGCCGGTCCCACCTGCTTGCGGGTCTGCGTACCGCGCCGAAGACGTCGACCGGATCCCACTTCAGCAATGGTCCTGCCTCCCCGACAACCTTCGCGCCGCAAGCGCGCAACCGCAATTCCATGGGCATGTACGACAACAGCAACTTGTACAACGGACCCAAGACGTCTCTGCCGCGCTATGGTGGTCAACACCAGCAGCAGCAGCAACAACATCAGCAGCAGCAGCAGCAACAGCAGCAACAGGCCCAGCAGCACCAAGCGGGGTATGGATCCAACTCTACCTTTGCCCACTACACTGCAGACCAGGTTCTTGCGCCCCCTCAGCTCCAGCTTGACGAGCATGTCCAGGAGCAGATTGACCCAAACCTGCATGCCCAGCTCATGTACACCAATGCATATCTCTCCGACCAACAGCAGAGACTTCAGCAGCAGCTTAGGGCTCTGCAGGCTGCTGCCCAGCAGTTCCAAGGCTTGAGCCTCGGTGGACAGATGCAAATGATGCAGCAAGGCTATCCTAACATGTACCAGCAGCAACTACAAAATGTCCAAGCAATGATGACCCCTGTCACACCGCAGCACAACGTCTACGCAGTTTACGACCCCGCCACTGGTCAGCAAACCTTGTACATGGACCAGGGACAGGCGCAGCTTCAGAACCAAGCGACCCCCCAGTTCGTTCACCAGAGCCAACTGGGCAACAGCTATCCGGGAATGCAGCAAACCAACGTTGGCGCCCCTCGCGTGCAAGTGTCACCGCCTCCCATGGAGCACAACAAGGCCAGCTTCCGAAACCCGTCCCCGCCGCGTCGTTACGAGTCTCCCATCGACAACCCTGTTCCTCTGCCGCCCCCGAGTGCCAACGCCTTCCGTCGAGGCCACAAGAAGTCTTCTTCAACCGCCAATGGCAACAAAGGTGGCCTGTCAATCGCTACCGAAGAGGTTTCCAGAGGCTCAGGCCCCAAGACGGCATCGTTCCCGCTTACCCCCATGACTGCAGGGTACGGACCTGGTCAGGCACGCGCTGGCGAACATCCTGTTCGCCAGCCACGCAACCCGCCCTCGATGGATGAGCTCAAGACCAAGCCGACGGCAAAGCATGAGGGTAGCAAGAACTTCGTCACTCGCACACGGCGTTCAGCGATCAGCAACCTAGTCCGGGCTGGGCTGGAACGGCGCAAGGATGCCCGCAGCACTGGAAGCGCTAGTCCCGTTTCCGAGAGCACCGAAGAGTTTGTCGAGACACCGTTGACCGACAACGGCAGCGACTCCGGCCGCAGTGGTTCTGGCAGCCTGGTCGACCATGACGATGCTGAGTGCAGCCTGCCTAGTTCTCGGACCAGCACTGGAAGTTGGGGCGCTATCGGCTCTGACCGCCCAAGCTCTCGTCAGAAGCTCGACCGATCCAGCCTCGACAATACTTCGGACGGTGAGGGCGCACCAGGCAGTTTTGCCAGTCTCCTCAAGAGCGCGAACCGGGGTGTCAAGACTGAGGCGGTTAATGGTCAGCGCAAGGCTCCGATGCTCGTTCTAACCAGTGCTGAGAAGCGCAAGCTGGTTGCCTAGATGATGGGCCCGGCATATTGAGGGAGGGAACTAGGATATATACACCTTACGTTAATCACGATTACGCCCCCATGTCTTTCCTTCTTAACCTTGTTATGGTTTGCCCTAGGACCGAGTGGCAGCGCTTCCCAACCCTAGGGCATTCCATTTCACCAGGTTTTACGAATTTTCTAGTTATTTATTCACTCGACAGGGGATGGGCCGAGACATGGAAACGGTCCTCGCCAAGAAGGGTTTCGACGTAAGACCCTACCAGCACTCTGGTCTACGAACTATCGGTGTTCAGTTGCATTTCGGGACCCATCTTGTCAACCTACCGCTGTTTCGGTTCTCTTCAGATGATCAGTTCTTCGTCTACGATTTGCCGCGCACCCCTTCAATTCTCGCACTCCTTTCATGGAACACTCGACAGATATGGGTTTTGTTCAATTGGTTCGCTTGGGAACAGGCAGTCCGAAGTGTTTGCGGTAACAACTTGTTTCTTTGGGGGAAATACCACAAGTTCATGGGACGATGTGCTCTTGGGGAACAGGATTGGGGATGATGAGTTTCGAGCATATATGGGTAGCAGACGGGAATCAGTTCTCATGGGCAGATGAACATTTGTTTTCGCTTGCTTGTTGCTCCAGGCCATGACGAAACTTGGCTATTGGACCTTTTTGGGGTTGAGATGGGATGAATCTTTGGCAAGGGAGTTCCAGTCTTTCCCATTGGGCGATCAGCAAAATAGGAACGGAGGATACGCCGTGGCGTCGACGAAAGTGACTCCGGCTGCCCTCCTTTAGCTTAGCATTCATTCTATGTGCATCTTCTGCCAAATTTGGAACGATGAGTTCCTTTCACGTGCTTTGACCTTGCAATCGTGGCTCTCCGTGATGTAAACTGTGTTGAACCTGTTCTGGGGTCGCGCATCCCCTTAGACGCACAACCCTACAAGTCAAGATGTTCCTTTAGCATCAAGACCTGGGGTTGGTGTTTCGAGGCGGCACGCATAAGCTAGGAGGCTGACGTCCACATTACGCTTCGCATCCGGTTCAAGACACTTGGATGATAAGCCGTGACAGTGGGGCTCCAGCGGCGGCGCCTCGAGCTTATTCCGTCTGTGTCACTCAATGGCAAAGGCGTCAAACAAAGTTCTAAGCAGTGATGCCACTTCGATATATGTTCAGGGGAAACCTCAGGTATATATACACTCTGAAAAGGAACACAGCATAATTCTTATCCTCCTCTCAGTAAATTACCTGGTCATCATATGCTCGGACGCTTTCGAGATAGTTGATCACCTGGCCATAGTCTTTGCACACTGGAAAAGGAGTTAGCATTGCCTATTACACGTGCAATCATAGCAAGCGTGAGAGGAGAAGGCTTACCATGCTTTGAGTCCCAGCCGTCGGAACCGCCGTTGTCATCAGGGAAGGTTGTCTCGTGACCCTCGAGCGCCATGTCCGCGCTGCACATGATGGCTTGCCTCATGTAGTCGAAGCAGTGGATCATGTGCCAGTGGTGATCGTCGGGTATCGTGTGGTTGGCCTTCAGACCGGAGTATGTTTGCGCAATGGCGAAGAGGCAGTGCAGTTGGTGTGTCATGGATGTTGTGAAGACCGTCTTGTCGGGCCACTCGACTGGTGTCGGGAGGTCGTGGTACTTGTGGGTGTCGTTGACCCAGACGAAACCCATGCCCTTGGGCATGAGCATGTTCCACTTGTTGAGAACCTTGTCGGTGAAGAACTCGGAGGTGTTCATAGGCGCGTAGGACTGGTCCATGTTGAACTTGACGATTTGTTGTGAGAATTTTGGGCCGACGCCGGTAAGATCGCCTCCGATATCCCATTGGTTAACTGGCGCCTCCCTCGATTTGTCGCGCAGGAGTAGGAGGAGAATGACAACGAGGAGGGCGGTGTCGATAACCCAGCGGCATGTGCTGAAGATGGAGGCTATCTTGCTGCGTATCGTCCGTTTGGTCTGGAGATGGTGTCGTTGGTTGTGCCATTGCTTCTCGTCGCCCATGAGGGACTCCTCTACTTCCGTGGTAGACCCGGTTTCGCAATGGTCGTCGACATGCTTGATGTTCTCGTACTTGTGCATTGGTTCCATCATGGCTGCTAACTGAGGTCTTGATGACCTGGTGCAAAAGACCCGGGGTAACCGAAGACACAAACTCAACGATCAGGAATAGACCGAGGTAGTTAAGAGAATGTAACAAGGCCCAGCCTCTAATGTTCAGATCAAAGGTATGCTAGCCAGAGCACTCAAGAAAAATAATGAAGGCAAAGACCAAGGTGAATAGCTCAGCATCATGGAGAGGAGAGTGCCAAGGTAGGGTATTGGCCGCGGGCCTGCTCGGCGCGCCATGGTCTGGCGCTTCTCATGGTGAAACTTTGGAGCGCTAGAGACTGCTGATGTCTACCCATCGTCGTGGTGTTTCAGGGTGGGAAGTCGCAACCGCACTGGCAGAAGCGACCTGGGGGCTGTTTCATGCAGCGATGGATGCCCCGCAATCCCCACCAAATCCCCTGTCAGAGGGTCGCGTCGTCTTTCCCTCGCTGCTCGCTGCCGCTGGAAGGGCGCCCCCTGAGCGCCAAGTCTGAGGATCGCTCGGGTAGATCACCCCAGGAGATCGGGTTGTGAGAAGGGCATGTTCTGCCGCATTGGCGACGTTGACGGCGCCGTGACAGTCGTGGAACCTGGGAAGTTTGAGTGCCAAGACTTGTAACGACTTGAACCACGCGCTCGGCATGAGCGACCCGATTGACGAATCGCAACAGCATAAGGGATAACGCAATGGGATGGTCTGCAAGCTGGGAAGGAGGAGGGGCGCAGCTCTAGCCCAGCCCCAAGCTGAATGAGTAAGCTATTTGCTTAGTTATCCGCTGTGTTCTTTGTGTGTGCGGTTCTCCAGTGGTTTGGCAGGTGGGGAATAACCATTGACCCCGTCCCGAGAAGCACCTTTCAGCTCCCAAATCTGCATAGTTACACCACTATCAGTGGCTCCCGCATAGCGCCGATGGTGTCACCCATCCCCCTCTATAGCTTGCCGTGCAGCCGTGGGGATAATGTTAAACCCGCGGGGCATCGGCGATACCGACCGGGCGTATCCCGTTATTGACTGACTTCACAGTGCACCGCGCCGGTGCTAGAATGGCGTCATCGTCCGTTGCGAACAGCTCAGGATGCGCGCAGCGTTCACCCATGATTTAAAGACGGCCGGCACCCCTTGAGCTGTCAATTGGAATATGTCCATATCATCAGTCTAAAGCCTTCCACCCTGAGCTCTCCGCATTGTAAGACGAAATCCGATAAGCGGCATCTGCAAGTCGTGTGAAAGAGCGATCCACTGCTGTAAGTCCACACCCGTCATCCGGCTGTCGGCCGTAACCCCTCACCCACCCGGACAACGACACCAACGACACCAACAACCAGCAGTCACTGACCAAATCTCAGACTCATCCAATCTACCACTAAACCTCACGTAAGATGTCGCCTCTCGTCGTTCAAAAGGCAACGGACCGTGTCATCCTCGGTCTTATGACCTTTGGCCCGGATGAGTCCACCGGCGCCAGAATCACCGACCAGAGCGAGTTCGGCAAGATTCTCGATGCTTTCCAGGCCCGTGGGTACAACGAGGTCGACACCGCCCGTGTGTATGGCGGCGGAAAGCAGGAGGCTTTCACGCGCGAGGTCGGGTGGAAGGACCGTGGCCTGACCCTTGCCACCAAGATCGTCTATCCCAGCAAGGATGGCCTGAATGCCCACGACGAGGTTCTCAAGTCACTGGACATCAGTCTCAAGGAGCTGGGTACGGATACTGTTGATATTCTGTACCTGCACGCCGCTGTAAGTCCGCCCGAACCATGGGAGATTTGCACCCCTAAATGGAGTACTGATCGATGTCTAGGACCGCGCCACTCCTTTTGCCGACACGCTGTCGGCCATCGACAAGCTGCACAAGGCGGGCAAGTTCGTAAGATTCGGCATCAGTAACTTCGCGGCCTTTGAGGTGGCCGAGATCGTCCTGACCTGCAAGTACAACAACTGGGTACGGCCAACAGTGTACCAGGGCATGTACAATGCCATCACGCGTAGCATCGAGTCAGAGCTTGTGGTAGCATGCCGGCGGTACGGGCTCGACATTGTCGTCTACAACCCTATTGCCGGCGGCCTGTTCTCGGGCAAGATCAAGTCCAAGGACTTGGTCCCCGCCGAGGGGCGCTTCAGTGACCAGGCGCACTCGGGCAAGATGTACCGTGACCGCTACTATCGCGACTCCACCTTCCGCGCCCTGCAGATCGTAGAGGCCGCCGTCGAGAAGGCCGGCCTGACCACCATCGAAACAGCCCTGCGGTGGGTCGTTCACCATTCTGCGCTCAAGATTAAGAACGGAAACGACGGCATCATCATCGGCGTGTCTAGCCTTCAGCAGCTCGAGGAGAACCTCACCAACCTCGAGAAGGGCCCGCTGCCCGAGGAGGTCGTCAAGGCCCTGGACGAGGCCTGGCTCATCTCCAAGCCGGACACCGTCCAGTACTGGCACAAGGACCTCACCTACAAATACGACGCGCGCGAGGCACTGTTCGCCGCAGGGGCAAAATAAGCTGTGATTTTCCTTCTTCTACTCTCCCGCCAGCTAGAAACTCTTCTATTTCCAACTGTACATATCCAATAGAGCGTGCAAAATCCAATCCTATCTTCTTACCCATACCTTCTGACCCGAGACCCCTAAAACTTCGCCCCCCTCTCCCGCATCATCCCCACAAACCCCTCGTAAGCCTCCTTCTTATTCCCCTCCGCCAGCCTCAGCCGATCGCGATGCACACTGTGCGCAATCTCCTTCATCTCTTCCCCAGAGTTCATATCCGCCCACGTCTCATCGGCATACACCGCCAGCGGAAGCCCCATCTTGTCCTGCCCGCTCGCCACCAGATCCGGCTGCGTCGGGTGCAGCTCCGTCTGCACCGCCGGCGGAAGCAGCTCCACCACCCGGATGTGGTGCGTCGCGGGGGATCCGGGGCCTGAGAGCTGGGTGCGGAGTGACCAGGCGAGGCTGTGCAGCGCGGCTTTGCTGGCGCAGTAGTTGGGGCAGCGGGGGAAGGGGATTACCGAGAGGCCCGAGGAGACGAGGAAGATGGAGGCGGGGGGGGGGGAGAGGGAGGTGAGATGTGGCAGGAAGTGGGTTGTCATGTGGAGCGGGGAGAGGTAGTTGGTGGTGAGCTCGGCGGTGACGGTTGGGAGGGAGACGGACGAGGGGTTGGTGAAGTCGACGGTGCGTTGGAAGCCGGCGTTGAGGATGATGCTGTCGAGGGTTGGGTATTTGGTTGTGATGCTGGTGCGGCGGGAGGTTAGTGCTTGGTTGACAAGTATGGGGTGTATAGGGGGTTGTTGTTGGAAGGGAGACCTGGGGAGGCTACCTCTTGACCCAGTCGCCCATGTTGTCGAGGTCGGCGACGTCGTAGGCCTCGCTAGCTACCTTGGCGGCGCCATGCTTGGCGACGAGGGCGTCAAGCCGGTCTTTGCGGCGACCGACGGCGATAATGAAGATTCCGCTGGCGATCATGCGCTCGGCGAGAGCTTCGCCGATGCCCGCCGTGGCACCAGTGACGAGCACGGTCTTGTATGGGAACGGCATTCTCCCGGTGTGATGCGATGGGTGGTAATTTGGATGAGTGACTCAATAACTCTCTCAAATCATGGCTCAAGAGCCCGATGCAAGGTGTCGGAGCACATCTTTATGCGCGCGGTCGCTTGCGTCGTTGTGGCCGGCAGCCTGCCGCAGTCCGGCACGGTGGGGTGGTGCAAGAGAGGGGTACAAAGTGGTTTCCCAGCATGTAAGCTGGGGGGATTGGGGGCGACCCCGCAGCGATAATCTCGGTGGATCTCCGGCTGTTACAGGGGGCGGTCGCACCAACAGATGACCCTGGACGAACGCCAAAACAGCGCGTTAGCACGTGAGCCCCCTCAAGCGGACCACCATTTTATGCCCGTCTTGATGCATCAATGTCACCCCCTTCAACGCCACGCGGAGGGCCCTTCATTTGTACTGACGGCATTTCCCGTGTCATTGCTGATGGTGCTTGGTTCTGCGGCTACAATGCATAAAAGCGATGGCAGATCCGACTATCTTCCCTGCTATGCCTGATAGGGAGTCATTTGAGCGTCGTTTCGATATTTTTGCAAATATTTGAAGGAAGAGGGACAAAAAGCCAGAAACGAACGGACTGTAGCAATGGAGCTCAACCACGTCTCCCTACCCACGGGCCGCAACCACTTCAAGCACATGCGAGACTTCTATCTCAACATCCTCTCGCCGTTTGGCTACCATGTCCTCACCGAGCACGAGGGCGGGTTCTGCGGTTTCCAGAGCCGCCACCGTGGCCCCGACTTCTGGCTGCACCGCGGCGAGGAAGAGTTCCCACCTATCGACCGCAACGCCACGGCCGACGAGATCACCAAGGGCCGCGGCCGCACACACCTCGGCTTCGAGCTAGGTAGCAGGAGGCTAGTGGATGAGTGGTACAGAAACGCGCTGTGGGTCTCTACACTCCATCTTATGAGTTGTTCGTATGGTGCCCTGATCTGACGCACCGTCCAGGAAGCACGGTGGAATCGCCAACGGCGAGCCTGGTGAGAGGCCGTGGGTCCAGGGCTGGTATGCCGCCTATGTGCTGGATCCGCTCGGCAATAACGTTGAGGCCTTCTACTTTCCTCGCAAGTGGATGAACTTCAAGGTCAAGCTGCGGGCCAACGCGTCCAAGATTGGGCTCGGGGCGATCGCTGTTGGAATTGCTGCCGTCTTCGCGCGGGCTTCGGGTTGGGTGTGAGCCTGAGTTTGGAAAATTTTCACGCATTGTGCAATTCACTCGACGAGTTGGTCTCTTCCTATTCTCCGCATGGCCCGCCTCAAACCGCGACAAGGGAAGCCCACATGCAGGCCCTGGTTGGTGTTGCTCAAGCGCAATATCTTTGATCCTATCTTCGTATCTCGACTGCTGTACAGTGTTGGAACTGTGGGTTCCGTATTCTCTTCTATGATCTATCCCAAGCAAAAAAACGCCTCTATCCGACCGTTCCCTCTATCCCTAGCGCCGGTGCCTCCCAAGACTTGCGTCTTCTTTCTAATTGATCGACTCGAGTGGCGCCGTGTCGACGGACGGCCAGTGTCCTTCCCTTCCAGAGAGAGGGGCTGTTATACAAAGGTCTCAGCCTGGTGTAGTTGTCTCTGAGGCTTAGTGTTAGTCAGAGCGGCAGAGAAGAGAATGAGAAGGGACGGGAAACCTTACCATTACTTGCTGTCGCCGTTGGGTTGGGGCTTCGGTACTGGAGGCTTTTCGTATCCTCCGCGCTTCTCGTGGCGAACCATTTTACGAGATGGGACCGGGCCGAACATGATGACGAGAGAGGCGCTGTGGAGAAACAAAACAGTATTTTAGGGGCGACTGAGGTAGTGCTGATGCCCACGTGCTGATGTGATGTTGCTGATAGGGTTGGTAGTGCTAAGGCGCAGGAGCGAGTGGAGCTTCAAGTTTTACTTTTATACACGGAGGGTTCGAGAGACCGGCAAGCTGCGAAGTGTCGAGGAACTGGAGAAGCGTGTGCGAGAGGAGAAGGAATAGTCAGTCCTCTGGGGGATGCTCTGGATCTAAATACTGCGTCCTGGCTTGTTGACTTCAAAGAAGGTTTTCTGTCGGTTCCAAACATCTCTCAATACGGGCGAAGCAAAGATCACATCGAGATCTTCTGAGACAGATCCACTGGCTTCCTTTTGAACAAGAAAACTTCGTCAAGCGGTGGGGAAGTGGCTGCTGACGATCCAGGGGTACGAAATAAAACGACCCAGCGCAACGGGTCTGCGCTGCAGCGCGATGCAAGCTAACAAAGGGGCGGCCAGTGGCAGCCACATGGATTACGAGCCGTTGAGACCCGGGGACGATTCTAATGCTTCCAGAAAAACTTGGAAAGCGACCAGTCTTACTTATCCTTGTCGGTGCAGCCTGCGACCGGGGCCTGGGAGCCGGGACAAAGCAAGGGGGTCAGCCGAATGACTGGTGCACTAAGATTGCAATCCTTACGAATTATTGTTATCATTTCGGGCTGCGATATGTCGTTGGAATGGCTGGGAGAAAAGATTTCTATGCTTTGGGGCCGCAAGATGTCGGCTACATGCCAATGAGTTTCGCACCGCAAAGAGGAGCACCAACGGAGTGACGACGGCAGCAAAAACGCCAAACATTCGGAGCTGTGGAGCCACATTCGGAATCGGAGCCGGGCTGCAGGCTCGGAACACTCCGGCAAACGAAAGCCGCGCCGTCAGCCCGGCAATTTCGCTTATGAGTCCGCGCGCCGTGCTAGGGTGCCCAGGCTGTTCACCCAGAGTCTGCATCGCTATTTTTATTCCTGGCACGCCTGAAACCGCTGAGGAGAGGTTGGTGAGTGACGGAATGAAAGAAAAAAAATTATTCCCATCATTTCGGAGAACGGAGAGACGACAGGTGCGAAGGATATAGAAGATATCGGTTTTTAGCCCTGGCTGCTTCCCAGTTTCATCAGGCGATAGCGGGTCATCGTTGACCGCCGACACGGCATTGTCGGGCGAGCGTGATGCTTTGGAACGCCTGAAATGCTTGATTTGGCGCTGTGGTCCAGATCTGCAGCCAAGCTTTGGCTGAGGGGCTAGCGAAGCCACGTCTGCCAGTATCCAGCGAATGGCGGCACATCTCGCTCCTGGGGGCAAAATGGCAAACGGGCGACCCTGCCCGTCGGCTTTCGACATTCTCGGCGTCGACAGAGAGGCGCCCAATCCGGTCCTCAGAACAGTAGCCACAGGCCTTGGCCACAGCCCAGCCCCGAAGCATGGCATCCCACAGCCCCCTTTCGTTGCCGTTGGTCTTCCAGGTTCGCCGCCGCCCACACCCGTCGTGCCTTCCTTCATCTTCGAAACCGCCCTGTCACTATGACAGGAAGACCCATTCAAGCTGCAACCGTGCTTCCCTGAGCATACGGAGCTGCGACAATTACTCTGCCCGCCATGCGCTGCTTTTGGCTGGTGTCGTCTCTCGCTGTTCTTCTGGGCTCGGCAGCCGCTTTCACCCCTCTTGAGCGGCGCCAGGATCAGCGATCATGGACCCCCGCGCGAGAAACCGGACGGTCTGAGGAGAGGTTAGGATGGTCGCCAAAGCCCACGGATGCCCCGGCCCCGCCGCCGCGATATGGCGGGATGGACTTGCTGAAGCGCGACTTCACTTTGGGCACCGATACCTGCGGCTACGTCTCGGGCTTTTCCTGTTAGTTGCCCCGCGTCCCGCCGGCTCCGCTTCTCGCAAGTTTGCTAACTTGTCTCTCCAAACAGCGGCGGCCGTCACCTGCGTGAGACAATCGGCGTACTGCACAAATGATGGGGCGGGGAACATGGACTGCTGCACTGGCGAATACTCGCTTTGCACGTCGAGCATGTTCTCGTCTTGTCTAGACTTCTCGGCTTCGCAGAGGGGCGCGTGCTCGGGCAAGGGGCCAAGGACCATTTGCTGGTGCGTACGACCCTAATTGTCCCCGAAACTGTCTGAGATGGAGCTGAAGCTAATTATTCGTGACAGCTGGTCCGAGTCGCCGTCGTGCTACACCCTGATCTACTCAACCACAGCATCGCCAGGCAAGGTCTTCTCCATCTTACAATGCCAAATCCGAGGCGGGCTCGACACGCTGCTTGCTATCCCGCCCAACTTATCCGATACAACTACGCCTAGCAGATCTTCGTCCTCCTCGTCCTCCACAACCAGCTCTTCAACTGCGACGACGACAACTCCTGGCGGCGGTACTGGTGCCAGCGATGCTAGCACCAGCAGTTCTACTCCGGTAGGCGCCATCGTCGGCGGTGTCGTCGGCGGTATCGCAGCCATTGGCCTCGTCATCTTCCTGGTATTCTGGCTCGTCATCCGCAACCGACGCAAGAACGAGAACGTCCAGCCCACAGCGGTCGCAGCTGCAGTACCCCCCACCAACCCCGACATGTCGCAGACTCCCCAGACTGGATTCCCCAGTCCCGGCCTGTACTCGCAGTTTTCCCAGCAGCACGGACAGTACCCACAGGGCCAGAACCCCCCCGACTTCAAGCCGTTCCCCGATGCCGCGGCGCTTCAGCAGCACCAGCCTCAGAACCTGCAGAGCGGATACCCGCAAGGGCATCCACAATCCGGATACGGCCCGCCCACCGGTGCATATGGCTATCCTGTTTCTAATCCTAGTTCAGGGTTCCCCTACTCAGGAAGCACCAGCCCGAATCTGCACAGTCCAGGATTTCCTCAGCAGTTTGGCCAGGCGGGGCCGTACCCCGGGCAGCCGGGACAGATGGCAAATGAGCTGCCGGTGCATTATGCATTGGGGTCTGAAGGGCACAGGGCCGAGCTGAGTCATAGTTAAGCGGTTGCGAGCTGCTGGTTGTTGAGTGCGGTGTATTTCAAGGCGGGATAATTATGCTATTGGTTGCAATGGGTATCTTGGGTAACAATGGGGCGGGTTTGGGAGCAAAGCGCATGGAATGGCGTTTGGATACAACTTTGACTTATGGATCTATATACTGTGATGTAACACTGCGATCTGGTGGGTTAGGCTGGTTAGGTGTTCTTGAGTATCCTTAACTCTTAATCTGGAAGAGAATGGTTATTTGTACCGTTCCCCGATGCCCGCGAGCTTGTCAAATACTAAGAGGCCCTATATCTCCAGCAGCCTATTGTAATCACATCAAAGGTTCATCAGAATTCGATCAAGGTCTTCTAAAGTACAAGCATGGCCTCATGCTGTCAAAACAGACCGCGAGTCTCAATGTAATAGTTATGAGGAGGGACGAAAGGCCGCTTCCATGTGACATTGAAAATAAGGTCCTGCTCACTTACGATATATGCATAAGGAGGGACAAGGCCACAGAGTTTGCGCAATCACTCGATGACATCCGTTCCCATACGTGATAGGGAGCTAGCGACATCTGATATCCTCACTTGACCCAATGATGCAGGGCAGGACACTCTTGTCCTTATGATATTTAGGTCGGCCTCATGGATTAGCATACAAGTATACCCGCAAGGCAGTGATTTGAAACTAGCAGTAAATTCTTTGAACAACAAGCTTGCCAGCCTAACACTGGATATTCTATCCATCCATCTCTTTCTTTGCTCCATTGCATCCTGCAACTTGCTTCGTCGCTCACACGCGCTCTTCTCAAACCCGGCGACTCTCCCCCTTCCATTACCGTGTCCACTGTCATCAGGCGCCAGAGCGCTTCATCATATGTTCCTCCGCGGGGGTAAACACCGCCGGTTGTTTCCGCAACGGATCCTATCATATCTTGCCACTGACTCGCTAGCTCGAAGATCCATTCCGGATGCTCCGTTTGAACGCCTCCCACTCGGCATATATCATCTATCGCAAGGCCCTACAAGCCCAGCACTGGCTCTTATGGTAGATCAAGCATGACTGCCCTGGTCCCAAGAGCTGCATCAAAGCATTGGAATCGTAGAATCCAATCAAGATCCAACATGAACAGGGTTTCTCGCCTTACCTTTGCACACCAATCTGGAACCCACTTGGGAACATCTGCGGATCGGTCTAGCTCGGGGACCCTAAGAAGAAATGCGAGACTACCGTTGTCCGCAACCAAGGTGCGGACTGCGTACAAAAAGGCCTCAACAGGTTGGAGAGAGTAGTCGGCAAGCATTGTTCCACCAAGGCCAGAGGGGGCAAAGATTTTGTCCCTTGGGTCGGACGCCAGACGCTCCTGGAACACGTTGAGGAAAGCGAAGAAAAGGGGTCGATCCTTGCCCACCTGCAATTCAACTGCTGCCATCCCAAGGGTGTCTAAGCTTTTTAATGACGAGACCGAAATGCTCTTCAAATATTTCTCCCAGCAGCATTGGTGCCTGTGTTGATTCCTCATATGCATGCAACCGACCTAAAACCGTTCGAAGTTTGTCTCGGCATCGCTACACCGTAGCATGACTTTCCTTGGCAGTAGGGCTTCCTGTATGGTCCATATCCGATACCACTATGGCAGCTGCATCAAGCTGTTCATGGCAATGTACGCGTTGGTGATCTCCTCGTCTTCCGTCTCGTGGTGGTGTCCGGCCACGAGATACTCGATGATTCCAAACGCAGCATTTGCTTTTGTGAGAGGACTGTGTTTGGATTTGACGGAATTTCCGTATCTGAGTCGCGACAGCCGCCTAGCCAGAGTATGGCCTGTGTGGTGTTGGAGTATATGTCCTTCATCAAGTCAACTTGATGCGACTTCTCGGCATCGTCGACTTAGTTGATGCACAGCGCGTCAGCCCATAGATCTCGAGCTATGCCCAGATGGCGGAGGCTGTTCAGTGCCGCAGCCAGGTTGATTGTAACCTGTCGGGCGTGTCCATCGACGACGATGGGCTCACAAAGAATGGGATCGCCCCAAACGTAAGACAGGGCTTCGTAAGAAGGGTCGTCGTCTAGGTATGCGGTGAGGAGTGTGCAGTTGACGGGCTCGCCGCCGCTGCCGGGGAGAAGACGTAGTATCCGGATCTGTCGCCTTTGGAGGTCTAGCTGTTGATAGGCCGAGTCACGGTTAGCTGCGCTGCTTGCTTCTGTCATAGCGAAGGTATCTCGAAGGTGACGAGGTTACGCTTCTAGGCGGGGTAACGTGCGCGGAATTTTGATTGCGCGATCGGAACGGGGAAGAGCGAGGGGAGAAGTTTCGCGGCTGCTTAGGCTGCCACTTCCCCCGACAAATGCATTGTACCACAGATATCTTGGAAGTCTTCTCATTTGTCTAATAGCCTCGCTCACCAGCACAAAGAATCGCACCTCATCAGCACCTTATCACATTGTTTCATATTTCTCACTTCACTAGGTAAGTTAGTTGGCTATGTCAATATCATTCTTTTGTAGTAATAATTGCTTTTCATTCATCTATCTATCGACCATGACGGTCAACATCTTCTGTCAACATTCTCCATCCGACCCGGACTCGCCCGAGTCAACCCGGAAACATTCAGTCCCGTGCCTCACTCGGGAGCTGAAGCTCGTCCCAGTTAAAAATCTCCTGGAGCTGGACATTGCACGCCGTCCGGCTAACCCAATCCTCCGGGCGCTTGAACACACCGCGCTCATCAAAGAAATCATTCGCCGTGTCCAGCAACTTATCCGCCAGACGAAGCCAATACACGCAACATTGCCTAATCACCACCAGCTCCTCCGCAATCTTGCGTGCCTCTCGTGACGTCTCATCCCACTCTGAGGCCGAGCCCGTCTCAATCTGCCGCCGCAACTGCGTCAGCCGCATCGAGCACCGCTCAACCTCACCATGCCAGGGGATGAACGTGTCCATCAGCTTCGGACTAATAAGAGGCTTCAGCAAGAAAGTCTCAAGCTTGTCGAGCCGGAACCACAAGATCCGACTAATGGACACCTGCAGCTTCTTGACCCAGAAAAGCACCCTGTCGCGCAAAATAGCGCCATCACCCTTGAGGGAATCCTCCATCCTCTTGGGGATGTCGAACCGCTTGCGGTACTTCTCGAGCTCGAACTCGTCGCGGTCTAATTCAAACGCGGACCGCTGCTTGATGTCAGAGAGGATGCTATAGGCTTCATACATGAGGTCATACCTGGCCGAGATATTGTCCTCGTTCTCGCCTGCGAGAGCAGGGATCTCGAGGGCCTCGAAGGCGAGGTAGTGGAATGCGCGACGGATGTCGGCGGTGGTGGCTGTGGGGGGGACACCGAGGACTTCGTAGTAGTCGATCAACTGCTTGGGGGAGTTAGAGGATGCCATCTCGGGGGTTTCTTTGATCGGCTACTTACTTCTTTTTCTCTGTAGGTGTCGATCTTAAGGGCTGATTCTATTGAGATGGGGTACGCTGGAGATGTGGTGGGTGAATCTTCTCTGCTGAGTGGTAGCTATTTCTTATATAGCATAGATAAAGCTCCTGGGCTGTTCAATAATGGCATTGTGTGTTCAGTGCTCTGGCGAGCTGGATCCTCACTACTTTGTCATTGACCGAGAACAAAGAGAACGCATTCAAGGACAAGAGCTCGTGAAACAGTGGCTGTTCTGGCTCTTTCATTGTTGTCACACGGACAGAGGTATTGAAAGCCCCCAGACATGTGGCCGGCCCCTTAGCCACCTCTTTTCTGGATCCAAATCCTACGATATTAGAATTGCGATTCATCGATTGATTGCGCTTGTGGCTGCTAGCGGAAGGCGGATAAAGATCCCAGAATAGAGACGGGGAAGCGCGGGGACCGCAAAAACTTACCCGTCGCCAGGTCTAGCCGCGGTGCAGCCTGTTCCCCGCATACAGAAAAGAGCCCCGATCGTAATGGTGTTTCAGCCCATGATCTCGGCACCTGGAAGTATAGAAACGCACCCTGGTATATAAATGTCGCGGTTAAGGCTGAGCGAGACGGCCGGGTAGATATTGTTTCCAACCTCTGACTACTTTCCCTTTCTACAACACGCAGGTGCACCGACGCGGGCGAACGTCGCGATAACCTACTGAGCGGCCACGGCTAACTGGAAACCAAAACAAAACACCAAGATGGACAAGCACGCCCCCGAACCCGAGACCCCGATCCCAACCCACCACCGTGCCATCATCTACGACAACCCCGGACACGTCAGCACAAGTGTCACCACCGTCCCAACCCCTCGCCCAGGTGTCGGCGAGGTCCTCGTCAAGATCACGCACTCTGGTGTCTGTAGCAGCGATCACGGCCTCATGCTCAACCAATGGGGCCACCTCCCTCCAACCCCAGTCGGCCAAATCGGGGGGCACGAAGGCGTCGGCACCGTCGTAGCCTTCGGGCCTGGCACAGATTCCTCTAGCCTCAAACTGGGCTCCCGCGTCGGCATCAAGTGGATCGCCAGCGTCTGTGGCTCCTGCATGGCGTGTCTTGCCGGACGGGACGCCATGTGTGCGTCACACACCATCTCGGGATTCTTTACGCCGGGGACCTTCCAGCAGTATGCCGTCGCGCCAGCGAATTACGTCACGCCTATCCCCGACGGGGTGGAGAGTGATCTTGCTGCGCCGTTGCTCTGCGGGGGCGTTACGGCGTATGCGGCACTGAAGAAGTGCGGAGCGCAGCCGGTGGGTGGTATTTTGTGCGGCGAAGGACTGTGTGGTTGAGATGCTGACATCGGATGGCAGGGCGAGTGGGTCGTGGTATCTGGAGCTGGAGGCGGACTCGGCCATCTTGCGGTGCAGATCGCTGCGAGGGGGATGGGATTCCGGGCGATAGTTTGTATCGGTCTGTGCAAGTGTCAAGACAGCGGAATTTGCTGACTTCCGTAGGGAATTGACTCCGGCGAGAAGGAATCTCTCGTGCGGTCCCTCGGCGCCGAGGCCTTCTTTGACGTCACGAAATACACCCGCGACCAAGCCGGATCGGACGCGCTCGCGGCGGACGTCAAGGCTGCCACCAGGCATGGCATGGGTGCCGCAAGCGTCATTGTCTGCGCGGGAGCAAACGCTGCGTACGCGCAGGCCCTGAGCTTCTTGAACTTCGGTGGCTCGCTGGTCTGCTTGGGCTTTCCGGAAGGAGGGGCGCCGGTGCCAATCCCGGATGCCTTCCCGGGAAACATCATTGCGAGGGAGTTGCACATCCTCGGCAGCGCGGTTGGAAATCGGAAGGAGGCGATTGAGACGCTGGATATGGCAGCGCGGGGCGTCATCAAGACGCACTTCACGCTCGAGCCCATGTCGAAGCTGGCCGACGTATTTGAGCGGATGGGGAGAATGGAGCTGCAGGGGCGTGTTGTTGTAGATATGAGCAGGGAGGAATAGCCTGCCATACCGATCTAAGCCTCGAATCTCCATCTGAGTTTGGCCCTCATGCAATATCATGTGCTTGGTGAACTCCCAGGAGCACCCGAGCTAGCGTGCACACCTCCGCACTTCGGCCAGGAATAAAACTTTGTTCTTCTGCAGATTAGCATTTGTATTTTGTTCTATCACCAAGAGGGCCGTGAGCGCTAGAGCGCCTTGCCAACAGATCATCTGGGCCACAGGATCGACGACGCCTACATCAAGGCAAAAATCTCGCCAGCAAACATCCCCAGCAGCCACCAACCATGGATCCAACATGGCAACATCAACGACTAAAACCTCCCTCCGTATACAACAACGCTGTCTAAAACAAAAACAACCGAGAACGCCAGCCGCGCCAGGCATGCCTATTATTGTATCGTGATATATTCGTACAACGCAGTCCTTGCCGTCGCCGTCACGGTCGTCACCATATTCCTCGGCCCTTCTTCAGACATCTCCCTTTGCGGGCGGCCTCTTTTCGGAGATACGCGAGCCGCTTCGTGTCGCCGTCGGGGTAGGCGAATGCGCCGTCCATGAAGCCGCAGTCGATGTTGGCCGTCTCGTTGCGTCGCTTGACGACAGCCTCGGCTGCGCCGTCTACCGGCGGTACGAACGTGATATTCTCAACGCCCTGGATGATGCTCTTCCCGGGGAGGTGGTGGAACAGCTCTGGATTGACGGTCCAGCACCGCAGACCACTGTCGCGGCACGAGATGAGGATGGCTACATCATAGGCTGCGTGGTCCGTGGCCTCGAGTGACGCGAGCTCGTTAACCAGGCGCTTGGCCCCTTGGCGCGAGACAGCGTAAGCAAAGGTGCAGAGCGGGAAGACAGAGCGATGTACAAGGCGGGTGTTCTGGGGAACGCGCAGGTTGGAGAGCAGCGACGTCGTCCACGGGTGTAAGTCCTCGAAGCTGGACATCGTCTTGTCAGGGAAGGAGATGTGCTGAATTTTCGCGAGGTCGTCGGGCTTGACGTGGCCATCTTCAAACCCTCGGGCGGTTGGGTGGAAGTAATCGCCGCAGTGTCCCATATACAAGAGATCCCAGAGCGCAGGGTCACCATACGGGTATTGGGTTGCATCTTTCGGGTCATTGTCCATCTCATTCCCATGTCGCGAGCCGGATTTCGATGCAAGTACGGTTCGCATGGCTCCCGCGACGAGGGGGGCCTGGATCGACCGCAGCCGAACGTCCCAGTCGACGTCGTCTTCGAGGACCAGCGCGGTCTCGGCGCCCGACTCGATGAATCTGGAAGCAATATCGCGTCAGCAACCCAATGGGCATGCATCAATCGCAGAAGTATCGCGGGAATGAACTCACAGTCGGAGCGAATGCAAATGGCCCAGCCAGGCCATGAGAGACCCCTTGCCCATGTCAGGGCGGACGGCGAGGTCGTCGGCTGTCCATTTCGGCTGGACAGGAATGGTGAAGTCGAGCTCGGTGATGTTAGCGGCCTGCAGCAGGTTGTGGCGGCGCGGCGAGTTCTCCTTCGAGACAACGTAGATGTCGCCGAAGCCGAGGGTCGAGTTGGTGCGCAGCACGAGGGCGCCTTCGCCGTTGGAACCGGCGATTGGGAGCCAGGCCTGGCTGGGGGAGTAGAACAGCAGGCGATACGCCACCAAGGCGCCCACGGCGAGCGTCGCCAGGAAGCGGAGGCGGAATGGTCGTCGGAGCATCGAGACGGTCGACATGGTGTTGGTGTGTTCTCGTTTCATTCCGGGCCGATCGCACAGGACGCTAAGCTCATCGTCAGTCGGTGGTGAAGAAGCCAAGGCAGGTTTGCGAGCAGGCCGCTGAGGGATGCAACGGTCGCGTTGAAACGTTCAAAGGACAGGAAAAGGGGCGCTGGCCCCACCGAACTGCACTCGCCCTCCCGAATGCGGATGCGCGCGTGTATGGCGTCTCGCAAATTTCGCTTGCCTTCCAGCTTTCGCAATGCAGGGTCCACAACCTGGAAATAAGATGGTGGTGGGGGCGATCGCCAATTCCATTGGCGCGTGCGCTAAGAGATGCGCTAGAATTTGTGGGGGGGGGGTTGCGCTTCTGGCCCACGCAGCGGAATCGTGGCTCCGTGTCCATATGCAACGCTCAGATCACACAAGCGCTGCCGACACGTGTGATAGTTGAACAACTCTAAGTGTTCTTCCACCGCATGCCAGCCTCTTCGCTCCTGATACGTGGCAAAGGCAAACAACGTTGGCGGGCGAGGGAACACCAAGGAAGCGTGGCAGGAAGGCTGGGCGGGAGGCCAAGCTTTGCGGTGTGGCACCCACTATAATCGGTGACCCACAGGGCAGTTGCCCTGCCGTTACTCCGGACTTTTTGCTCCCACCCGCGGGACTTTGGTGTTCCAGAAGGCCCAAGCCAGCCCCCCTCGGGCCTCCCGGTCCCTTTGCTGGGGGCTCAGATCCCAAGGCAATTGCCGCGCCGTCACAATGCGTCTTTCAGCAACTCCTCCATCCTGCTGCAGCGCCGTTCGATCTGAAAACCGGCACAATGCGCATTGTGTTACCCAACTGGTTTTTGGTGTCAAGGATGCCAAGGATCGCTGGAAGAGGCGGAATGGATGCATTGGCCAACCGAAACGTTCGCTATGCGTGCCAGACGACAATGCGATGCTTTCCGGGTTTTCAGCATGCCCATCCCGTTTGAGACGGAGATTATCATGGTCTAGCCCGGATTGACTTGCGCGTCTTCTCGTCACGCTCACTCGCACGAATACGAGCGAAAACGGAGCTGGGAGAGCGAGCGACAACCCTCGCCTCCTTGATCATCAAGTCCACTCTCCAGAGTTTCTTCAGCAAGAGTAACTTAAACAGCAAGTTCCACAATCATTCGACCTCACGGCAGGCATGGAGGATAGGGGAGCCTGAAAACATCGCCTTCGATGCCGTCTTCGATTCGTACAGCATCGCCCGATGGCAGCAATTCTGAAATGGACAGGGCGCTGATCCCAGTTCTATTCGCATGAACTTTTCCTGTCCGCCAAATGAGGGTATTATGCCGATGGGTAGTTTCACATGGAGAGTCAAGACCTTCGAGTTCAACTTCGATAGTATAGTGGGCGAGGAAACGGCAACGAACATTGAGTATGAATAAGGTGCACGAGGTTGATCCCGGGTACCACGCACTGAGATATGAAGAAAATTCCGTGGGTCAAGGGACACTGCGAGAACACGCATTTGGCATTATCCAGATTTGACAATCGATCGTCACGTTCAAGCCGCTGCGAGTCTCCACAAGAGTTCCTCTGGCTTCACCCTGTCCAAGCATTCTTCAGCCTCTTTCGGTTCCAATACCTGACGCTCATACTCAGGTCTGTCCAAATACATCGGGATCTGTCGAATCTGTTCCGAAGCTCTCACCTCCGTTCACTTTCATTATGCGTGCTGGTTTGGCACCCAGACCTTGACTCACCATATGTGCAAAGGGTTCAGGACTCGAATAGAGGTGACTCGAATACAGGTCTGATTAAACGGGGGCACAGTATGCTTTGCCATATAAAGCTTTTACTACTGTATTTTTATCATTGAATCTACGGTATGTCGTTCAGGGGCTCCGTGGTATCAGACTTGGCGTTGGTTGCCCCCTTTTTGCGCCAAGCCGGCGATATAACTGACTAACCGGGCCTAGTCCCGAGCAGCTGAGGTGGGCTCACTGAACGGGCCTAGACCAAAAGCCCTAGCTCAACAGAAATTGATCACGCCGCCACCTGCGCAGTCGCCGCAACGTCGATGCGCACAAGACGGTTCAATTCCCAATTTTGCAACGTTGGGACTTCTCAGCACACCATGGCAGAAAGTTCTGTGTTTGGCTGAAAGCACCTGGGGATTTTGTTCTCGGACTGGCTGAGAACCTTTAACAGATGTCTTAGATTACGAACACAGCTGAATCGCCGTGGCCTCACCGGTCGCGGGGTCAACTGTTGACTGTCACCCTCCCTACTATTGCTTCGTCGCCGGGACGCCAGAGGCTGCGCTTTGCGATGTTATTTCAAGTATCGGATGTCTGGCGAGCGCCAGCCGTGAATCCGGTGAACCGAAAGGCGCGGTTTGTGCCTGTCCTCAACGTCGTCGACCCACATGGACGGGTGTTCTTCTTCTCCTGGATGGGCTTCATGATCGCATTCTGGGCGTGGTATACCTTTCCCCCACTAGTAAAGACCCCACGGACCCTTCTCAGTCATCGCTATTTCAAAGACAGACTGACAAGGTGATAGCTTACTGTCACGATCAGGGCGGACCTCGCGCTCACACCCGCCGAGATCGCCAATTCGAATATCGTGTCACTCGTATCCACGCTGTTCATCCGGCTAGTTGCCGGGCCTCTTTGCGACCAGCTAGGGCCACGCATGGTCTTTAGCCTTATACTTCTCGTCGGAAGCATCCCAATAGGCCTGGCGCCGCTGATCAAGGACGCAACGGGTCTTTACATCAGCCGCTTCTTCATCGGCATCCTGGGAGGGTCCTTCGTGCCATGTCAGGTGTGGTGCACTGGGTGGTTCGATAAAAATGTCGTCGGTACAGCCAACGCCCTTGCTGGAGGCTGGGGCAACGCCGGAGGCGGCATCACGTATTTCATCATGCCTGCCATCTACGACTCGCTCAAGCACCACTTTGGCCGCAGCTCCAGCGAGGCATGGCGCATCACCTTTGTCGTCCCCCTGATCTGCCTCATCGTCTGCGGCCTCGGCATGCTCCTCCTCTGCGAAGACACCCCAATGGGTGCCTGGAAAGACCGGCACCGCCACATCCAACAAAACCTCGTATCCCACGGCCTCCTAGTCGACACCCCCTCCCCGCTCCCTCCCCCTGACGAGAAAGATAAATCCCGTCCTACCACCCGCAACATCTCCTCGTCCTCCTTCGACGACAGCATCCTACAACCCTTCGACCACGAAATACCCATCTCCCGCACCGAAGCCCTCTCCACCGCTCACGGCGAGACCATCCTCCCCCCCACCCTCGCTGAAACCCTCTCCATCACCTTCAGCCTCCACGGCCTCTTCCACGCCGCAACCTACGCCTGCTCCTTTGGCTCCGAACTTGCCATAAACTCCATCCTCGCCGCCTACTACCTCAAAAACTTCCCCTCTCAGCTCAACCAGACCTCCGCAAGTAACTACGCCGCCGCCTTCGGCTTCCTCAACGTCGTCACCCGCCCTCTCGGCGGCATCGTCGGCGACTACCTCTACTCCGGCTTCGGCGGCACCCTCTGGGGCAAGAAGATCTGGATCCACATCTGCGGCATCCTCACGGGCATTCTCCTAATCATCATCGGCGTCCTAGATCCACACCACCTACCCACCATGATCGGACTAGTATCCCTCATGGCCGTATTTCATGAGGCGGGCAACGGGGCGAATTTTGCGCTGGTGCCCCATGTGTATCCGTATGCGAATGGGGTTCTGTCGGGGCTGACGGGGGGGGGGGGGAATCTGGGTGGGGTGGTGTTTGCGGTGGTGTTTAGGTTTATGGATGGGGGGACGAACTATGCGAAGGGGTTTTGGGTTATTGGAGTCGTGCATGTGGTGGTTAATTTGGCGGTGGGGTGGATTGGGCCGTTGCCTAGGGGGCAGGTTGGGGGGAGGTGAGGGAGGAGGTGTTGAGGGGGAGGGACGAGGGGAGGTGGTTGTGGGGAGTTTGGATGTGTTCATGTTGGTTATCTGGTGTACAAGGGATCATGGAATTCCATGTCTGGCAGGAGTCTGGTCTATTTGTAAACGAGCGGCTGTGTCTGAAAGTATGACTGATGACACAAAGAAGTGGGAAGATAATATCTAAAAAGAAGAAGAAAAGCCCAAGTTCCACTCTCGGGGGCGGGATATGCCACTGTCCGTTCTATCCGCCACCTGGAGCCCGTGTAGCCCACGTATGCATGCAAACTTCCCAAAGATGTCTTAACGAGAGTCGAGAAGCGAAAAACCCTCAAGGCTACCACACAAGATCCGAAACCCCCTGTCACCCAACATAGACCTTGCGTACCTATGTAAACTCCTCACCCACCAACTCAGATCTTGTCAATAATAGCAAACGTCGCATTCCTCGGCTCAATCCGTTCCAAAACCTGCTTCGCAAGAATCTCCTTGTCAACCACCCCAACCTGCGCCTTGCAATAAAACGACAACCGCCCCTGACTCGAATGCAACGGGGCCGAATGATCTCTCACGACCTCACTCACAGTCGTAATGTTAAACCCCGGCCCCTGTCCCGGCGTCCACTTGACATCAGCCACCTCGGCACTACCCCCATCCTCCCCCCCAACGGCAGGACAAACCACCGCCCTGGCCGAGAAGGTGTACGCATTGCCGAGGAAGTCACCGATGGCGCAGAAGACGGCGTAGGGGTGGCAGGTGACGTCCCAGGTGGAGGCGTAGATGTAGAAGAGGGCGTAGCCGTCGTTGTAGAGGCTGAGTTCGGTGAGGAGGGTGGTCTTTTGCGCGGGGAAGGTGAGGTCGGCGCGGAAGAAGAGGTCGTTGAGGTCCGGGCCGGGGTCTGGCTGGAAGATGGTTCCGGAGGGGAAGGTTGGGGTGGGGATAGAGACGGTGGCGGCGAGGGTGGAGGAGGTGAGGAGGAAGGGGGTGAGGAGGGGGAGGAGCTTCATGGTGAGTGTTTGGTTGCGTAAGAGGCTGGTGGGAGGAGTGAGTTGGATGGGATTGTTGTCTTGTGGGTTTCGACTGTGATGTCACTGCGAGGTTGTCTCCATTTTTGAGAGAGGAGATGAGAAGGTTTACTTATAAAACAACTAACCACAGCCTCAGATAAGGTGCCAAAGACCCCCTTCCCGTACACTCAGAGGAAAGTGCTGTTATGCAAGCAATTCGAAACGCAAGATTCTCGTATTCTATCTCTCCTATGTGATGATGATGTTCGGCATTGCGACGCCTTCCAGCTGCACAGCTCAGGCCGCTTGGCTTTCCATTGGCTCCCCTACAAGACTGAAAGTCGGCTGTGTCAAATCCCTACAAGCCTTTAGTTGAGCCAAGACAGCTTAGGTTTTCTTTGATACCTTATGCAGACGCCGGGCTCTCAGCCTTGGTACGAGGGGAAAGCTCCGAAGCCGCCTCGGTAGGGGTAAGACGAAGTAGTTTACCTATGGGCTCCTGTTCTTCAGCACTGAATGTCGGCTTGCCACTACAGGTCCCTGGTTTAGACATCACTGCCACACAACCATTGGTACTTATACGGGTACCTAGCTAGGGGAAAGTTCAAGTTATCAATCATCAGCACGGACTGCAATTGGAAGAAATTCCCATCTCCTCGCCTAAAGCGGCCGACAATGTCTTTTTTGCAGTCCGGGCTGTATCAAGATGCGGTTGCCTGGGCAGGTAATTACCACCGTGACGAATGGCGTTTTCTCGTAGCCAGTAACAACTAGTTAACACACGTAGGGCGAGTTTCGTGACAGAGTTCAGCTAACCCCCCTTTTCTTGGCGTTTTGGTATCTCAGCCGCTGGAACTCGGGGAACCACGCAACCAATCATCACCTTTTTGTCATGACGTGCGTCACCCGCTCGAGCGGCTTGGCCCGCCAGCTTCAGCTTGGGAAATCAGAAATGACAGAGGTTATTTGATTCAACTTGGAGAAACGTCTACTGCATCTCGGTTACGGCATCATTCCAAGGAAATGCTTAAAGTCAATGCCTATTATCGCCTCAGGCAGGCTTTGTTAGCCGATGGTAGAACAATCATCTTATTTCACGTTGGAAAAGGGGCTCGAAGCGAGCGAGTATTCATGCGAAATAGCTCATGGCTGTTTCGTGCCGTGCCAGTCTTTGAATTGTCTGCTGTGATTATACAAAAGGGAGAAAATACCGGCTCGAGTCCAAAGCCGGAGCCCCCAAAATTGATACCGCAAACCCTCTTGCCCTGCCCAAATTCACCCCCATCCATGATATCTGCCCCCTCAATCACTCCAGGCACGTCGCATATAATACACTGCCACCCCACCCCGACCGCTCCTTGTACCTCGCTCAGCTTACCGAAGACGACCTCTCCCTCTTCCCTTCCGACCTTGATTCCCGCCGAGACCCCGTCGTAGCCACCCCATTTTCACCGCCCCGCTCGCCTTCCACACTCCTCCGATGACCCCTCCTCTCGCTCCGCCTCTGCCGATGATGCAAAGGCGTCGAATGCCTCTTACTCCCATCCGACTCCACCTCGCTCACCCCAATTTCAACTCCATCCCTTTTCACCAGCTCCCCCCCCGACTTACCCCCCTCATCAATCATCGCCAATGCATCCTCATCCTCCGCAGACTCCTGCCTCGTTCCCAGTGTCCGCGGATTCCCTAGCATAGGCAGGCGTTTCGTCAAGCCAACTCGCGAGAGCACCCCGTCCCACCAGCTGAGCGGCGTGGGATCCCACTGGCCGATTCCCGAGGCGTAATGCCGCTGGTCCTCGGGTAGGTTGAGCCAAACGAAGGGCTTGTTGCTGTTGGTTCGGGCTTCCATGACGAAATCTCCAATCTCCTCCGGGACACGCAGCGCTTCGGCGATCAGAATGGGTTGATATGCCGGTATCAGCAGGTGCAACCTCACAGGGCGGGCGGAGCGGGACTCGCGCGCCCGGGATTCAATGTGGCGACGGGCAGCGAGCATGAAGACGAAGATGGTGTCGATCTGGTTGGTGTACCCGCAGAAAGCGGGGCCGACAGGCTTCTTTTCGAGGAGGTGGTAGAACTTGGGGTACCAGTCGTCGTCCGGGTGGTAGAGAAAAAACCAGTGGTCGCAGGCTGGGTCGTTGGCGGTTTGGCCGAGGCGCTCGCGGATCATGTCGTGCACGTATTCCGGGAAGTCACGCTGGGCGGTCAGGGCAGTTTGGGCGGCTAGGGCGACGGAGATGTCCTCGAGCTTAGCGGCGATGAGATGGAGGGCCTTTACGCCTTGGTACGTCAGGACGAGGTTGGCACCGATGCCGACGGTGGAGGCGACGGTCTGGAAGCGCGTGGCGATTTTGACGGTGTCGCAGACGGATAGTGCCATGATTTGCATGGTTGGGATGAACTGGTTGGCGCTGTCGACGAGTTTGGTGACCTTGGGGATGAAGCCGTTGATGCTCTGGGATACTTCGTTGACGGATCTGATTGTCTCGCCCATCTTGAAGAGGCCGCTGACGGCCTGCACCGTCTTCATGACCGGCGCTTGTTTTCCAGCCGTCATCACGGCAGCGGCCATGACCTTATTCCTCCCCTTCATCTTGTCGCCTCGTATCCACGAAACCAAGTCTGTCGACATGATCATTCAAGACAACCGAGACAGTTGCAGTGCTCTGATTGTCGCTGGAAATTCTTATCAAAATTGGTTGAAATCAAGGATCGGAACGTTAGGCAGCTGCTGCTCTTATGGCCCCGGTTACGGTGTGGATCTTGCATGTTGGGTACTGTCAACTGACGTGGCATCGTTGCCGTCAAGACTGTGTTGTCTCCTGACGTTGATTGGACCGACGTGGAGACGGCCACTGATGCATGCCAGTAAACGCGGAGAGGATCCACTTCGCCTGTCGACCGGCCTGAATCGGGGCGCCCAAAGACTGCACATCTGTGCTGCTCGATTGGCAACCGGATTTCTTGAGAAAAGAACGGGAAATAGCCAGGGGCAGGCTTGGTGTCGAAGGCACGTGGTTAGTGCCCGATTGAAGCCCATGAGGTTGAGGTGGGACCTGTCCGGGGCCGACGAATAAACCGCGCCGTCCAGACGTTGAGAAACGACACACCGCTGCCGTAAGAAGGCATCCATAAAAACACCGGAATCGATACATACCATACAGAATGAGATGTCAAAAGGTTGGGCTGGATGTTTTCCGCGTCTCGATCCATAACTCTTCTGTATCCGGTGATCGTGATATTGTCTCAATCATCTTCTGCTTCACACCCATCGCTGTTGACCATCGACCAAAAGAAGGAGGCTGGACCTCTGTCATTTTGGCTGGAAGAGTATTGAAGTTCGATGACGGATGGCTGTGGAAGTTGATGTGCCTATGGGGGCGCTGATATCGGGGAAATGCTGCACGAAGACGCGACCAGGACGGCCAGGTTTTCCAAGAGATTGTGAAGTTAATGCCATTCTTTGGGCCGGGATCAGGTACTTGGCATGTCGGATCAAGAAGCATGAGCAGAGCGGTTGCAGCCTTGACCCCGGTCTAGAGGAGCGCCAATAACTGCGGTCTAAGAGGCACGGAGAGTATTGCGTTCGAGACATTGCACTGAGAGTGATTTTCCCTTGCACTGGAGGATGTCTCGCAAAACTGCCAGCTCCAGCACTGAGGGTACGATCGTGCTTGCCTGCTAATAAGTTGCCCTGCAATCGGGTTCGGGCGCCTGCCAATCACGGTCCGGCATCTCACACTCAACTCCTTGGGTCTTATCTCTCACGACCCATTCCTTATCTCCCACGACACGCGGGATGAGCTTGCCAGTGATGTCAGTCGGCAGCACCTCTTATCGTGTCTAATTCTCAAGGACGAAGCGGCGGCGTTCAACTCTAGTCCTGATGTTCCCTCTCACCTTTGTCAATGTGTTGTGATTTTGCCATTGCAAGTTGGCGAGCGGAGCCGTAAGACACGACCGCGAATCCTCGGCGGCACCACACAACACGCGCCTAGATAGCTTCACCCGCCCTCAACTAGCAACGACGTGCCAAATGGCCACAGACACCCCACCTCCATCCGAGTCCTCCCCCTTGATCACCCACCACAACCACCGCCAAAGCCACAGTTCTACCAGACGAAGACCCAGCCACCATTACGACGGTGACGTCGAATCCCTCCACTCCTCCAGTCGTTCCATGATATCCCACAGTCTAGTCCCGCAGGTCGGCGAGCGCCTCCCGTACAACGACTACACAACCATCGACTGGCTGCACGATCTCGTCGAGGACTCGGCGCGGCACCGCCGCATCCACCTGTACGACCACACGCACGCCCGAGGCGCGCAAGCCGTTTTATCTCGCCTTAGCGCGTGGTGGGATTCCGCTCAGGGCTGGGTGGCAGCGTTTCTTATTGGAGCTGTGACAGCGTGTGTAGCATTTGTTGTGGATGTCAGTGTCGCGACTGTTGCGGACTGGAAAGTGGGGTACTGTGTGTCGAAGCCGTGGCTGGATCGGACGGCGTGTTGTGCTTCTTCGACAGGGGGTGGTGGGGATGCGGAGGGGGTTTGCTCGGGGTGGAGGCCATGGGCGACCGATGGGGAAGACTCGGTGACGGCGTATGTAGTGTATGTGGCGTTTGCATTGCTTTTTGGTGTCGTTGCCGGGGGCGTGACGATGGCAACGCGGACGAATCTGCCTTCGGTCAGACCAGAGGAAGCCGAGGACGTGGGCAAAGGCAAGGGATGTGATGTTCAGGGCGACCAGTTCACGGAGAATACTGTCGGCAAGACGATGTACATGGCTGCAGGCAGTGGCATCCCGGAGATCAAAACCATCCTGTCCGGTTTTGTCATCCCGCACTTCCTTGACTTCAAAGTGCTGGCTGTCAAGGCGGTGGGCGCAACGTTTGCTGTGGCGACCGGCATGTGTCTTGGGAAGGAAGGGCCCTTTGTGCATATCTCAACTTGCGTCGGTTACTTGGTGTCCAGGTGTTTCCCCAAGTACCGCGACAGCGAGCGCAAGATGAGAGAGATGCTGAGCGTCGCATGCTCAGCTGGGCTTTCGGTGGCCTTTGGTGCCCCAATCGGAGGCGTTCTCTTCAGCTATGAGGTAAGGATTTTGAGGGGAGGAGTTCGAAGCTATCAGCGGTTCTAATCTACCCGTGAACAGGAGATTAGCACGTATTTCCCTCGGCGGATCATGTGGCGGTCCTTCCTCTGCTCGTTGGTTGCAGCAGCGACACTCAAGCAGCTCAACCCAACGGGTACCGGAAAGCTGGTGCTGTTTGAAACGAACTATGGCGTCGACTATGACCTTGTGCACTATCTGGTATTCATCCTGCTCGGCGTTTGCGGCGGGTTATTCGGCGGTGTGTTCTGTCAGGCCAACTTCAGGTGGTCCAAGTTCTTCCGTACGCTTCCTCTCATCAAGAACAACCCGGTGCTGGAACTGTCCCTGGTAGTTCTGGCGACCGCTTTGCTTCAGTTCCCAAACAGGCTGATTCGCGATACCGGCGATATCGTCATGGCGAAACTTCTGGTCGACTGCAAACAGCCCGAGAAGTCTTGGCTTTGCAGACAAGAGGCAGAGCTTGGGGGCGCAGGCACTTACTACGCGTGGCTGATATCCGGGACCTTGGTCAAGCTGTTCCTGACCATCATCACGTTCGGGTGCAAGGTTCCGTCAGGAGTCATCATTCCCGCGCTGGACGCTGGCGCTCTCTTTGGCCGAATGATCGGGCAGCTTGTTCCTGGTATCTCGCCTGGAATCTTCGCAATGGTAGGCGCCGCAGCCTTTCTCGCAGGGGTCAGCCGGATGACCGTTAGCCTGGCCGTGATCATGTTTGAGCTAACCGGCGAGGTGAACTTCATCCCACCATTCATGATTGCAATCCTTACCGCGAAATGGGTTGCTGATGCCATCAGCGCTGATGGTGTGTATGACTTGTCCCAACATTTATTGGGCCACCCGTTTCTGGATACGGAGCACGCACTGGCTAGGGTGCGTAGTCTGCGACCAGACAGTGGAAAAGAGGGGGTCATGGCAGACCTGATACCGCCGGGGAACACGATGGAAGAAATCACCTTGTACACGGGGTCGGACTACCGAGTCCGGAAATCCACGCTGCGGGACAAACTTGCAAAGCTCAAGTCACGGGGGCTGCTTGATGCCGGCCTCGTGCTTGTCAACTCGAACTGCATCTGCCACGGGTATCTCCCACAGGCCGAGCTCGAATATGCCCTCGATGTACTTGACGAGAAACAGGAGGGTGGCGTGGAGGATGAAGACGTTGACCTAGTTGACGGTGTCGTCTCCGAGTTTGTTGACCGCAGCCCATTGACTGTAACCGCCCAAGCACCGGTCGAGTATGCGGTTGAGCTGTTCGGGAAGCTCGGGTTACGGTATTTGATCGTCGTCGAGGAAGAGACCGCGCGAGTTGTCGGTGTGGTGATAAAGAAGCGACTGGTAAGTTATCTGGACGGGCTGCGATAGCCTGCCGAAATTCGTGGGGTCTGTATCCTGCACAATGTCATCTTGTATTCCAAATCTTGTATCCCGAACATCACTGCCTCCAGTACAGGGCAGCTCCCCTCCACCAATGAACCATCTCTTTGTTCGTGTTCGCGGTAGTACGCAGACTCTCGTGATCGATAGATATGTAGAAATGGATGGTGTATTGCCGTCGTTTACTGCTTCATAGCTCGTTCGGCGCCACCTCCCCGCGATATGTACACGGCCGTTAGATCGCCTGCCTGCCTGCCCTTGTTCCAGCCCGGTCTAGTTGCTCCGCTCACCGCCCTTGGCTTCCCTGAGCTCGTTCATCTTGGCCACTCGCTTCTTGAACTCGACGTATTGGCACTTCTCGTAGCTGTGTCTCTCGTCCTGCGGGGATTCCCAAGTCAGCACTCGGGGGGGCTCCAACAGCGACCGGCGCAAGGAGACGGAGCGCTCATACCTCGCACTTCCACGGCAGGAAGTAGGTGTCGGACCGGCATCGATTGAGGGGGATGAGCAGGTGTGCGCAGCTATCTCGGTATGCCAGCGGGAGTTTGGCGGCCGACATCTCCTCGCGCGTCGCCACTGTTGGCCGGGTTAGCAAGCCCTCGCGCCGCAAAGTCTGGGGGGTCCCTACGCCGCGGAGTCTCGGAGCTTGATCCTAGCGCCATTTTGAGTGCAATTGGGGCGGCTCGCGGCGACAATTGCAATTGCTGGTGGAGGGTGTGGTTTGACGTCTCGATCTCCCGGCACAGGTTGAATGGTGGAGCTGCCCAAGCTGGAAGCTGGCTGCAGCACATGTGACCAGGCACGTGCGGCTCGCTGAAGCCCCTGGTCTGTGCGTCCCTTGACCGCGAGATTGCTTGGCGCCAGAGTTGTTCAGCGCTCAATGCCAACGCACCCGCAACACTCAAAGACAGACATTCGCAACAAGGCTGTTTCGACGTCAAGATTGCAATTTGGGGCTGTTACACACCGCTATCTCACCTTCTCTATGTTGTATTGATGCTGTTATTTTTGTATTTTTTTTTAATTCTGCACTATACCTAGGTCACCGGCCACCGATGCCAGCGCCATCGCCAATTGGCATCACATTAATCACGATTGTCGCCAGGATGGTGCACGTGCTGTATTGCCTGCCTTCGAGCTGCCGTTGGGAGCCAAGTCCAGCGCCGGGAGAATTCTCTCCGGGCATTTGTATAATAACCGGCGTACGCAGCAGCCATCGCATATACCGCCCGGGTGATAAGCCGAGGCCCTCTATCTTTATTACCTGCCCGTTCCAGAGCGGCATGGTTGCAGTCGCCAGCGTCGTGGCTCACGGGAGCAGATCTCATATATTGCTTTGCGCCATGTTTTTTCTATTCTTAAGATCCTCTTCACCAGCGTGGATTGAGGTCTTTGCGTCTGTGCAAGGCTTCTGAAACCTGGAAAACCTTCACGATGAGGAAATCCAGCTTTTCTCGTCTTCTCGTTTCCTGTGTGGCCCTCTTCCACGGCCAAGCCCAGGCGTTTCTTCCGACGCCACCGCTGCCGCCCCCTATTCGTGCCCTGTTTGCGGTAGGGTCCGATGGCGGTAATGGCTCGTTCGAGCAGTACATCGACCATGCCAATCCAAGCCTAGGGACCTTCTCGCAGAAGTTCTGGTGGAACTCAACCTATTGGGCTGGGCCGGGATCTCCTGTACGGATGGCGAAAGAAATCCCGCTGCATTGCTCCGGACCTCTGCTAATTCGCGGGATTTAAGATCGTGCTCTTCACCCCTGGGGAGACTGAAGCCGCACCGTACACAGGATGGCTCACGAACCGCACGATGGTGGGGCGGTATGCCCAAGAGCTCGGTGGTGCTATGATTATGATTGAGCGTATGGGCTTCAGAAAACCGAACGGTCGAGTGACAGGCTGACAGTTCTGATAGACCGATATTGGGGAGATTCTTCTCCTTTCAGTGTGCTCGACACCCAGAATCTCACTTACCTGACGTTGGAGAATTCCGTCAAGGACTTGGGTCACTTTACTCGAAACGTCAAGCTCCCGTTTGATACTTCGGGGGCTAGCAACTCTCAAAAAGCGGTAGGGAAACACCTTGGTATTGTGAATGTGCAGCTAGCTAACGCAGTCCGCAGCCGTGGGTCATGGTCGGCGGTAGCTACGCGGGAGCTTTGGCTGCCTGGACCCAGAAGCTCGACCCAGACGCGTTTTGGGCCTATCACTCGAGCAGTGCTCCTGTCCACGCAATCTACAACTTCTGGGCTTATTTCCTCCCGATTCAACGCGGGATGCCCCAGAACTGCAGCACCGACCTGTTACGCATCTCGAAGCACGTCGATGAAGTCTTGGGCCGGAAGAACCGAACCGAGATTCACCACCTGAAGGATATGTTTGGGCTGGCCAAGGTGGAGTATGACGACGACTTTGCAATGTAAGGCACTTCCAGCCCGGAGATATTCGGCGCATGCAAGCTGACCGAGACAACAGCTCCATTGGGGGTATCACGGCGAAATGGCAAGGCATTCAGCGGTACTCGAACTACTCGCAGTTCTACCAGATGTGCGACAGCATTGAGGGCGTCAGGCCTGTGAATATGAGCGACATAACGAGGACTACGAATAGCAGCACGATAGGCGGCAAACAGCCCAGCGCCATCGGCGGGGATGTCCTGCCATCAAACATCTCTGCCGACGGGGTAGGGCTGGAGAAGGCACTCGCGAACTTTGCCATGTACTACAAGCACGAGGAGATGCCCGGATGTAAGTATCCCGTGCATTTGGAAAGTTGTTTGTCGACCCCTGGGACTGACACTGGTTGCAGCATGCCAGGAGTATGGCTACGATGACTGGAATGATACGTATTCGATCCAGTGCTATGAGTCGCACAATGCGACGAACAGCGCCGTTCTAGATTACAGAGTCGACAATTTTGTCAATCGGCAGTGGTTCTGGATGCTGTGCAACGAGCCTTTTGCGTACTGGCAGGTGTGAGTATACCCTCAACCGCTCGCAACATCTCATAGTGCCTAGCTGACACTGCAACTAGGAATCCCCCGCCTGGCGGACAGCCCTCATTCATGCCGCTCTCCGTCGGTGAAAACTACTACCAACTACAATGCGATCTCTACTTCCCGAAGCAGGGAAATGCTACCTACGGCTCTGCAGATGGGAGGACCACAGACTTGCTCAACACCATCACGGATGGCTGGAACCTGAAAAACACAACCAGGCTTCTTTGGGCAAACGGGTAAGTTTATTTTCGGACAGCTTAGCCGCTGGCAGTAAGAACCGTGCATCACGATGCTAATTCGTGTCAACACAGTGAACATGACCCGTGGAGGTCTGCATCTGTATCGAGCGAAATCCGCCCTGGTGGCCCAATGCAAAGCACACCAGAAGCGCCGGTGTTTCTTATCCCAGAGGCAATCCACTGCAACGACCTATCCGTGAAGAATGCAGAAGTAAACCAGGGCATCCGCACGGCGCAGACTGAGATGATTCGCCTGGTGAAGAAATGGGTTGCAGACTTTCCCCAGAAGGAGGGGCACCCTGTGCGACAAAAGAGTGAAGGAATCGTCCAGCCCGTAACTTATAGATAGCCCTCCTACTTATCAGTTCGGAATACAGCATCTGAATGGCTGATGTAACCCAAAATAAGCGTGATAGGTGTTGGTGGCGGTGGTAGCTGTGACGCTGTCGTCCCAAAACATGCGATGCAAATCGCCTGTGCCGCTCGCTTGCGTTACTTTGCCCCCTTTTCAGGAACTTTCACCCCAACTTGAGCTTTTTTAGAGTCTTGGCTCCCTCCGATGTCAGCATGCCGTCATTGACTCCATCACCACTTCCATTTTTGTTATCGCCGGCACTCAGAAGGAGGTCCGGAGCAAAAAGTGGGGTTTGTCCGGGGATTGAACCCGCAGGTTGACTCACCATAAATTTTTGCGGGCAATGCAATTTGTGACACAAATGTTGTAACTCAGGGTTGAGACCCTAAGGGAGAATCGTACGTCTAGACCGCTGAACCGATCAATGAACTTTGTTGACTTGATGTCGAGAGTGTCCGCTGATTTGGTTTTTGCTGTGTAGAGCGGTGATGGAGTGGTGTGCAGAGTCTGCATGGCCTGGGTGCTGGGAAGCGGTGGGGCCACACCACCAAGGAGCCCAGCGCGCCGCGCCCTCGCAGGAAAGAGGAGGAGGCGGAGGGCAACTGGGTTGGCGGGTTGAGTTAGAGATAAGGTGAAGAGGATGGAGCCGCAAAGAAAGCGCTAAAACGAGGTACGCACTTCGGAGGGAATGTGGTGGTCTCACGTCAGAACCGAGATTGGAGCTTCGCACCTTAATGCGGCTGCTAATATGTCGTCATATGGAGTTCGGAGTTTGTAGATGGAAGGAACGCCTTTCAATCGGCAAGTCAGGACTACCAAAACTTTGCGCGGGTGGGCACTTCGTTCTGGCTGTTCTGGGGAAGTGGACTTGAAGAACAGGCGGGGTAGGCTTTCGCCGTGGGAAGGAGCGTGACAAATTTGTCCATCACCGCATTTTCGTGATGTTCGGGTGTTTGCTAGGTTGCCTTCGAAATTGTAATGTCAGTCCGCCTTTACTAAGGACTGAGATTGGTTGATACCCGCCGACATGGTCACACGAATACGTTTTCCCCCCAAGGGAAACGCTAGCCAAGAGGCTGGTGCTGACTTAAACGCCTCGTGCGGAATCGCCCCAAGCGCGAGTAATCCGGCCCGGCCCGATCAACTCAATGGCGCGGAAGCCTTTGAAGCTGTCAACCGGAAGCTGGTAATCCGAGTGAGCCGGGTGAGGTCCGTCTAAATTGTATCACGAGCCATCAAAGATGCATGCAAGGCAGCTAATGCAAGGGCCTTGTTAGAACAGACAAGCTCACGACATGAGACTGTTGACGTTTGCGCCATAGCCGAGAAGTTCGTCCCACCTTACCGGACGAACGTACTCAGCAATTTCCAATGCTAGAGAATGCCCAGACGCTATCAGGCGGGCTGTTCGCCTTATGTCCCCGAACCACCGGTTTGTGGCAGGAGCTCGCAAACATCGCTCCCTTACGATCCAGGATTGCTAGAACGCACGGCCGTAACACTACTAGTACCTGCATCCATGGCCACGGGCATCCCTAAGCCTATGTTGAATTTGGAATCCGACAGAACAATGTATTCAAGTTGACAGTCGGATGCGCTTTCTTTCATCGGGTCGTGCTTTGGCGTCCAAGATCGGCCCGCCGCGATGGAGACAGAACGCGCCAAGCCACCTAACGGCGAACTAAACGAGCTCCAGAAGACCATCGATTCCGACCGATTGGGATCGAGTTTCGGATCTAGCGTCCAAGTCGGATGTGTGAGGCTTGTAGCTGCAAAAAATAGGTTGCTGACTACCCCTGTCCCCGACCCGATTTGGCGGCTGTTGTTTGCTACAGATCTGCTGGTTGGGACATACCGTCTGCAAGCGGCATCCACCCACCAGGGTAGTTCGTAATTCCACATGCCGCGACGCACCCCACGACATCCACACCCCCAATGTCACAGCACTGGAATTGGGATTTCCATCTGCAGCCGCAGCCAGAAAGATAGCGGAACAGCCCGGAGAGCCGCGCTATTGTTCGGCCGGTTTCCATAATGCCACGGCTATCAGTTTTACATAGGGAGGTACCTGGTAGCTCGCCGCAGCGACTATTTCGGGGTGGGCTTCGACTGTCTTTGCCAGAACCACACATCTTGGCACACGGCTCGAGCCCTTCGGTTCGTTCACCCAGGAAAGCGAATCAATAATGTTGTATTTCGAGACCAGGTGCTTGGCATGGCGTCTGTCTTCCATGGGAACTGACCACGGCTCTCGCAGCTGTTTCTAATGTGAGACAGACGCCAGTGCCTCTATGGGCTCGAGAGACTCGGCTCCGCACCGATGGAGCAACAGAGATCCCCGTTCCCTACCAGACCATACCCGTCTGTGTCACACAATGCTTCGAACACAGCCATAAGAATATCTACCGGCCCCCGAGAGGCTTCATCGTGTATCGGGCAACATTTACCCCATCCTCACTGCCACGCTTGGGTTATCCCCTACCCCTGGCCTACTTGCACTACTTAGTAGAAAACTCTCACCACGACCTGAACACCTCTGTTTCCATTTTGGGAGCCTGGGTAGATATCTCACAAGCGAGTCGCAAATCCTGAGACCACCGAGATTCGCCACATACCTCAAGTGTGACGTTGGGAAGCAGAATTCTTCTTAAATTATCACATCTCACAGGTAAGTTTGGCTACTTCAAATGGAGGCTGGTCCGCGAAAAGAACCCCATTACTTTCATGAACTTCATGCTGATTACCTCCTACAAGGTTATCCATGGGGTACACGGCCAACCAACCGTCAGAATTCCCGGAGATGCAAAACACAGGGACTATGTATCCCTCCAGGGACTTCTCCCCCTATCGTTTATACGCTGGAGACTCGGTAGATTCCGGGTCTGATACTTGGGAGCAGCCCAACTCCGCAAGCGTCACACCTCCAGGGCGAGCCTTCATTCCCGGCATTTATTCCAGCAGGTTGGACTTATTACCGGATCTGGAGGCTGGACTTGCCGCCAACTGTTCAGTTCCCTGCTGTATCGGAAGCAACTATGACTCTCCATGCGAAGAGGAAACCGAGAAAGGGTCAGCTATTACGCCAAGCGACCTTCTCGAGAGGCATGGCCTTTCCGGAGCCCCGCTTCCCCCGAAGAAGGGATCTCGACTGTACCGCTACGTACGGTGGAACTTTGGATCCGTCTACCGTCGAATTTTCTCCCTTGTTTTCTTTGGAAACATAGCCGCCCTGGCCTTCCTCGCCGCCAAGTCCTATGCGGAGGGGAAAAGGTTGCTAACATACCAGCAATCCGGCATTGCAGTCACAGCGAATATCCTCGCCGCCTTGCTCGCCCGCAATGAACACGTCGTCAACTCCTTGTTTTGGGTCTTTGGAACCTGGACCAACCGCCTCCCGTTATGGGCCAGGAAATTGGCTGCCAAGGTTTACTCGTATGGCGGCATCCACAGCAGCTGTGCGGTTGCGGCAACATTTTGGTACATTGCGTTTCTGGCTCTCTTGACGAACGACATCCAGTCCCTCGGTACGCTCACTGTCCTCCACAGCTGGATCTACTTTGTTAGCTACTTCATTGTCTTTCTCTTGGTAACTATGTGCATCTCGGCACACCCACGACTGCGAGTTCTTGCACACAACTGGTTCGAGGGAATTCACCGCTACATGGGCTGGCTGGCTGTCTTGCTCTTTTGGGGGCAGAACATCCTTCTGGCCATGGACGAGAGCCAAAGTGGGAACAGGAACGTTGGGACGGCGTTGCTGGTTTCTCCAAACTTCTGGATGCTTGTCACTATCACGATTCTTGTCGCCTATCCCTGGTCAAGGATGAGGCTCCGCGATGTTGAGGCCGAGGTCCTCTCAGACCATTGCGTCAAGCTCAATTTTAACTACCGCGACACACACTACGGCCAAGCTGTCCGCCTAACTGACGCCCCGCTCACCGAGACGCACGCCTTCGCCGTCATCCCGCACCCAGCGGCACCGAAGCCGATCTCCCATTGTGCTGGCTGCAGCTGCCACAGCCGTCCCACCACCAACAACCTCAGCAGTGTCACTCTCAGCCCTGCTATTCCCCATGCGACGTTCCCCGAAAACTCTCGCAGCTTAAACATAAACAAGCCGCTCCCAAACCCCACCGCAAGCGCCAGCTCCGTCACTCTCGCGACACCCGCCACCTTCTCCCACGCTGGCGAGTGCGGCTTCTCAGTAATCGTCTCTGACGCTGGCGACTGGACCAAGAAGATCATCAACAACCCCCCTCGTCAAATCTACACTCGCGGTACCCCGCAGTTTGGCGTCATGCGCGTCGCCGGCCTCTTCGAGCCATGCATCATCGTCGCCACCGGCTCAGGTATCGCACCTTGCATGAGCCTCTTCGTGCAGAAGCCCGATCATCCCGTGCGAATCATCTGGGCGACCCGAAATCCCGTCAAGACGTACGGGCAAGCCATCGTCGACTTGCTGTACAAGACAGACCCGAGAGCGATCATCATCGACACCCAAAAACCAGGGAATAAGCGGCCTGATTTGGTCAAGCTTGCTTATCGGGTGTGGGAGCAGAGCCAGACAGAGAGGCCAGCTGATTATGCTAACCTTGAGGGAAGGAGGAACACCAGCGGGAGAAAAAAGTCCGTGGGGCAGTGTGAGGCTGTGGTGGTGATCTCGAACCAGAAGGTCACTGAGAAGATTGTGTACGGGCTGGAGAGCCGGGGCGTTCCCGCATATGGGGCGATATTTGACTCATAGTTCTTAGCCTCTGATTTTTTGGGTGTCGTGGCTGGGATAGAGGGATAGAAGGAAAGGGGGTGTTTGGGTCTTGTTTCCTTATAATTTCAGCGTGGACAATTCTTTGGTGGCCTGCAAGTTGTTTCGTAAAGGGTCTGTTTGGGGCGTCGCTGGGATAGACAGAGTTAGATAGAACTGCTTCATCTTTCAGAGACCCGGGAATTTAATCTCTCGAATGTCATGTGTTTGGAGACTTGACAACTCATGCTGGTATACAACTACTTTGTTAGGGAGCTTTGACATGGCCACATAATGGGCTGCCCTGTGAAGCTCGGTTCCCCAGAGAACCTTTCCTTTGTTCCTGGTCCCGGGTCGACCTACCCCTAGCTCTTTTTCGCCCGATTTTGGGTTGCGAGCCGAAACAAGTCTTTGTTCATTGTCCCTTGACAACGACCGTCTTTCCCCTAAAGCCAACATCAACAATGCCCGAGTTTGTTTCAGTCAATTGGCTGGAAGTTTCGAAGTATTTCAAGCATACCGTCCATGGAGCTTTGACTGAAAAATGGGTATCATGATGTTCACACCGGAATACCATCCCTCGCTACAGAAGGTTATAAGAACTTGAGGTGATGCCCACTTGAATTCAACATCAGCAGCTTCCAAGACATCTTTCCCACATTGACTCTACGATACAACTTGAACTATCTCAGAAAACACCCAAAATCAACTTCATTCTCAATCACCTACAAATCCCTTCGCAATGTCCTCGCTTAGCAAGCCAGTTCGTTTCCTAGACTTCTCCGAAGTTCCGTCCCGACGCAATTTGCATCACAATCCCAATCACGCCGCGACACAGTATATCCAGCAGCGCCCCCACGGATTCAGCTTCATCCACTCTTTGAAGGAGCCCAACGTCTTCCTCTTCATCTCTTGCATCGACCCCACCGAGAAGGTGGTCTACAAGCGCGAGGAGGGGTTCATCCTGCACGGCTTCGCGGCTGACGGGAAGACACCCCCTGAAATTACAATCAGCACCATGTCAGATCCCCTGGTGAGACGACAGCTGCCGCTCCGTTCGCTGTCTGTCTTTCCGGAGTTGCTTGCCTTCCAGGTCTACGGGGACGGTCCGGTGCCTGAGCGGGACTGTAGCGTGGGTCTATTCTATCGGTACTATAACCTCGGGACGCTCAACGGCATGTCCGATTTCTATTGCAGATATCAGATGCAGTGCCCCGAGTATCTGATCTGGCATATCATCGCGCAGGTTGGTCGGGCGTATTGCTACCTGCACACAGGCCGGATCATCCCAGAATCCGGCGACATTGGCTCTGGCCAGCCCCACTCTCATGGTGTTGAAGGAGGAAACCTCCCATGGAAACCTATCTCTCATCATGACGGACACAGCGCAAACATCTGGCTCCATGAGCCAAGCGCCGAAGAAAAGCAACATAACCCCCTTCTCGCCAGATTTTCCAAGCCATTACCGCAGGTCATCCTCGGCGACTTCGGCCTAGCTTTCGAGGCGGAAATTGCACACGACTTTTTCCAGGCCGCAGGCATCGCGCAAATTCCCGAGTGGGAAACGTGGAGGGACAAGGCGTTATTTGGCCATGTCATCAAGCAACTGGTGTTTGCAACGATGCCGAACGGCAGGGCTTATCCGTCAATGGAAGGGTACAGCAATGATTTGGTCTTGGTTATGCGGAAGTTCGAGCCCCTGGTACGTATGCTGGAGCATGAGAGCCTGTCCTTCAATGACCTTCTGCGCCTGAGTGGGCGGCATGAATGGGAGACCTGGCCTGATAATGCGTGGGTGTATGGTGTCTTGGTCGCTATGGCGGATTGGCATGTTGGAAATTATATCAGGAGCGCTTGAACGGACCCGTTCAGTTGGGTAGAAGTCGGAGGTCTTTGATGTTGTGTAAATAGTTGTTGAATAGAAGTTATGGCGTCTCCATTACGTGTTCGAAAGCGGCGGTTTTTGCGTGGCTCATGCTGACTTCACCTCCCCTCCGCAATCGCTCTCAGCCCATCGCCGTTCTCCTGGTCATCCTTACTGCCGTTGTCCTCACCGCTGTCAAGTAACGGCCTGCACTCCTCATCACCATCAACCAGAACGATTGGTGTTCCGTCGACATTTACATATGCGAGCGCAAATGTTGACATGGCACAGAGGACCAGCGCAAACATGAACGGCAGGCTCTTCCAGACACCTTCCATCCTCAAGGCGCGCTTCATAACGAGAGCGTCGATAGGCCCCGCGAATAATGCGCCTACCGTATCCATGAGGGAGAGCGTCGTAAAAACCGTGCCGACCATGGCCTTGTCAACCATGGAGCTCAAGAGCGACTTGATTGCAGCTTGGAAACCGGTTCCGAGCGTGTAGAAGCCAATCCCTAAGTTGAGATTAGTCTCGTCATAAATTTGTTCTTCAAATCAACCGGCCCGATCCGGCAGTGAGTGAGCTTACCAACAACAACGCCTATTATCCCTGGCGAGAACACGAGTATGGCATAGCCGAATGTAACCAGCATGATGCTGATACGAGCCATGGAAAGATCCTTTCGGGAAGGGGAATCCATGAAACGCTTTGCTAAAAAGGCGTCAAATAGCGGCAGGAGGACGGCATACGCAATGAGATGCCCGGTGGCCTTGAACGAAAGTATGAGCTTGCCTTTTTGGAACAAGCGAATCAGCCACCAAATTCTTGCATACCACCGAGCTTCAAATTGCAGAAGGAAAAGGGGGGAAGCACACACTTGAGCAAGAGGAATGTTGAACCGAGCCGACATGTAGCGGACAATCAGCGAAAGCGTCTCCCGCGCAAAGTCGACGGTGAAGTATGTGATGACGAGCAACGCCAGGTTTCGGTCGCGGAAGACGAAGCCTAGCGTCCGCACGGCATGTTCCAAAACAACCCGTACACGGCCTGTGACAGCCGACAATAGCCCGCCTGCGTCAATCTTTGGCGTAGCACCATCTCGGTCTGCAGACTTCTCCCTATTGAGAGTCTCAGGTGCCAAGCAGGCCAGGCTGGTCGTGATTACCATGCACAAAAACCCTATCACGTTCGGAATCCAAGGGTTTCTCTCCATCAAAACAGCGCCGAGAGGCGGCCCCAGCATCTGACCTCCAATGAAGAACGTGCTGGCGTAGAAAAAGATGCGCGAGCGAGAGACGTCGGGAGTTGCATCGGCGAGTATCATCATGCTCGCAGCGGTGAACACGGTGTTGCCGCCTCCACTGAGGGTAAAGATAGACGACAACCATATGAGACGGATGTTGGCCTCGATCCAGCAGATGAAGAGGATGTACGCGGCTGCGAGCACCTGCCCCAGCAGCGACATGATCAGGACGGGGCGGCGGCCTTTGGTGTCGGCCAGACTGCCGTAGTACATGGCGAGGAGCAAGCCGGGGATGCCATCAAAAAAGGTCTGCCATCCAAACAGCTCGTTCACGGCATCTTGGATGGCAGGCGCCTTGCACCGGCTCTCGTCTGGCCCCTGGCGGAGATCATAGTGGCTGGGAGATGGATTTCGGCTGTAATACTGGCGACAAATAATGTCTTCGTAAATGCGCGTCTGCGGGGCGATCGCAATATTGATGCCAAAGTTCAGCGTTAGAAGCATCATCCAAACCACGAGCACTGGGCGCCATAGTATTGAGGTTGGGTGTCGCTCCGCATCGCCCCTGGTACTGCTTTCGCCATTTTGTGGACGGGGAATCTTGGATGGCGTGGTGCGCTAGATGCGTTGGAGTGAACTGGAGAAGTATGGAAAGAGCTCCCAGGCTGTGCCTCTTAGATACGTCTGAGACCCTCGCTTGTTGCGAATCGGAACGCAATCGACCCGGTCCCTGCATAGACGTATTCGGCAGGTAGAATCTCGGCCACGCCTTATCGGGCAGATTTTATCGCCCTGGGATTAGGTGATGTGGTGGAACGCAAACAAACCAGGGCACTTTATCCCTTCTCGGCACCGATGTCGCTCTCAAACCTAGGTATCCATGGCCGGGATATCAAAGTGCCTCATGCCCGCCGCTTCACTCGTTTGCGGGCTCACTACCTACCTAACCCTTTTCTTGGATAGTATGTCGTCCCGATAGAGGGTTGGAATGAGATGATGGAGATAAGAGACTTCCGAGATACCGGCAGAAATCAAGATTGAGGTGGTTGAGACTAGGAAGTATGGTATTTAGAACTAAAGAGCATACGTAACTTCCCACCCCCATACTTGTATTTAGAGAAGCAACACATAGACTGATATTCAACAGCCCTCGGTAAGCGGGCTCTTGCTCGACCGCTCTCGACAAGCGTGAGACGGGGGAGACAGCGGATTCAATGAATATTCCTACTCTGAGTTGAGCAAAGGCCGCGACGAAAGGTGGAATCGAACCGCCGCGTTCGGGTCAAGGTGTGGGGAACGTTGGATTATGAAATTCAGTCCGGCTGGTAGTGTTTTCCTTGCTGGGAAAAAGTGGCCGGTTCCCTAGGTCACTTGAACCGTTGTGCGCTTTCAGCTGATAATCTGCGCGAAGATTAGATAAGGTAATTGGCACCTTCCAGGTTTCTTCAAAGAGCTTTCTCTTTCCAGCACCTGTCTACCGAGACGCACCCCATGTGAAATCCAGCTCGGAGTTCTGCCTTCACGTCTGGAGAAAAGCACCACCCATCTCGGACCCCGCGAGATCGAGCGTTTTTTGAACGGGCCTTCTGACAGGCAAGGTACCCTACTTGCTCTGCATTTCTTGATGCTCCTGCCACAATCCACTTCAAAACAACCAACATCCAAGCCGAAGACTAGAGCGATTCGCTCTGTCTCTCGATTCTTCTTTTGTTCAATCTCTTCGTCACTCGCAGCTGGGAATTGTTTTTTGTTCTGACTGCCAACTCAAAAGGTGAGCAGAATCCTGTCGCGTCGTTCTTCCAATCTGCGCAAGCGGCATCACTCACTTCATCGCCCCGCGGCTTCAGCTTCCGTTGATTGTGACCCAAAGTTATTTTCCTGCCTTCTCTAGTTCCCCCCCCCCCCCCCCCCCCCCCCCTTTTCCTCTCCCCCCCCCCCCCCCCCCACAACTACTGCCTTTCTCAAGCCTCAAATTCCGAGGATTTAAGACTATCCCACTCTCATGACAGCAACTCTTTCCAAATTCCCGCACTAACTCAGCCTTCGAAGCGAGGTTCAACGGCCTTCAGCAAAAGCGCAACCATGTCGATACGTACTGCCCAGGAATGTGCGGCCATGCTAGCCGTGCGAGAGAGAGAGCTTCCGCAGTTGATGTCTGCAATTACAGCCCGTGTGGCGCCGGATCATGTCGCCGCGAAGGAGGTTGCAATACTCGGCGAGGCCGTCAGCGTCGCAGAGGAGGCTGTTGCTTGCAAACTCGCTGACACCGGGACACCAAAAGACACCAGCGAGGCATATTTTGACTTCTGTCTTTGTTTTGAACTCGCAACTCGATGGCGTAAGTGTGCTGATATAGTCAAGATCGAATGTTTCTGTCTCAAGGCGAATACGGACTGACGTGCCCTTCTCCCAGTCCCAACCATCTTGACTCAGCAGAGCACATCCATGGGTTCATTGTGGTACGAGGGGGATCAAGGAAGCTGGAACTTGGGATCGATTTAGGAATGTCCCATCTGTGATATGGAGCACAGATGATTGATGTAGATGTATGATGTCACAGGAAGAGGGCTTTCGGGAGGCATTGTCTGTATTAAATGAACCTGATTTTTCCCGTCCGAAATGCCCAATTAATTTACTATGAGGTCAAACTTCTACGAGAAAAATTAGATATCTGCACTGCCTTTGAATATACCCAGTTTCGAGACGACACCACGTAGAGATGCAAAGTCTGATTCTGCCGCCCTGACATGTACGGGCCTAAAGACAAGCAGTCAGATGCTACCATTCAAAGAGCATGCTATTTTTAGCGGTCGTGAGTTAAAAGCTGTAAGCTCAGAAGTGCACTACATCCAGCGCAAATTCCAAACCGTGACGACGCAGCTGGAGCTCCGGGAAAGCTGCGAAATGGACGGACTTGCGAGCGCCTCTGCTGGTCGATAACCTCCGAGTCTTTTTGAGACACCCCTTGAGGGTGGGTGGAGGAGGTTTTGAAGAAGTTGAGGTATGAAACCTCGCGAAGAGAACTGCGTAGATAGTGGAGATGATCTTTTTGAGGCGTCTCAGGAGAACGGGGGATTTGAAATTTGAACCATCGCGATTGAGCTGTGTAGTTGGTTAGCTCAGTCGATGGAGATGGCGAGAAGAACTGCGCGGTTAGTAAAGTTCGTGGGAGGAGAAAGATAAAAGGAGAAAGGGAAAAAGATGGGACTGGGCCAGGGGAGATACACGCTTTGCCTTTAGGTTTGGCGTACCTCGGAAGCTACTAACGTCTATCTCCGTTGTTGAGATGGCCTGAGGTTGTTGTGATGCGTTTTGTCAAGGCGTTAAATCCTACTACAGCTACTTGAGCGCCTACCGTTGGTATTTCAGAATAAACGGCGGCAGCCTCTGCACATCGTAGTCCTCCGCCTTGTTCGGATCACCGAAAATCTTCAACGCTCTCATCACAAATTGGTACCGGCCCTCAGGCACAATCCTCCCATCCGACAGCATGCCAGTGAACGGATCCTCTGTAGCCCCTCTTCCAGGATACCACCTCAAGGGATATCTCTCCGCACTGCCCGCGATCTTGATGCCCAATACCTCAGTAGTATTCAGCTCACCCTCCACCTCGAGCGGAATGATGTCCATCCGCAGCAAAGCGGAGCCGATGTTCCTGGTAAACACGGCGCACGGAAGCGGGAGCTCCCTGTCTGGTAGCAGGTCCTTGTTTGGGGGGCCCGTTGGAATAGGAACTGTGAAGGTTGTGTTCTCTGGCACAGGAGGAGAAAAGACGTCGTTCCAATTCTGGATGTTGGTCCATTCTGGATCTGTGGAAGAGGCACAAGTCAGTATTATGAAAGACCAAGGCTTTGTACTTCGGGTAGAAGGAGACAGTAAAGACGAAGAGGCTAAGAACGATTAAACTGGCTCGGATCGGACTTACTCCTGCTCAAAACCGGGAGGGAGCGCATGTTTGACGCAACGCCCGCGTAGGGGATGATCAGAGAGTCGCCGTTGGTACCGTTGATAGTTACATAGCCACTGTAAACGGGCAGGAGGCCAGCATCAAGGCCGATTGGCGGAGTTGGAGTAATAGTGACCACGGCAGAAGCCCCTGCGGCGACATGGATCGTGGCAGGTGAGAAACTGAGGGTTGCCCAGCGGTCCGCTGTGGGAAGAGGGAACTTTGCTAAGTTGAATATAGCCGGATCGGAGATGTATGACCCATCCGAGCCGTATACTGTTGCGGCAGCAACGTGGCCCAGCTCGTAGGTTACATCTTGGGTGCCAAGGTTGGTGATGCTGAAAGTTGTGGCGCCGACGTGGTGGTCGCTGTCGTTAAACGCGAGGCTTGACACGTTGAGCAATGTTGTTGCAAATGCCGCATCATATGCCTGCACGAGGCCGGCTCCCTGTTGCGGAACAGGTGCGAGGATGTCATGAACTTTGGCTCCGTCGTACCATTTGATGGGCTTGGCGGTTGAAGACAGTAGGCTCTCCAAGACCCTTGGGTCAGTGGTCCCCCGTGCCTCGGCTAGAAGCGCGTAGATCGCGGTAATCAGCGGAGCGGACATGGATGTCCCCGAGTCAATTCTGTAGCTGCCCTTCGCAGTTGTCCATGTTGACAGAATGTTCTGTCCAGGGGCGCCGAACTGAGGCTTCACATCGAGCTCCCAAGATAACCCCCACGATGTCTTTGGGGATACAAGACTGCCGTTCTTGGTGTTTTTGGGGGAGTAGATTACTTTCTTTGCCGTCTTCGGGTCCTGGAAATTTACTGTTACGTTTTGGCCGCTGTTGAGTAGCTTGACCCAGTCCTCTCCTTGCGCGGCGGATACCATTCCGATTCCCACAATTTCGCGAGGGAAAGAAGCATCAACAATTTGGGTACTGTCGAGAAATTAGAAACCTAGGGGTGATCCAAACTTGGGATTGAAGATTAGACTCACTGTTGGTTGGTACTGTAAACAATGATGTACTCGGCCCCATACTCCACAAGATTCGATATCTTGTTGATAATTCTACAAGTTACAGAGTTTGAAGGCGGGAGGTCTGAGTCTCGCACCAAAACAATGTACTTAGAAAGGTCAGGGGTATCTCGTGGAAGCTGGGTGCATGCATCCTCTTCGGCAGTAGTGTCGTTGCTGGATGCCCAGAGAGGCATGGATATAGTAGGAATGGCTGGGAGTCCAGCGTTCCAACTGAAAGGCAGCGGTTCAGATGACCCGCTTACACTGTATGAAGCGGTTGTGTGGATGGCCTGCGTTTCCGCATTGATGATATTGGCCACGCTTGCGACTCCCTTTCCGACACTTGGAGATCCAGAAGTCCACAAACCATCGGCTTCAGTGAATGTTAGTAAGGCGAGACAAAAACTATTTAGATCAGACACTCACATCCCGTGTTCCCTGCTGAAATGATGCAAGGCACGCCCCTTTCCACGATACGCTGGACAGTGACGGAAACGGGATGCTGGTTCCAGTTGAAGGGTATACCACCGGAAAAGTTAATGATATGGCTGCCTGGTGGAAAGTGTCAGTTATTTGTCACGGGTACCACGACAATCAGAGTGGTCAGCATACCATCATCAAACGCCTTATTGAAAGCAGCCACCAGAACGTCATCTCGGCTTCCACCGCTGCAAGTCAAAGCCTTGTATGCCCCGAGAGTAACACCAGGCGCTGCGCCGGTAAAGCCCAGAGGGTTTGGTTGAGCGGCAATAATACCGGCAACGTGAGTCCCGTGGCCGTTGCACTCATCAAACGGGTCAGAATCCTCTCCAAGGAGACCATACCAATCATATCCGTGAGATACCAAACACCCAGGGCCGAAACAACCTCCCAAAGCTGGATGCCTGTAGTCGATGCCTGTGTCAATAACCGCCACCTTCACTCCCTTTCCGGTGATTCCCTTGGCTTGAAGCCTATCGACTTGTGTCATAACGTGAGGTGAGAAGCCATTCGACCCGGTTTGGTTCGTAAGTGACGTGCCATTGCCGAATTGGCGTTTTTGAAACTCGGGGTGATGCTTGGGATTCTCAGGCCCTGAGGATGTAGGAGGGTCGTGGATCTGCAAGGAACGGACCGGCCACAATTTCCTTACGGCGGTGAGTTTTGCAATTCTAGTTGTGATGACGTCGGTATCTCTACCGAGTGTGAAGGAAGCCCCCTGGAAGAGACTGTAGGTCAGGTTGAGTGTCGGCGTGACGTCGATGTTTTCAGCCTTCAAACTGCTGTAAAATGACCCGACATCCTATTGGAAATAAAATCAGAGCAATTTTTACTAGTAAGACACTTATGGGATATACAGGAACTCACATGGCCCTCGGCAAGCTCAACCATATACGAACGAGGTATCGGCGTGGCTCTCGACAACAGGTTTTTGTTCTCCTCGCCTCTACGTGCAGCAGAGACGGGCGATAAGAGGGAGAGAGCCCCCAGCAGGGGAAATAACAGGCCGTAGCCGAACATGTTGAAGCGGAAAGTCAACGAAATGAATGAATGGACTGCGGAACGATCTTCAGAAAGACGAAGGTGACATTGGATTCCCATATACTTGGGTGCCCATTACCCGAGCGCGAGCGCCGGGTGGTTCCTCGGCGATTTGTCCGAGGAGAGCCCACATACGCCTCGTCCGAATCCTGTTGGCAGATCGCGGAAGTTGGATGCATCCTACGACCAAAGATTTTGGCACAGCAAGCATGGCGTAATTGTCTGGACGTACGGTCCCTTTGTAAGGGCGTTGGTTCGGAAATTCGCGAGCATGTGTCCCTATGGCAAGGGTGCGGCAGGGTGGGTGCGAGCAGGTACGCTGCGAAGAAAAGACCTTGATGATGAGGGGCTGCTGTCGCGCTTTTCGGCTCGCAAGGAATCGCAATTTCCAGCTGGTTGGAAGGGCAGACTCGTGTATTCAAAGCGACTGGCCAAATGCGGACCCGGTTGCGGCGCTGGGACTTGCCTTGGCACACGGAATCGATAATAGATCTGCCTTGGGGGTTCCCGCCTGTCAGGAAGCGGCACAGGAATTTTGAACCAGGTGGAGGGGAGCGAACGGCCAACCATATTCCGGTTAAGAGACTAGTTACAGCAACCCCTTGTCGTGGAAATAGGAACATACCCCTGGGCAACAAACAATGCAGAGAGCTGGGAGCGAACGGCCACAGCGGCGCGGGAAGTAGGCACTGCCCCATGTCAAATTGGCGAAATCATCCCGTCAGGGGCATTGTCGGCTAAATATGCGAGCATACAGCGTCGCTTTCTCGAGGGCGTTCTTCCCCAGCTTGCGCCTCCCTAGCGTTCCATCCAAAGGCCAGGGTATGGTGGGTTCGGTAACCTTCACAAGACGAAATATTTCCACGAAGAGCCGGCATGATATCCTCCTCTAGCCCCCCCTTGTAAAATATGGTGTACCGTCCATCGCAACACCAACTACGGTTCTGGGCGTGAAGCTCTCAAGGGGAAGACTTGAGAAAGTTGGGACATTGGACTCCAAATGTCTGAGGAAGACGGGTGGGATTGAAATCTTGCAGAACAGCTGCATAGTGCGCCAGCAGGCTTCAAATGCGAGTCTTGCTCAAACCAGTGTCGCGTGCGAAGGGTCTGCATGCCTAGATACTTTTCAGAGGGGAGATCTGCGCGCAGTGTGACAAAGGATTGCGGATTGTTGGTTCCAGGCTGTCTTGTTTGGGAGTTGGTGTGTGGGGACATTGAACGTCGCTTGCGAGAGGAAAGAACAGCCCTCGGGCTCCTGAGCAGTTTCATGGCAACTACGGGGACGTGAGCTCGCTTCTGGGCAACCTGTAATATTCTTATCCCGCAGCCCAGACATCAGTGATCGCAGTTTTGCACTTGAGCTACGAGGTTTCCCCAGAGCGCCCTCATGATGGCCACGGCATCTGTTTCGGAATGTAATCCGGGAGCGATGTTTTCCGTAATATGTACCACTGTGAGAACGTACCCCAAGATAGAGTGAGATACATGCCCGTAAATACCACGTCCTTGCCACCGTCCGACTCGAAAATCCCCGACGATAACCTAGCTCTCAAGCCCCAGCAGCCATGACCCCAACCAGCATCAAAAACCAGATGCACAACACAGCCGCCGACGGCCTCGTGGCTCCGGTGGCGTTCACCAGGCGGAGGGTGGCAACGAGAGTCTCGTTGAGAGGATTGCGACTCTGGTCCATCACACACTGGTTGAAATCCGAGATCAAGCTCTTGTCCTGGGCGAAAACGTGAATGTACTTCTGCGGTATCTCACACCACAGATAGCAGCCCTGAATCGAGTTGACAGGGCTCGGGGAGCAGCACTTTGTCATCCACGGGATCGAGGCGTTCTGTCCCGGGATCAAGGCAACATTGATGCCATCGGGAAGGAGATGGATGGGGAGAACGTTGGAGTCGCCGCCTGGAGCGCACTTCGGTATGGCCTGGGTCATCTTAAGGCGATTAGTTGGCTTGCCGCCGGCGCCTGGTCGATGAGTGAGTGTCGGTGATCGCGCAACAATAATCTTAACCGAGCAGATAATAGGATTGTGTTTCGGACTGGAGAATCTGGTAAATACGGTTATTCTGTGGAATTTTGGGGACAGCGGGTATCATGAGCAACTCACGAGGGTTGATCCGCGACTAATTTTGGCGCATCGCCGTGCTTCGCGTTCTATGCTTCGGCTGCTTTCAACGACAGCTCAAGAGAATTCGTCTAATTGGGCGAAAAAGTATGAGGGAGTACTTTTTATGTTGCGAATTCCTGAAGCCGGAAACTACCAGTTGATCTTTTCTGGAAGCGTTTTGCCCGTTGAGGTCCCCGGTAACGAAGTGAATGAACTCCGGAAGGTGCGTCCGGCCCAACAGCTTATCGACCGCTTGCTCAATACGCTGCCTGCCGCGTGCTATAATACATCGGATGGAAGTGCTCCAGGCACCTTGAAGACGGAAAGAGCGCATTCCATTGTATTTCATCCAATGTGCAGGTTTCGCATCTCATGTGTGCGTATAAAGCCCCGGTCACCTTTCAAGACCTGGACTCAAAGAGCGGTCGATTTCAAACACCATGGGTAGAATCTCTACAAAGCGGCAGCTACGCAAACTACTATCATGCCTAAGTTGAGAATGAACGATGATTCTTTCACTTTCAGAATCTCGATCCCCAAAAGCGGTGGATTAGCGCCATCTTGGCAACACACGTGGTGGTTTCTGCTTGGAGATTGCGATGTGGTCCGTGCCATACCGGTCGCGAAGGAGTTAACGCGGCAATTTCCCCAGAAAAGTCATCCCGAACAACTTCACAATTCACCTCATCTTCCACTGCCATCATCTACTAAGTCATTCATTTTGCACGATGTGGCCCTTCGATGCGTCAAACGCGCCGGCGGCGGCGCCCTCTGTGGTGCCTCTCCACCCCTATCATCCTCTCGGCGTCGTAATCAACGGCTACACCGCTAACGAGTTCACCGTTCCCGTCCTGCTCGCCTACTTCGGTGCTGGCTGCGCGGCCATCTTCGCGCTCACCAATGTCCTCGTCACCCGCGTCCGGCCGGGCTTGCCCACCTCGGAGGTTCTGACCATATTTTGGTTTGCTCTCTCGAGCAGCATCCATTTCTTCTTTGAGGGCTACTTTGCGACTCATTTCACCAACATGGGAGGCCTGCAGACGCTGTTTGGTCAGCTCTGGAAGGAATACGCCCTCTCGGACTCCCGGTATCTGACCATGGACCCGTTTGTTGTCTGTATGGAAACTATCACTGCGGTATGAACATCAACTTGACGCGACTGTTGGGGCACTGTAACTGATTGTGGCACAGGTGTTCTGGGGTCCATTGTCGGCCATTGTGGGATACATGATTTTGACCGATCATCCTCTTCGTCATCCACTGCAAATCATCGTGTCGCTGGGTCAGCTTTACGGCGATGTCCTCTACTACGCTACCAGTATTTTTGACGATTATCTCCTGGGCAACACCTACTCGAGACCCGAGCCGTACTACTACTATGGGTACTTTGTATTTATGAATGCTTTCTGGATCGTCATCCCATTGTGTAAGTGTGTCCGAGCTTCCTGAGAAATGTATCACGTTGACACAGAACAGATCTCATCGTCTGTAGCGTCAAGGCGAGCGCCAAGGCAGCGCAGGCGTTGAAAAGGGCAGAGAGCGAGCGTAAGGCCGCCTAGGCGTTGGAGGGAGTAATTTCAGGAAATATGATGCGACAGCGTGGTAGTTTTCACCTTGACCGTAGCGCTGCTGAGGCTTCTTGGTGGGTCCTAGGATCGCATGAGCTAGAAACCAGACAACTTCAAAAGATCCCCCCCCCATTTGCAGCGCTCGGCCGCAGTACCAGATGATGCTTGTGATGAATTCGGGCCTGTTCTCTAGACCACGCCAGCGGCCATGGATGACTGTGCTGTGTCCGCTAGGCATCGATGTCGCGGACTCACAGAGGTAGGGGCCACATAGCCGAGCAGTTGGGTCTCCTAGCACCACCAAGCCTGCCATGTAAGTTTGCCAACTCGAAATCTTCCTGCACGCAAAGGGCGCTGCACTGCGCTGCTGCCAGGTCATCGCAACAAGATTCATTGCTCTGATAGCCTCCGCCAGGCCAACTCATCACTTCCATGGGACCAACATGCACCCGCATTGGCAGTCCAACATGCCATAGCCGATACGCGCCTCGCGCGCAGAAACTTGGGTGAGCTTGTATCTATGATGAATTATATGAGTTCACCGACGTGCAGGTGTGAAGGTGTTTGCTACTTGTCCTACCTTCCATATGGGGGCTTAGACGTGAGTTTGAATCCCTCCGATAGTCTCTTTTGGCCAGTAACGGGAGCACACCCGCAACCAGGCGGGGATGCAAGGTAGAGGGCAAACTGCAGAAATGGTGTGCAGGATCGCGGCACATGGCCAGAATAGTTCCGTAAGAAAGAGCATTCTGCCATCACCGATCGCCAGCTCCCCACTGTGCGCTAATCCCTCCCGGTCCAGCAGTTCGGAGGCGAAAGGCGGGCCGTCGAGGTGGGAGCTTGGTATACCGTGCCTGTTTGTGTTGCACTGTATTCTCAACCACAGCGCGCACGCAGGGGCGGGTGTGAAAATCCTTCCGCCAGCAGCCTGCGACCAACACCTTGTTGGGTGTCCCCACGAGTGTTAATTGCGGGGGAGCGTGCAATCACAGACGGCAAAGACTGGCCTGTCTTGAGGTCTAGTTTCGACTGCTGCCAATCGGCCTGCAGGAAACGATCGGCAGCCACCATTCAAGCGCCCTGTGGGCCGGTCCTTCTGGCCGCAGGCGGCAGCGACGCGGGGGCCAAGAAGCAACCACACAGTCTCGACTGGCGCGACTGCGTCAGGGACACCAGGTGTAGCCTCGCTGTAAGTCACCCATTTGTGCTAGCACCATAGTCGAAACACCTGGAGACTGAACATATGTAAAGCAGGCGGTTCTCCGGGTCCACATCAACGACGCAGCCCTCCATCGTTCTCTTCATCTACCGCCTTCTTCATCTTCATACTGTTCACGTTTCAATGCCCTTCTTGCCACCAACTCACGCTTCTGTTTTCATATTCTTTAACTGTTCTTCCGGGCCGGCCGTCTCTTCCAGGCCGTCTCCTCGACCGCTTGGTCCCGTTTCATAGATTCCAACCTTAACCCCCCCGTGGCATATTTTCCTTTCCTCACTGTCCGATAAAATGATGACTGCACCCTCATCTAACGTCAAAGGCCCGCGGTTGACCCTCTTAGTCAACAGCACGACCTCGGCCCGGTTCGATCATAATCCGAGGTCCGGCCTGCATCCCCCACTGTCCAGCATCATGACCCCCAGCTCGACAACTGTCGAGTATGGCGACGGCTTCGATTTGGAGATGACAGTGGCAGACCGGACCAACCATGTCTTCAGGATGTGGCTTAGCTCTGTCCGACCGGAGGACGAATCAGACGCTTGTCTCGGCGATGTGACGCCTGTCATTCGGAAGGCCCGTCCCGTCAACGCCAAGCTTCCGGTGGTGAACGAGAGGCTGGGCCAGTTTCTCCAGGGCTTGGGCCAGGCTTCTGGGGATCCGAACAAACTTCTCGTCCAAGAGAATAAGGGCTTACACCAGCGCGTAGCCGTACTGCAACGCAACGAGGACGACCTTAGGAAGGACAAACAAGAGCTCAACATGCATGTTATTTCTCTACAGGAGAGCCAGGAGGTCCAAAGAAGGCGATTTGAAAGCGAGCTCACACTAAAGCAGTCGACTCTCGAGACCAGGATCAAGGAGCTTGAGGAACAGGTCGCCAATCTTCAGCCAAACCCAGCGTTGCTGCCAGCAGCCCAGCCGGAGCCAGGACTTTCAGATGAAGCTCCCTCGTCTGCGGCGCCTTCAATGTCCAATGCTGATGTGGCGGCGTGGTTCTCGTCCCGCGGCGCCAGTTGGACGTCGTGGGTTGAAGAGTTCGCGCACCACAATCCCAACCACATTACCGAGCTTCACCCGCTCCAACAGCAAGAGATACTCGGCAGCATCAAGACCTTCGTTCGGCTGACCGCTGACGGCAATCTGCCAGCACCGCTCAACCCAAACTCTCAGCGCCCTGAGTCCACCAACACCACTCGGCTTCTGCTTGGAGGGATGCTGTCAAACTTCATTGTCTCCGAGACAATGGTGTCGCCGTTTTGGATATTCTCCGCCCTTTCTAAGCAAGGCTTCGACGTTGAGAGCCCTAGGAGCTACTCAGAATTAGGGAGTCCCATTGGCTTCCGCTCGGATTACGCCACGTACACCAACACCGGCTTCTCAGCCTGTCCAAGTCCGTATTCCGTGCCACCGGCCCCAACAACAGCGAGGTCAATTTCCATGCTGACTCCGCGAACCGGGCCGCCTCGCATCACTCCTCGCTTCGCCCCTATGCTGCCCCTCTCGCCGCCCCTCAGCACGAAGGCCCAGACGTGTCTGTACAACCTCCCTGTAAGGAACGAGATGGAGGACATGCTCACCCTGTTGATGAAGTGTATGTTTGCCCAACATCATTACTATTAACAGGCTACAAATCTAACCCATCATTATATAGCCACCCAAAATATCAAGAAGGTCGACAGTTGGCGCGCTCAGCTCATGCAACTGCTCTCAGAGGGTGGTCTCAGCCAGGAAGCATCAGACCCCTCTATGGCCGGAAACGAAGACAGCCAAATGCTAGCCAATATGCGACGCGCTTTCGCCCGCGAGTTGAAGGAGCGCTTTCTCAGAAGCCCCGCCCGTTGCTTCCTACACGACCAGGACGCAAAGGGCATTGCCAAGCTCGAGGGGAAGCTCACCGATGAGATCGATCTTGCCCTTCGCTTCTCCGCCCAGGTATGGGGCCGCACCGCCGCCTTGACCTTCACGAGTCCCAAAGCAATTTCTGCTTCTGCCGCGGCCACCCCTTCTCAGCTCGACGGTGTCGCGACCACGGTGCTGAGCGGAGCCGATGCCAACCAGGAAGTGGAGGTTGTGATGGTTCTGCAGCCCGGCGTCATGCTCGGGAATTCAGCGAACGATGACCCTTTCTGTTCCAAGGCCTTGGTTGTCGTCGGACCTAAGAAGAAGTTAAGTCCGATCTCCGGAACCCCTGAAGCACCGAAGGCTTCAGAGGCAGTACTCCCTGTGGTATCCATGAAGGCCAGCGAACCTGCCCGGCCCATCGCCCCTCTCAGGCCGTTCAACGCTGTTCCCAGTAGCGGGTGGTTGAAGGCCGAAAAAGCTGCCCCGTGCGTTAAAGCCAAGGACGTCGCCGCCGAAGAGCCCTCTACAGGACAGTAACTGGACGTTTCAGAAGTATTTCACGACATTCTTTGTTCTTCTTGGGTGGGCCCAGGGTGGCTATTTGAGCTTTTTTCAGCCATCAAGGTGATGAAGCTGAATGATTACGGACGTTCTTTCTTTCAATTCCTTCCCTTCACTCTCCTTTTCTGTTATACCATTGGCATATCGCATTTTGGTTCGGAGTCAAGGTGGCCTCCTCCCTGTCTGTCCTTCACATATATATTTGGGGATTGGTGATATGGCTACAAGTCAAGAACTCTCATTTAGAAGATCTCACAGGTTTCATGGACATAGGTGTCTGGGTTCGGGGATGTACAAAACAGAAGCTGTATATTGCTTCCCTTTCCATTCTTTTCTGTACGATGCATTTCTCCATCGCGAGGAACGGAGCTGATTTGTGTTTAGCTCAGAACACGAGAACATAGTACATTGACATTCTCCGCCATACGAACTCCCCTCCCATTCCATCCAGCCGTGCGGAATTACTTGGTAGACTCTCGCTTTCTACCCAAAATTTCCAGTCTGAACTCAGACGGGACCCAATGAGAACAAGTTGACCCAACTCAAACCCCGGCTCTGCAACAACACGCAACAAGGGGGCGACACAGGGAAGCTGCAAGATGCAAGCCACCTGTGTCAGAAGCATTCCGGTGGTTCATTGCCAATTCTCGGCTCAAAGTAACCCTATCAGCGGTGGGGCGGTTGAGCTCCTGCTTAAAATACGTAACGGATAAGCGCCCATGGAAGTCTGTTGGTGATCACCACTAGCATCGTCGGTAGATCCATCCAATGAGCTGAAATCCGACATCTTCTCCTCCTGCCGAGGAAATGTTCCCACTCACAGACAGCAGCGTGACAATCAAAGTAGACTGACTGCCTGGGCACGAAAATATCATCAAGACAGAGAAGTGAGGTGGAGATGAGGAATTTAGTTGACACCAACAATAATTAAAAATTCCTTTTTTGTGCTATGAAACCAGAAAAATGGTCAACGGCTCGCGTTTGTGTTGCGTATTGCGCATCCATTTTCTATTCCATTTTCGGGCTTCCTCCCCCTGCAGAACACCACCGATTCAAGGCCAACAGTTTATCCCGTGTAACAGTCTCTGGGCAAACCTATGCTATTATGTAGAAAAGAAAAGACTCTGAAGAGTCAATGATATAGAAATAGGCTTGCAAATCCATATGCAGGGGCTGATGTGAACCAGTAGAAAGTCGAGCCCTGGCTGATGAGGAGGATGGTCGTGCTAGAGGACGGCAGAAACAAACAACGTGAAACCCGATATTTCAATGCCTGAAGAGAGCAGACACCACAGCAAAAGCGGCACTAGAAACATCCTGCCAACTGAGCTTGCCTTCCACCTTGATAGGATGTCATCGGTAATAAGTTGGGGAGTCCCCCGGACAAAGGCCCAGGCGGTAGCGGGTTGAACGTGACGCCTGGGAGGGTGGCCTCGGGAGAGTGAGAATCCTTTCGTGGCACCGAGGGGCGGTCCTTTTTCGGTGTGTATATCGTTGACGGGAGAGATAAAGCCGGTGACAAGGTTGCAACTGATAGGTCGCCTCTGTGCCCCGTTGATGGCCTTCCAGGGTTCGATTTGGGCGTTGGAACCAAGACTCGAGCTTTCGATAGGATCTTTGTGACCTCGTTATTCCCCTGGCTCTCAAGCGAGACGAATTCAACCATCGGCTGAACCGCCATGATGACTCTTTGGCCGTCGTGGTCCCCGGGTAGCAGGTTTGAAGGTCTCTCTCCGCCCAGTCGTTTGGATGAAGCCGGGGCCTGGCTTGGGCAAAGTTCCATAGTTTTGTCTGACTCCAAGAACGTCTTGTGTGCAATATCCCGAAGGCCTTTGACCCGCAGCGGGTCTTGACGTGACCATATCAGACACGAGAACTGCAAAGCGAGATCGAACTCCTTGATCAATCTGGTTTCCATTTTCTCAATGCCAGCGCCGTCCGTGTGATCCTGCAATAACAACCGAGCGGCTCCGCTAAGGAAACGGTCCTTCAGCATTCTGGCGTAGACCCCTCTAGAGTCGGCGAGGCGCCGTCGTTCCGCGCCTCTGAGGCTCGCAAACTCCAGGCTCAGGCCGCCTTCTGAGAGCGTCCGGACTATTTGTGCACGCCAGACATGCATTTCGTGGCCGCTCTGTTGAACTGTAGAAGATTGAAGTCAGGCTATGAACATACAAGCAAATAAGGGATGACAGTGACGTACCATTGGATAAGAGATGATGGAGACTTTCCATATCCTTTCTCCCGGGTAATGGTAGAGTTGGGATTGCCGGTGCGAAGTTGGTGTTGAGCGTGAGAGATGGCAGAGAAGTAGCTGCTGGGGGTAAACGTCGGCCATTCGGGGCTTCTCCCACAACCATTGTGCCCTTGGAAGGGAGACGAGCGGCACGCGGAGGCGCAACAGCACTCCATAATGCCACTTCCAAACGTGACCCAGTAGGTGAGTTTGCGATTACGACGGCAGGGCTCTCCAGATCGTTCGGGGTGAGGGACAGGGCTTCAAAAATCCAAAAGGGAGACTGTAGGGTTTCCTCGACAATGAAATTGGCGAGCATCCCGTGAAGCAGAACCCGCGCCGCCGTCACCCCATCGTCGCCATTGCTAGCCAAAAGCTCTTCGGGAAGGCCACCGTCATGGAGGTGAACAAAAGACTTGACACTCTCGCATAACTCGAGCATCTGGGCCGGCAGAAGGCCGGATCGAAGCCTCTTGGGGTCAACATGGGCGAATTCGTCAGCCCAAATATGCCAAGCGCCGGTCCTTGTCGTGAACCATTCGGTAATCTCGCCGTCGGAGACCAAAGAACCACCTCTCGGCGAAGTCTTCCTTTGCCGTAGGATCTCCTGTTCCTGTTGAGCAAGACGTCCTTCCAGCTCCTGGATGCGAGCTTGGAACAGCTTCTCTCGCTCCCGGTACTGTTCTTTTGTCCTCTGGCGGCGGGCCTCGTGGTGGCTCCTTAATGATGCCATTTGATGCGCTTGGTTTTGGTTCTCGGCGAGAAGGTCCCGCTCGATACGCTGAAGTGCGGAAATACGCTGCTGCAAGCTTCTGTTCTCTAGCGCCAGCTCTCTGGCGTCGTCGGACACAGCACTTTGGACATATGGCATGCCTCTTTCGTCAAAAGCCGTACCGTCTCTCCCCTGGGATGACATGGATCTGTCTCTCCCCTGGGATGACATGGATCTGTCTCTACCCTGGGATGACATGGATCTGTCTCTACCTTGGGAGGACAGGGATCTCTGGGACTGCCAGACAGTCCCAACGCCGCCTCGCGGTGTAGTGCTTCGGACGCCCTCGTGGGTATTGCTACGTGTAGTACTTCGGCTGGTGTTGCGGCTGGCGTTGCGGCTGTTGTTCCGGCTGTGATAGCTGACATCGCTGCCATTCGCTCTCGACATGGATCGACCATATGTGCGAGAAATATCTGATGCTGTCTCTACCGCCTCGAAGGGAATCTCCTCGTCCTCGCCCTCTACCTCCTCCACGACGTCCTCATACTCGACCGTGGTGGAGCTGGGAGTTGGCGCATTGTCGCTCGCGCTGATTGAGTCGGGGCTGCGTGTAAAGCTAGGTGGAGCCGAGTCCGGCGGAGTGGGTAGAAGCTCACGCTCGCCGCCATTTTTGTTAACCCCCGGGGAAAAGAAGTTTCTCAACGGTAAGTCAGACGTCTTGAGGTTACCTCTCGCGGCCAGCGCGCTGGGTAGCGGCGGAGCGAAAATCGTAGCTGGTGGTGGTGCTGAGCGCCCCATGCTGAAGTACTGCCGCACAGCGGTAGTACAGCACGTCGTTGCCTGAACGACGCACAAAATCGGGCTTTGAAGGAGCGACCTGGGAACCTAGGTAGGGACCCGTGAAATGACCACCCGTCAAACGCTCAAAACATGAGCTTCCAAGCGTGAAAAAATTAAGGCATGGAAGGAAGGAAATAGAGGAAGAGAACCTTCAAGTCCCAGCGTGGGAATTGAGCGTCTTTCACGTCTTCGAGACCCATGGCGGATCTGTTCTAACTGAGACAGTTTGGGACTTGTTGGGACTTGTTGCACTGGTGAGGCTCGCATGCAGACTGGAAGCGCCGGGAGCTTGGAGCTGGCTCGGCGAGCGCTTAAAATTCAGCCAGAGCCCCAACTTCCGACAGCAGTTGAACAACGCGAAAGTTGGGTCGCTCATCTCCAGACCCTACTCTCAGCTAGCCGCCGGGCGCCAAACATGACGCTTCCGATTACAGCAAAGCTAGCCAGTATGTTCGATCATAAGAGCGGGAGTTCTCTGATGAGAACCGCTGCCCGCGGGCATTTGAGTGAAGCAAAATAGGCCTCGCCTTCAGGTCTGTCGTCGCGTGATCACAGGTAATTGGCAGCGTTTTGTCGGGTGAGGTGAAACGTGAAACTGGGAATGGGCCGCTATCAGTGGCCGCAATGGCTGAACACCCAAACAGCGAAGAGCGTCCATGTGACAAAGCCCAGCAACGGCATTCTCCAAAGCCTCCGAAACATTCAGGAGATCGATGAGCGCGTCTGTTCATGATGCCGATTTGATGCTCTGTCCCGCTTTTCCCCCAATGTCAGGGATGAGGATGGGCAAGGTGAGAACCTGGAGGCAACAGGTTGGGATGCTGGCGCTTCAAGCTATTTTTGCAGCCAAGCACAGGCCTCTTGTTGGCTATCATTGGTTGGTCGACCACCGTCCCCATTCATGCAACTTCCTGAACCCAAACAGTACTCTAACAAAGCATGGTTTGGTTTTCTCATCACTAGTGGCCTTCGCTGTTCAACAGAGGAGTATAATTCGTTTGGGTTTTGAGTTGTGCATCATCAAGGCCTAGTGTAATTATTGAATGGGATCTATCATGGTAGGTATGTGGATCATTGCCCCCACAACCGGGGTTCTCCTGTAAGTCACGCCTTGACATCAACAACGATCTCCCCTTCCCCTTCAGGACTCTCAAAGCCTTGCCAGTACCCTTCGAGAATTCCTGGTGTGATATCAAGCGCCGAGTCTGCATTGATTCCCGCCCGTCTCCTCCTCTGAATTCGCTCCCAAATGACGTCCTTGCTTTCGGGTCGGAAGAACACCAAAACCCATCTAGCTCCTTTTCCTTCGATGAGTTTCTTGAAGGAATCGCGATCGTCTCTGCTGTAAAGGGATCGATCCACGACAATGTCTCGTTCCCCCTCGTCGAGCAGTTTCACCAAGGTTGCTTCAAACTCGACGGATGCCTCTTCAAGATACTCGGAATACATTTCCGCGGGGTAGTCTTGTTCGTAGAGGCCGTGCTTGGCAAAGATGTTGCCGTCCACAGACAGTCGCACAAAGTTAGGATGCCTCTTGGTGATAGCTTTGGCAAGAGTAGACTTCCCAGAACCTGCACAGCTATCGATATCAGAATGCATGGATTACCATTTCGACCAGCGCGAACTTGCCTGCGATCCCGCATGTCATCACCACAATGGGGCGTGTGTCCGCGGGGGTTCTCGAGAGAGGGAGCTGTAGTTGATCCAAAACATCCATGATTTCAAATTTACGCACGCTCCAAAACTAAAGCAGAGAGTACAGCAAGATAAACTAGCTCTCCTGAGAAGTTTGGATCTCATCGGTGACTGTTCGGGGTATTTTGTGAATTGAGTCACCGATGCTGGTTGACGGCTCAGCGCAGGGCAGCCTCCTTCCCGCCCATCGCTCACGATGTCACGTGGGATCCCCAAGTTTCCATGATCCCTGTCAGCAAATATTCTTCCAAGGCATTAAGTATCAATGCTATAACAACAAGAAGAAAGATACCCCTTTATGCTGCCTGTGGTTTGTAGGCATACAAATGACGATTGAAGCAGCGACTGGAACCCTGATGTCAGGTATGGCGGGGCAAACGGCGACCCCGCCGCGGATACCCGTGATTGCGGGGCACTCGAGCAAGACGATAGGCCGAAAGCAGCAGGAGCACCTGTAGCTCCAAGCTTTTCACAATCTGGACGCCCTTCTGTGTCACGCCTCACCTCTGCCGACCCGATGCCCCGCACTTTGAGTTTGCGGCCTTCCTCATCGATCCTATCTAGCAGAGTGTCATATTCGGCGATATTGCCTTCCACCAGGTGCTTCGCCACAGTTCCAGCTCCATCACTTCGACCAAGCATCCGACAAAAGAAGAGCCTCCTCTCGACAGCTCCGTCCAGCTCCATCTCCCGAACCTACCTCACAGACTCGCTGCGCGCACACCAGGCCCGTAAGACCAAGATGGCTCCGCAACTTGACGGCTATTTCAAGCAGGTGGACACCTTGTCCGACCACTTCATCGAGCGCCTGCGCGAGGCCGTGGCCATTCCGTCGGTCTCCAGCGAGGCCGCCCGCCGGCCAGATGTCGTCCGCATGGGCCAATACCTCCGCGACCAGCTGATCAAGCTTGGAGCCTCGGTCGAGCTACGAGAGCCCGGAAAGCAGCCCGGCACCGACCTCGACCTGCCCCCAATTGTGTTGGCACGGTACGGTAGCGACAAAAAGAAGCGCACTATTCTGGTATATGGCCACTACGACGTGCAGCCCGCCGAGAAGAGCGATGGATGGAACACAGAGCCGTTCGAGCTGAGCGTCGGGGAGGATGGACGCATGTTTGGCCGTGGCTCGACCGACGATAAGGGTCCTGTGCTGGGGTGGCTGAACGCCATCGAGGCCCACCAGGCTGCGGGCATTGACTTTCCCGTCAACCTGCTGATGTGCTTCGAGGGCATGGAGGAGTACGGTTCGGAGGGTCTGGAAGAGCTGGTCAACGAGGAGGGCAAGAAGTACTTTGCCGATGCCGATGCTGTCTGCATCAGCGACAACTACTGGCTCGGCACCGAACGGCCGTGCCTGACCTACGGCCTGCGCGGGTGCAACTACTACAGCATCGAGGTGTCGGGCCCTGGCGCCGATCTGCACAGTGGTGTTTTCGGCGGTCTCGCCCATGAGCCCATGACGGACCTTGTGCGCGTGATGGGCTCGCTGGTCGAGCCGGATGGCACCATTAATATCCCGGGCATCGCCGAGCAGGTGGCTCCCGTGACAAAGGAGGAGGACGGTCTCTACGATGATATTGCCTTTACCATGGAGACTCTGCACGAAGCTCTTGGTAGCAAGACAACCATCTATGAAGACAAGAAGAAGACCCTGATGGCCCGGTGGCGCATGCCCTCGCTGTCGCTGCACGGTATTGAGGGCGCTTTCTCGGCACCCGGTGCCAAGACGGTCATCCCGGCCAAGGTCATCGGCAAGTTCTCCATCCGGACGGTACCCAACATGGAGATTGAGAAGACCAACGAGCTAGTCTACAAGTTCGTAGAGGAGGCTTTCAAGAAGCTCGACTCGAAGAACACCATGAAGGTCCATGCTCAGCACACAGGCCAATGGTGGGTTGCGAGCCCCAACCACTGGAACTTCGCGGCCGCTGCCAAGGCAACGGAGCGCGTTTGGGGCATTAAGCCCGACTTCACACGCGAGGGTGGCAGTATCCCTATTACTATCACCTTCCAGGAGGCGACGGGCAAGAACGTCTTGCTCCTTCCGATGGGTAGCTCGACCGACGGTGCTCACTCCATCAATGAGAAGCTGGACAAGAAGAACTACATCGAGGGCATCAAGTTGCTGGGAGCTTACCTGCACTACGTTGCCGAGGAGCCCATGAACTAAGCCAAAGCTACGTCTGGGAAGGCCGATACCTTGAGACGATTAGGGCTGTTGAGATGCACTTGGGGACACACTATCGAGGAATCCTGAACGAGTCATAGCAACAATGCTATATTCTTACTAGGACTGTCTAATAGAAAGCAAACAAGCTTGTGTGCCTGTGCTTCGGGTGAGATCTCTAAAAGCTAAAACCACGTTGTGCTGTGTCCTGTGGTATCATCCATTTCGCTATTCAGGGGTATTAACGATAACCGCCGCGAGATACCTGTGTTCTCCATCCCGCCATGCTCCCGAAGAAAAGGAAATGGGTATTATCTCACTCCACAAGCCAGGAACAAAAAGGACGGTGCGACCTCGGACATGCATAAATGCCTGACGAGTAACAGAATCCTCAAAAAAAACAATAAGCAACCAGTGTAACGCCCTGGGTATGAGAGTAAGACTACGCATGGGGGACAGGAAATGTTAACGTATGTCGTACTGCAACCGTGACCGCTGAGTTTGTATGACCATCATTATTTCCGGATATTGGTGACTTTACCTCTTCGTCGCTTAGCTACAACTTCGGGATCCCAGATGCCAGCAAAGATATCTTCACATTCGTCTTCATCTTCCGAGTCGAACACAATCACGCCATCGTCATCTTGCAGGTCACTCTCTTCTGACGCGCGGGATCTGCTGCTATTTGTTCTGGTATCGATGCTCAGCCGTAGGCTCTGCCTGGCGTCACGGAAATCGTCGTGTAACCGTCGCTCATCGTCTCGCTTTTCGTTAGGGGTGGAGGAGTCGACATCCTCCCAGGTGTGGTGGGTCACAACGAGTTGCGTCTCGAGAATGAATTTGCCGATCTTGTACTTTTGTGCGGGCTCGCGCGCGTCGACATACTTCCATCCTATCTTGGTCTCACAGATTACGCACCAGATGTCAGCCACGACGTGCTGCCCCGTGACAAGTTGCCGGTTTTCGTGCCGGCCAACGCGGATGTTGATGAGGTCTGCTTCCGTGTTCCCCGCTGTGATGTTGTCGTTGACGGGCGAGCTGGGGCAGCTCGGGGTAGGCTGGGTGGATGGCGGAGCGACGAGGTAGGCGCGGCCGTGTCTCCCGGTGAAGCCTTTGCTCACGATCTGGGAGACAAAGCCGAGATCGGCGGCGCATGTTTTGCATCGGATGGTGTCCGGCTGCACACGCGAAAGGGTGGCGCTCTTCGAAGGCAGCGCCGCAGCCTCCTGGTCGGACTTGTAGGCGCCCAAGGTAGGAAGGTCGGGGAAATAGGATCTCAAGGTCGATGATCTTCTGGGAGAGCCGAGAGAGTCGGGGGAGCCGGGAGAGCTGGAGAGCGAGGGGACCGCGTTCTCGTCGGGCGTGGAAACATGGTCGGCGCCACGCCCGAGATTCGGCCTCCGGCGGCGGAACGGGAGGCTAAAGGATGGGAGGAGATATAGGGGGTAGGTTGGGCTGTCGTCCGGGGCTGCCGAAACGACCGGCCTCGCGAAAACGGTGAGATCGCCGAACATTATTACGAGGTGTCGGCCACCAGGGCTCAGCTTGCGTTAAGAGGAGGGCGTTGGAAGGATGGTTGGTGAAGACGGTGCTACGATTCTGGGAAAGGGGGAGGAATGCAAGGCGAGGGTTCTTCCCTCCCGAATTCCGATTTTCTTTGACTGTCGGGACTGTCGGGACTGTATCAGACGAAGTGGTGGTTACTCATGTCATGTCGCATCATCAGGCTGAGAGCCCCGCAACGTTATCAGTTGGGTCGAAGGTAACAGTCTCTCTCACAAACTTGGAAAGAAGAAAAAGGGCAGGAACGATGCTGAGGAGGCCGCAGCAAGCTGGCGGCTATCAACGCGACACCATCTGACACGGGGATGATCCTGTTTGTGTGGCTCAAGAGGCCAAAAGGGAGCGGTCGAGATTCAGCTCTGACAGTTTTCTCCTTGGGGTCGTGTCATGGGAGCATCCCCCCGCCATTTCACGGCTGTTCTTTATCGATAACACGGCCTCATGCGCTCAAGTGCGGGGCCACCCATCCCGCCACTGCCGGGTTTGGTGGGGCAATCCTGGGCAAGTGGGCACAGAAAGCGGGCGTGGAGGTTTCAGGGTCGCAGGGACGCAGGGAGCCAGTTCTTAGTGTCGGGTGGTCTCCCAGCAAGCGCCGCATGGAGTTGCTTGTAGACGGGCAATCTCACTAACCGTGACTATTGTTGGAGTATCTGTGTTGAGATGTATGCCTCAGTACGAGATTGGTGAAAGCGAACGGTCAGGTCATCGGAGAATACACAACATCGGAAGACCCGGGATTGAGGATGAATTGTGTGACTGTGCGGTGTGGTCGGGCGAGGTCCCCCGATTCTGGACCCCTCTCAGGGTTCACACCATGATGAATCGCTGTCTGTCCGTGGCGCATGGGGGTCGATCCTCATTGGACATCCTTCCAGCAGCCGTGTCGGAGTGTTGGGACGGGGAAACGGCGGAGCGTCCACCGCCTGGCACACCGCCAAGCCAAGACCGACCAGCCGGCACTCGTTCTTTTTGTCCATTAGGTAAAATGGAAAATGATTATAACCTCTGTGTCTCCCGAGAAGGCCGAGCCGTAGCGAGCAGCCCGATGGCAAATGGCGCGGAGGGTAGATGCGGTTCAACCTCAAAAGCAACACTCTTTTTGAAGACCAAGGATTTCGCGCGCTGTTGGGTCGACACAAGTGTGGAAGGCTACTAAACAAACGGACGCCCAGGCCCGTGCCAACGGCTCCTTTCTTCCTGTTAAAGCTGATCAGCCTTTTCCTCGGGAGGCCTGTTCCAATTTAAGTTGCGTGTATGCCCGTTTCACCAATGGATGGAGCTCTTCGGGCTTAAGCTCCGTGAGGATCCCTTGAATGCTTTTTCGCCTGAGCCTCACGCTTATTCATCGCAATCGGTCCGGGGCGCCGTTGAGTGATCTTAAAAAATTGGGTCTTCCCATCTGAGAGTCCCTCGTCCTGAATATAGACAATCGAGCCAAATCCTGGACAAAACACTGTCGGCTAAGGGCGGAAGCGAAGAAGCCGTCTAGGAGCCGGTTGGCGAACCTCGGTGGCGCTAACGGATGGCATTTGCGAATGCGTGGTGTTGGTCGTAGACGGAAAGCTCACTAGCAGAGCTCAAAGCCATGGCGAAATCGCAAAGTTCGAAACGGTTCTACAGAGGCTGTTAGAATGACGAAATGCTGCTTGGTTGGCCATGACTCCAGTTAGCGATCAGGGAAGAGGGCCTTGGCGGCCTATTGGCAACAAAGGAATCAGCCCACGTGATATGTGCCCCAACCCCGAGCGACAAATTCCCCACTTCTGGCCATAATTGGCGCCACAGGGCTCTGGGCCTTTCCAGGTTTGCCCCCGGAATCATTTCCCTCAACAATCCATCCTTTCACCGAACCTTCAAGATCTGACCACACCTTTGCAATTCACGTCCTTGAAGGTCGCCCGCACTACATATAGCCTCCGGTATATTGCTGTTCCCTAACTCGACTAACCTCCCAACTTACAAAATCGCCGCTACTCTCCAAATCAGTAATCATTCAATCAGCGCCTCGCCTAATCGACCTGACCGCCGTCCGCCCAAACTGGACACTCAGCCCAATCGACCACCGAACCAAACCAAGACAACCAGCCACGGTGGCATCCTCCAGCAACAATGTCGCCCATGAAACAAAACAATAATAATTACAGTAGTAGTAATCACTACGGCGAGGACGCTGCCCGCAAGGCCGACATCCTCGCCAGCTGCTACCTCGTCGACTCTTTGGACGCCTCGCTCAAGGGGCTCCACTACTGCACTACGGGCGTCACAGGGGCCGAGTGGTATTCCTGAGGTCCCTTCGACGGGACTACCATCGCCTCCTTCAAGTCCCCCCCTCGCGGCCATCACATCGACCAACCAGCTCGCGCTGACTCCTAAGGCGAAGAAGTCAACAACGCGCGGCAATGGCACAAGTGATGGAAACCACAACCGACGAGGGGGGGCAACACTACGGATCAGGGAAGAATGTGAGAGGTTCTTTTGTGAGACGCTACGCACCATGCTTCTGGGTGAGAGGAACAAGGTGTCGCAGCGCTCCCGCCTGACGAGTGTTTACAACAACGATTACGGCAGCTCGGTCGAGATGCAAGCTGTCGTTGCAAATGGAGGATCCCTGCCGCCGACGCCGCCAGACGACTATCCCATTGGGGACTCGAACTGGATGGCAAGCAACGGTATGAGCCGCACCGGAGCTGGCGGGGTTACCTCTTGGCTCGAGATTTGGGATTATGCAGGCGGCTCGAGCTTCCGCGCATTCGTGGCGGAGGACGTCGCCGGTGAAGACAAGTCTCTGTTTGTCTTTTTTGACGCCCACATTATGGGTCGTGACCTCAAGAAAGCGTAAGTTCCCCCATTGCGTAGACTGACCATCCGGAAGGTATGGTGTTGACCATGACACAGTCTCGTTGCTCTGATTGAGCTTGCCGAAGGGCCTCTTCGTTGCGACCAGATGGTTGTTTGCATTGATCGGACGATACCCGGAGAGGATTCCAAGGCGTTAACGAAGGGATTGCAATGGGCTGGTTTTTCGCTTACCACGCTTGACTTCTGGACGTCTGGATACGACATCGTCAGTGATAGGTGGCTGTTCATGGGTATGGAGCTCTAGGTTCGAGAGCTGTTCGCTCGTTTAGGATCTCGAGGCGCGATTTTCGCTGGTTGGCTTCGTTGCTTTCTGAGTTTACACACCGAGGTAACTCGCGTCGGTTCCGGTACGCTTTCATGAGTGCGTGTTAGGGAGGTTTCTGAACTTGAGTCACAGCACCAGATTGCATCAAATCAAAGTTGCATCATGAATACCATGAAACTTGGCTTATCTCAACATCATATGTGAAGCATTCGTCGCTATGCTATTGTCATCCATGAGGTTGGCTGCGCGCCTCATAGATCTCCCTCAAACTGTCTGACGACCAACCCCTTCCCGGCCAAGTATTCTTTTACCTGTTGCACGGTATACTCGCCGCGGTGGAACATGCCAGCTCCCAATGCGGCGTCGGTTGTGGTCTTCTCGAATACCTCCTGGAAGTGTCCAGGGTTGCCAGCACCACTGCTTGCAATGACGGGTATCCTAATCGCCTCCTTAACCTGTGTGATCAGATCCAGATCAAACCCGCTGTTGGTGCCATCCTTATCTATGCAATTGAGCAAAATTTCCCCAGCTCCCATTGCCTCGACCGCCTGCGTGAGCTCGACAACGTCGAGATCCCGAGTCTCCCGTCCCCCCTTTATCGTACATGCGTACCAGCAGTACTCTTCGCCCTTGGGTCCAGGGAAGCTAGTCTTGAGCGTCGCGTGACGTGTGGCGTCCTGCTTCGGTACGTAAACCCGCTTGGGGTCTACACTCACGACGACGGCCTGGTTCCCGTACGCTTTGCTGATCTGCTCGATAGCGGTGTTGCCGAAGAGCGTCTTGCTGCTGGCGTAGTACTCCTCTGCAGCAAGGACCGCATCACTCCCAATCGACACCTTGTCGGCTCCACTCTTGAAGTACATAGTTGCGATCTCCAGAGCGGAGACCTTTGTTCCATCCACATCGACTGTGTCCCGAATGCCACCACCAATTGTCAGAGGAACAAACACCGTTTCAGATGTTCTTTTCAGGATCTCGAGCATGGGCAGGTCGGCGATGGGGCAGTCGCGGAAAGATGTGATGTTGAGGAAGGTGACCTCATCTGCCCCTTGCTCGTAGTACCGTCTCGCCATATCGACCGGCTTGCCGAGGTTTCGTACAGATCGATCGTCCCCTTTTTCGCGCACATCGTACTGGTCGCCCTTGGTAACCACCAAGTCGCCCTGGTCGTTGGTCCGCACATCGAGACAGGCGATTACACGCCTTGTCAGGCCTTCCGACGCGACAAGGTCTACGGCACCGCCACCGGCCGCTTGAGGGGGGTTTGACGCCAGTGCCTTAGCCCCGGAACCGTCCAGAAACGCGCGAATTACCCGCAGTCCCGCGACACCGCTCTTCTCGGGGTGGAACTGGGTAGCCAGAATGTTTCCCTTCGCAACGGCACCGACGAATGTCTCGCCGCCGTATGTTGCTGTCGCAACCGCCCAGCCTCGGCTTTCTAGCTCCCCTTTCTTGTAAGGGTACTTGTAGGAGTGGACGTAGTAGTACTTGGAGTCTGGTCGAAGTCCGTACAACGTGGGGTTCGTGGGGCACGATGCGTTATTCCATCCGATGTGGGGGACTGCTTTTGTCGAGTCGTCGAACCGGTTGAGGGTCCCGGAGACAACATCGAGGCCGACGCATTGGGGATCTTCTGCTGAGCTCGAGAAGAGGGCCTGAAGGCCAACGCATATTCCCATAAACGGTTTGCCGGCGTCTACGTGGGCGCGCAGTGCGGAGAGGTAGCCCGCCGACGCGAGTTGCGACAGGCAGTGTCCGAAGTGGCCGACGCCGGGGAGAATGAGTTTCTACAAAAAGAAAAATTGTTAGAGAATCCCAGACTGAAATACGCTGGAATCTTTTTTGAACAAGGACTGTGTGAACCTACCTCTGCGTTTGCGACCTCCTCCGGCGACCGGACCCATTCGACTTCGTACCCGAGTTTCTCGATGGCATTGACGAGACTGCGCACGTTGCCGGCGACGTAGTCGAGCAGGTGAACCTTCGACATCTTGAATGCTACCACTGTGTAAAAAAGACTAAATAAATGCCTTGGTGAATTGTACTGCTAGAACAGTGAAGCAATTCGGATGTGACTCAAGTGTAACCCAAAATCTTTGGCTGTCGATGGCGGGGTATTTCCGAATTGCAGCCCAGCAAGAGTGCCCCGCCATCGATGGAGCAAGGGTCCAGGGGTGGTGGTTTTGCCGACCCTGACCGCTAACTTTTGCTTCCCTTAGGAGCTCCAACGCGACAACAAAAGACCTTCACACGGCTTCCATCGCGCGACATCGTGCAGAGCAAGATACTTTCCTTCCTCACTCGCTCCGAGAATTTACCTTCTTCCAGAGCGCCTCGACAATTCTTTTCCATCTCGCCAATTGCTTACAAGCGACACTCGGAGACCCACGGTGCCCCGCGCCAATGTCGCGACAACCAGATTCAGCAGTGGAGTACGAGGATGAATGGGAATACGAGTATTCTACAACAGAGACAGAGGTTCGATCCTAGTGGCGTGATTTTCCGTGACTTGTTTCACTAACCTGGCCAGACATACTATCTGACCCTCGACCTCTCCGTCCGAGATTTCTTAGAACGAAGACCCAACGATCAAGTCGTTCACAACACCCGGGGCGGCTACCGGGTCTGGTATAACCCCCTGTTTAATGCGCCGGAGCCACGGCCCTCCCACCCCGAGCTTATCGAAGACAACCAAGATGGGGAGCAGCCAGAGCGCGAGGACCGGGAGCTGGACAACATTGGCTTGCCACAGACTGCCGACGAAGAACACCCAGTTGACCCGATGCTCGAACAATCCGTGGGTGGAGAGACACAAGAAGTAGCAGAGGTACCGGAGGAGCCGGTTAGCGAGATACAAATACTCGACCTTCACTCCGACGAACCCCTGGTTTCATACCGGAACCATATCTTTCGCGGGGCCTGGTATGAGAATATTGGCACGGAGATGATATTCACCCCCCACGACGAGAAGACGCCACTCCCAGCTCTTCGAAACCTCAACCATGGCATCGATCTTTTGGCGGCCAGCTCGGTGAGGGTACACTTTAAGGAAGCAACATTGGTTCCAAAAGGGGAAGCCGAGTCGCTCCGTCTCGAGGCAGCGCGTGAGGGGGACATGAACGATGAGGAGCTTCCCGACAGGTACAAGCGAAACGGCGGCGTCTATATCCATGTTGGTGGCGACAAGAGCGGCCAACGACAACCTCAAGCCTATTTCCTCGAGGATTTGATCTCATTGAAGCGATCTCGAGGAGAGAACGACGAGGTCACTGTCCAGCCATCAGAGACTAGACACAATCAACTGATGGTGGACGACGAGGAGGAGGAGCGGCGGCGGAAGAAGCTCCAGACGGACCAGGCCCGAGCCCTTCGCTTCCGAGAAAGCAGGAAAGAAGGATTGCGGGCAGGCCCGCCTGACGACAACTACATGGTCAAGATACCATCGAGCGGGAGAGGCAGGGGTAGGGGAAGGGGAGGTTCTGTGCGGGGTAGAGGTCGTCGTCCACTGGTGCTGCTCAGAACGGATCAAGAGGGGGATGCGCCCAATCCAACCCTGGGGCCAGCAACGTGATCCCGCTCTTCCGTCACATCCACTTCCATGGGGCTGTGAAGGGAATTCTTAATTTCTACATAAGTCTTGCATCAATGATACCCGATCCTGAGCTCAGGATTAACAGATGGCGCAGGAATGCGGCTCTCGGATAGAACTACACAGTAGCCGTTTTCCTAGCTACCTCACTAACGGCATTAGCCCGGAGATCGTTCGTGAATCGTTCGTGCAGCTTTTGGTCTAACTAAAGCCGAATGAGTTCCGAGGTGCTGAGATGTCCAAGTGAACCTAAGCGCCTGTCTTGGTATGTAGTCTAGGTAGGAGCTAAAGTGTTCCATGGGCAGACATTCGTTGCACTTCTGCCCGCCAAGGCTCCTCGGGAATATGAGGTGTGACGTCGGCCCAGGGCTGTCAGTTGGGTGGCCCGGCGCACCCGGAAAGAGTCTCGTGGATCCAGTCAGGCACAGGTGAACCGCAGCAGCGATGCAGGGCAGTCCTCGCTTGTTTTGGCGGGGCTAGCCACAGCGTACTGGTACTTCGAAGGCAGCAAGCATTGCCCGCAGACAGAGGTACATGTACCCAAAAAGAAGGTCCGGCCAACCCGCATGGCGATCCCCCAGGTATGCCGCGCCAGCAAACCTGTTTTCTCACCTGGACGCTCTTCAACCACTTCCTATTCTTCTAGTTACCATCTATCTCAACTTCTGCACTTTGCAACTAGGCGTTTCAGCTCATCTTCTACTATGTATTGACAAAATAATACGTTCCTTTCTGCTTGTAGTTATTCAGCAAGTGGCTCCCGTCCCGATCCACTCTTTGTCTCCTGTTTGAAACGCCGGGTCAGCGGCAACAGCGGAACCCTCGTATTGCGCACACCGCAAGACAAGGCGCATTCGGCGCTCTCCCTTTCCCTTTGACATCCAACACGACAACTTGCAACATCCTCGCAACCACTCCTTAAGCATGCGGTACCGCGCATCCTTAACGCGGCTCGCGATTGCCGCTGCCTCCTTCGGGGTGCTCGTCTTCACCCTCTGGCTGCTGCCCCGCCTCCTCAACCCCACCCCGCCCGACGACTTCGAGCGCAAACGAGACCAAGAATGGGTTGACTCGTCCCCCTACTGGATCGACCGCCAAATGTGCCGTTGGTTGAGTCTTTGTGGCGTTGCGCACCTCAGATGGGATGCGCCGGCGATATCGGACGAGGGGTCAGATAGCAGGGAGGACCTGAAAATCGCATTCCTCAGAGCACTGGCTCTGGGCTTGAGCGCTGGGAAAACGTTCGTCACGAAGTCGGGCGTCAGCAGCTGGGAGACAGCACCGATGCACAGCGATCTGAAGCGAAAACGGTTGGGAGCCCAGCAGTCCGGCAGCGACAGAATATTGGAAGAGGTTCCCGATTACGTCCTCGCGCATGCGCCGCTCGTACACCTGTCATCACTCGAGAACTTTTGGCCGTCCGAAATAGGGGAACACATCAAGCATATGGAGCCGCTGGTCGACAGCAAGCTCGTGAATTCGACGGTGCCGTTGGACCTCGCGCATATGGGGAAGCTCAACGCTGTCGAGGGAACCATCTTTTTGTCCAGCAAGGACGACGTCGAAAAGAGACCGGACTGGCTCCATAGCCGAAACGGTATTCCAGTACCCTACGACGATGACGGGGAGGACGATGATAATGGTATTCCTGATGGCGAGGGAAAGAAGCCAAGTTCGGGTGGAGGGAGGACGTGGTGGGACGCTGATAAGGAACACCCGCCCGAGAGAGTCGTGGATCCGAGGAAACGTCCTGAAAGGCCACGCCACCCCTTCCTAAAACGCTCTCAAGGCGAGACACAGTACCCCATTGCCGATCCATTTCCGGAAAAGGGCAATCCGCTACCCGGAGACAAGCCAGATGCTAGTGGATACTCCAAGGGACCGGCAGTTCTTGTTGTTGTCGACAAGGGGTCGGGCATTGTTGACGCATTCTGGTTCTTCTTCTATAGCTATAACCTGGGTCAGACAGTGCTCAACATTCGCTTTGGAAACCACGTTGGCGATTGGGAGCACTGCATGATCCGCTTCGAGCATGGCACTCCGCGCGCCATGTTTCTGAGCGAGCATGCTGGCGGGAAAGCGTACGCATGGAAGGCCATGGAGAAGAGGACGCAAAAGGGTAGGGCGGCGGAACGCCCCGTCATTTACTCAGCAGTGGGCAGCCATGCTATGTACGCCTTGCCAGGGATGCACGCATACGTACTGCCTTTCAAGATGCTGAAGGACATCACCGACAAGGGGCCACTCTGGGACCCGGTGCTCAACCATTACGCCTTCTGGTACGATTATGAGCTCGATCGGGAAGAGGCGGATCTCCCTGCCGACCAGGAGCGGACGAGTCTCACACCTGCCGCATCCAACCCCAACCTACCGACCTCGTGGTTTCACTTTGATGGGTACTGGGGCGATGATGTTTACCCTCTGAGCGACCAGCGTCAGTGGAGACTGTTCAGCGAGTACCACTACACCACGGGTCCGCTGGGCCCCAAGTTCAAGAATCTGGACCGGAGAAAGGTGTGTCAGACAGAAAAGTGCACCATCGTGGATAGCATTGCGGATGGCGAGAAGTCAGCTTGGTATTAGCATATGAGAAAAGGAGCGATATTTTGGGTTTGCTACGGGCGGCGGCGGAATGGCTTTGATACCCATAGTCTTGGGAGTTGGTTATAAAGATATCTTTTTACATCTAGAATAGAAGGGCGTTCTTATTGGATATGGTAAATGAAGACAAGCTTTTTGGATTGCAAACACCGTTTGGTCTGGCTGATGTCACTAGGATCTTGGTGGGATTGTCATTACAGCTTGATCATCACGCCTCGATGCGGTTTTCCCCCCCAGTGCAGATGGCACCGTGAGGGCGGAAATACACGGGCCGTTTTCCCACGATCTCGGGTGTTCGCACGGTACATGAAGCAAACATCCGACCCGGGATTTTGGGTCGGCGTCCGGCACGGGTCGGTAGTGGTCGGCCCCCAAGCAAGTGGTGTTGCACAGACATGCATCCAAACGCCTATAGGAGAGCGCAACGGCTGTGGTTTGACGAAGCTTCAGCCGCATGTTCATCGCGAACATCAGAGACATGGCCAGTTTATCTCTGACCACGGCCGAGAGGTGGTGGAACGACAAGCTAGCCGCGCCGGGCAGCCAGCTCCGTGACCTGGCTGTCAGCACAAAGAGGCAATAACAGGGACGGCTAATAGCAGGGGTCTTGCTGCACACCTCTCTTCCCCGCCCCGCGTCATGTTGCTCTCTGGTTTTGTTCCCATTCGGTTCGCCTTCTTCGCCTTCGGTTCGCACCAACTGCCCGCAGCACCAACTGACATGCTCCCTGCTGAGTGCCAAGTAAAGCACTCCCAACAGCGCTCCCAGCACTCGTATGCGCTATTTATCGGAGGCTGGCTTTGTCGAATCGGGGAGCCGGCTTCACGAGTGTGGCTGCAGGTGTCTCGACTGAAGGGGCATAGGCCGAAGCAAGGCCGTCCCGGAGAGGAGAATGGCTCGGCGCAGGGGACTTGATGGCAAGTTGACGCTGCGTTGGCAGCTTGGAAACCTGTCGGACCGTCGCACAGTTCCCCCGTGCCCCGCCGTTTGCCGTGCTCCCACCCCTACCAGACTGTCGGGTGGGTGCAGAAACCCGTCCCATCGCACTGGCTCCTTCCTTTCTCGCTCGAGGTGAGGAGGTGGGACATGATAAGATCTGTCGTCGTTAGATTTGCGTCCTGCTTTGATCACCTCCAACCTTGAACATACCCCTATCGAGTCTTCATACTTTGCAGAGCTACGTAATTATTCCGACTTATTAGCGACCATATCTCTCACTTAGGCTCGTCCAAATCCTTCTTTTACTTCTCACCATGGCCGACGCCAGTGAGACCAAGAGCCCCAGAGTGGGTATCGTCGGCGCGGGACTCACAGGCCTTCTGACCGCCCACGGTCTTAAGAAGGTTCCTAACATTCCTCTCATTGTCCTTCATGTCACCCACAATCCACAATCCTACTAACAACTCCCCCAGGCCGGCTTCGCCGTCACAGTCTACGACGCCGAAGCCTCCCTCGACTCCCGCCCCCGCGACTGGACCATCGTCCTGCACTGGGCCCTCCCCACCTTCAAGAAGCTCCTCCCGCCACACATCCTATCCAACCTGCCCCACGCCATCTGCAACCCCCATCTCGATTTCACTCCCGAGGTCGAGTCCCTCCCCGCCATCAACGGCAAGACCGGCGGACCCCTCTTCACCTCCCCCATGCCCGGGTCCCGCCGCGTCGCGCGCCAGCGGCTACGGAAGGTCCTCGCCGAGGGGATCGATGTCCAGTGGGGGAAGCGTCTTACCGCTATGAACCCTGGCGCCTCCCCCGACGGACCGGTGGTGCTTGCCTTTGAAGACGGGACGTCCATCGAGACGGACTACGTCCTGGGAACGGACGGGGCGGGGTCGAAGGTGAGGGATTTGCTGTTTGGGGAGTCCGAGGCAGGGAAGGTCAAGCCGTCGGGGTTTTTGTTTGCGTCGGTGTTTGTGAGGCATGGCGATGCGGAGAGGGTCGAGGCGGTGGTGAAGTCGCATCCAGTTGCGACGGTGCTGATGGGCACTGAGTCGGTGGGGGGGATTGGGGGTATGTATTCATGGGGATGACAGGGGTGAGAGGGGGCTAACCTGTTATGGTAGTTATGTACGTTGACGACCCCGAGGATAAGGCCACGTGGACGACGTTCTGGGTCAAGATCTGGCGCCGCGGTGTGTTCCCTGACCCTCCCGCCAACCAGGGAAAGGAAGCACTGGCCTACCTCAAGGAGACCACCACCAACTTGGTCGAGCCGTTCCAGTCGCAGATCGACTGGACTCCTGTGGAGGACGGCAACGCTGTGTGCTTCATCGACGAGATGAAGACATGGGAGCCTGTCGGTACACTGGAGAGTCACGGCGGACGGGTGGTTTTGGCAGGTGATGCTGCGCATCCCATGTTGGTGTATCGCGGTCAGGGGTTCCAGCATGCGATTATGGATGCTGATAACTATGTTGATGCGCTGACCAAAGTCAGGGATGGGGGCGAGGCGAAGGAGACGGTATTTGCTACGTATAATAAGGAGATGGTGGAGCGTGGAGGGAAGGCGGTGGTGCAGTCGCTGCAGGAAGCGGAGCTGTCGATGGATCTGGAGTCGGTTAATAAGATGTTGATGGTAAGGCAGGGCCATGGTAAATCAACTTAGTAGGTCTAGGGTAGGTTGTCACGGGTTAGTTGAGGCGTTGACCCTTTTTGTTTGCTCCTTTCTTGGACCGGCGCTGGTGGTTTGAGTGTTGGGGGTTTCTGGAGAAATACCATTGGTGTGAGCATCTTGGGGTGAAATTATGATTCATAGGTTCTCTCGATCTTCATGAAGACACATATACGAAGGCTGTAGATGAGAGAAACGGTCACTTTCCGCAGTATGGTGAGGCGTATGACACGCGAGCATACAGCTGACGTCGAGAGGGTGAGGCTTAGGTGTTGTACTAGGCTCCATTGATATCGCAGCATATCTCGTCTGGTTTACAATTAGCATCTCCTGCGCTGTAACAGCCCTAGCAGGAGGACAAATGCTAAGTTCCAGTTATTTTAGACCGTAACCCCCTTGTTTCGTTCTTCCAAACCGCCGTCACAGGCCAAATCACTCTTATCGGCCGGCTTCGACTTCTTAGTGTTTGGGATGATCGTGACTCACGTCGCGTACAAACTCACTTGAATTCCGATCAGAATGTATGGATTGCCCCATCTACGCTCAGGGCCTTTTGAGAACAGATCTTTTAGTCATGGGCGTTACACGACCGGAAAGAAAATGGTCATTTCGGACCTCTAAGTAGTCACACGACTTAACCATGTCTCATCTAGCCCCTGCCTAGAAGGCATAGCTGACGCAGGGTAACCTGACGATGCTTGTCGTCTCGAAGCTGCATCTGGCCACCCTTCCAAAAGGCTCGTATTTCCCAATGGCGCTGGTTGCTCGTATAGATTGGTAGATAGACAGCTGTGGGTAGGGCCATTGTCGGCGAACCTAACCCCCGACAGAGGATTCCTCTTCAACCCGAGGTGGCTTTCTCCCAGACCTGTGAAAAACTATAAATCAATATGCTGCCCCGGCTCCGTGGTGATATGTTCTTTTACCCAGGCGGTTGATCAGGTTTCAATAAATCCCCAGATCTCCCGCGAATAGTTCAGTAAGCTGTTTGCAGTCACCCCGTCTCATCCGTCATGCTCCCCGGACTTCATCTTGTTGAAAAGGGGTCAAGTGGGTGGATAATGACGGAGCATGACCATACTACACCCTACATACTCATACGAAGCCTTCTAGGATGATTCAGTGGCGAGAGTCGTTGAGTATAAAGCTGGAGGTTTGTCTCCCAGGACACACGAGAAACCACTGCACCTCAGCATCGAAATATTCACCATCAGACATCGACTACCAATATCCACCATCACACACTTGAACCAAACACCAACTACGAGACCCAGGTATCCAACATCCGCACTGTGGTGACATCAGAAGTAGACTAACATATTGGTATCTCCACGGCCAAAGTCATTACATTTCACCATGTGCAAGTGGACGGGCGTCAAGTACAACTGCGAGTACGACTGCAAATTCGGCAATAACTTCGTAGTGCACGAGGAGGTCGAGGAAATGGGATGCATTCCGTGTGATGCGGCAAAGAAGAGAGCATCAGACAGCGGGGAGACGATCGAAACGGGCACGACTGTGCGCTCGAGATTCTGCTGCCAAAAGGGCTCAGAAGGCTACGAATACAACGACAACGCTGTCTCGAAGTACAAGCGGTGCGCAAAGTGCAAGGCCGCTGGCAAGAACTAGTTTATGAAGGATGATAGGCATCCATTTGAATGGTGGCGTTGCTGAGGATTGGTGGTTGTTGGTAAGCATGAGGTGGGATTGAGAACTTTGAAGGATGGAAAGTCGTTGGTTTACGTTGCCTTGTTTTAGGGTACGTCGAAAGTTGGGGTTTTTTTTTTTAGGAGTCGGGAAAGTAGGAGGGGTTGACTAGTCCATATCGTAACCCCCAACAAACAGTCTTGTTTTCATAAAGTCCCCTCGCCTCTCTCTTTGCAATGTGCGACCAGCTCTCGGAGCTTATTGTGAAAAAGGAAGCTTATAAAATTCTTTGGTGTCTCACACTGGAATCAGGTCCGGACCATCTGCCAAGCCGCATAGACCACCATAGCCACGTGCTTGACTGGGTCTGTGCAAAGACTAGCCTAGACGTTGGATCTAGCGCTGGCATGAGACGAGCCGAGCCGATTCCAACCCTTAGAACCGGCGTGGCGTTAATAAATATAAGGATTTTAAATTCCTTATATTAATATATAATTATTTATTTACATCTTACTATTTAACACTAATATATTTATTATAATAATAATAATAATAATTTATAATAACATTAAATACTTTATTTAGAAGCACTAGTTTAATAAACTATTTTTAAATTACACCTTTACGTTAACATCCTGCTATACACTCTGTCTTGACTTATCTAGACCCTTACCAGCCTATGTGATGCCGCCCATTACGATGTTGATGCCCGTTTTGACGAGACCGCGAAAGCCGTTTCGGATCGCTTTGACAAGACCCCGGAGGAAACGTGTGGTGGCTGGGATAAGACTCTGAAGAAGATACTTGCTGTTGGAAGCGCGGCACTCTGGATTCTGTGGAATTGTAGGAGTTGCAACTGCGTGATTGTATTGCTTGTGCTCTCTCCGTTCCTCTGGCTCTGGCTGGAAGCCAGAGGCTTCTTTATAGACTATTCTGCAGAATTCAGGCTTCGTCACTCTGGTGGCTGAGGCTCACTGGCGTACTGGCAGTGCCAGGTATCCAGTCAGCTCCGTTGACTAGATGCCCAGGGCCTCTGAACCCCCTTCTTTCTGACACAACCTGTCAGAAGCGCGGCACTCTGGATTCTGTGGAATTGTAGGGGTTGCAACTGCGTGATTGTATTACTTGTTCGGCTCTCTGGCTTAGCCAGAGAACCTTCCTTATAACTGTGAATAGTGGCAAGCCGTGTGGCAAAGCTGCGCGGCTACAATTGCGCGTCTGTGGCAATGGTTACAAATCTATTGTTCTGGTGGTTTCCAGACTCTTCTTTCTGACAGTTCTGGCCTCTGGCCAGAACCCCCTTCTTTCTGACACAACCCCTACAATTCTACAGAATCCAGAGTGCCGCGCTTCTAACAATACCAGAACACGTCCATAGCCACGCCTGTTGTAGTATCGAATTTGAAAATCAAGTCTCTATTGAACAGGGGAGAGAATACACTAAACTAACAAGTAACAATATCGGAATCTATATACTCAAATAACGGTATAGTTTAAACAACGTAGATTTACTTAATGAATAATTGACTTACAGCTTTACAAACTTGAGTACACGTAGTTCTTCTTTCAATTGGAGGAGCAGATTACTTTGCATTATTCGCAGGGCACCATGTGGTGGAAAAACAGATAGTGGATTGATGAAAAAAAAAAAAAGAGATTTATTTTTCTACAGACGTGACGCGACTCCTTTTAACTGGAGGCTGCGCGTAAGGGAAGGCTCCTATTACTTATATACTGAACTAGTGCAGTGACGCAATAGGAAAGAAACCACAAAGAGAACCAAACCTGCAGAATGTCGCAGTTAGCTTGGAAGGCCGACTCCCAGACTACTGGTCCTCCGATCAGAGAGACACACATGCAATTGACGTAGAAAATCAGATATATACCTAGTATAGAACAAAACCTAGTTAGTGACGGTGCCTAGCATGAAACAGAGCTTAGTATAGAACAATAAAGAAAACGTGACTATGAATTAGGTTATCTTCTTTTGATTAGAGGGCTAGAATGTCACTGGGCTTTAAATATGAGGTTTTCGTGGTAAAATCGTCAGTTATTAAATTAAAGGAAGCACAGTTTAAGGAACTACGCGGCGCGGCCCCTTTTTGACAGTGGCACGTGCTAGAAAACGCATCGCTATGTACAAAAACAGCTATAGTAATATTACATAGCCCAAAAAGAACGACAGGGTCGGCGTGAATAGGCGCCTCGAGTCAATAATTAAAGATATAGCTTGAAGTAAAATATTATAAATTTTTTTAACAAGTTATTATAAACATGGTTTTTTAAATCCTTAATTAAATTAAATATAATATTTATTTAAAATATATAACTTTAAATATTTTATAATAAACTTATATAAAACTCTAAATTTTATAGCTTATTTAATGTGACTTTATAAGCTGACTCCTCTAGTATATGAGACGAACTGATTCCTGACTCCGGTTAACCAACGCCACGCTGATTCTAGAGGTTGGAATCGGCTCGGCTCGTCTCATGCCAGCGCTGTGGAGATCCGCTCCAAGACCCGGTAGCGCCATTTTGAGGAACGCCGCCGCTCTCGACTGTTCCCAGCCCCTGACAACAACCCCGGAAGTACAGATTTGCAGCCGCAAAGCCTCGCAACGGCTCTCTCGATGCCGACAGGAGCGTCGCCGGGCGATTGGAAGCGCACTCAGAACGATTGACCCTGCGCGACGTCGGCGACTGGCCAGACCAAGCTGTCCAAACCAGGCTCAAGCGCCTCGCCGCAGCCCCGCAGAGATCGTCAAACGTCCCCACGCCACTATTCCCACCAACTTTGCCCGCGCGCACGCGATGGAGCAAACCCCCAGTCCCGGCGCACGCGCGAGTCCCGTTGCGGATCCGGGCCCCAGTCCCGGGCCAAGTTCCGGCCCTGCCGTCTCCGCTCCGGTCTACGAGGACTACTACGAGGACGAGGCCGACCAAGAACAGCGACATCGCGATGCCAAAGAGAAAGCCCATGCCATCGACGCGCCCCGCCGCCTCTCAATCGAGCCCGCCGATGCCGACGAGCCCATTGACGAGGACGAGTTTGCCATCAGCGACGGCTACGACACGCGTTCTGTCGGCTCTACCAGCGCTACATCCACCATCTACGCGCATACATTCGAGCACGGCCGGCGGTACCAGCACTTTAAGCATGGCCGGTACCCCATCCCCAACGACGATGACGAGCTCAGCCGCGAGGACATGAAGCATGCGATGCTCATGGAGCTGACCGACGGCCGCCTGTTCTATGCGCCCATCGACGACAACCCCCAGAGCATATTAGACATCGGGACAGGTACTGGTATATGGGCAATCGAGGTTGGCGACCAGTATCCCAGTGCTCGCGTGCGCGGCATCGACATATCCCCCGTCCAGCCCCTCTGGGTGCCGCCAAACGTCGACTTCCTCGTGGACGACTGCGAGAAGGACGAATGGCTTGCGCGCGACGTAGATCTTGTGCACTTGAGGTTCATGACTGTTGTACTAAAAGATGTACCCACAGTGTTAAGGCGGGCTTATGAGTACGTATTCCCTCTCTCCCCGCCGTTGCGGAGCGCATCGCAGCGCGCATGTCGCCTGCATTCTCCTTGCTTTTGCTGACCGCCCCACCTGCAGGAGTCTCAAGCCCGGTGGCTGGATCGAACTGCAAGAGCTCAGCGGCGCTCCGCTCTGCGATGACGGAACCATGCCGCCCAACGACCCCGTCAAGTACCTTTACGACAAAGCCGCCCAAGCCTTCACCAAGTTCGGCATGAACGTCACGCTTCCGAAGGATTTGGGCCCCATGCTCGAGACCGCCGGATTCGAGAACATCCAATGCATCGTCAAGAAGGTACCCATTGGTGTCTGGGCCCGCGACAGGACCTTGCGCCTCATCGGACTGTACCAAAAGGAAGCTGTGCGCGAGATCTTGCCCGTCATTGGGGGTCGTCCCTTCGCCGCGCTCGGCATGTCCAGGGCAGAGATCGACGTGACAATAGCGCTGGCAAGAAAGGGGCTGGATGACACCAATGCGCACCGGTACTTTCACTACTATTTCTGGTTCGCGCAGAAGCCCCTCGCTTATAAGGGCCCCGAATTATGACGGCAGAGGCTTAGTTTTGACGGATGATGAGACAACGAACCGGGCATTGGCGTCGGGGAATGGCGCGGTACAGTACGATACCCACACGGAGGATACTCTACTTTTAGGGTTAATTACCCGGAGGCTTCATTGGTCATGAATATTTGGGTTCGGAATAATTGTTTATTGGAAATGTTGGATATAGCGAGGAGTCATGTGTATGCGAGGAACAGGCCGTCGGCGGGCAGACCTCGTTCTCTGCTTCAGCAAGCAATATCATGATATCATGTACATGTCACACACACACATAGCGTACCACATCAGGTATCCAGTAACAAGCAACATTGCTCCTGTATTGCTCTCTAGAATAAGTGTTTATTTATACATGGCACACATACACATCTGACAACACGGGGGGTCTCTCACGCTTCCCTAAAGATCAAGCCCCTCAGAGCCAGACAGCACCCTCCCTTCTCCGGGTCTTCGCTCCTACTCCTGGCAGCCTCAGCCTTCTCACTCTCTCTCTTCCTGATATCCACCCAACCCATTCCCCACGCGAAGCAAAACGCCGCAAACCCAGCTATCGTCGTCATGTAGAACACACGGTTGGTACTCTTGCACACCGCCTCGATCACGCCCTCCAAACTGGCGTAGTCGACGGCCGCCAACGTCTCGTGGGTTGCGCCGGCGTTGATGATCCCGGCGGGGTCGACGGCGGGGGCGTATACGGGGAGGAGGGTGCGGAGCCCGTTGGTGAATATGCTTTGGGCGCTGGTCAGGAAGATGGCGCCGCCCATAGTGTGGCCGAAAAACATGAAGGCTGTGCCGACGGGGGAGTCGCTTGTGTCGAGGCAGTTTTGCAGGGCTAAGATGGGCTTTGGGTTCTGGTTAGTTGGGGTCAGGGGTGGTAGGGGCGGAATGGGAAGGATGGGATAGGGGCAGGGGAAGGCTAGATGGGAAGAGGTAGGGAGATGAGAAGGGTAGTGGGAGCTCACCAGTGACATTCCCATGCCGCGGCCGGCGCCGAGTAGGACTTGGAAGCCAGCCCATGTAGTAGATGAGGTCGTTGGGGAGAACGTGGACATGAGACCGCAACCGAGCGTTACAAGGGCGCCCGCGAGGATGGCCCATGGGAGGTAGTATCCGGTTTTTGCGACTGTCGCAATGTTTTTGTTAGCTGAGATCAGAGTAGCTGAGACAAAAGAATCTCTTACCAACAACACCGACAACAGATGCAGAAATAAGCTGCGCGATAACCGTTGGTAACATGTAGATGCCGCTCATGATCGGGGAGGCTCCCACGACCGCCTGGAAGTACACAGGGAGAAAATAGGTAGCGCAGAAGGTCGTAGCAACGGCGGAAGCCATGACAAGACAGCTGCACCACACAACACGCTTGCGGATCATCCGCAGGGGCAGAATTCCGTCATTCCCCTGGCAGTGTTCGACCCAGATAAGGAGCCCGAATGACCCAATGGCGCCGCAGAGCAGGCAGATAACTCTTGCGCTGGCCCAGGGGAACTCGTTGCCGCCGTAGTGGAGAGCCATTAGGAGCATAGTGGCGGAAGGGCCTAACAGGAGGAAGCCGATGGGATCCATCTTGTCTCGTATGAAGCGAAGAACGCCGCCTTTAAGGGTGCCCTTCTCGATGTTCCTGTCGGGGATGATGATGAAGGCTAGGGGTAGCGCAAATATCGGTCCGGCTGGGAGGTTGCAGAAGAAGCCTGAATCGTGGTGATCAGCCGCAGGCTAGAGGGAGTTGACTCAGGGTACTCACACCACCTCCAGGTTGTCTTCTCAGTCAATACGCCACTAACGATTGGACCGAGGATGAGACCGATCTGTGCAACTATTTGTTGTCAGTGTGAGATCTTCTTTGGGAGTATCAAGGAGTTCAACCCACTGCCCATTCCAAGTCCCATGATTGCTGGACGCTGTGTCATCGGGACACTGGCTGACACCATGGCGAGAGCCCCGCTGAGAATGCCTGAGCAACCGATGCCGGCAACGACACGACCTGCTATGAGCATGTTTGACGAGGTTGCAAGTCCACATATCAGCGACCCAAGCTCAAATATCGTGAAAAAAGAGAGAAATATCAGCTGTACCCGATTCTGTTAGACGACATGTTTGCACAGACTCAGCTATGTGATGACGACTGACTTTGGGAGGGAAGTAGGTGTAGAGCTTCCCAGCCAGGGGCTGAAAGCTGGCACTGCCGACCAGTCAGCAACACAGTCCTTGTGCGGGACGAAATGAGCGTACAGACTTTGCCAGCTGGTACGCCGCTCCGTACCACCCGATGTCGAGGACGGAATGAAATTCTGTCGTAATTTGTGGGATTGCCTGCCACTAGCGTCAGTGTCCTGAAAAACAGCGAAGGGATAACGGGCTTCAACTGACGGTAGATATGATGGAAGCATCTAGGAGCGTGAGAAACATGATAGGGATGGTCGAAAGGTTGAGAAGCAGGATCTGCTGGGCGCTGAAGTAGGGCAGCTGCCCGCGCAGTTCAGGTGCCGCGGGGGTGGTAGCGGCCTCAGCATGTTCCACACCTTCCGCATAGGCTCTCGAGGAACCAAACGTCAATGTAGACGCCCAAGTAGCGTTCGTTTCCCTCCGGATCTTCTGAAGCTTGCGGGGCTTGCGAGCCTTGCTTTTTGGCTTCTTGTCGACCATTTCCAATTTTCTGCTAGGCGTCCGAAACCGAAAATGCAAGCCAAATGAGGGTAAACCTAGGAAGGAAAGATGGTAGGGCTGCGGAAGATAAGGTACCGATTAATCCGCAGTTCAGAACAGGTCGGGCCTGAGTCAAAGCGTGGGGCTTGATATGCAAAAATTTGCTCGTGCAGCATAGGGAGCGCCTTCCTCGGGTGACTCAATGGACGACGAGCTAGGTACCTAGTGACAAGGGAATTCAATGGCAATGGGCTTTCTGGAAGCAGCAGGCTGTGAATGCAATTTCTTAGATACTCAGAAAATCCCAGGGTCTAGTTTCTCCATCTGATCTGCCCAATTACAAAGATATATCCTTCAGCTCTTTTTCCGTCCAGTCCCAAAGCACCTTTGCCAAATCATCGTCCTTTGCATCGTCGCTTGCCCCATTCAGCACGCCAACCGGGACCCAGTATTCGCCCGGCTTGCCCCTCACTTCATTCGAGACGGATGCCCAGAGCTGGTTCCTCGCGCCGTCACTGACGCTTGGGAGGAGCGGATATGCCAAGTTCGTCAACGTCCGCACAATCCACGGTGTTGCCGTCGCACGATCCATCAGCGAAGTTTGCACCAGTCCTGGGTGAATTGCTGCCACGCCGAATTGAGGATACTCCTTCGCCAGTTGCCGCGCCCAAAGGGCATTGGCAAGCTTGCTCTGGAAGTAGCACTTGTAGCTGCCGAGGTCTGGCGCAGATGACTTGAGGAGGTCGAAGCGGAATCCGCCCTTGGGCCAGTTCGTGTGGCCGAACGACGACACCGAGATGACCCGCACGTCGGCCCCTGGGAGCTTTGCCGTCGCTTCGAGGGCGGGGAGGAGCAGCTTGGTCAGGAGAGCGTGGCCAAGATGATTTGTTCCGAACTGGATCTCATAACCGTCCTTCGTCTGTCCTGGGGGGACGGCCATTATCCCGGCGTTGCACATGAGAATATCCAACCGGTCAGATTCCGAGAGGAAGGCCCTAGCGGCCTTCTTTATCGATTCGAACGAGGAAAGATCTAGCTCGAGGAGTTTGATTGGGGCGTCCGGAACCAGCTTCTTGATCTCGTCGACAGCGGTTTGGGCCTTTTCGAGGTTGCGAGCGGCGAGCCAGATTTGCTTTGGCTGGTGGCGAGAGTACTCCAGGACGCATTGTTTCCCGAGACCAGCGTTGGCTCCGGTCACCAGGATGACTTTCCCGTCCAAAGATGGGATGTCGGTTTTGGGATTGAACGACTTTGGGTGCAAGAAGGAAAACATATTGGATGGCGGCTCTTCGATAGTGAGCGGCTCTTTGAAGGTGATTGAATCTTTGAAGTGAGGTGAGGAAGTCTTTGAAAGCGAGGAGCTTATGCGGTTTCAAGCAGGTTGATGAGGTATGTGGAATTGAAGTACAATGGAGCTGGGACAGCAACTGATATATATACGTTGGGCCTCCAGATCTCGAACGTGCTTGTCGCACCGTAGTGAAAGGGGTCGGGACTCCCAGAGGGCTCTGGCCGAAGACAGGGGCACATAGGACAGTGCAAAATTGGTATTTTTACTATACATCTACAGCGATTTCTGCTAGGAGCAGGCCGTGTGAGGATGTCAACGACGGCTTTTCGCACGGCGGCGAGTGCCCTACTTTTTGCCTGGAGCATTGGTGGAGATGGTGTGTTACACACGGCTGGCTGTTGGAGAGATGGTTTTCCGTTTCCAGTTAGACTCGTTGATGCAGGGTGCTAGCAGACGCGCCATTCCCGAAACGGACGACAATGTCGTTGAAGGATCCCGCGCCGGATCCTTCGACCCAGCCGACCCCGCCACGATCTCCGTGCACACGAATCCGCATCGCGGCGCAGTTCCGCTGGCAGTGACGTGCTGTCTTCTGCTTTTGGACAGAAAGCTGCCAGAAAAAATTGCTAGCGGCTTCACAATACCGTGTGCTGTGTGAATCATATTGACGACCGAGCGAAGGATACCCGGTATGGCTCGAATCGCGGCCCCGGAGAAGTCTGGTAAGTCCGGTCCCCTTCCCCCTGGCGACCCGCTGGCGACCCAGCTGCCCGGGACGCCGAGGCTCATGCAGCATGCCACAGAACCGGCCTTTGATCCCTTCATCGTCGCCACATCTCTTGATAAGGCGGATTCCGCGACGCGAAAGTTCATCCGCAGTCATGTTATGCGCGGCAAGAACAAGGGCAAATCGATGCCAAGAAAAGGGAAGACCCAATGCGGTGCCGACACGGACCTGCCATCCCAGCGCAGCGACCAAACGGATGCCAACATGAACGCAGATGAGCCCCGAAATGTGGAGCTTGTTTGGGAGAAGGGCGTGTGGCCCTTGACAACTCCCCGCAAAGTTGCAGCTGAGCTCTCCCTGTTCAGGTACACGGCAGACCTGACCCCACCGATGAGGGAACTCATATATCGAGGTTCGCTTTTGCTCTATTGAAGCTCGTCAGCAGAAGTGTACGCCTCGGTGCTTTGCTAACTCTGGGGGGTTCTAAGCCTTTACTGTGGTTAAGCCGGCAACATACGCTGTGCAGCTCTTTGGCAAGGACGAAAGGTCAAGCGAGCTCTTCTGTTTCAACAACCTCTCCTCGCACCCCGCCATGGTCCCAGCGCTCTTGTTCACGGCACAGGCTTTTTATGACACAACCACGGGGGCTTCATTCGGAAGTCCTCCTATCGCCCAGTTTCATTTGGCAAAGACGTTGAAGCTTCTCAGGGTCAGTTTGGAGGATGAGACAGAGGCCACAAGCTACTCTACCATGGTTGTTGTTGCCTCATTAGCAACCGCAGCTGTGATACTGGGGGATATGGACACTGCTGGCAAGCATCTTGATGGCCTACACAAGATGGTTCAGGCTCGCGGGGGGTTGGCGTCGCTCGGTCGATATACGATGGTGGCTTATAAAGCTGTCACGTAAGTGGAACTCCGCATTTCCTGAGGTTGGTCTCCTAATATCTGTGGGCTCAGATTGGACCTTGGCCTCGCCATGGGCCTTGGGACCAAGCTTCGATTTACCGAACTTGTGGCCTCCTGGTCACCCGAAATCGCAGATGGTCCGTCTGCCAGGTTCTACCGCGAGCTAGACGCGCTGCAACCACGGCCCGACCCGAGACTCTTGAATGTTTGGGCCGACCTGAGAGAGTTCTCGAGAGCTGCCAACGAGGTTGTGAAACAGGGAACGAGCATCCAGCCCAGCCTCTTTTTTCTCATCACCTCTGTGCTCCATCGACTGCTGCGTCTGGAGTTTGATCAAAACTCCCTTTCTGAAGTCCTGCGACTCGGCATGCTTGCCTATTCCAAGACTATCATGATCAGACTACAGGGTCTCGGGAAGAAGATGACTTTTCTGGCTGGGCAGCTAAAGGCTGCTCTCGACCCGCTCCCCACGATAAGTCCCGAGGGTTATCCATTTGTTCTCTGGGTTCTGGTGATCAGTGCGTTATCAATATTCGAGGATTTTGAGCCCGAATGGATTCGTCGAGGCCTCGTGGAAACCACGATGGCACTGGGTCTGCGAACGTGGCCTGAGATGAAGGCGGTTTTGAAGCGCTTTTTGTGGGTTGACGCCCTTCACGACGAACTGGCGAAGACTCTTTTTGACGAGTTGTTGGTGTCCTTTAGCGATGACTTCCTGGTGGGATTCAAGGCCACTTTCCCAGCATATTTTCTGAGCGCATAAGGAGAGACTCATCCGCACCAACAGGGTTTCTTTTATCGATACAAGTCTAATGTGATGTCACTATTACAACGGGTGAAATACCGCTCGCAAGACTTGGATCTGAAACGTGAGTGGTACTCATTTGGGGTCTAAAGTGCTGCCTTCTTATAGCTCATCAGTCTAAACAGAATAATAACAAAGTTTCATCCATCAGTCATTTTTACCAGTAGCCTCCCAAAAGACAGAACGCTAGAGACTATCCGCCAACCTGCGAGGCTGCCCAAGAAAAGCTCTCGGATGCGAGAAACAACACAAACGAGAGACTTATTTCCATCAATAATGCCAAAAGCTGCTGGCATCAGACTCGTAACCGGCAGACTTCGGCGGCCACGATGCTCTGTACCGACCTCCCCATTCCCGCGATCTTGGTATGCTACCCACCTCGGACAGCTCCTCTCTCCATAACGGGCTGCGAACCGTGGAGTACTCCAACAAGTCGTCCCTCTCAAAGTCATAACGGTCCTTTCGCCCCGACAGACCCAGCAGGCGATGTTCACACTTGTCACAATGCCCCCTTCTATCCACCAAGCTTTGCTTGCGGCATAGCAAACACACACCGCTTCTCGCCTGCGGCCTGCCCCGCCCTCTCTCAAAGCTAATTGCCCTCTCGGGCCACCCAAGCGGCGTATCAACCCGCTCCCGGCCCAGGTCCCGATCATAATCACCATACCGTCGCCCATCACTAACAAAGCAGCTCACGTACCCTTCCTCTCCCGCCCTCCGCCTCGTGCCGCTCACACCCGGCAGCGTACTATAGCTCAACCCAACCTGGCCACCGCGCGCAATCCGCCGGCGCAGCGCATTGCGATCCACAATCGCGGTGTCGTCTGCGGCCCCGCTGATCCGAAGGGTACTCCCTGGCGCGTTGTAGATGATTGCATTGGGGACTGGGCTGGTGCCGGTGCCGTCTTCGGTCGTGTCGGCGTCGAGCTTCATCTCGCCGAAGTTCATGACTACTTTGAGCGGACGGTCGGAACGGTCCATCACGGTGGGAATTAGGCGGCGCGCGACGTAGTCGCCTACGCCTTCGTGGCCGATGCTGTGGCCGTGGCCGTGGCGGCTGTGGTGGTGGTGGTGGGGGTGGTGGTCTATGTCGGTGCCGCCGCGGCGGGCAGAGTTGTGGCGGCGGTTGGGGCTGTGGTTGCGGTTGTGATCGCGCTCACGCTCGCGGTAGTGGGTGGATTCTTCTTCCATGGTCATGGTGCTGGAGGCAAATACCTGATGGGTTGAATTGGGGCGGGTAAGAGAGCGAAGGGAATCACTGTGAAATGACTGGCAGATGCGATACTGAGAAAACAAGAGGAAAAGGAAATTGAAAGAGGGGGAGGGAATCTCGGATTGATATCTTCGTCGGAAACAGCCACACAACTCGAAAATTTCGAAAGCGATGTGCCAAAGCGCCCGGCTTTGGTACGTACGGGAGACCGCTGCGATTCCGGGCGACGTGCTGCCGGAGTCTTGTTGTGGTGGAGCTCGACCTTCTTACCAATGGGCGAGGACTGATGTTTTTGGTGATTGGCTTAGTTGTTTTTGAGTCGTGCCCAGCATGAGTTTAGGGGTGGTGCACATGGGTGCTATTGGATGGCTGCCATTCCGGAGGCTACGCCAGTGGGACGACATGTCGGGGGCTGCATGTAGATAGGTCGAGCTAACTCGTTCAGTGGCACACCATCTCGGAGCTGTCACCGGCATGAGCTACCCCAGAGCGAAACTGGGCAAAGAGTTTGTTGCCTTCACAGTTTGGGGTGTTATCTAGCGTCTGAGCTGCGACGATTTGGTTTCCTGGAAATTTGTTTGCACCATAGCCTCTACGTTATTTTGAACATTTTGAAGCGTAGGTAGATACCTACCTATCTAGTTGTACAGGGATTTTGTGAAAATACATTGGCGAATTCCTCTAATACATGATGCCCAAATAACAAGGCCTAAACCTTTACATAGCAGGCCTCATTTGCGTTGCGAGACACCTGTATGATGTCTTGAATGGATTGTATTAGGCCGCGGCAGAACGCGGGAAGGTCTATATGATTATCCGAAAGGCCTCATTCACATTACCATGGGCCCCGATACTATTGTAAGATGTCTTGATATAATTACAATTGGCCTTTGTAGAATGCGGCAAGGCATATTTCAAATACAACAAGCCTGTCGTAACTGAAGTTATGCATCCTCGACATTGGAAGTACCCGGTACAAATGATAAACATCCTCTTTTCCTATCTGTCATCTGCCCATTACAAACTATCTCGACGCAATCATACAAGCCTCCTTTCCTTGATTCTCACCCCCTCACTTAATCTCAATCTTCCTCGCACCCTTCTTCGCCATCTTCGGAACCTTCACACTCAACAGCCCATGGTTGAACTTAGCCTCCACATGGTCCTGATCCACGCTCGACGGGAAGTTAAACACCCTCGAGAACTCGCCAAACGACCGCTCGCTCAGCCAATACTTGGAAGTTGACTTGCCTTCCCCGCCCTCCTTACCCTCCTTCACATTATCCTTCTTGTCTTTAGACTGCATCTCCTTGCTCCCCTTGCCCCCCTCAATCTTCTTCGTCTCCTCAGGCCCGCCGATGCGCGCAAGCGAGGGGTCGCCCTCGGTTCGCTCGCGCTCGGTGTGGCCGTGGATGACAAGCGTCTGCGGGTCGGTGAACTCGATGACCACGTTCTCGGGGGGGACGCCGGGCAGCTCGCCCTGCAGCTCGTAATCCGTGTCGTTCTCGGTGAGGTCGAACTTGGGCGCGATGGTCTGCATGCCCGAGGAGGAGCTCATGGTGGAGGTGAGGCCGCCAAAGGGGTTGCTTAGGGGGTTGCCGAGGGTTTCCTCTGTTGGGGGGGTGTTAGTGGATAGGTGTTTTGACACTTTGGGGATTTTCTTGGTGTCTGAGGGGTAGAGTATCTCAAGGACTCCCGACACAAAAAAGAAAAAGGCCTTTTCTTACGTGAGTATTTTTCGAATTCATCCAGCATACGGAACAGGGATGAGAACCCTGGCGTCGAGGAGTAGCTGCGTGGGTAGAAGAGCGACATGTTGGATAGCGGTCTGGCAAATTTGGTGCGTAAAATCGGTAAAATTGATGGCTGGTGACGAAGAGCTGATGATGCGTTTGGCAGAATGCGACAAATGCGCATGACTCTGTATGTGATGGCGATGCAAGAAATGTACTGGAATGTGGGCGCAGGAGGGGGAGGTGAACGATTTATATAGCAAATCAGGGGTGTGTCCCCCATCGCGGAGTGAACAGACCGGCTGTGCGTTTTACAACCCAGATACGTCATTGGTTCAGCTGCGCACGATCATAAACGTCAGACGCTCATCCTCACAGTGGGTAGGTCTTTCTGTAATTGCCGATAGTATGCGGTTTCGCGTCATAAGCGTCTGGCCGTCGAGGGCCAGGACCTGCTGCTGAGTGACGTGGGTGCTTGGCCTTCGCAATGGACGTTCAAGTCTGGGGCTTGCGCCGTACCTATGACTTCAGGGTGCGGTAATTTATGACTCGGATACAATGCGTGTGCGTATTTGTGAGGCAGAAGAACATGCGGAGTCTGGGGGGAAACTCTTTGCTCGGACACATGTGCGGATCGCCGAGCGGGGCGGACTGAAGCACGGCCGTGGGTGTTAGATAGCACGCAAGAAAGAGCCGGGTTTGTCACATAGAGGCAATGGACTTCGAAAACGTTATGGATATTTTGCTGCATGGCGGCGGGCGTCTGCCCGACAGCCGATATATCTGTGCTTGGATAGATTTTGACTCTGAAACAACGTTTATACCGCTGCTCCTCGTGTACTACATCATGGGTATCAATGCTTCACAATCCTCGTACTCTGTAAACCGAGTATCAGTTCCCCCTTCCTGTCGGACGTCATCCTTAAGATTTTGCCTGAGGCCGTGCCTATCTCGGCCTCGTAATTCTGACCAAGATAGACTCCATCGTACACCAAAAAAAGCCAAAGAAGCAAAGAGTAGCGGAATACGGAAGCAAAGACCTCTTCGAGGGTCAGATTTGGACTTTTTGTGGTCACGTGGAGGGGCCATCTGTGTTTGGTTGGCTCGGGTCCGGGTCACATTCCACTAATACAGCCGCCTGCTCTGCTGGCTTCGTCAATTGCGTCTCTGGGGACGACATAGGTTGCGTGTCCGGAGGTGGGGGTTGTGGCGTGTCTGGGGGCGGGGTTGGTTGCGCGTCCGGAAGTAGGAGTTGTTGTGTCTCTGGGGCAGAGAAGGGTTGTGCTTCTGGGACCGGGGATGGCTGTACTCCCGGAGCCGAGAAAGGTTGCTTGTCTTCGGGCAAAATTCCATGCGTCTCTGGGGTTGGTAATGGTTGCGTCCCCGGAGGCGAAAACGAGTGCGTTGGGAAGAGCGGCAATTTGTGTGGCGGGAAAGCAACGGGCAGCGCCAGGGGCGGAGTTGGCAACGGGAGTGGCAAGTTCAACGACGACAGCGTTGGCTGAAGCTGTGATCGGAGCGCATGTAATTGAGCTAGCTCTTCTCCAGCGCTCATCCTGTAGTCTTTCGATTTCAGCAGCCACTTGGAGAGCGTCTTGATGAGGTACTGTTTCTCAACGGGCTTTGGAATATAGTCGTCCATGCCATGCTCCAGACATCGTTCCTTGTCGCCCTTGAGTGCGTATGCGGTCATGGCCACTATCGGCACATGAATACCACTGTCCCTGATCTTTACCGACGCTTCGTGACCGTCGAGGATAGGCATATTGATGTCCATCAACACCAAGTCGAAAGCTGCGGGCTTGCCGCAAACAATGCTGACCGCTTCTGCGCCATTGGCAGCTAAAGCGACGTTCTTGAAGCCAAGTCCGCGGAGCATGCCGAGCATGACCTTCTGGTTGATGAGATTGTCTTCGGCCAAGAGCAGACTCTTCCTCGACGCAACCTTGGCAAGTTCTGCCAGGTTATCGGACGTGACCGTTCTGGACAGCGGCAGTGGGGAGCCATCTCTGCTTCCGGATAGTTTGCGCTTCCAGTCCTGGATCTGGTCGAGACTCTTGATCTTCTTGAACTTTGCTGAAAACCAGAAGATGCTGCCCTGTCGCTCAGGATTGGGTCGGTATCCAATTCTACCCCCCATCAGTTCTGCGAGGGACTTAGCGATCGACAGGCCCAAGCCAGTCCCTTTGTACCGCTTTGTCGTTGTGGTATCGAACTGGGTGAATGGTGTGAACAGGCCTGCTGCAGCAGGCTCAGGAACACCAATGCCCGTATCGGTAACTTCGGTTAATACGAAGTATGAGTCCTCATCTTCGCTCTGGACTGATGCGCTGACACGTATGGTACCCTTATCCGTAAACTTGGCAGCGTTGCTAACGAGGTTGTGCAGAATCTGGCGGTACCGCAGGGGGTCGCCCTGGGCGCTCTTGGGGAGATCCGGAGCGAGGAACAACTCGAAGTGGACACCCAGTTGCGTTGTCGTCTGCACGCTTCGAACGACTGAAGTGATGATGCTAGTAATGCCCACGATGTCTGAAGTGATGGAGAAGCTTCCCGATGCCAGTTTGGAGTAGTCGAGAATGTCGTTGATCACCTGGAGCAGAACTTGGCCGGACTCATCCATAATCTGGACAATATCTTTTTGCCTCTCCGTAAGGGGGGTGTCGAGAAGCAGAGAGCAAGCCGACAGCATTCCATGCATCGGGGTGCGAATCTCATGGCTCATGTTGGCTAAGAAGTCGGACTTGAGCTTCTCACTTTCCTCGTACGCGGAAATAAGGCGCGATTCCGAGGTCTTGCGCTCAGTTAGGTCGCGGGTCACCTTGCCGAAGCCAACGTGGACACCGTCTTTGTAGACAGCGGTGATGATGACGTTAGCCCAAAACCGCGTGCCATCCTTTTTGTAGCGCCATCCTTCGTCCTCGACTCGGCCTTCGCGCAAACATATCTCCAGCTCCAGCTCGGGCTTTCGGATTGCGATGTCGTCGGAGCCGTAGAAAACCGAGAAGTGCTTGCCGATGATCTCGTCGCCCCGATAACCCTTCAGCAGCTCAGCGCCCATGTTCCACGTGGCGATGCGCCCCTTTGTGTCAAGAAGGAAGATCGCATAGTCCTTCACGGCCTGGACGAGGATGCGGAAGGCTTCGTCGGTGGATAGCCCGGGGCGAACGATTTCGGTTTCGCCGAGTTCCGCGGGCCCCTCCTGCCACTCGAGAACGATCGCTAGCAGCTCGGCGTCCTTGAATATGGGTATCACTCGGGCCCTCCAGGAAGAGGCATGTCGAGTCGCGATCTGCTTTGACGTGCGCTCGGCGCGGGCGGAGATGGCATCGTCAATGGCGGAGGTAAGGTTCACGGCGGATGTCAGCGCAGCCGGGCGCAGACACTTCTCGAGGAAGACCACCAGCTGCTGGCCAATGCACTCGTCGCGCGAAACCTGCCAGTCGGCCAAAAAGCGATCAGAGGCTCTGGCGATGCAGCACGACGGCGTGAGAACTGTGATCGGGAGGGGACAGAGGTCGAGGAGGAAGTTGCCATCGACGCCGGTGGCGGAGGCGGAGGGTGGGAAGGTCGAGGTGGTGGACTGCGGGCGGCGCTCGTCCGTGTCGGCCGCCGCGAAAAGCTGCATGATAGCCAGGTGCGTCGGTCTTCGCCAATTTATTGATTGTCGCCGGTGCGTCGATCTCGTCGATCTCGTCGCCTAGTGTCGTCTGCTCGCACTCGCAGCCTGAAAACTGCAGGGCCAAGGGGAGCTAGAGACCCATAAGGTGATGGATGGGCGGGTGGTACGGGTGCCCAGCAAGGCGCTGCGACGTGGAGGACGTCCTCGGTGTTGAGACCGATTTGCGGCTCTGCGAATTGGTTCGATGATTGTACGGGAGAAAAGGAATCGGCAGGCGCGCAGGGTCGAGGAACGCTGGCAACCTGCACAGCAGCCTATTGTGCTGCGGCAAAGCAAGAACTGTATCGCCTGGCTCCTACTTAGTGCCAACTTCCCCCACTCCTGTGCTGCCGGGTTTGATCTGCAATTCCCTGCTGTGACGTCACCGAACTTGGCGCCCCAGCCTTATGATTGGCTGGTGTCCCGCCCCTAAGAACAAATTTCCCCTCCACTTTGCGCCGATTTTCTCGCGAAAACCGCTTCGGGCATGGCTTTTCTTTCGCAAAACGAAATTGCAATGCGCGAGGGGTTCCCGCGATGTCGACGGGGCTTCCACGAAGCCCCTCGTCTGTCTCGGGTGCTCGTGGGCCCCGATGTTTCGTCGATGGTATTTGTGTGGACCCTTCACGAAATAGAGTGTTCCAGACCGAAGTGACCTTGAGCATTTGGGAAGGGATCGGAAAGGTGGACGGCCAATCGCTTGGTTTGCATCCGATCCGTCTGTTTCGCCCCAGGGGTGAAGACAAGATCGACCCACACATGCAATGCTGCGGCAGAAAGCTAACATCTGTGCCCTCCGAGTCTCTTCGTCGAACAAGCCCACAAGTAAGGTCTACCCCCCACCGCTGCTTGAATCGGTGGTCTTTTTGTCTCTTACTTGCCCGCAGAAGTACCAGCCCATATTGGACAGCCGGACCACTCGCCAGTAAAACCCACCCTCGCTCTAATACTTCCGAAATGGGGGTGCATCACTCATGGCGATGGTTTTGGTGAAGTTGGTTGGTTCACTGCCCCGGCCTCTCCAACACCTCGCACCAACTCAGGCTTCAGCCGCAAATCAAGCTCGAGTTTTCCTTACGCCATACACGTGTCGGCAGTCAATGCACTTGGTTGGGTGATATTTCCACAAACATTGTTGCCTGGGACCGTCCGGTGGAATCAGTTGGTGCCTGGCTCCAGTTGTACTTGCAACCAACACCAGCATTTCACTTGTTACATTGGCTGGTAGTACCAATTAGAGGGGCACCGGTGGCTTTCAACTGTCTTGCGAGCCAAAAGCTCCAGGGATTGTATCATTCTAATTTACTCTCTAGTCACGAATCCACACCGATGTCATGTCCCGCTGACTTGTCGTTTGCTTGAGGCTCAAAAAGGTTGTATCGATCTGCATGAGGCGTTGAAAGCTAGGTAGACAATTGGACCAAGGGGATGCAGTGCAGACCAATCAAAACGGATCAGATGCAACTCTAATGTAGTGATGTTCGTCGCTGCCGCACAATAGAAGGCAAATACGATGTGAGGCCACGGTATTCTCAGTCAACAGAATCTCGACACCGATGAGCAGGCGGTGGGTCCAGCCTCGGTCAAACCTTCCTATTTCGTATCATTTCTCATGCCGCGAATGCGAATTTGTCAGTCAGAGATATTGGCTTGCTCTTCGGCATCAAGACACGGCATCGGGTACGGTGTGTCAGGAAGTTGACGGGAGTTCTTCTGCTCCGAAACTCATCGGCCACACCTCCGCAAATCAGCTCACGGCGAGTCTCCCACCACATCAATCACACTCACCGCGCCGGTTGCACAGCCAACTTGGCAAACCTCCATCTGATGATTCCCGTGAAGGACCCGACGCCACCTGTCTGACCGCTCGTCCCGAGTCCCCCACATCGTTCGAGTGCCAGCACACGATGGAGCCAAGCTGCAAGTGAGTTGTGGGGGATTAGCGGTGCACGCCGGCCAATGGGGGCTGCCGGAAATGCCGGCTCCAGCAAATAGACCCTGGGTCGCATCCATCTGAGCTCACTCGACCCGCCTGACGATACCCCAATATCGCGGCACGGAGCGGGGTCGGCAGTTCAGCCTGTTGGCGCTATTGGCGTCCATATCCCCCAATTCTGCCATCTGCAGACCTCGGGCCATCAGCGGTTCACGGCGGGGTTGCTGCTCTTCTGACGTCCACGAAATGCCATCGATAGGGGTTTATCGCCCTCGGATCCAGAAGAACGACCGGTTAACGTCTAGTCGCCGCTTTCCCACGGCTACAACACCCTTCTTAAGGTCGATAGAGCTCTCGTACGGGTGCGTCACACAAGACTTCTGACTGGGAGGCAATTGAGTCAAGTCATTGGATTAACTCGGCAGAACCGGAAGACAGCTCGACGCTTCGAGATGACGAACAACTTCCCCCGCCTACCGCCGTCGGGGATCAAGGTGATCGTGGTCGGTGCGGGCTTTGCAGGCCTGGCAGCGGCTATTGAGTGCGACCGAAAGGGGCACTCGGTGACGCTACTCGAGAAGGTCGACGACATCGAGGAGATCACGCGGATCGGCGACATCATCAGCTTCGACCCCAATGGATCCAAGGCGTTTGAGCGCTGGCCCGGCGTCGTCGATGCAATGGAGGCCATCGCCCGCCAGACGAAATGGTTGGACTTATATCACCACGAGGGAAAGTTCGTCACTCGCCAGTCGTTCGAGGGCGAGAACACGTGGGGGCGGCGCATCAACGGTCATCGCGGCCAGCTTCATAATATCATCTACAACCACGCCGTCGCGCGGGGTATCGACATCCGGCTTGGCAAGAGGGTCGAGGACTACTTTGAGACAGACGACCCGCCGCAGGCCGGTGTCATCCTAAGCGATAGCGAGCGGCTTTCGGCCGACCTCGTCATTGCCGCCGAGGGCGTGCGTTCGCGTGGCCGCAAGATAGTCCTCGGGTTCGACGAGAACCCCAAGTCTTCCGGCTATGCCGTCTATCGTGCTTGGTTCCCGGCCGACAGGATCATCAACAACCCGAAGATCCGGCATCTCGTGGCCAATGGCGATACACACCAGGGCTTCATCGGACCTGACATCCACTTCCTTGCCTCGTCGATAAAAAACGGCACGGAGGTCAACTGGGTCTTCACTCACATTGACGATGGCAACATTGAGGAGAGCTGGCAGTTTCCGGGGAAGCCGGAAGAGGCATTGACGTACCTGAGTGGCTGGTGCGATGTCGTCCACGAACTTGTCAAGTCCACACCGCCAGGCCGGCTGATCGACCACAAGCTTGTCTATCGCGATCCTTTACCGACGTTCATCTCACCGAGGGCCAGGATAGCCCTGATCGGCGACTCGGCCCACCCATTTCTCCCGACGTCGATTCAGGGCGCTAGCCAGTCTATCGAGGATGGTGTCGTATTGGCGTCATGTCTGGAGCTGAGCGGCCGCGCCGACATCCCTCGCGCCGTGCGGGCATTCGAGAAACTGCGATACGAACGGGTTCACCGCGCACAGGCACAGGGGCCCAAGACGCGCGAACGGTGGCATAAAGCCGACTGGAGCAAGGTTTGGAAGAACCCCGAGATGATCCACCTGCCCAGGGAGACATGGCTGTTGAACTTTGACGCAGAGAAGGACGCCTATGATCGGTATGAAGAGGTTGTTGCTTCGTCGGATGCATCTAAACCAAGGCTGTAAAGAGTTATCGCTTCCCTTCTCCAATTTCGTCTCAACTGGTTGGAGCGTGGAGCAAGCAAGTTGGAGGTTTGCTTTGGAACTACTGTGTATGAGACCTTTCTGTATATCACTTTTATCTCCAAAAAAAAACCCCAAAGAAAATTATACATGTTCACCGGACCTGTCATCCTTCGGTTACCTCATAGGAATCTTCTCGTCGGCTCGGCCGCCAGTTTCAGCTCACCGGCTCGCGATGTCACGCTGCCATCGGAGTTGAATACCAAGTTCTACTCCGCCCTTTTATGCCACGGAGGCTTCTCGGGGAGCTGCTAACCGTTGGATTAAATTTTGGAACGTCTATTTACACCGTGCATGTCTTCTAACGGCCTATTCCAGTATACGCAATACAGTACTACGTTATTTCAAGTCCTTCTTCAGTACATTCTCCCATAGCCCATTTTAGAGTCGTTTAAGCCCCATACTACCAAGAAACACCTGAAGGGGTATTTACCAGGTATTTTGCAAGCATTATCTTTTCAAAAGGCCTTTCTGACTTCTCTCACGACGTATTCCAACCTAGGCAATCGAGTCTCTCACGTCGCTGAAAATATCTTGGCGTATTGAGCGTCCTTTGGGCCGAAGGCAACATGCCCCGACTTGACAACACCTGCTGCCTGCATTACGGGCAAAAACTACCGAGACTTCCGCTTCCAGCAGGTGCCAGTGGTAACGCTGCTACCACTGGTTCGGGAGTATCTCTGGTTTGGAACACTCGGAGAGTTAATCCCTGGCCGAAAAGGGGCTAGTGTCTTGTGGGGTACCTCTGCCCATCCCTCATCTTGTATTTAGCCGGCGGAGGCGGCGGTAGTCGCTCCCTTGACACTACTACGCCGTGGCTCTGGGGTACCTGAGTAGTGGCGATTTCGCTTTTCCGCAGAGCCAAAACCCCCCTTCAATTACGGCATTGCCTTGCGAGATTTGCACAACCTGGTTTTGAGTGGGGCTCGTCCGGTCAAACCCGGTTCTGGGAACGTGCATGGTGTCTACCAGAGTTCGGGAAGCGTTCCGAATTTCTCGCGACCATCTACGCCTAGTAGTTCTTCATCGCGCAGCCAACAACGGATGCTGGAAATGCATGAATGGCGCCTCGTATTTCGTCTCACTCAGAGAGTTTGCGTTGGCGTAGTGCTCAACACTGGCGGTATTAGGTCTCGGGTCTCGGGGAGAGAACGGATCCTGGCAGTTTCGAAACTGATACCATCCAGCCCAAATCGGGCTCTCGGAAGAGGGCATGTCGTTGGTGAAGCTATGCTGCCACCCAACGCCACCCGCCGCCGACGGTTACATCGCTCCGGGTAGAAGTATTGCAAATCCGATATCGTGGGCCTACTTCTTACCTGGTGATCGGCCGCGTGGTCATTCTATCTGGGGCAACGGCGCTCCGCGACAGGGGCTCCGAGCATGGACAGGGGCCGACAATCCGGGGTCGACCGGATTTGGGTCTCAATGCCAAACCATGGTTTTCGTGGTCCAACGGACTAGTGGTAGTACGGGAAATGACATATGTCCACTGTCCAGCAGAGGGGAGACTCGGAAAGAATATAAACGCTGCGATCTGCTCAAGGAAATGGGATTTGATCTTCAGCCACCACCACCCGCTCATACACAGCCAAACAGTCAACATGGTCGCCATCTCGTCTCTCCTCCTTGCGCTCTCCTTCGGTGCCGGGGCAATTGCAGCCCCCGGTGAGATGCCTGGCAGCGGAATTCAAAAACGCCAGACGCTCACCAACAGTGCTACCGGCACGCACAACGGCTACTATTACTCTTTCTGGACCGATGGTGCCGGAAGCATCCGCTACACCAACGAGGCCGGCGGTCAGTACAGCGCCACTTGGTCTGGTAACGGTAACTGGGTAGGCGGCAAGGGGTGGATGCCCGGTACGGACAGGTATGAAACTACACTCTTTGGAACTTGAATGTTAGTGAATATTAACGGTGACTAGGACGATTTCCTACACGGCGGACTATCGGCCGAATGGTAATTCGTATCTTGCCGTGTACGGGTGGACCAAGAACCCGCTTGTCGAGTACTACGTCGTCGAGAACTTCGGCACGTTCAACCCGTCGACGGGAGCCACCCAGATCGGCACGATCAACTCGGACGGCGGGTCGTACAAGATCTACCGCACGCAGCGGGTCAACCAGCCGTCGATCGAGGGCACCAAGACCTTCTACCAGTACTGGTCGGTCCGTGACGTCAAGCGGACCAGCGGCTCGGTTAACATGGCCAACCACTTCAATGCCTGGAAGAGCTCCGGCCTGACCCTCGGCACCCACGACTACCAGATCGTGGCGACCGAGGGCTACTTCAGCAGCGGCTCGGCGACTGTCAATGTCGGCGCATCCAACGGCGGCGGCGGCACTTCGCCTCCGGTGACTAACCCCCCTGTTACCACGTCCCCGGCCACCAACCCGCCGGCCAGCGGTAACGTAAGTGAACCTCCCGATCCCTGCAATATTGATAGAAGCTGAAGACTAACTGACGTTCTACAGTGCGCTGCCAAGTGGGCCCAGTGCGGTGGTCAGGGATGGTCCGGCGCATCCTGCTGCCAATCGGGCTCGACCTGCCAGGCGTCGAACCAGTGGTACTCGCAGTGCCTTTAAGCGGCATAGGGCTGAAAAGGACCGGATGTGATGGGATGGCTGGCTGATTTATTGATTTTGAATTGGAGGATCTTTTTGTCTAAGAGGATGAGGCTGCATTCGTCAGGGGTAACGGTGCGAGTGGAGACGTACTCGAGTAGGTGCCTTTTGGCGCGCTTTCCGCGGTGCTGCTGCACGGTTCTTACCTACTGTACGGATTAGGGCAATCCTAGTTGTCAATACCGAGGCACATGAGACCAATCTTACCCACCATATTCTTGGGTTCGCGCAAGGCTGCGCAAGGTCAGGTGGTGATTTGATGACGGCGGGTAACGCGCCCTGCCGCCTGCTGTTCTGGAGAAGGTGCAAGTATGGTTCTTACTCAGACTGAAATGTGTTGGATGACGCGACAGGAGACTGCAGTTGAGTTGAGGGAATGGGCAACGAGCATTGAAGATATCAGTGGGGCCAGACACGTGTTGGCACGATAGGGGTCTTTTTAGACCAATAAAAGCCCGTAAAAGTTGGCCCCGCAGGTAGTGGGAATGGATTCCTCCGCACCAACAGGGGTCCCGCAGCCCATCAGTAACAGCGGAAATTGCCTGGACACAAATTGTTCGCGTGCCGTTGCAAGCGGCTAGGCTTCCACATTTCGCGATCAACGCTTGGCCCCCAGCATGGCGAACCGACTGCCATTTCAGCGCGCGATGTAACCAAACTCTATCCAGGCTTGATGGTAGCGTCCCTTTGGCAGTCCTCTTTCAGCCCAATGCTGACCAACTGTAGAAAAGGCTGCATAAACGACCCGCATGGCGTCCTCGGCAGGGCTCACAGGGTTCGCAGAAGGGGAGGCTCTGCCAGAAAGCCCTGCATGCGATGCCATGGCGCAACCTGCGATCACAGCTAAAGGGAGATCACCTCCCTGCTGCAACCGGGGGGTTTATTCCTCTTCGATCGTCACACGCAGAGCCTCAACTTGGAGCGCAGACAGCAGCAGCACCCCACGGCACGCGACATCACCACGACCTCGACCATGACCACGGCGATGGACTGGAGCACGAGTCTCCTCGCCACGCGCGATTCCGGCACATATGAGTGCATGAGCGACCGCGCGACAGACTACTACGGCCTCGGTGTCCGGCTGGGTATCTACTTTGCGTGGCTCGGCAGCTACATCGCCAACACACTGCTCCCGTCCGAGTTTGCTGGTGCCGCCGACACCAGTGCCATCTTTTTGCTCACGCTGCTCGTCGCCATGACCAACGACAGCCGCACGCACCAGCTCACCCAGGTCGACGGCCTGGTGCTCATGCATCTCTGCGGTGGGACTGTTTTTGGTGTCCTCAGCATCTGGGGCTACCGCACCCGCCTGTACAACGACCACGGGCCCCGCGCCGTGCGCATGTTCGGCGGCTTCGGTACCCATCTGCGGCTGGCTGTCAGTCTGGGCGTCAGCGTGTACGGCATGTGGTTCTGGCTGCATGGCGTCAACAACTCGCTGGTCGCGCTCGGGAGTGAGCTTGACGAAGCGGAGCCGAAGAATCCTGAGGAGTGCCTGGTTACCTACACCTTCTTCTTCGCCAAGGTTCGCGCCGACAGCGGCATCCGCTTCTATTACACCGTCGTGTGCGCTTGTTGCGCGCTGTGGTTCGGCATCATGTTCATCGTCTCGACCATTGCTGGACTGGCTAGTTTTGATAAGATTAGCTCGTTGGTCGACTTCTACAACTGGGGGACGTTGAACAGGGCTAGATACGCCACTGGATTCTCCCGCAAAGAGTGAGTTGCGCATTTTGATTCTAGTCACTGTATCAGATGCTAACCACTGTCGCTCAGACTCAAGTTCATGTTCATGTTCCTTCGCTGGGGCAACCTGGTCTGGCTCATCTTTTCCGCCGTGACGGTCGAAGTCACCCTCAACTTTAACCACGCCAATGGCGTGCTCGGCGGCAGACACGACGGCGGACTTCAACTTCCCAGTCAGCTACTGCCCTTCCTGATCGGCATGTTCAGTTTCCTGCGCACACTCTACTATCTCTTGAGGGAGAAGTTTAGCTCGGTCAACAAGACAAGCATCAAGGAGAAGGACGAGGCCAACGAGGTCGTCGAGTCGACGGTCATTGTTTCGCCCTCGCACTTCTCACCGAACCCCTCGAAGCTGGAGTTGGGTGGCGGTGCGGCACTGCCGAGGGCGGATAGCTATCATATTGTTGCGCGGTCGCTGCCGGTCAGGTATTTGGTCGGTTGGTTGCCGTGGCTTGGGCTGGTCGTGCATCCCGACACCGCTCTCAAGTCGCGACTGTCTGGTATCGTGGAGCGCGGCACTGGCCTGAGTGCTGTGAGCCCGAGAGGGACTGGAATGGCTCCGGACACGCACTATCATGCGCAGTTCCAGCAATGGGCGGCCGAGTCTCCGGGGGCAGCTACGCCGACGCATCCGGGACAGTATACCCCGGTCAGCAACCCCAGCCAGTTTGCACCACCCAACTCTCCAGGGCAGTTTCAGCAGCCCACTACGCCGGGGCAATACTCAGCGCCCGGCCCTGAGCAGTATCAGTATTCGCAGCCAAACACGCCGGGGCAATATCCGCCGCCTAGCGCCCCTGAGCAGTATCAATACCCGCTGCCTGGCGCCCCAGGCCAATACCAGCATCCGCCGTCAAACGGTCCGACCCAATGACCGTGACACGGTTTAATTGCTGTGATTACCATAGGGTTGGAATACAGGTTTCCGATTAGACGGAACAGGTTGCTTGCATGGAGATACCGGCGTGGGAATTAGTAATATGAAAGACTACACATAATGATATTCCTGACCGATTCGTGATGTGGGCATTTTTGCTCGTCAAATGGGTGGGTGGGTTGGTTGTTGGTTGGTGTTGGCATCGTGGCCCGAGGCGAAAATAAATCATGTTGTGCACCCTCTCGTTCGATGCAAAAGGGGTTGGCTGCATCGAGGCAATTTCCAGCCCCAATCTGGCATTGATGTACTGGTCTAACGAGGATCGAAAATAAGAAGCACAGCCTGATTAGCACAGTGGTAATGCGTTGCACTTGTACCCTCTGATCGGCGACATGCAAAGATCACTGGTTCGATTCCAGTATTAGGCATCACATCTTCCTTTTTGCTGGCATCCACGTTGGTACCCACTCACTCTCCTTTTGCTCACTAGCCTTCTCCTAACTTCCCCATCTCCATAACATTTTGTAAATTCACCACCTTGGTAACTTAAATTTCAACTCCAACTTACAACTCATCATGCACCACCACCCCTCCAACCACCGTCAACAAACTCCTTATCCCTTTAATCGCCTCCTCCTCCACCGCAAAATAATCCTCACTCAAAACCACCACATCGCCCAGTCTCCCCCTCTCCAATACCCCCAACTGCTGCTCATCCTCCCCGCCCAAAAACCACGTATTATCCCTCGTATACCACCCCAGCACCTCTTGTCTCGTCGCCAACTGCCCCGGGTTGATAACCTCCCCTTTTGCATTCTTCCCCGTCACTGCGTAATACACATGCGGCCAGGGACTCAGCGGCGCGATATTCGGTCCATCCGCGCCAAACCCCGCAGGGATTCCGCTTTCCACAATCGTTCTGAACGGAGGACCTGCTGGGTTGGTAAGGTTTCCTGTCCCAGCGAGGTAATTCCACCCCGACAGATTCACCCCGCCACCGAGAGCTTTCAGGCGCAGGAGATAGGGGTGTGTGATGCGCGGGACGTGCGCGATCACCCATCGGAGGGAGGAAATGTCTGCGACGGTGGAGTTGATGGTCTCGAAGGCCTGAATCTGGGATTGGAAATCGGAAGGGGAAAGGGAGTGCACTTCCAGCCGCCAGCCGGCGGAGGCGATGCGGCCCGCGCCGGCGAGGAAGACGGGCCCCCCCGCGTAGGACGCGGAGTCGACGTGGAATTCGCCGATGGCGCCCGTGCGCAGCATGGAGTTGCCGAAGAAGGGGAAGGTGTGCTGCAGGCGGGCGGTGAGGGAGGGGGTTGAGTCGGTGGTGTCGGCGTGGAGGAAGTTAAGTCTGAGACGCACGGTTGCGAGGTGCGAGGCGTAGACTGAGAGGAAAGGGGCGTGGAAGGAAAGGAGGTCTTCGTGGGCGGCGCCGTCGGACGGGGTTGAGGTCGACGGGAATGCGCCCTGGTCGAGGTGCGTTGTGAGACCGACCGAGGCGGCGTAGGACATGGCGGACAAGACGGAGCGCTTGCGGGAGGAGAGGGTGTGCTTGGCGCGCAGGGCGAGGAGGGCTTTTCCGTTCTCGAGGCCGGCGGCGATAGAGCCGCTGGGGGCGATGGAGACGGAGAGGTTTCCGGGCAGGGAGGAGAGGATGGAGCGGCCGAGGGAGTTGGTGGTGGAGGGGCCGGAGAAGCCGGTGGAGATGAAGACGGGGTGGTTCGGGGCGGCGGCGTCGAGTTCGGAGAGGGTGGGGAGGCGGAGTTCGGTGAATTGGTTGGGGTGGAAGCCGCCGATGGTGGTGATGAATTCCCCCTTGGGCACGGTGGTTGTGCGGCGGCGGTACGTGGCTTGGACGTCGGCGATGCTGTAGGATTGCTCGAGGGGGGTGTGGTACCCGGGGCGGTTGCCGAGGAGTACGAAGTGGTTGTGGCAGTCGATGAGCCCGGGGATTGCCATGCGGCCATGTAAGTCGATGGAGTGGACGTTGGTAAGGGCTGCGCCGAAATTCCCTTGGCGTAGCGCGTCGGCTTGGCTGTTGCCGACGTAGACTATCTGGCCGTCGTTGATGGCAATGGCCGTGGCGATGGTGTTGTTGGCGTCCATGGTGTGGATCTTGCCGTTGTAGAGAACGAGAGACCCGCGGAGTGAGCCCTCGGTGTAGGAGTTGGTGATCTTCCCGTCATTTTGGGCGGGCAGTAGGTCGTCGAAGCTTGCGCTTGCGTTGGTGGTCTGGGTTGCTACAATGCAGGCGTGTAATGCGCTGGTGAGGAGGAAGCCCCTGAGTGATTTGAATATAACCATTAGAAGCATTTTGAAACTCCCAGTGATAATGAGGTTGTAGCTTTCAGGTGTGACGGAAGAAATCTGCCTACCTAGAATCCGGGGCACAAGTTAATTAAACCTGCCTCAACCTGCCCTGGATATGATGAGTAAGGGCTCATATCTTAGCTCTACCACTGGCAGAATCGCTGCTGGGGAATTGAGGTTCCGGTTACTCTCTTTCTTGGCCACGGCACGGCAGCCCATTCCAGAGGACAAAGCCAATATATGCTACAGCCATTTATCCCAGAGTGACATTGCATGAGGGGTAGCCCGTTCCGCCCGCACCACACTGTCGAAGATGGGATTGCGTGATGATATTTTGGCGATGATCGTCGGAATTTCTGTCTGGGCAGACCCGGCCAAGCATCGCTCAGATGTGGTTGTGATGCTGGTAAGAAAACGCGGCATTGATCAGAGTACCACACCGCGGTGCAAGACTGGAAAACTCGCCGAGCGTTGGATGAAGCAGATCTCGTGAATTTTGACCTTTCGAAGATGAAATCCGCTATACAAAACCCAACTCCGTCTTCCCCCCTATCCCCTGTCCCGCATTGCCATCCGGCCAAACATACGCATTCGGCAACAACGACTTCACACTCATCGTCACTACATTCCCCCCATCATCCAACAAAATAACCTCAATATCAGGATTATAATCCAGCAGCACCTGCCTGCACCTCCCGCAGGGATTAATCACAGAAATGCTCGGTTTGTCCCCAGGCCCCTTTCCAACCCTCCTAACAACCGCAGCAATGGTAGTGATATCGCTCGCCAGTACACCGCCTGCTGCGGCTACGCCCAGCACCACTAGCTCTGCGCATGGTCCGCCACTGAAATGGAAAACATTCACTCCGACGAATATCTCGCCGGTTTGAGAAAGTGCGGCCGCGGCGACGGTGTGGTTTTCGTCGTGTACCGGGATTCGAGAGAGGGCTTCGGTGGCGCGGCCGATGAGGTCATTTCTGGGGGCCAGAGTTTCTGGAGATTTGGGTACCAGCGTTTTGAACATGACTCGAAATTCTGTGCATTGGTGCTGAAGTTGTCGGAACACCGATGACAACACGGCTTTCAAACAATTGATATTTGATGCAGACGCCCACACCCCCAACAAGTGCTCGGCGTGACTCATTGACAAGTACTCCATACCCCGCCTAGACACCGGTTGCAACACATGCAAATCAAATGAAATCAAATCAAATCATCGACCCCGCGAGCGAACCCAGCAGTACACCACCCATCAAAGGCGCAAACAACGGAAAACCCATGCCGCCTCCGTAACCAATCCCAGCCGGTCTTCGATACGCAGTATTTGGCCTATTCCAATTTCCACCTCCATACCCTTGACCTCCGAGTCCACCATATCCCTGGCCCTCGAGTCCACCACCATACATGTCAAATCCGGGTCGGAGATAACGACCAGGCGGCCCTGGGCGACGACTCGAGTTATAGTGAACCTCGCTGAGATACGGACTCAACCGATAAATATTGTCGACACCGGGATACCCGCGCCCCACCGGCTCAAGATATATATCCTGCCCGTTCCTATCCTTCCCGAGCAACTGCGGCCGGCCCGTCCTCGCTGCATCGTTCATTGCCTTTCGGAATGCCATATGTTGCTGATACGCCTCCTGTTCCTCTTCGCCCCGGCGACGACGCTCCGCTTCACGCTGCTCGTGCGTCGTTCCCGTGATTTTGTCCTTGAACTTGCGCCCCAAGCGGCGCCTCGGACGAGAACTGGCGTCACTGTGGTGGGCATCGTCATCGGTCGAGTCGGCAGCGACGTCGGCTTTGTTGGGGATTCTGCCCGATGCGCGTACCCGGCTGCGCTCGGTTGATGACAGTGTCTGCAGAAACTGGGGATCATCGTAGGGATGGTGCCATATTGAGCGCGGGGGATGGGCTTTAGTATCGACAAAGAATTGATGCTGGCTTCTTGGGTCGAAGGTGCGAACCCATCCTTCCGGTAGGGGCCGGAGCTCATCCTCCATGCTTCTGCGGGCGCGAAGGGGGATGCCATTTTGCTCAGGGCGAGACCACGACGGTTCTGGCTCGGAGTTTATGGCTTGCTCGTACGAGGGTGGAGGCTCCTCCGGATTGTTGTTGGGCATTCTTGCTGTGTGTTTGTGTAGCCGCTGAGAGTGATGTTTTGACTCTTGGTGAAAATTTGAAGTTAATGTTTATGAGTGTTTGAACATTGGACTTCGCGAGTATTTGGCCGGCTGAGAATGGGTGACGCTCACCCACACGTCATCGACCCATCAGACCAATCCCCGGCGCGGGAAACGGGGCCGTTGCAGATTTGTGGGGTAACCCACCCTTGTGGCGACTGACTTCGCTATGACGAAAGGGCGATTTTCTCAGTTAAACACAGCAAACGTTTGTTCGCTGGTGCATTTCAGGGCCTTAGTAATGCGCTGAGTTGATTCAAACAAGCGTCAATCCCGTATCCGACCCTTCTCCGAAAGCCAAATCGACATCACTCACCGACCCGGAGCCAACACCAATGCGCTTGAACCTGTTGCATCGTCGCTCAACCTGCTCGAGCAAAAGGAAGTAAGACTGTTTTGGCGCTAGGTAACCGGCGCCGCCGCGATACGTCGCCACCTTGAAGCCGTACGTTGCGTGGGAGACAGCACAGCCCGGGTCGATGGTAATGTGCAGTGTGTATGGCTCATGACGTTGCTTCGCGCGGACGGTACTTCTCACTGGCTGCTGGGACATGATTCGCATCGCCGGGATCTCGAGTTGTGCCACTCTGCCAAAAAGGTCGAGTTCCAAGCTGGCCTTTCCGGAACGGTAGGCTGCGAGGTTTGCCAACAAGCAAGCCCTGCTGGCATCAATGACTTTAAAATCCCAGTGCAAGTCTTGTGCCTCAACACCAACCCACGAGCCGACGGGGTAGTCGACCGAGATCCAGCTCCACGAGGGGAGGCGAGGCTTCCAGCTCGGGGGTACCCATACCAAATTCAGCTTGGGAGGTCCGAGGATGTTGGGGCCATCGCTTCCATCATATCCCCAAAGAAGCTGTCTGTGAAGGTTGGCAGACCACAGCCCTGCAAGAAAGGTGCACTCATAGGTGATGGCCGGAATCAAGGGGTTGCTGCTGCTGTTGGAGCGCCCCATGATATCCGAGAACAGCTGCGCAACTCCCATGATAGCCGGGAGTCGGTCCGAAGGGACTGTGAAGCGTTTGCGGGTGTACACATTGACGATATCTTCCCAGGCCCCCGGTCGCAAGTTAGAGTTGTTGGTTGTCAGCCAAAAGATGCGCCCAATGTTGTAGGTGAGAGCTTGGGAAAACTGTTGGATTTCACTGTCGTGCTCAGAAGCCACCTTAGTTCGACACTCCCACATCATCTGGTGCCCTCCGTAGTGGAGGGTGGCTGTCGATATAGTTCGTTCCTGGTAGATCCAGCCTCGAGAATTGAGCGGAGATGCTTCTATTTCCTGGTCAAATCTCGGTGCGGCCACTCTCATCCCCAGGACTGGCGGCTTGCCGCTCGCATCCTGGCCTTCCAACGGCGAAGGAAATGTTACCGAAGGCAAGAGCCTGCGCTGGCGAAAGAGTCCCCCGTTGCTCGAGGCCGAATCCAACGCCGAGATTGTGAAGACGGCGTCCCGATAGATGGCAGCCATCCGGGAGGCTTCCTTGCCCCAGTCCTCGGGCGAATCTTGGACGATGCAGATCGCGTCAATCCACAGATACTGTATCCCGACGGCACGGCACACCACGACAGCGTCTTGGAATGTGTTGGGAAGAGTAGACAGTGGGATACACTGCTTGTGCTCGTCGAGATTTGCCAAGATCGTCTTGAAAGACAAATTAGCTTCCCAGCGGTGGCTCAGTGCAACGTAGCGATCAAGCTGGCCACGCGATTCAAAGAGGAACGGCTCGAGGGCTCCAACGCCGTCGTCTCGGAGCGGATCTGCGCCGACGTCGATAACGCGCGTGGGCAGGGTTGACCTCATCGGTCGGGAACAGTTAGGATGCCGTAAACGGCAGCTGTCCATCCACCTGCGCACCAGCTCGAAGCAGGCTGGGTTGTCTGTCCTGCCGGGAGGCACGTCGTTTTGCAGGTCGTGGACGTTCCGGTAGGTGTGTGCTTCATAACCAGCAGCTGCAGTCGGCTCGAGCGTATCGTCATTCGCCGCCGCAAATTTCCCGGGCTCATAGAATTCGAAATCGAAGTCTCTGTTTGCGTCTGCGACTTGAAGGGAGAGCGTGCAGCATGCACACCCAGACGATGCGGTTCGTTGGCGCTCCTCCCGGGTGCCATGGCTGAACTTGAACTTAAATGTTGTTGAGCTGCGATGTTGTGTGAAGAAGCTCTTGACAAACGACTGGCAGCAGGTGCACAGCGCCGCGGCATCTCCAACTGCGCTCGCCATTCTGTGTTCAATTGATGAGATGGAGTGAACTTGAAGCGAAGATCGCGACCGCGGGTCGGTTGCTGGTGGGCCTCGAATGCTGTCAGCAGCATTCGGGCTTGCATTCAGCTTTCAGCTGTGAGCGCAATGCATGATTGCTCCCAAAAGGAGGGAAAAGGGCGGAGAGCTATTGAAAGTGGCGCGCTGCCAAGACCCCTTTTCAGTGCGGAAGGAGTAGCCCGTCAAGATCCCAGGTTTTGCACCCTTCAGCTGAGAAAAAAAAGGCCGGAGGGTGGAGTCAGTCAAGTTTCCACTCATTTTTTTTGCACACACTCGACTCTGGTGCAAGCAACATCAATCTTTTTATTTATTTATTTTCCGCTATGGCGTCGCTTGCCGATTATCCCCGGCCGGCGCATGTGGAATGGCCATGTCTGAAACCCTTTGCCGAGCTGGACGAAATGGAGAGGAGCGCCGACAGTTACGTTCGCGGCGTCACAAGCGGCCTGAAGCGTGCCGAGGAGCTTCTCTCCCGGTGGGAAGACGAGCGCGACAAGCGATTGGGCTTCAGAGAAAAGCTGTTCCACAGGCGGAAGTGGCGCAAGGCCGGATACAGGACACTTCCTCTTTTGAGAGTTCTCAGACCATCCTGCGAGGGGCTATTTTCGACATATCTCAGAGGTGTTGGCAACATGCGGCCCGGGAAGTATGAGAATGACCGCTGGTTTGATGGAGACGGTAGGCCTTTTCAACTTCCGTGCCACCAACAGCAGGGTTTCTGATCCGCAAACATAGAAATTTTGTACTGCGCGCTCGGTAAGCAGCGCCAGGTACTGGACTCGGCTATCTTGACACCTCTCAGCCAGCTGCGAGACTCGAAAGAAAACGAAATCAGCACCGAGCTAGTCAGCAATATGGTAGCCGCCGTTCACGACATACATCGCGCAACTAACGACGCATTGGCCGACTTCTACCGCCGCGTGCGGCCGCTTTGGGAGCCGAGAAAGCAATCAAGTCTTCCGGCCCCTTTCTGCCCCGTGGCCCTAGCGGTCCAACTAGGCCAGCCGGTCCCAGAGAGCCAAAAGGATTGCACCAGTACTATCTACGGGCTCAAGTATTGGATATGCCAAGTTTGTTCCGGGGCTACAAAGGCATTATATCAAGACGCAGCACCGGATCCCCTGAAGGCAGCATTCGTGGCTCATCTACAGGCCAAGTGTCCGAGCGAAAAGGTGAAGCATGCCTGTCCGGATTGTTACGAGGTCTTCGACACGGTCAGCGACTTTAATAGCCACCTCTTCGACCAAAAATGGGAGAACTGGTGGTGTGGCGATCCTCCTCCACTTGAATTGATGGTTAACGAGCTGGAGGAGTATAAAGCAACAGAATAGCAATAAAAACGACGAGAACGGCGAAATGAAGCAAGGTTCACGCGGAACGATTCTCCAGCAGAGCCGGTATGGTACAAGCTCTCTCCGGCTGTATTACAGCTGTGTAGGACATGCCTGTGGCTGCGGAGAAGGAGGGTGATGGTATTGCACTATTTTGGGAGCCGGTGGCAACATTTCGGGACGTCACATCATTGGCGGACAGTCCTGTTGTGAGTCCAGGAACATTTGTTCCGAGATTGTGCTGCTTGGTGTCAACGCAATCTTGGGGGCAGATCGGCGGGACTGCTCCCCAGACCCCGGAAGCTGAGGCTTCGGTGATGCAACCCGGATTCAAGATGGCGGAGAAGGTGGCAGCCGATACCCCATATTTATATTGCTTGTATCTCCTTGCTGGCCAACACGAAGGGCGATTGGTCCAGTCGAGATGGTCAAAGTAAGCACGGAGGGATGTGTCTCCCGCGGGAGAAATGGTTTCCCAGCCGGATCCAGTCACAGTCTTCAGCCCGAGAGCGCAAAGCAAGTGGAGGAAAGATTCACAGGTGGTAACTTGATATATAAAAGGCAAGCCTCCCTCTTCTGCCGGCTCATGTCCCGAGCTGAGCTCTTGAAAGCCTTGCACATACTGACCTTTGACCACCTGTTTAGTCCTATCAATACATTTACAAACATGCGCGGGTTTCCCACATTCCTGACCATCGCCGGCTTGATGGCGATCGGCGTCTTCGCCAACCCGACACTTGACCCGCTGGCAACTGAAAACATGGAAAAACGGGGATGCAACACTGGCAACTGGTGCTGTACCATTGCGAACCCGAGCACGTACTGCATCAAGTACTGCGCTGGTGGAAGCCGTTACCTTGATTGCGGCAAGAGTTATGTAAGTCAAATCGTCTATGCGGGTATTCTGCAATTACTCACTGCTATTTTGGCAGTGTCCCGCGAATGGACAATGCGAATGCATCTGTCGCTACTAGGCGAGTGGCACGTGGAGTTGATGGCATTGCGCTGGTGGGGTACACAATATATGTGAATTTGTATGGGCAGCTTAGCTTCGTTGAGGTAGGCTGTTCGCTAGTCCCTTAACCAGTGAAAACAACAGCAGCAGGGCTATTTACCACGCCTATCGACATTCTCTCAACAGGGACATTCTCGGCCCAGCCAGATGTACTGAGA
>Ga0247780_1000017_pt1 | contig 152117 bp, 163 predicted proteins | sample UWRJL079202R5_FD_179927 | JGI IMG/M metagenome (GOLD analysis project Ga0247780, IMG submission 179927) | Plant litter microbial communities from Arlington Agricultural Research Station in Wisconsin, United States - UWRJ-L079-202R-5 | ecosystem: Environmental > Terrestrial > Plant litter >...
AAAAAAAAACCAAACCCCCCCCCCCCCCCGCTTGCTTCACGGCATCGAACACAGCATGCAATGTCTTTAATGATATCATAAACTTTTCCCCCCTTAATAGGTTCGCCGTCCTGCTTCCAAGGTGTATCTACCTTCTACCACCAAGCAACTCCAGCCTAGAGAAAGTACCAACTACAGGTGGCTCCTGCTTGACCTTCATCGCCTCCATAGTCTCCTGAAAGACCCCCTGGCCCCCAACCGCTCTGTAACTCTCAACTATATCTACGGCCTGGCCTTCGCCCTCTCTATTTTGTTCATTAACCCCCCTCTCCCCCCACAACTCTTTCACAGCAACTCTACACGCGTCGACTACCTGTCCCATCAGCTCCTCGATGGTCCTCGCGCGCTCCGCCATGTTGCGCCTCACTAGCCCGAAGACCAGCCGCTCAACCTCCCCCTTGGTACTTTCGACACGCTCCACCAACCGCCGAACGCTGTTCACCAAGTATTCCTCTTCATAAACCGTTCCCTTTCTTCCGCGTGCGCGCTTCTTCTCCTCGCGCTTCCGGTTCTTGCTGGTCGCTCTTGACACATTACTACCGAGGGTGCCCGCGCTGCCCGCCTTGCCCGTGTAGCGTGTGAACAAGCTCGCGCTAGTGCTGAGACGCGAGCTTGCGGCGATGGACACGTCATCAGGGATATCCTCGCCCGGTCGGCCATACTCGCCCTCGTAAAAGGCGAGGGGGTCTTCGCGGGCTTTCTTGCGCAGCTCAGCGATGCGTGGCACTTGTGCCTTCAGCTGTGTCTTGCAGTCGGCGAGAAACTCAGTGCTGCTGGAAAATGCCTCGACCAAGCCCCCATCAATGGCACTTTCGAGCAGCTCGGGGCGCTTGCGTAGCGCGACAAGGCGCATGGCGTCGGCAAAGAGATAGCCCTTGCAGAAACACCGGATGGCGGCCTCAATGGCACCGAGGTACTCAACGTGGATTGTCGCGGCCGCGACGTAGTCTTTGGCCTCACGAAGGGCATCAGCGAGACTACTTGCGATTTCCTGGAGCTTTTCTGCGGCAATGGGCGGATCTTGTTGTTGCTGTGCCACAAAGAGGCACTCGCGCCAGCATGTTGCTCCAGCTTTGATGTAGCAATCCACGGCTTCTGAGAAGCTTCCGAGGGATTCATAGGCCAAACCGGCCTCTCGGAAGCGAGAAACGGACTTGAGATATACTGCGTAGAGATCCGTAAGGGCTCTGTGGCGTTGTTCGTCATGCCGATATAAGCCAAGTGCCTGTTGATATAGGTTGTGCTTGACAACATATTTTTCCACATCCTCAAAGTTGTTGAGAGCTTTCAGGTGGCCCAGTGCTTTCTCTTTCCGTTCCAGTTTATCGTCGATCGCAAACTGGCGATTTAGAGTTGGCATTCTGTGAAGCTCCTGAATAAATGGCAAATATTCACGAGGGTCTCGCTGCGATTGCTGGGCAACTAGCAGGGTGAGGTCCAAGTTGTATAAACCCAGGGCATGGTCGAACAGCTTGTTGACGTCAACGAGGAAACAAATATGTTCAACGGCCTGCTCTGCCAAAGTCTCATCCTCCTCCATCAGTTCAGCAACGACAAGAAGGCCGTCATCCAGCGCAGGCGGGGTCTTGCAGACATGAGCTGTGATAATGTTCTGGAGATTGGCGTTTTTCTGTGTACGCAGTCTCTGCAAGACAGCGTCACAAACGGCGTTGACCTTCCCTGGCTGGTAGACGTTAGGCTCTGAATCTAGCTTAGCTGCGCCCGATTTCGTGTCCCGATACATGGTTTGTGCGACATCCTCGTCCCTCGAATGGTATTAGCGCAAGCATGGCAAATGAAGGGGAGGTTAAGGCCTACTTTAGCGATGAAAGGAATAAGTCAATGCTGGCGGCATCCTTCACTTGGTCCAGAAAGAGACCAACATTTTCCAAGAATTGCGCCGGTCGATGGTCGTAGAGGATATTCATATCCACCCGCTGAGCCCGGCATGTCGAGAACGCCTCTCCGTATCTGTTCTGTTCCACCAGTTGTCTGATCCCAGACAAAACCATAGCCCTTGGGAAGATGGTCTCGAGGTTCCCTCGTGGCATTTGTAGTACTATGCTCATCTTCGTGGGCATGGCAGTGACAAGTCTCGCACCACGCTCAATGCTTCGGCATCGCTCGTCATTCTCTGGGTCATCAAGCGGAATATCAAGACCTGCACTTGTTAGTACATCGAAGTGAAAAGGGATGAGCGGGTGTACCAACTTTCAGCCTCATCTGTATGGACAAACTTGACGAGATGATTGCTTGTCGTGAAGATGAGATGGCTGGGCGTGGCAAGAAAGGAGGTGCAGTTTTTCGTCAATTGGCGAGGGCCAGCATACAGATGCCCGTTTCTTGAGAGCCCAAATGCCAGGGGCTGATCGTCGTGGAAGATGAAGCTGGTCCGCGGCATGAAGGATGGAAATCTTTCATCAATCGCCACGCTCTGTGAGGCCGAGATGCGAGTCAATCCACCAAGGTGGTCTTGAGCTATCACACCATCAAAGGATGAGTTGATGGCGACAACAGCCGCCGCCTCTACTTCCTCCCATACCTTTACTTCTTCGTCAGGCCCTCCGACTTTGTGGGAGAGGAGCTTAGGCTCTAATTCCGTTCCCTGCAGAGCCAAGATCTCGTTCGACCCCGAATAGGCAACTTGGAGCGGGAGGCCATCATAAGGGGATGCTCTCTGAATGACGATAGTGCCCATCAGCTTCGGAGCAGATAGACGAGGGCCCTTTGGCTCGAGAGCATAGATGCTCACACCGAATTGGTGGAGGACAGCCATGGACGAACAGTCCCAAGCAAATGCGACATCGATGGCTGGAGACTCGACTTCAATCTCGGCCATAGCCATAGGCGGTGGGATATTTGCAGTTCGGAAAGCGGTAAATTTGATGGTTTGTCCATCAATCACCGCCACTGCCCCGTGGTCTTGAGGGGGGACAGCAGGTGCCTTGGCAACAGCGAGGATATACTCATCATAAAGCACATTATCTGGATGGATTGTTAGCTAAGGAAAACGGCCTGGAAATGTGAGAAAACCAGCTCACCTGAGGTTGCTGCCGCAAACAGTAATGGCTTTTCTGCGTGCCAGCAAATCTCAGGGGCACGACCTTGATGGGGGCCGCATGGAATTTCTTGCTTCAAATACCAGTGATAATTGCCGGTTATCCACAGCTGTATCCTGTCTTTCATGGTGACGGCTAGGATCGTAGAATCGGTATTCCATTCCAGGGACAACTCGTCAAGGGCGTCTGGCGTATCGTTAGGTGCCCGAAGCGAAAATTGTCCGTGGCGGAGGCCGTTCCTCTCAAAAAAGACGACGTCTACCCGATCAATGAGACGCTGGATGCCAGCCATCAGGTTGCCCTCCGGGCGCCAGCTTAGACTTCCCTCTAGGCCATCAACAGGTTCGCTGACGCTGTCTAGCTCGCCATCACGGTTATAGACACGGATCACTCGCCGCACTCCTTCTTGGAGATAATTGATAGCAACGTAAGCGCCGTCCCCTCTCCAGCTGATACTACAGCTGCCGTCGTCTCTTGAACTACGGGCGCCCTCGTCGACTTTCTCTGGAATAGTTGGGTCGCGGAGTCCCTTGGCTTTGGCACCCTTGCCTTGGAACTGCGTCTCCTTTTTGCCCCATCCAACTGAGACGTGCTTCGACAGCTTCAAGTCGTCAGGACTAGTTTCGGTCTCCGTGATGACATCAAAATCACGACTCATAAAGACAATCTTTCCGCTGCCAGTGACGATAACAACCATCTCATCGTCGGGTGACCATCGTGCTGCCGCGATAGACGGCTCGAGCGTGCCTACAATCTCAACATGAGCCTCGCCGGATATTGCACCACCGTCATCGTCCTCGACGACGGTGATAATATCACCACCCGCCATAACGACGCATGTGGTGAGCGTGTCACTGCTGTGATGCAGTCTTCTGATAGCGTCCGGCGAGCCATTGCTGCTGCTTGGTTCCCAGAATGTGATGCTTCTTGGTATGCTACCAGGACTAGTTTAGGATGCGATACGAAAAAAGGGGGCGAGGTTTAAGTGGTGAGGGTAACGACGGACGAAAGCCCAGAGTAGAGGGGATAATGCACGGGTTTCTCTTACAGGCTTGAAGGGTACGATGGATCTTTACTGAGTCTGACCAGCTCGATTCTCGGCTCGTCAGCAGTTGGGCCATACGCGACTAGAACCTCGTCTCTAGCGGCGTCCCAGCATGTGGCAGTTATGGCCGAGGCCGAGGGCGGCGCGTTGAAAACGCTGTGGCCGATATTTCGTAAGTTCCGCATCTTGAAAGTCCGAACCAGGGCCTTTTTCTTCTTCTTTCGTATTCCCACTTCACCGGCTTAGTGCAACCATTTACTACCCGGTCCTCGGGAATTCTCGGTCGCCAAGCTGAATCTGAAAGAAAAAAAGTGGTACTGCGCAGTGGCAAAATGGACGATGAGTTAGTGTTGTTGCAATTCGACTCTAGTCCAGAGCTGCAATACACGCAATCCTCGATGGTTGAAGAACAATGATGACGCCCTTGTCAAACTGAGCCCCGGACCGGTCAGTCTGTGCCCAGTTCAGCACGACGAATAGAAACTGACGGCGTGCTTTTCTGACGCGAATCGACCAAAGCTGCCTCTCTCTGTTGAATTCTCTTCTTGTGAAGGAAGCTCGACTGTCGTATCTAGGCCTAATACTCCACAAAAGTGTTAGTCATTGATGCGCGGCGGTCTGCGGTAGTCTGTGTGGCTGAAAAGTACGAGTTACATGCAATAGCCGAGAGTCGGGGCGGAAGAGACTGCCGTGCACCGCAACTCGGTCGGTCGGAAAGGTTCCCGGTACTCACCGGCGCCCGGAAGGGTTTTCTCCTCTGTGGCGGCAGGCGCCATCTATCCCTGCAGTGTCGATCTGGCCTATCACAGGCTCTTGAGCGCCGAGGGCACGCGTCGGCGGCGTATACAGGGGTGCTAGCTGAAGGCCAGTGCCACTGGAACCAGGGCACCTTCCAAGTTGTTTGCGCAGGCTTGGAACGTGCCACTGACCTCGAGCTCTGGCCATTGATACTTAAGTCGTCGACACACTCGCACACCGGCGCCCAGTGTTGCCAATCAGTTTGCAACATCACCTCAATTACCGATCGCAGCGGAGAATCTACATTTACAGCAAGTCAGGCACAATGGACGTAGTCTATAACCAGCACGCCAGCTCAGCGCGGCGCAAGAATCGCTCCTCCACCAACCTCAACCACCTCTCCCTCGCGCCCCTTACTACCAAGTTGCCATTGCATGAGGATGGGGACTTGTCCGACAGTTTCACAGTTCCTGCCTCCTACCTTCAAGGAAAATCCGCCCCGACGACGCCAAGACTCCTGTCTCGCTCGCCGGGACGCTCACCCGCACATTCACACTCTCGGGGCACCTCACTCACCTCAGCGGCAGCCCGCCTCCCAAAGAGCAAATCGGCAACGCACCTCCCGCCGGCATCCGTAGGGAGGCAGCGGCAACAACAAACGCAACAACAAAATATCCTCTCCCCCACCGCTAAGCGGCGAAGCCACGACCCATTCGCCTCCCGCGACCGCGGCACAAACTCGGACTGGCTGCTCCGCGCGGGCGCGCTCATCTCTACCGAGACACGAGAGTCGAAGGGTCAAGCATGGCTCGTATCACGCGCGAGCTCTACCAGCTTAGCGGGGGTACGAGATCCTGAGGAGGATGCTTTTGAACGGGAGCTGGCTCTCGAGCGAGAGCAGCTCGTACCCAGCCGTAGCGGTAGCCGGCGCCGCAGTACCGGCCCGGCATCTGGCGGCGAGGATGGAGACGATCACATATCCTCCCCTCCATATAGCCGGTACGGCAGCCGGTCGCAAAGCCGTGTCGGTAGCCGCAGCCAGATGATGACGCCTCTGGAACTACGGTCGGCAGATGAAGGATATTTCCCGGCACCCAGCGAGGACGACGCCTATATCGTGGGACCGGACTTTGTCAACCTTGATGAGGCGCTCGAAGCGGTTGAGGAGGAGCTTGACACAAGCGTCGAGGACGAGGCCTACGTCCGGCGGCTTGTTAAGAAGGGCAACGGCGACATGGGGTCTTGGTTCGGTAGTGTGCTGGGAGTTCAACTGTTTTCGGTTGAGGAAAATTCGGAGGAGTCCGACGATGGTGATGGGGACACAACCGAGGGAGAGCTAGATGAGGCCGAGGGTCAGCCCAGACGTTCATCAAGCACACGACGCCTTGAGGGCATGACCACCGCGCTTGATGAGCGAGTTCCACCCCCGAAAGCCGACGAGGGCGGTTGGCACGATGCTGCCTGGCTATTGACCGTGGCATCCAAGGTCCTACTTTGAAGGACACTACCGTCTGTCTATGATGGGTACAATCCCTGGGCGCCTCGCCGCGAACTGTTCATGGTAACCGAACTTTCCGTCCCTCGACAAATCAGACCATAAACATCTATGAGTGGGTCAAGACGTGACCTTGAATGGACGTTACGAGCAAGCCGGCCAGCTCGAAGTAGAGCAATCGCAATAGCGGGATATAACTGCGCTATAGCTAATCCGCACGGCCTCGGATGCTACGCCGACTTCCAGAAACGTCAGCCCCTCAATGCCGAAGCTTTCCTTGACACTACGAAGACAAACAACCCCTCTCCTCATCGATGGAAGCTTCGAGCAAAGTTAGGGACCGTTTATTTATGGGGAACCACGATTTTTGGCAAAGCGTTGCGAGCTCGTGGGGATTCTTGTTTGATCTTGATAGGCTCGGTCGAGCCGGAGGGAAGGAAACGAGTGGTGGTTGCTTGCTCGAAAAACAGGTTTTCCCGGTGTTACTGTGCATTTTCTGCATGCAGGTTGGCGGCATTTTGGTCCCCTTCTTTCCCCATAGTTATGATAAGGGGGGAGAGACATGAAACGGTGAGAGATGCCGAGGTCTCGAGAGGCGTTTGGTGGCTTGCTGGCTGGCTGGCTATCTACACAGCTGGCCGGGATAGACAGTATTGTGGGATCTGATGTGGTATTTGACAACAAAGACTCGTCGTTGAATGCTGGTAATGAAAAGGTAGACTCGGTGAGATTGAGCTGCAGAGGCATGGAAGCAGTGCCGGTCAGACTCTCTGGCTCCAGAATTACAAAATTGCCCGAGTCATATTTGATGTTCCTTTTCTTCGCACTTCGGGGAAGTCATGTCCGGTTCCGACTGAAGTCTCTTTTTAGGGTCCGCGCCTGACATCTGGTAGGCAAAGGGGCCCGCTACGTCGGAGCGGACCTTAAGATGACAGTACCGGTTAGTCGAGGCCGACGGGTAGGCAGGGCAGGGGGAATATGGGGACTTGTCCGCCCCCGCCGTGGGAATCTCCGGCTTCGAGACACGGGCGTGACGGGATGAGCAGAGCCCCGGTTCCACCTCCTACGCTGAAATTTCCAGGCCATTTTATCATTTATTAGTCCCGCTGCTGGCAGCCGAGTGGAACAGGAAAACATCAGGAAATGATCCCCTCGTGCTATTGGGACGAACTGGAGGGCTACCAATCCATTTGCTGACCGCCGCAGGTACGGGCAGTCTGGATTAGTATGTACATTTTGCGGTACGTCTACCAATCTGTAGCCTGTGCAGTGTACTTGGACAAGCGGGTGATAATTAGACGCCGGGGTGAGGGGGCACTCTGTTCAAGCTAAGGAGGTATTCTGATCCGTCCTGCGTAAATGCCTGGAGGGGAATTACTCAACATGCCTGGCCACAGCACAGACCATGCTGATCGGTTAAGCGCTAACGGTCGCCATAAACGGTGCAAGACGGCGAGAGTACAGTCGGGTCCATGGGTGTCGTGGGCGCGCAACACCGCTGGCAACACGGGCGCATTTCTGTCAAGGTTAATGAGTCGCACTACGTGCTTGACGTGACTCGTGAAACCACCAGGCCGCTGAGGAGGACTTTGCTGCTGCAGATGTCCCAGAGAGGCTTGTTGGGAGCCCTCTTTGATAATTACCTGAGGTACGGACTACGGAGCAGCCGTCTAATTTTGTGCGAAATTCCTGTGCCGATTTCCGGTCAGCTGGGGCTCGGCTCGGAACGGTCAAACCCCCCCCCCCAAAAGGCACATTGTATGCAGGGATCGCGGCAACTGTCATCAACCCACCAAATACCTACTTTGGTGTCATGGGTAAAAAAAGGAGGCCTGGTCAAGTAAATTACAGGCCTGGCACAGACCAACCACCCCCTGCCACAAAGTCACCCAATGTTGCAAAGGCCCCTCCTGTCCTAAAAAAACCACCAAGCATTGCAAAACTGAAAAAAAGGCTGTAAATTCCAATAGATTTTAATACTTTGTATGCATTCCATTCGCCTCAATGACGGCCTTGCACCTCTCCGGCATTGAGGCAAGCAGTTCGGCCAGGTACGATTCTGGCAATGCTTCCCAGGCCTCCCGAACGTACCTCCTGAGCTTATCGTACGAAGGATTTTCCTCCAGGCCCCAGTTATCCTCAATATAATCTTTCATCCAGTTCCAACACATCTCAATGGGGTTTAAATCTGGTGAATATGCTGGCCATGACACAATCTGTATTCCCCGGGCCTGCAAATCAGCTTTTGTGGCCGCAGCAGCATGTCCAGGAGCCCCATCCTGCATCAGAATAAGCTCCTCGCCATACTGCCTCCGTAAGCGAATCCAGCCGTTAATAACTGGAATAATTCGTTCGCAATAGGTTTGTTGGTTGATTTTACCCCATTCTTTCTCCCAGAATAAGCCAGGGCCTTTGGTTGAGCCGTGGAAACAACCCCAGAACATCCAGAGTCTCTTTCGCTGGTGCCGTTCCACTATACAGGTTGAATCCCATTCTTCTCCTTGCCGGCGAGTAACGTATTGCCTTCGGTGATGGCCTCCTTTCACCCACGTTTCATCCGTCCAAAGGATCTTCTTCCATTGCTCTGGCGTCCAGGAGGCGTGTGCTGTAGCCCACTCTAGGCGTGCTTGACGGCTCTTTTCGGACAGTGGAGGCTTCTGACGAGCAATACGGCGACTAAAACCAAGGCGGTAAAGGGCTTTCTTAATAGCCCATAATCCGAAGATTGCCGAAAAGAGCGTTTTTGAGAGCTCGAGGAAGGTCATCCGCCGGTTTTTTTTACTCGCGCAAACAAATTCGACTAGTTCTTCTTGTTGCGGTGAAAGAAGGCGTGGCCGGCCAGTTCGTTTTTTCGGTTCTTTTTCGCGGATTGCTTGCCGGATTTGCGCCTTCGAATAAGTAGGCAAACGGCTCTGGATTTCAGCCTTTGAAAGGCCTGCGTCGAAGAATAGCGTTCAAATGTGAGTGTGGTCGGCGAGGGTTAACTGCTTAACCCCGGAGGTACCTTTTGGGCGAGCCATCGTGACGGTGATGTTTAGATTGTAGAATAGTACTGTTTGCAGGGCAGAATAGTGGTTTTTAGCATTGAGCAGTAATCGAAGGTCCTAGAAAGAACCTGGAGGGAGTGGGCCGCCCCACAGGTACATGACAGGGGTATTTAATTTTGGCACGCAACCACAGTACGTAGTGCTTCGAGAGGCTAGTTGACTAGCGGCACCGGGCAGCGCCCAGGCAAGCCAGGAGGCCAGGTCACCGCTCCACTGATATATGGATTCCCGAATGGCATCATCGATGTTTATTCACATCTCCCCGTGATGGAGTCGGCGGCCAGGCACATCCACTTTTTTTTTTTTTTTTTTTTTTTTTTTTTTTTTTTTTGGTTTCCTGGTCCCGATTTTCTACGATTTTCAGGAGAAGATGTGACTCGTCAGAGATCGGACAGAGCCCCGACCATGATCCTTGCAGCTGTGGTGTACCCTAGCACCCTGGATGCCAATGGGGACAGAGATGCGGGATGACGTCGAGTGACGAAAAGACCCCTCTTTGCAGCGAACTCCACGAACAGGCCTACCACGCGCAACGTTGCCGGTACCGGCTTCCCGTGCCTACAAGAAGGACCAAACACGAAAGGCGGGAGAAGTGCGGTCAGCGGTTCAATGGGACGAGGAATTCCAAAGGTCTAGGCCCTCAAGGCTCATGCGCGACTGCGATCTCATCCGGTTTTGAGTCAAGCTTCAAGCTCCGAGCTCCAAGCAGACGGACAAAACTCGCCGCGGGGAGTCAAACACCTGGCTGCCGCGACGTGTAGGTGCCGCGCGGTGCGGAGATGGCAGCAGTCCCTGCATCAACCTCGTCAGCCCTGTGTCGGTCTCCAGGAGCTGGCCACACGATCGGAACAAAAACGACCTGCGCGGATCAAGATGCGGCTGAAGCCTCACAATGGAGTCCGGACGCAGAATGGGTGTCTTCTACAAGTAGCTAAGGGCCGAGAAAGACGATATGTCTGCTTTTGGGCAACTGATCAAGGGGCAAGTAACGGCAGCGCGGGCAACCCCGCGGCATGGAACACCTGGGGCGCGCCGACGACGATCACCTCGATCTCGGCATCGCAGCAACACAACACGACCGCCTTCCCGTGTGTGTAAACCGATGTAGTCCCACGGTCAGCCGCACGGGCAGGCTGCAGGCCCAGCCAGAATGCCATCGGCCGACTGGAGGCATCTCGATCCAGATAAGACACTTCGTCTGCTCAAACCCCTCTCTCCTGGCGTTCTGGAAGTCCGGCACAAGCAGGGCCTGCAAGATGAATCAATCCCATGTCAAAGTTGGTGGAACCCGAGCATCAGCGACAGTGCCAACATGTCCGTTCTCCAAAAACGGAGGGCATGAAGCAACTATGTTCCACAGCCGTGAAGTGAGCAACAGGGAGGGGATGATTGCCCGTCGGTGCCAGAGCCAGGGTTGAGGCGGAACGGTTGATGGGAATCGCGATGATGACGGGAAGCAGCCACTGATGAAAGGCGGCAGCCAACCTAACAGCCACAAGACCCCGATCGGTAGGGCGTACCTTAGCTCTTGTTGCTATGACGAAACAAAGAGAAGCTCAGAAGAAGATGGAACTTTGGGTGCTTGGGGGAAAATTGCAGCTTTCCATTGCAGTCTGAATCTGCGTGATGCTGGCACAAACGCTTGCTAACTAATAAGCTACCTAACCCACTTATTAATACCGTCTCAGTGAGCTTTCCCACCCGAACCTGGTGTTGACAAACCCTCACTGGCGATTGCGCCCAGAAGAAGGTCTACGGTCGGGTGGTACCATCTCCTGCACCGCAAAGTATTTCGACCCCGCGATTCCACCCTCCCAACCTACCTTACCTTAACACTTCCACCCAATACCGCGTATCACCGGCATCCACCGTTTCCCGATCGCAGATCCCCGCAGACTGTGAAGGGAGCTTGTCGCATCCCCGCCGGCCAGAGTGACGCTCCGTCATCTGTTCTGCTTAGCCGACCGTGAGGCATCAACCGTGAGCTTCCCAATCTCCCTCCTGCCTCCTACGCACCCATACCTTGCGCCAAGCAGGAACCCAGAACCCCACCCCACCAGCACCCCATTAACCTATCTCCGCATTGCTGGTCACCGTTAACGCGCAAATAAAGAAGCAGAAAATCTCACCCCTGCCGCCGACCGACCACAAGATCCTCTCGCTCGTCGCCATCTGCTGCCAGGCCGTCTACTGAACAAGTTTCAGCCAGCCTGCAGCAGCCGTTGTCTGTGCTCGATCAAACACTTTGTAAGTTGCTTGTTTATTTTCTCGTGCCTGCCTCCCCTGTGGAGCCGACCCCCCCTCCTTTGCATCCTCAGTAGGTCGGATCGCAGCCGGGACTCCACGGCATGGACCCTTCACATCGCAGTGGCTGGGCATCCGACCGTTCTAGGAACTGTGTACATAAAGTGATCCAGACCTACCCGGCAAGGGCGCAGTCACACCCTTGCGGAGATTCGATCTCCCTCTTCCTCTTGGCCTGGTTTTGCCATCATACAGTTTTTTTCTTCCTGGGTGGCTTGAAAACTGTGCTCTTCTCTCGTATTGCGTGCTTGCTCCATCCTGCTGCCATGTCTGATACCGAAGACAGGGTCCGTGGGCTCTACACTGCTCCTACAAACTGTTGGCACGCATGACTGACCGGCGTGCCCGATGCTAGGACGACGACAGTTCCTTCACAATGGTGGACTTCGGTGAACACGTGGACCAGGCCACCTTCTCGCAGATCCTCGAGATGGACGAGGACGAAAGTCACGACTTCTCGCAGCCTCTCGTGCTTAACTTTTTTGAGCAGGCGGACGAGACTTTCGAGAAGATGGATGTGGCAGTGTGAGTGAACCCCTTGCTTCGCCCATGTGCCGTGGCCCCTTTCCCCCCTTTACCGAGCATTGGGCGTTTGTTGTGTTCACTCAGCCGCCCCCTGAGAAACCAAGCCGCACGCGAGCCGCGCGAAGGCTTCGAATAAACCCGGGCTGACCCTCGCCCATTCTCTCTCAGCAGTGTCAACAAGGATCTTTCCGAGCTCTCCAAGCTCGGCCACTTCCTCAAGGGTTCATCCGCTACTCTCGGGTTCACCAAAATCAAGGACAACTGTCAAATCATTCAGCAGTACGGCAGCAATTTGAATGTCGACGGTAGTGCCGAGCCGGACGAGGAGGTCTGCCTAAAGAAGATTACAGATGCTCTGACGGCAGTCAAGGTCGACAAGGTCGAGCTGGAGAAGACCATGTTCAAGTTCTTCAGCGAGGCCACCAAGTAAACCGTCATACCAGCCACGGAATGTTTTCTCTCACTGGCGCAACCTTCTTTCCTGCACCTTCGAATAACCAGCACAAGCAACGATGGCCGGTTATGACGCGGGATGGGTCGACTCTACGATTGGGCTTGTATTTCAAGGAGTATGATGAGGACGGGTATGGGAAATGCATGGAGTTGTTGTTTTCTCGTCTCTGCGGACCTCTCTGCGGCGGTAAAGGCTTCTGAAGCCGAACCAGGTAGACAAGAATCGAATGAACCCCCGGCGGTGTACGAACCAGTACAAGCCACAACACAGGTTTTGGCATTCCCTCGGGAGGAAGGAACGGTAGGGTCACGTTGTGGGACAGAATGGAAAGAGCGAGGTTGACACCCCAACCTCACAAGCTTCCTGGTCTGGCACGGTTGGCATCTTGAGTGCGGCTCGCGGGTACTATGGATCATTTGCTGGTATTTTCAGTGAAAGGGTGCTGATGTATATTCAGTAACGAGATCCCAACCGTTCCATGTGGTGTTCTCGTGAACTGGCCCATCTGTTCCATGTAGTGTTCTCGCGAACTAAGCCATCTGTTCCGACCACAATCCCTAAACACAGTGCACGGGTCATTAACGGCACAGTCGTGACATTCTTTGCCCACAGGCCCATCCATCAAGTCAACATCCGAACATCAAACTCGTTCCATCACAGCACTAATATCATCATCCGGGAGCTGTTCAAAAACGCACCCAAAGCCATCCAAACTTGGTTTACTTTCTTCTCCCAATACACACGGCCTAAGCAAACAACCACTGAGACCCAGTTGTCATCTCTTCCATCGCCCCCAAACCCCCTTCACTGTCTATCTCCCACCCCCCATCATTTCCTCCACCCAAACCGACCAAACCAGTCCAAACTTCAAAACAACCACCCCTTTCACATACCCCCCACCAAACCAAAGGTCCGAAACCACCACCCACGGCAGCAGCAATGCCTCCGCGCCCAAGCAGACCACCTCGGTCCCAGCCAACCCACTTCCTCTGCATCCCCCTCGTAACGCCCGCCTCGCGCCAACAGCTATCCCGCTCCCTGGCCGCCTTCCGCTCTGATGTCTGCGGCCCACTTGGCTTCGCTGTCCCTGAGGCGGCTATTCGTCCTGTTGGAACGCTCCATCTCACGCTCGGCGTGTTTTCCTTTCCGTCGAGGGTTGTCGTCGGGGGTTCGGGTGAGGGTGGTTCGAGTGGTGAGGGTGGGGGTGATGGTGGTAATGGTTTGGGTCGTGCTATTGAGTTGTTGAGGGGATTGAGACTTAAGGAGATTTTGAGGGAGGAGAGGGAGAGGGCGAAGGGGAGGGGGATGCCTGGGGTCGAAGGGGGGAAGAGGGATCAAGATGGGAAGGGGAAGGGGGATGGAAAGGGAGGTGGAGATGGGGATGGGGAGGGAGAAAATGAGGGCTTGAGGGTTACGCTGAAGGGGTTGAGGTGTATGCAAGGAGACAAAGAGAAGGCGACGGTGTTGTACGCGCCGCCTGTTGACCCGCTTGGGACGTTGCAGGGGTTTTGTGAGAGGGTTAAGAAAGTGTTTGTGGAGGAGGGTGTCATGGTGGAGGAGGGAAGGCCGTTGCTATTGCATGTCACGGTGGTGAATACGGTGTATGTGAAGGGAAAGGAGAAGGGGAAAGGGGGCAGGAAAGGAGAGAGAGTAACGGTTGATGCGAGGGAGATGCTAGAGAGGTATGATGATGAGATCTGGGCGGAGGGTGTGGATGTGGAGGGGGTGCAGATTTGTAGGATGGGTGCGAAGAAGAGGGTTGTGGATGGGGAGGAAGACGAGGCGTATGAGATTGAGGCAGAGGTGAAGTTCTAGGAAAGGGGTGCGGTTGTGTGGTGTTGTATCCTCGTGAGCTTGTTAGACAGTGGCATAGGTTGCCATTGCCTTTTCTTGCTGAAGAGGAGATTGTGTTTGTTTTACGTCTGGATGAGAAGGGGGGAATGTTGAACCCATTTATCTACGGATGCATGATGGAGTCAAAGGTTGAATCTTTGCCTGCCTGATGTAACGGTTTGTTTGATGCATCGTTGGCGTTACGAGGCTAGGTCTAAAAGCGGCTCTCTTGCCCTTGAGATGGATTTCCGATCGAGTTCACGATCTGGAGTCCCCTTGCATCTGAGACAACACATCTACATCAACAACGTGGTTCTGCGCTGTGTTAGGCATCACACTCTAGAAAGCGTAGGGCTGTTGAGCCGCCCCCACATTCGAAGCGCTGAATGCGCAGCGGCTTCCCATCCCATTGCTCACTGCGAGCTTTTACCCCGCGCATCGTCTTTCAGCTGATGCACCTAGCCACAAATAACTACCAGCTGCCTAAGAATCAAAGATAATTTAGGTATTTACGAAGGTAGGTTCCTGTCAGCTCGGACAACCTGCTACGGCGGCGAGGACGGCAACGCAACAGTCGCACAAATCTCGTGGCAACTCTGAGTCTAGGCAGCCATAATAAACCCACCTCCACCTGCCTTCCAGTCCGAAAACCCTTACAGAACACACGCCCAGCAGCGTTGGAAAGCTGCGAGAATATCATCCATGTCATGATGCAGCCTATGCCTACCTACCTCTGTCGGCGCCGCTCTTCTCGCAGCATTGCATGGTTTCCCGTGCATGGGTAGCGCCCGCGCTTTCGGACAACCAGCCCAGCCAACAGAAAAGCTTCCCTCGTATCTCTTCTCACCAGTCCGCTTTTCGGGGGCGCGCGGCACCGATGCCTCGCAAGATCATGAGCCCATCCGAGAAGCGCCGCGTGCCCGTCGCCAACAGCAGCAGCGGCTCCCCCTCGCGCGGCGCCCGGAGCTCCAACCCGTCCTCATCATCCCCGTCATCGTCATCCGGCAATGCCCGAGGCGGCGGCGGCGGCGGGGCAGCAACCTTGGGGCTTGCCCCACCACCCCGCGCCGCCCTTAGCGGCACCTCTTCGCCCAGCCCCGACGACCGCCGTAACCGGGACGCAACCGCCGCCGCCGCTGCCTTGGCATCCGGCACCAACGCCGATGCCGCCTCAACAGTTGCCGTGGCAGCGGCTGCAGCCGCCACCCAGGTTTTCCGCGAGAAGGACGGGCGCATTGCCGAGCTGGAGCGCGAGCTAGCCATCATGGAGCAGGAGTTCACGCGCGAGCTCGACAAGCTCAGCAGGGCCGAGAGCGAGAGGTCGACCTTCTGGCAGGCCAAGTATGCGGCGCTGAGTGAGGCGGCCGGAGCGACGGAGGCGGAGCTCCGGCGGATGCAGGCTGAGGCGAGAGATGGTGGCGGCGAGGGAGAGCTCCGTGCCGGGTGGGAGGCAGCACTGAGGTCGCGTGACGAGGAGATTAGGGATCTAAGGAGGCAGATTCATGGGCTCAAGGAGTGGGTCAGCACGAGCACGCGGTCTGACGTCCGCGCGCAAATCGCAGATGAGGAGCTTGGGTATATGATGAAGCGTCTGGGGAATGAGCTGCAGAACTGGGTGTTGTTGAACTTGAGGAGGGTGAAGATTGGTGAGTTGCTGGGTTGGCCCGCTGGGTTGCGAGTGACGGTTGGATCATTGGGTGAGCGAGTGGCTGACTGGGTTGTCGCAGACCTCTCCAAGGCGGACCACTTGACGACAGCGGAGCTCCGGCGGCTTGTGCCCATGTACGAGGAACTTGCGTTGAGCTCGAAAGTGCATCTGATGCAGTCTCTCATCGCGCGGCTACTGGTAGAGATGGTATTCGATGCATACTTTATCGGGTTGTCTAGCGATCAGGCCCGGCAACTTACGGAGGTCGAGACGTTTCTAGCCTCCTTTGGTATTGCCCCTTTTCTCCCTCCTTTACCCCTTGAAATATCCCCCGAGAAACAACAAATAGCTGACTGACTAAATTCACATAGCATCATCACCTGAACCTATCAACCAGTGGCGTTCGCACACACTAACCATCCTAAAAGGCGAGGCTAACCAGAAGCTGGAGGCCGAAACGTCTCACATCATTGACACTATCATCCAACGAGTCAACCATATACTCGACGCCATCACCAATATGAAGTCGACTAATCCTCGAAACCAGGGCCTTCGTGCCATTATAGCCAGCGCAGTTGAACTCTCGCGACTTCTAGTTGTGCAAAAGGCCATCTTTAAGGTGGCAATGCCCGAGATCCTGCCGCACCAGCGGACCATATTCGACCCGGCAACTATGGAAGACATGGGCGGCGAGGACGAGGAGGCACTGGACGAGCGGGAGATCTCCTGCGTTGCGTTCCCCGGCATCATCAAGCGGGGGGACGAGAGCGGCGGCCATCTACAGTATAGAAATGTTATTGCAAAAGCGAGGGTCTTGTGTAGCACAGAATGAGACAAGCTGACAACAAAAACACGGAATTCTCATGACGGTGTGCTTGCAATTGGCCCGGATCGACAGGGCCGGGCCGTGAATATTTGCGTACAGCACCGGACTGGCAACACATGGCGCCTCTTGTTGGTACGAGATACGGGTAGTGCCGTGGACAGTTTGTGGCACTGCTAGTACTGGTCCACTTGTAGAAAATTACCGGAGTAGTCTCCGGAAGAGGCGAGTTGGAGCTGGGCCTGGTGCCGTGTGACCCAGTCCCGATCGACATCAGTGGGCGGTCGGGAACGGGGCCCCGGAAATGGAGAGATAGAACACCCAGTTCCGCCCAAGCAGCAGCCCGATATCGTCCAGTCACGATTGATCACCTTACCCATTATCTCACATAAGTTCCGTGGATCTGGCGCCAAACTCGGCTCAGCTTGATAAAAGAAAAAAGACCCCCCGGCTTGGCTTGGGAACGTATATGATCTATCTCTTGCAGGATGAGCAGCGTCATGCAAGCGGGAGCGAAGGTGTGGTCAGGCCTGATACGTAAAATAAATCGGGCCGCAGCAATGTCATTGGATGAGCAGAGCCTCCTTTTTCTCTTCAGCATCATCGCCCCTACCCCCGCCGCAGAACGTCAATGCGGAGGTGGTACCATCTGATGCGACCATGTAAGTCCCTCGACTTGATTTGGTTGGGGGTCTCGGAAACAGCTAATGCGCTCGATGATCCCGATCGTACATGGACTTTGGGTTAGGCCGACTCACGGGAGGAGTTCGTTGGATGAATGGGTACCAATACCCAACGGAGGCAAAAACAAAGTGCTAGGCAGGTTAGATAGTACTATTCATCCTCCATGGATGATAAGAGACGGTGCAGACACGTATCCAGTACAAATACCAATATCCGTGGTCATCTGCTCGAGGTTGCTGCATCCACCCTGCAAAGAACATTGCGTCGATCCACATTGCAGTCCCAGTCACCGCTTCGAGGTCGTGAACCGGTGTTCCGTGGAGATTGGTATACATGCTTGAGTGGCCACGAAAGAAGCGTGCGTGCCAGAGGCTCAACGACATTCAAGCTCCTACCCCGCGTCGTTCGGGACGGGATATCGTGTCTTAGGATGAGAGGAGGGGAGATCTCAGCCCAAGCAAATGAAGCTACCGAAGGTGCGGTGAGGAACTAAAGGAAGGAGGGGCGTCTCACTCACTGTCAAGCTCGCGTCATAAACAGCCATGATCCAAAATCAGGAGATTGGATGAGGAGGACCCGTGGACCCGTGCAGCCTGCGGAAACGAGCGGGTTGCATCGATAGCTTGAACCTCGATAGGGTGCCGCCGGCCATCCAAGCAATCAGCCGGCCGCGTACGTCCGATAGATTGCTGTCGCTGCTGCGAATCCGCGACCGCGTCCGCATCCGCGTCGATTTTGGTTCCCCTCACGGCACCGCGAGGAGCGTCTTTCGGACACGACAACGTGCATGCGCGTACCCAACCAAACCAACAGGTTGATACCAGAATGCGTCAATGCCGACCACTTGCGGGTCGAGAGGCGCGAGCGAGATGCGAGACATGGATGCAGACGTAGATGGTGGGAGGCGGCGATGGTAACCCGAAACCTGCGAGGTTCGTCAGGGAAGGGGAGCACTGGCCGCCGAAATGGCCGCCGCCGCGAAACTTGCGGGATATGGAAATCTGGGTCGTGTGGGTGGTGAAAGTGAAGGAGCAGCCCCGCCCTGAACAGAAGTAGAAAAATGTAAAAGCACCCAGCTGCCACGATCATCGCCGGGGCTTCCCGCTTCTTTTCAAGAGTTCGGTATCGCTGCTGTGGCATCTCGCCGAGTGTTCTCCTTGCCTCGGCACACGCTTCCCCACTGTCGCCGTCCCGTTGTTGAGTTACTGAACCGTTTTCCGTCTGAACAACCCGGTCAGCCATATTCTGCGCCTCGCTGCAGGAGCTCTCGATTTGGCAAAGGGCCGCCAAATCCTTCCCGCGCCCACCATCTCGTCTTCTTGGCCGTTTAAACCTCTTCCCTTGGAGGCTTTACTTGGGCCGAGACGCAAAAGACAGAAGTCTAGCAGTTGACATCTCGTCTTGTTGCGCCGACTCTGGCGCTGGCTGGCCTCGCACCAAAGTCGCCGTGGTCGGAAGGATCTGACGATCTGCCCTGCACGGCAATCGCGCAACACCCCACATCTTCGATCGATCCCCCCTCGCATCCCTTCACCCTGGCACTTGCCTTCCGTTGATCAACGGCCGCCACCCACGTATACTGCTTTCATCATGGCGGACTCCAGCAACTTCGATACGGAATCAATCGCCGGTTCCGAGTATTCCTACTACACCACCGCGTCGACGTATACGACTTCGCCCTCCGTTTTCAGCCGGTCTGGCGCCGCAAGCTCTGTAGGGCGACACACGGCGCCGTCATTCCGCCGAACCCCACGACCTGCAGGCACGGAACACTTTGGCGATAATCTCTCTGTCGTGCTCTGGTGTGAGTTCAGCGCCCTCATGGGATGCGATGCAACTTTTCGACTCGACGATGAAGCCACTTGGATTCAACATCACGCCCAACATCTGAAAGAAAGATTCCCTTCGGAGGTCATCTGCTGGTTCTGCGACGATCATCCCCATTTCATCGCTGGGCGAACTGCCGAACGAAGGTCGAATTTCGAAGAGCGTATGGAGCACATCCGCGAGCATATATTCGGTGACTATATGACTCCGGATGAGATGCGTCCCGACTTTTATCTGCTGAGTCACATGTATAAACACGGGCAGCTCGACCAAGGGACGTATGAGTACGTAATGGAATACACCGAAGTTCCCGAGGTCTTACGGCTGCCTGCCGATGATGAGACACCAAGGTCATCGCAACAGGCTGATGTGCAATACCACGATCTCGCAAAAGAGGAAAGACACCACCGCAGGAGGCATAAGAGAGCTGGAAGGTATTAACTTACCTTGATTTGGAATACAATGTCCAAAGAGGAAGAGGGAAAGTTTGTGACAGACGCGTGAATGAGACGCGTCAAGCGAACGGAACTCTCCCGCCACAGTGGATCAAGCCCCGGCCCGGCCCGAGACAAGGACCGGGGCCACTCGCCGATCTCCCGGACTGGCATCGAAACTTTTGTTTCCCCCTACTCTTCTTGTCAACCAACCATCCATAACAACTCCCACCAACCACATTGCACCTCTCGCTTCGTTGAAATTTTGCGCTTTGCTTTGGAACACCAGCGACTTGCAAGGCTGCTGAGGTCGCGGTAGGAACCCGACTAGCAGGCGCACTAACACTGCACATGTGCTGCGTTGTTCCCCCGCGGGTTAATCAAAATCGGCCGCAAGGCTTCATCGCCAAAGGAGACGAGTGTGTTCTCATTTCCCATGTACCCATCTTCCTTGGTCCGTCGGTGATTCCAAGCCCGCGGACAGGAGGGTTCCGGAAACCGCACTTGCGATCACCAGTTCCCCGGGTGCCCCACGAAGCCGTGATGTTTGAGAATGCCACGCCATGATTTTTCTCGTCGTACCATTTCGTTGTTCCTATGTTGTTGAACCTTTGTCGCGTTTTTTTGATGATACCCCTGGCCGCGTTTGGGACGGATGGCAATAACCAAGGGGTTTGGGGTCTCATGCTCTCAGCCCTCAGAGGCAGTTGGAAATTTCAGGAAGAATTTGATCACGAACCAGAAATGGAAAGGATGGAAAAGGCCGGTGGCCAAGGCTGTTTTGGATTACCAGCGGGCGTCTGATGCTTCCCATGTTTGCCTTGGAGCAGTGACCTGGGGGCTGATACCCCCACACATGTTGGAAATTCCACGATAGGTGGAATGATGGATTTGAACTCTGTCCGAGAGAGAAGATGGAGAAGGCAGCTGCTCTCTTGAGCGAAGAAGACCCTTGGCCTTGTCAAGAGCGGGGGGGGGGGGGGTATGCTCAAGCTCTGCCTGAAGTTCCAGGACTCTCCAGACATGTATGCATGACACAACAAGGCTTTGACTAGGTTCGGTCGGTAACAGACAGAACTAGGTATTGGAAACTCGACTCATTTTTCTCTTGAATGGACACAGGGAGAAAAACATTGAACGCGTAAATTGTACAGTGTTGTGGTTGTCATTCTCAGGGGCGGGAAAAGTCTGATATATCTTTGCACTTTTGACCGCCTTCCCTCGTCAAGGGGCGAATTTGCCAATATCTACCCGCTGGTGTGGGAAGGGCGCGCACAGCGCGTCCTTTGCCACACCAGGCAAGGCAGACAGACAGGCAAACGTACCACCAACCGAGGCTCCCGGCCCATCCAGGTTACGCCAACATTAATGGTACGAAAGAGCACGCTGTCTTGGTGCTTATCCGGACACCGACGGGTGGTGTGTCTCGCTTGAATCGAGCACAGGGGCGAGCTGGGTTAAACCGCTCTTACCAAATCGAAACCCCGAAAGGAGGGACCGAGTGTGGCTGTGCAACAGAAGATGATTGTAACTGGCTGGAGAAGACCACCGGGCCATCCCATATCCTTAGCATGTAGCCCATGTGAGGGGATACGAGTACAGCTCTCTGGTCTATAAGTTCGCGGATGAGCTGTCCCTTGAGTTCGGTGCGAGGTCTGAGAAGAGGGAGCCTACATTGGTAGGGGTTGTGTGAGGGATCCCTACCAAATCTCATCGGAGGGCTGCATTTATAACACACCTGAACTCCGGTCCACGTAAACCCAAAGATATATATCTAAATCACAGTGCCCCAGAACGCCTGGCTGGCCGGCTTCCCTTTGCAAACATCGGTTCATATCCAACTGTGACTGAATCTACTCCACTTCACGATCACTACCTCAGTGGAACTCAGCATCCACTCTCCCGTACCTCACACCATCTACTTTCAGTTCGAACCCGAGCCCTGCGCTGTCAACAATCATCTCGAGTGTGAAGTCGAGGTTGTCAAACTCGACCCCTCGCGTTGTTGTCAACCGTGTGAACAGGCTACGGGGCACGGCATTCAGGTCGGTCGTCAGCGTACATACGTGTACGAGGTCTCTAGTGTAAGCCTGGGGTGGCTCATCTGCTTCGCAAGCAATGAGGTCGTCCGTAACGACCAGCGATTGGCCAGGTCGGAAATTGCGCGTGTAGTGGAAAGCAATGGGACTGAGCGGTGATATCGCCTCGCCCTAGTATCTCAAGTTAGCACACACACACGCACTGACGCGAATAGCGGCGAGGCTCACCTTGGCAATATGCCACTGCATTCGATCCGAAACCATCCACCTCTCCCACAGCGGCGACCAGTATCGTTCGCTGACTGAGTGGTTTTCCTCGTCATAGACGGTCGCATATGACGTTCCATAGTGCATTCGCGCCTTACGCGATATCACCATATTTCCCTCGAGGCCCCTCAAGACGGCGCCGCGAACGACGGCAGTCCAAGCATACACGGGTTGCATGACTTCCACCGAGGCGAACTCTTCGTGTGTCGCGGCTCCTGAGTGCGTAGGGCGCTCACTGTACGGGGGCGGGGCGGCGCTGGCGAAGTGGTTCTTCAGACGGCGGTACAAGTAGTCGCTTTGGCCGAAGCCGCCAACGAGAATAATGCCGGACACCACTCCGCCCTTGGCCCGAAGGCTTTCTACCTGCCCCTGGACAAGATCGCAAACCTCCTTTACGACGGGATCGAAAATGTCTTTTATTTGCTCCGCCGACATGACAAGGAAGCCCGAGTCGAGCCCGATTTCTTCGTCGTCTGGCAGACCAGGGAAACTGCATATACCGATCAGTATCACCGGCAACGGTGGACAAACTCCCATGCGAAACTTACGGAACGTTCACTTCGCTGTGCTCATCTTCGTTGAAGTTCCGCTTCACGAACTCCTCGAAGTACCGTAAGCCCATCTGCCATGTTTTCCCTTTTTTGACCTTCATTTCGTTGAAACGGCTGTGACCGAGTCGGTTCTTTACGTGCTCCTCGAACCTGTAATTTAGAAATGCGCTTCCACAAAGTCCACCTGTTCCCACAGCAGATTCCTCTACTTGCAGCGGTTTCAAGGAAACAATCTTGTAGGCAATCAAGCTGTCGGCACCGGTCAGCATCCTATGTCCCCTCAGGAGAACGGGCAGACTTACTCGACTGTACCACCGCCGCCGTCGCAGACGATGAAGTTGTCGCCAATCTTTAGATGGTTAGGCTGGATCGCCTTCAGCGTGTAGACAGCAGCAGCCTCTGGCTCGCTGATCATCTGAATCTGTGACTTGGCACCCATCCCCGCCCTCTCCGCCGCCTGCAGCGTGGTGTTCTTGGCGGCATCGGACCACACAGCAGGGCACGTCAGGACGAAGTCGACCTTGGTGGAGGCCATGAAGGACTCGCCGTAACGGCGGGTGAGAGTGTCCATGGTGTGCTTGTAGACCTGAGTCAAATAGTCGCTCACAGCGTCGACAACGGTCTTGTTGAAGCGCTTGAGCTGGGCGGCCGTTTCTAGAGGGCTGACATAGAAGGGGAGTTTCTGAGACCGATCGAGGAATAGCTTGATGCACCGGAGGCGCGACTCTTCAGGCTTGAACTGGAAGCCCCATTTGACCGTTGGGGCGGTGCCAGGCGCGGTGCCAGCGGGCAACTCGTACGAGATCTCGGTGGGTACCTTGTCCGAAGTGATGCCGTTCCCACCCGGCCATGTCTTGATGATCTCCACATCATCTGGTGTCGATGTGTACACGGCGGCGACTCTGGAAGGGTGTTAGTGACTGCGGAGGTTTCACAGACGGCACTCTAGCCTCCGTTGCCGGCGCGGCATCACGGCATCATAATAATGACAGCGCAGCATCACATGGCAGAAAGGAGGCCCATAACTAACCCCGAGAATGTGGTGCCGAAGTCGACGCCAACGATGAGACGGTCGTTGACGGGAGCGGGCTCCTTTGCGGGCTCCCTCACGGGGCCATTGATGGCCTCGGTGGACGACGGCGCAGTGTGAGTGCTGTTGGTGAAGTAATTCCTGCTGTCGCGGTTCCTCTGGCTCGGCGATGGCGCGTGAATGGGGAGATTGATGCTCATGGCTGCTGATCTTGCTGGTGTACCTTTTCGATTATTATTATGGAACTGAAGCCGACGAATCGATATGCATATGTTGCTAGGTCGTCTGCTCGAGACTGGACCCAGGAGTGCCCCCCCCTACTCAGGCCATGCAGTAGCAAGCACAAAAAACAGGTTGAGGATGAGAGCTAGGGAACCACGTTGCTGGCGCCGGTCGCCGGTTTTGTTGATCCTTTCACTCACGCGCTCAGCTCAATGCATTGGAGGCTGTGCTGCGGCCAACTTGTCTATGGTCAGGTCGAGGTGGTGGAGAAGCACTGGCAGTCAAGAGGGGGAGGGGTTCGTTCTCCTCTCGCCGCCCCATAAGGCAGGCAAGGCTCATCGGTGGAGGTACATTCCCAAATGTACCTGCGCACGCGTTGAGGCTGCAAACTGACGCAGCTACTCCGAACCTCGCGTGTATGACGCACCGGTCTTGCTGCAGATGTTACGCAAGCCTTCCATATGGCGCTTTTAGCCAGGAACGCGAGCGGTGGTTGGGACTCGAGACCTGGTCGAATCGTCTCATTTCGAATGTTGTTGCCTGGATACCCCAAATGTTCGACGAACCGAGCAACCCTAACCCTGCCCGTCATCACTAACATCTCTGGTCCCAAACTTCACCAGAACAAGGGGATCTTGTCCACAACTCGAAGATATATGGACCACCAGTAGCGAAGTAAAGCATTCCTTCTTGACAAAGAAAGCAAACGTGCATACCGTGTATATTTGGCGCCCTGAATGCAAGGCTTTGCAGGCATCAATCCGACTTTGGTCTACACTGCCTCCAGGCACCAGTTGAGCTTGATTCCTGTTGCCTACTAGTCCACAGACCCTGCGTTGAACAACAGCGTTGCGCTGAGAGGGTCACTTGAATACAAGGAAGATAATAATAGTTCTGTAAACATTCGGTGAATCCGTCAAAACCTCCAAACTTCCAGAGGCTCTTCAGTCCGGGGAAGTCGGTGCCTTGACGATGCAACCACAGCCACGCCAATGGGAACAGGGATGGCCGAGGGGAACCAACTCGCTATCTGGCGTCAGGAACCCGTGGAAACAAGACTTCGGCCAACGAAAAGCCTCAGCCTTCGTTAAGGGGGCATGCCTCATGGCTCGAACTCAAAGCCCCTATTTCAGGCCAAGGCATAAAAAGTGAGAGCAGAGACACATATCTCGACACAAATACCAAAGCATATTCCGAAAATCGTCGCCTGTATTCTTCTGCAAATCCAACAAGGACCTGGCGAACACACTATGTAGACAAAAAAAAATATGTAAATCCGAGTTGCGGTAAAATGTGTAGCGGACAGGGCGTGGGTTGCTTTTGTGTAACCCCCTCCCCTGTTCCCTCTCCTTCCTAGATCGCGATGGGAAGCCTCCTTCCAACCAACTGATACAATACTACACAAGACAAAACTGTTTGACAAAGGAAACAAAAGCTCTTCGCTTAGAACTTTGACGCTCTCAAATCAAAAACTCTTCAGCCCATCGCGGCTTTCGGCTGATCAAATCTTTACAGCCTTGCAATCTATATGGTTGAGGGGGTATTTTCAATGGCAAAAGACACAAACATATTAACCCATCGCTCGAGAGGGAATTTTCCTTCGGGGGCTGCCGGGTGGGTATTGTGAAACCGAAAAACTTCTGGCAGACCCTAATCGGAGTATGCAATGCGAGAAGCTTGCGCGAAGAGAAAATGGTGGCGCTGGCTGCCCTTGGAGCAGCCTTAAATCGAAATCCAAGTTGAGAATGGTAGTCGGGAAATAAAAAGAGGGATGACCCGATTGAACGATGCCTGCCCGCCAGCCAGAAATCATGACACCAAAACACCGGCCCATGGAGCTGAATCAGACGATACTTTTGACACAGACCACCAAAACAATATCACTGCGTTGCTCTCTAGAAGCGGTTTCCTGCCGCCCAGATGCTTGCTGATGCAGATGCCGCCCAGTCGCTCTCGTCATACGGTGGTGTGGGCCACTTGTATTCAGACGTCTTCTTGTTGAGGTTCAGAGGCTTGGGAGTAACTGCCTCCTGCCCATCCCCGAAGAGCATGGCGTGACCGCTGGCAGATGGCGAGGGTGTTGGGTACGGATTGGAAAGCCCTAGATTACTAGCCGACTGCCTAAGCGGCTTGGGATCTTTCTCAAGGCGCTTCATTGCCCGGTGTGTCGATGTAAGGACTTCGTCCAGGAGTTCATCTTCCTCGTCCGGAGCATCGTATTGGTGGACACCTTGTGTGGCCTGCGCCCTCCGTGTTCGGCTAGATACCGGACCGGAAGTCCGGGCTGCGAGCATGAGGTTATCGACAGACCTCGGTTGATGGTGTGGGAGAGAGTGATGGCGCTTCAGGTTGCTGCTTGGAGACCCGTGGTGAACTGGCGGCGCGGGTGGCATATCTAGGCTTTGTTGGAGTGTCTTGTCCAAAGAGTCGTATGTATCCTTTGCTATGGGAGCTGGTGGAATTTGGCTGTCGATAACCATAGAGGATCGCTGGCTTGCCCAAGGTCCGCACCCGGCCTGTGCCTCAATATCGTCGTATGTGGGGGAAATTGGAGTTTGGTGTCTTCCAGAAAACCTCCTCGCCCTCTTCCGCAGGTGAGAGAAAAAGCTCTCCTTCTGACCGCTTGGCGGCGATGCAAGACCTGAGTTTCCATTCAATGCTCGCTCAGCTTGCTGCCTATGCAGTTCGGCGTAGTGGTTAGTGCTCGACGTAACAGACAGTTGCCGACCAATTTTCTTCGAGCCCTTATCTTCGGCTTGGGCATGCCTCTGAGCTCCGTTGGCATACGCATCATTATACGACGGTGTCCTCGCCTGTGCCGTCACGGTATCTGATAAGGGTGAGATGGGGCGGATGGTAGGGAGAATCGGCATCGGCGCAACGTTGGACGGGCCGTTCGTCCATGTCGTCCTCTTCGCTGCCGCTGGCTTAACCTTTGGCGGCACGACCTCGGGGAGGACTACAACTGGGGGCCGTGGAGCCGGCGTGACGTTCTCCCTCGGTGTCGGCTGAGGATGAGGGACGACAACAGCCTCAGTACTCTCTGACCGACCGATCAAGGATTTCCTGAACCAAGACGGTTTTGATGAGGTTGGGGTAGAGGCGTTTGAATCCTTGCCCCGGCTGATATCCGACTGCTTCCTCCCAAGTATTCTAGACGCCGATGACTTTGGCCGAAGTGGGTCAACGGCATCATTAAAATATTCGTGGGCGAGCGCCTGTGTTGATGTCGGGCGGGTCTTCGGATCCCACATCAGACACCATGTCACAAAATTGCTGAGCGATGACGGCCATTGTGGGGACTGGAGGATGGTATCCATCGCATGAGGTGCCATCTTGGGGAACGAAAACCCGAGCTTGCCGGCGAGGCGGGTGCCCTCGCGCCAGTCGCCCCCGCCAACACGGAGGCCAGACTTGTTGTACCAATTCCCCGGGCTTCCCATGATCTCGCACACCCTCCACACCTGATCAACCTCATTTCCTCCGGGGAAAAGGGGTTTGAGAGTGGCGACCTCGACCGCCATGGCGCCAACCGCCCAGATATCAACTGGCGCCGAGTATTCACCTGCTCTCAATAGAACCTCGGGGGCGCGATACCAACGGGTAGAGACATAGGTGGTGTAAGGCAATTTGGAATGTGTTTCGCGTGCCAAGCCAAAATCGGCGATCTTGACTGTGTACGATGGCGGCGTCGAGGGCGGTGTAACCATTGCCGAGTATCGTCGAAATGAATTGGTAGAGTCCTGGTGGGATGATGTTGAAACAAGAATATTCTCTGGCTTGATGTCTCGATGGAAGAAATTGTGGGCATGGATATGTTCAAGGCCCTGCATGATCTGGAACAGGATGCTCTTGACGCTGGCATTGTCCAAGACTTTGTGATCTCTTGCCTTCATCAGTTGATACAGGTTCCCCTCCATATATTCCATTGCAATGTGCAGCTTCTTGCTGAATGGATCCAAGAAGATGTCCAGAGCAGGAACTAGGTGGGCGTGGGCCGGCAGGGTTCGGAGGAAGACGACCTCTCGCAATTCCAGACACGGGGTGAACGACTCAAACGTCTTCTTCATGGTCTTGATGGCAATCTAGAAGGCAAAACGCCGTCAGCATACTTATCGCATGGCAGCCCGGAGCTCGTTACTTACCACCGTGCCGCGGCGGGCAACACTGGAGCCTGCACCTCGCACTCTGGCCAGCACCACGCTGCCAAAGCTTCCATCTCCAATCTCCTTGAGCACCTCGAACCGATCCTCCAGGGCCATCGCGTTCACTGTTTGCGACGACGCACGATGCGTGAGGTCGTGTCCGACGGTCATGGCGAACAGATCTATTTTGTCGCCGAGGCCTGCTTGGCCAGAGTCGTTGTCGAACACCGGGCTGCACTGAATGAGTGCTGAGTATGGACCCCGTCGACAGCAAGCCTACTTGCAGTAGGAAGCCTTGCGAACCGGCTGGCTCCACAAAAGGAGCTCTTTGAAAGAGCTGTACGCCGTTACTAGGGCATTCAGGAGGCCCAAGTTGGAGGGTGCGACGGTCGCGAGCGGGAAATGGTGAATGTGTCCAGATTCACGGCGGCGCAGCTCGGGCGTTTCGACTTCGTTCGTATTCGCAGGAGGCCGATCAAGAGGGAGGCGATGTCAAATCTGCACTGTGAGAGCCACCGTAGGGTAAAAACGAGCCAAAAAGGAGCGGACGAGATTTCTCTCGAGAGTAAAGAACGACGCGAAATGATGGCACGATTGAGTCGAGATGAGGATGTCCGAGGTGCGGATCCCTTTCGCGATCGGGGTGTTCGGCGAGGAGCTTCCAGGGCGTGACAAAAGACTAGCGCGCGGGCCGACCTCACGGATGCAACGATGCGGACTCCAGATGGCGGATCCAAACAACTTGTAAATGCTGCGCAATCAATCTTTGGTCCAGCTTGACTCGACCGGTGCGAGCCTGGCTAAAGAGTGAAGAACAACAACGTCGAGGGAAAGGGGTAAGTGATGAGAGGGTGGGCGGCGATGGGGTGCGGAATGATAGCGAGATGATCCTGCTAAGACGGGACAGGCGGCGGGGCTTTCCACTGGGCTGGGCTGTCGTTCCCGTATGGTAGGTTCTTCCCGCCTGTAAGGTACCTGGGTGTCTGGGCGCGCCTTCTGCCAAAATCCCGTTGAAAGTCGTCGTTATCACAGTCGATCCAGACGATTGGGCCACAAATCCGGAGTATAGGCACGCACCGTTACGTGATGCCTGTGTTGGAGAAAAAAGGGCGGGACTTCTTTTCTGATCAAATCATTTGAGTGTAAGAGAAGAAGAGCCGCTGCTGTGTTGGTGAGTGTTGAGGGCCCGTTAGCATGAATCAATGGAGCCGGGGGCCAATCTCGTCGAATCTCGCTAATTAGTGATGAAGGAGCGCTGCTCTTTTCTCCCCTGCTGGCGAGGCCCCGGTCTTGGCCCAGATTTAAAAAAGAAAACCGTCGCAGCTTTGCCCAGCCCAGCACTTGAAAAGTTTTCGACGCCTCAGTTGCAGCTGCGCCTGTTGAGGTTTAGGGGCAGCCGTTTTTTGCATCCCAGCCTGCCATGGAATTCGGCCTGGCAACAGAATGGGCACAGCACTCCGGCCGAAGGAAAGACGGGAGAAACGCGCAGCGAGGTCTACGGGGTTTCCAGAAGGCGGCATACGACGTGAGCTTCAATGCCTACTCAGCAGCCTATATGTCATTCGCTCCAAACGTCGCGGTTGCCCGGCTCCGCTTTCCCAGGTCGGATTGTTTGATGGAGCGCGAGCAATGGACGGAGGCCAAGCAGAGCAACGTTCCCAACACATTGCGCGGATATCCCCTCTTCTGTGTTCTGCGCTGCCAGCTACCATCTTCGGAGTACGGGGTACAGTACTGGGGCGGTGGATGGATCCATTACGATGAGCGCCAATGACAAAAACAGCTCGCAACAACACCTATTCCACCGCCGTTGGATGCAGCGGCCAACGGACGGCATTGGGGGTTTTCTCTGCTGTCCAGAGGCCCAACGCAATGTTCCCAGTGGCTGGGAAATCTGAAAGTGGAACACATGGAGGCTCATTCGGCGGAGGCGACAGTCCCCCCGCTGTGCGTGCTGGGCCCCGGTTGTCCAACGGGTTTTTCGCCGGGTTGTCATTGGGGGGAGGCTTGCGCGTAAAGAGGTAATCCTCCCTCGCCATCATCACCGAGATGAGTCGTCAGTTAGCAAGCTGTGTTCCCCCAAAGACGGCCGTTCTGCTCGATTACGAAAAAATGGACCGCCCAAGGCAAAACCGGACGGGACAGAGCCATTGTGACCTGGCGTCTCAGAGGTGTGACGACAGGCTCCATCGCGTCCTGCAACACGGAGGACGCTGCGAAGGCCAAACGGCGCGCATGAAGCGACGCTGGTTCGCAACGACCTCTGTCCCGTTCGTCCATGGGGTCGCCCCATCCAAAGGGGCCAATTGGAGAGGGCTGTCAAAAAGCAATAACAGCGCTGTGCTAATTTACCAACCCACCCCTCCCTGTCCATGGAGCTCCCCACAGAAAAGGGGCTTGCCCTGGGCGTCACGGACTCGTCCAGGCTCCACCTCACGAAAAGAAACGGCGACAAGGCAATGGATGGTGCTCCGAACCTGGCATCCCGAAAAGGGGCACAAAGGGGGAGCCAGCAACGCGAAAACGTGGGACTGAGAAGCCAGGGAACCAGGCTGGTGAGATTTCAGATTTCTCTGCTAACCTCAGCTTTGGCCACTCTCGCTGCGGAGTTGCTCTGTTCATGTTTGCGACCATCCAGTCCTGCACGTCCACCTCAGCGTGCAGCTAGAGCTGGATGTGGCCGATGTGCAGGTACATTTTCCTCTTTTGCTCCCGAACGGCCTCGATGTCTCCTCTGCCCTCGACTCTTTTAAGCTTCGCGGCAGCAAAGCAACAGCTTGCTCCGTGAACGTCATTGGGTCCCAGCGGTTGAAACTTGAGGGGCGTGCCGCGACGGCTCCCACTGGACAGACCCGCTGTGCCAAGCCCCAAGGTCAGAGTGACATGCCAAAGCGGGGAACCTCGCGACAACGTGCAAGTACCCGAGACCTGCACCGGCACTTCCAAGATCCCAAGCTGGGACGGTGAGTCTACTCCAGAGCTCTGTGGCCTGTCTAACTCCAGCTTCAGTTGGCAAAGATGATCGATCAAGCGATAGGAGAGTGGCTATCAACGCGGTAGGCTAAAGTCATCACCGCACGAGTAGCGGTTTCTTTTCGTTCTGCCTCCTGTGGGGAAATTTCAAGGGAGAACCACAGCAACTGCTTTTCGCCCAGGAGTTTCCGATTGATCGTGTCGCGCGGCCGGAGTACCGAAGGTGGAAAACTCAGCCGGAAGGGAGCTGACTGACCGCCTTGAAACACCAGCCCGCCGTCTTTCAAATACTGACAAGGCCCCTACTTTTAAGCACCAGAGGTGCAGTGCGCCTTGCATCTCAGGGATCTTCCTCCATGCCTCTCGGCACACCGCATAGTAACCGAGAGGTTGGGAACTGAGGACCTAGGTAGCCGTCGGAGAAAGCTCCCCATGCAGTCATTCAGGTACCACAGGGACCGAGGCGGCGTCCGCCCCCAACGGGAGTGCCGGAAACGACGGCCACAGCTCCAGCTTCTTGTTTTCACTTCTCACACAGCCAGCCTATGGTGGTGGTGAGATCCTATCGCGGAATAGACTTCCCAAATTCCTCCCTCATCGTTAACAATATGTGCACGCGGCAGTCGGCATTCACGGCATGTTAGGTCTCATGGCTGTTTGTGCCACATTGCGCTGCATAGTTGTACACCTCAGGGCTTGATGGGTGTCGATAAAACCCCTCTCCGAGGAGCCGAGCGATCAATGGGTTCATGCAGGCGGGGTAAGACATTTGGACGTGATTTTTGCTTTGGCCTCTAGGTGGTCTGGGCGAGGGCGGCCAGCAACCCTCGCGACCATTGACAAAGAAAAAGACCGTGGCTGGTCCGTTCGTCATGCAGAGAAGATCCCCAAACACAGACACACACGAGGAGCATGGACCTATCTCCGTCCCATGGGAACCTTGGGCCTGAGGTTGCAGCCAAGAGCCGTCCCTTCCATCCAATGGTTGACGACCAAGACAACCAACCCAAAAATTGGGCCTCGTGAGAACTCCAAGCAACCAAGCTGCCAAGATATCACAACCCGTTCAGAGTCAGGTGCCCCTGGCTGTTATCAAGAACGGGGGGCACATAGGTACGGAGTACATGACCCTGGCACTGGCTCAGAACCACCACACACACGAAAATACTATGATTCTCTCCTCTTGGCTACAAGAGGCATGCTTTCTCTCTTCTAGGGCTAAAAGACGGGACTTTTGGCCTTCGCCCAATTGTCATTAGATGAACACAAATGGCACAGCGTTTGTGTGACGTAGACTCCAAGGTTGCCACTGGAATGGAACTCCAGCCCATGATGGTTCGGGGATAATCGACTGTCTTACTTCATCGTTCGCCGCAATGAGATAAAAAGTCCATATATTTTGAGTGTGTGTTACTGAGGGTGTCTCTCAATGAGGGTTCAACCCAGCCCGATGTTCAGCCTCAGGGATTAGAGTGGAACAGAACGTATGGAGTTGGGATCATCCTGTCAACTTGGCCGGTACCATTGGTAAGGGATATCTTTGGGCGACCAGAGATACTATCATGCCAACAAAGACCCAGTTTCCATCTTCATGATCAACGGTTTTACAGCCTAGTACATATCGATATGACGGCCACGGGAGATGGGGGACCGAGTGGATCTGGTCTGTACAGTGTAATCATCATGGAAATTCAGTCCAGTGTTTTGTCTGCTGCCAAAATATAGCGGTTATCCGGCCATTTCCATTGCAATGTGTATCCCCAAACCTCAAACGCCACCCTGGTGCCAACTAAGCCAACCCTACCCATTCCAGTGTCCAACTAAAAAGGAGAATATTCACACACAGGGCCGGATCAGACCCTGACACTGGCCCCGATACCTCTTCCGTAGTACCAGAGCGTTTCTGTCCATTGTCCTAACCTTACCCCAACCACAGCCTTCGCGTCTAGCTTCATCTTGCCTCCGAGTGCCTCCTTAAGCTTCTCATACCCTACGGAGTCCAACGACCACTCGACAGGTAGCCTGGGTGTCATTGTCTCCCCAGGTGGTGCTGCAAATGGTAGCTCGTACTCGATACGACCTACAGTCTCGGTGTGGTTATAAATGGCCGTTGCGTTGACACGATCGATGTAGATAGTATTGTGTTGCAGGGGCGAGACCAGTGTGAAGGTTGCGGTAGAGGAAAAGACGTGGAACGTGGCGTCGCGGATGAAATGCGTATTTTCATCTTCGTCGCTCCCCGGCAAACTGAGCCGCGGTGCCGAGACAGTGATGTTTAGTTTTGACAGTGCCTCGCCAATTAGGGGTTGAGCAGGTATGCTACCGCGGTGTGTTTTGAGGGTGATGCTTGTGTTGTAACCTGAGATGTACTGAGAGATGAGGTTGCGTCCTCTCAAAACGCCTTCACCGCCGCTCAGGGACGGGTGCCATAGTGCAGAAACTACCACGTCTGTGTTGTTCCCCGTCGTGATATCAAGATTCTCGGCTCTTGCTTCGCCAAGAAGAGTGCCATTGCTAAAAAGATGTATGCTGATAAATGGAATATGCGCGGAATATGGTGTCGGATTTGTGATGTTGACGGATGCTCTCAAGGAAATTGACTCGCGGGTTGTGTCAATGACCTCGATGTTTCCAGCTTTAGGAGCGAGAGAGCCGAACATGTCCTTTGGAAGTGCTAGAATATCCACAGAGTCAGTTTAGTCTCCTGAGCCCAGCAGCCAAGCCAACAATCAAAGGCGACTGACAAGTTCTACCAAGGGGACAGACGTTTTAGTGGGATCTTGCCCTCTGCGGGAACATCCTTGACGGTGAGCTGGCCGACAATGGTGTCGATCCTGACGTCCACAGAAGCTGTGATGTCCAAAATAACCTTGTCGGTTCCAAAAAGTAGCGCCGATATCACTGAAGTGAGCACATCCCCGTCAGTCACCTCTAAAGGCGCGTCCTGAATGCGGGACTGTATTTCCAAAGAGGCCTCTTGGCCCTCGCCGGCTGGAGTCTGGGTCGAGTTTGCATCTTGCCACTTATCTCTCAAATTAAGCTCTCCTAGCTTCTTGGAATGGTAGAAAACTGTCGCGTTCGCCATCACTTTCGTAACATTCAGCGAGAAGTTCATCTCGGCCGGAAGGGCTGCCTCGACCAAAATGGTGCCTGACACCTTGGGGTTCGAATCCGGGTCTCCCGGTTCGGCATCGGGATCAGGGAGAGTGAAGTGAACATCTGAGAGCGAGAAGCTGCGGATCAGATTATCGAATGAACGCCCCGGGAAAGGCACGGGTACTGTAATGCTAGACAATATCTCCGAAATCCAGCGGGGGGTTTCGACGCTTGGGGCTTTCTGGCCGCGTACGAATACCGTCGGCGTCTCACCACCAAGATACTTCTTGAAGAAAATATCCAAAGGGGAGGATTCGCTTCCAGGACAGAGTCGAGTAAGTGACTCGGGAAGTTCCCTAACACGACCGTGGGCCGTTACAACGACATCTGAGCGTGGTCGTACAGCCACAGGGCTGGTTACAGCTTTGGCAACTAGGATTTGGGGGTCGTACGGGCTGCACCCGGCCACGAGGACCTCGAAGCCGAGCTCAGGTATGTCAACGGAAATCGGGTGCTCGTTAAACGCTGTAATCGAGACTTCGGCCGCCATTACTTTCTCGTCGTGTCCTGGGACCGGTTCCTCTAAGAAATTCACCTTTGTGATATTATAGGTGGGGAGCTGGGGCAACTTGTTGGCTGCACGAATTCATCAGCGAATCGTCCCAGAAAAGAAGGATACAAATGGTTGAATTGTATGGCTTGGATGGCTCAGAAAAGGACTTTCTCGCCAAAATACAGAGATTTGAAGGAACTGTAGAGGGATTGACCTTCAAATGACAGGGACTCTGAGATAGAGTGTGTCCCTAGCGGGATAAATCCAGCAGCCTTGAGTTGGATATCTGCCTTGCCGTGGAGTCGAAGCACATCCACTTTACCCTCCAAGAAATCGTTCGCGATAGTTCGGATCCCTTCGGCATCGCCCGGGATCAGATCGGCAACAAAGTCCACCGCATTGTTCCGGCCGTCCATTATGTTGAAAGTCAAGGGCGGGAGGCCGGCAGTACCAAGCAAAATGTTGTCATACTCTGGAAGATAAACGTTGACCTTGGTCTCCCCCGTCCCTAGTTCCCTCACCAACCAAGTTGTGGCCTGCCCTACGCGCCTTACATGTTCGTTCTTCACACGCTGTGCATCTAGTCGGAAATTGGCTTGTATTCGCGCGCGTACCCCATCGGCCGTGATCGACTCGAGTGCGAGGTTGGTTGGCTCTAGAACAAGTGCTTGTTTCGCGTATTCTTCGACAGCCGCGGGAGCGATGAACGCGACGACCATTATGGCGAGGGCGAAGAAGGCCAGCACTATCATGGCGATGATCGAAGGCCACCTCCATGAATTGGACTTTCCGGGCTTAACAAATGCTGCATTGGTGGGCCGCGGCGCAATGGAGGCGATGTCTGCATTGTGGCCATTGTCCCGCTCGCCATCGTAGCGGGGGGTTGCATCTGAGCTCAGCAGTGGTGTTGATTCTAAGGACTCTGTGTCGTCCGAAATGTGCCTGGGTGATATTCTGCTACTGGAAGTCGATAGAAGCGGCGAACTCTCCGAGCCCGACATCGTGGAAACCCGCCGACGCTCGTTGCGAGGCCACGAGAGCGTGGAGTTGAGTGATGATGACGCAGCCTAGTTCGAGAGCCAACCCAACACCATGACAGGGAACAGGGAGAGATGCGCCAAAGAGGTCTTGCGGGTCTTTCGATGGGGTCTTGCGACGGCGATGTCGGAGTGAGGTTCTTCAAAGTGGCAGGAAACAAAGGGTGGAATGACTGATGACAATGGGTGATCTGAGCGAGCGTTCCTTATAACGTCAGAGAGCCTGGTTAAGGTTCCGGATTCCCAGTTCCAAGCTGGGAGGTCGCCTGAAACTACGCGGCAGGAACCGCTGGTTGCCACGAAGACTCAGCCGCCAAGAGTGCCTCTTTTGGCGGGGAAGACGGTAGCCAATGAATGGCAGCCAATAGTCAGCCCTGCAAGGGCCGCTCTGACCCGTACCTAAACAGCGTCGCCATGACACAAAACGGCATCACTTATGGCCCAGGCCCAACACGCACTGAGCCCTGATCTGATTTTACTTGCATAATGAGAGCCCCACATGCACTTTGGAATACTCCGAACACATTTGAAATCAACTGCCAGAAAATGCAATGAGGTCTGCATCTCTTTTGGGTGGAGGGATAAGTAACCCAGCTGTCCTGGCTGTGTGTATTGGGCGGCCCCGACTTGGCTAGCGCAGCTCGCCTAAGTTGACAGCAGCTGCTCTCTTTGCACGACCTAGCCTGATTAGGGCTACCCGTATCTTTGGCCGCCGTTTAACAATGACCCACCTTGAAGAACCCTTCTCGGCGGGATGGCCGTTCGAATGAAGTGAAGTGAAGGGAATCAATTGATACCTCCTGTGATACTGAGCGTAAACTACACTCACCAAGCAATCTCATATACGCTGTTTCTCCAAGGAAGTCGTTTGAGACGGAAATCGAAAGCTCTATCGTCCTACACAGCAGCTGGAGCAAGACAACGATCCCTTGCAGACCCTTACTATCTTCACGCTGAGTTGCTATCCATTGACTCACAACCATTGATCTTCTTGAAAAGCCAGCAGGTCAGGTCGATCGCCACCAGGTTCTAGAACCGAGCCTTCAGTTCGCCATTAGGAGACGTCTATCTGCTTATTTTCTCGACCGCCTCGAAAACACCACTTCATCCTCACCTCAAACTACTCGTCCTTCTCACCGCCACCATGCATCGAACGGCTTTTCGAAGTATCAACTCGGCCGTTGGCCGGCTCCAGACTCGGAATCTGTCCGGCAATTCTGCGCCTCGCCATCTCACGTCTATCGCAGACCTTAGCCCCGCTGAGTTCACAAAACTAGTCCTCAATGCCTCATCCTACAAGTCCGCCGTCAAGTCGGGTCAGACACCCAAGACGCTGTCGAATAGTCTGGCCGGGCAAACTGTTGCCATGATGTTCAACAAGCGAAGCACCCGTACCCGTGTATCAACGGAGGCTGCCGTGACACTGATGGGCGGACACCCCATGTTTCTTGGCAAGGATGACATTCAGCTGGGTGTAAGTCCACTCGTGACCCAGCATCTCCATACTGCCATCTGACACTTCCTTCCAGGTCAATGAGTCCCTCCGCGACACTTCCACCATCATCTCCTCCATGACTTCGTGCATGGTGGCTCGCGTTGGTGCGCATTCTGATATCACCGGTCTCGCCGAGTACTCCTCAGTCCCTGTGATTAATGCCTTGTCCTCCGACTTCCACCCCCTTCAGACTATTGCCGACTTCCAGACCATTCTGGAGTCTTTCTCCGGCCGAACGCCGAGCGCCTCCAGTCTTGGGCTCGAGGGGCTCAAGGTCGCGTGGGTCGGCGACAGCAATAACGTACTGTTCGACCTAGCCATCGGCTGCGTCAAGATGGGGGTTGACATCGCCGTCGCCGCACCCCAGGGTTATGGTATCCCAGAAAACATGCGCCAGACAATCCTCGCGGCCAGTAGCGAGATATCGGCGCCCGGCAGGCTCCTGGAGACGACAATCCCGGAAGAGGCTGTCAAGGATGCCAACATCATTGTCACCGACACCTGGATTTCCATGGGCCAAGAGGATGAGTCACAAAAGCGACTGAAGGCATTTGCGGGCTACCAGGTCACCAATGAGCTCGCCAAGCGCGGCGGAGCGAAGCCGGACTGGAAGTTCATGCACTGTCTCCCCCGTCACCCTGAGGAGGTTGACGATAAGGTCTTCTACGGCCCCAGGTCGTTGGTCTTCGATGAAGGAGAGAACAGATTGTGGGCAGCAGTTGGTAAGTGAACGCCCCGGTTTAGACACTCCTGAACCATACAACTAACCATCCTCTATAGCTGCTTTGGAGGCATTCGTGGTCAACAAGGGCAAGATTTTGTAAACCGATGCTTGTTTTTTTCACCAAGTATCATATTTTCTACCATATTAGGCGAGCGCTGTATTTTGGAGGCACCGTACATAGTACAGGAGTTCAAAAGGAACTGGAGAAAGATTGATCAGTTGAGCGACAGGGACATTGCCAATTATGGTATATGACCAGCCAATTTCCTTCCTGAAAAAAATATACCTTTTAGCCAGGGGGCAGCTGGCTGATGTCGACAACATCATCAGCCTCCTTCACTTGCGAATCCTCGTTAGGTCCGTAAAGGGGCGAGCGGGGAAGCGCCATAAGACCAGTCCGAGCCGACTCCAGGATGCCAAATGGTGCGATGAGCTTGAGGAAGGAATCTATCCTCGAGGGCTTCGCGGAGCTAAACGAGAGTTAGTAGCTGACAGGGATTGAAGGCAATGTATGCTTGGCTTACACTTCGACAATGCAGCTGTTTGTGCTGATATCTAAAACCTTTCCTCCAAACTGGTGGGTGAAGTACGTAATGCTCTTCAAGTGCTCGTGCTTGTGACGCAAGGCCTCGCTGACAACCAAGCGGCTGGGGTGGAAGTCATCCGCTGCCTCCTCAAGTGTCGTCTCGCCTATTTCGTGGCGAACCTCGGCTTCGGCGCCGTCCGCCGTGATCTCGCGATGGTGGGCAAGGAGCTCCTCGAAATACTCAGGTCCAAGAATGTTGACCTTTGCCAGGATAAGTTCGCGTTGCACCAGTGCTGCATTTGTATAGTCCAATACAGCCCAGACGGGCACAAGGTCCTCCAATTGGCGACGGGCCTGCTCGACGACGCCGTCCTGTCCGGTAAGCACGATCGTCATGCGGGAGAGATCATCAACTTCGGTGCTGCAGACGACGAGAGAATCAATGTTGAAGCCGCGGGCGGCGAGAATGCCCGAGACGCGCGACAGCACGCCGGGCTCGTTCTGGACGAGACAGTTCAGAACGTGGCGCTTCGGGGGGACAATGGAGGGCGAAGGAGTCTCGTAGAGTATGTTGGAAACGGCAGCTTGGGCTGACCATGCTGGCGGTGTATCGCTCGTGGGGAGAGGTGTCTGGCGGCGGCGTATTGCCTTGTAGGCAATGGCTGAGGTCGAGCTGCTGTTTCCGGAGCTGTAACGCGCCCCGATGGATGCCGTCAGCTGTCTGGCGAGGGGGGTCTCTCGAGCTCGCATCCGCAGCGACAGCCCGCGCAACGGCGCCGACGCCATGATGCTTCGAGATGCCATTCTGATAGGAGCAATTGCGAACTTCACCGGCCCGCCACTGTCGTCAAAGAAAACTCGAATATCCGCTTCGGTAAGATGTATGGCGAATAGTCGCCGGTTTCGGCTTTTTTTTTTAGAGCTCTCAACGTTGAGTCTTGACCGCTTCCATGTGGGGTTCGATTGACCAATCCCTGGATAAGAGCCCTTGCCACTAAGATAGGGAAGTACCCAGTGACATGAAGTCACCAAGAGATGGGACAAGAGGTCAGGCCAGTCCGCTATATAGCTATCGTTATGGGCTCAATCGAACATAATTCGGATGTTTTTCTATAGTATGGCCTTTGATCTAATTCTCAGAGCATATTGCGGCTCACGCCTGGGGGGTTAGCGAGTAAACCGCACCGTGCAACCGGATACTCGTACTGTATGTACATTTTGTCCCCCAGCTTTTGGACGACTGGCGAATTACTGGAACGGCCAAACTCCATAACCTTTGTCGCAACTCACTCTTCGCAGCACTGCCCCTCGAACACTGTTTACAAGGACCTGGTTGCCAACTGGAAATTACACCACACTCCGACATCGCCACAAAACGCGCGAAATGGCCGACGACACTGAACGACGCGGCGCGAAGAGGTCTCGATTCGACCAGACCGAGCCAGAGCCTCGACGGGCCTCGCGTTTTGACCGCCGCTCGCGCTCCCCGCCCCCACGGAAGATGGAAAAGCTGGACTCGGGCCGTGATCGTAGCCCTCTCTCGAAGGGCCGCGACAGCTTGACGCCTGATGTCAAATCACCCGTGGATCCCGCCGCAGCTGCTGGTAGGGCACCCCGTCTTGATTGTCAGATATGACTGCTTTCGCGGAAGCTCCTAACACGCATAATAGCTGCCGCCGCCGCTCGAATTAATGCCCAACTCCAGGCTCGGAAGGGAATTCAGCATGTCGATGTACCCCCGGTCAGATCGAGCTTGAGCGTCGAAAAGGATGGCGGTGCTGCCGCTGCGAATATCAACGGCGAGATGTACATCTCGGATGGAGACTTCATTAAAGATATCGAAGTCAACGATCTGCGGAATCGGTATCTGCTGACGAAAGGCTCGACGCAAAAAATGGTAAATGATCCTTTGGTTGTCACACTGATTCTCCATCAGCTCCCTAGCTACCTTTATGTGGCCCTTCAACCCGATTATGCGTGCCTGGAACAGTCCTGCTTACTCTGAGCATGACAGCTCGCCCAGGCCCAACCTCGTTTGCATCTGCTGACCTCGGCTGCTTGATTTAGATTAAAGATGACACTGGTGCCGGTACGCCTCGCCTTCAACTCTCGCTGTTGTGTGGAGAACCTTGATTGACTAGATTCCTTTTCAAAGATGTCACCACTCGTGGAAGCTACTATCCCGACAAGAGCATGGCAACACCGACAGTAAGCAATCTTTAGAACCATGATCATGACGAAACACCTCGCAGCTGACAGACTGTGTAGAACCCGCCGCTGTACTTGCACGTCACAAGCACGACCAAGGAAGGGTTGGATAAAGCCGTGGCCAAGATCGAGGAAATGATGAAACAGGAACTCCCACAGCTGGTTGATGAGCGGCGTTTTCGTCGCAGAGACCAGGAGCAAGAACGGGTTGAACGTGACGAGTTTGGCAGAGTAAGTGTCCGGTTCCTTGTGTCAGGAGTTTCTAACACCTTGAAAAGCGTAAGTGGCCTGAAGAGCGTATCACCATTGGCCTCGAGTCTGTTCCTGGCTTCAACCTACGAGCCCAGGTTGTTGGTCATGGCGGCGCATACGTCAAGCACATCCAACAGGAGACTGGCTGTCGAGTGCAGATCAAGGGCCGGGGTTCTGGTTACATTGAGGCGTCGACAGGCCAAGAGAGCGAAGATGACATGTTTCTACATGTGACGTGAGTTTTCCCGTGGATGACAATAGATCTGTGTCGGCTTACATGGAGTATAGTGGCCCTGATCAGGCGATGGTCATAAAAGCAAAGGAGTTGTGCGAAGACCTTCTTGCCAACGTCAAGGAGCAGTATGAGGAATTCAAGACCCGCCCACCTCGCGGGTATGGTGGGTCTGGGGGATACGGCGGCAACCGGTCCCAAGATCACGGGGGGTCCTCCTATCAGGGCTACAATAGCAACAGCCACCACCAGAACAGCAATAATAACTACGCCAACTCACCAACTACCGCTGCCTCTGGTGTTGCATCGCCGACGGCGGCGGCGAGTACTCCCACAAGCGGAGCTGACTATGCTGCGCAGTACGCTCAATATTACGCAAACGCAGCAGCCGGTGCTGGCGGAGCTGACCCCTACGCGGCATATGGCGGTTATGCGGCGTATGTACAGTATTACCAGTACTATATGGCTCAACAGGCCCAGCAAGGTGGTGTTGCGGCTCCTCCTGGAACCTCGGCGTCCCCTCCGCCGCCACCTCCTAGCGAGCCAGCACCGCCTCCGCCCCCTCCCCCGCCTTCTGGCGCGTACGGTGCTGTAAGTTCGGATTCTTATTGCCCACTTCTCCGTTTCTAACAGAGTCTTCTAGGTCCCCCCGCCGCCCGGTCTTTAGGATGATCACCAGAACATCACTGAAAGGGATTGCCGAGCCCAAAGACGCTAAGAAAAACTGCTTTTTTCTTGGCTTTTTGGCTCACATATCTCAGTGCATTAGGAAGACTTGATACACCGCTACTCTCGAGATAGCAGAGGCGTCTGGGAGTTCTAATATCAATGATGAGCGGCTAGTTTGCGATGGGATTAGTATATTTGTATGTATGGCAGGTGAAGTGTGGCCCCTGGTGATTGTCACAATACTGCAACTGTCATCATATGCACATCTCACGGGTCATGAGCCCATTGTTGCAGAATGCACCCCTTATGCTTGAACCAAATATCATTAGTAGAACCAAGGCTGAACGTCATACAACCCGGTATTTTGGATGCAAGTCAGCAGTCGCGGCGTGAAGTTTGCAACTACCTGCTGGTCAATCAGGCACAAATGCTGCAGTCAGAAACAATGGGTCCTATAAACAGTGTGAGAATGCCTTCTTACTGTAAGACCATGGACTTCGATTATCTAAAGATCTGCTTCGATGCAACCGAGGCCTTCCCGCCATACGAGTAAGTTCTGTAGCCCAATAAACCAGGCCTCGATATGCTAGCACAGGCAACACGGGCATACTTGTCTATAGGCCCTTTCGCACGGAGCAGGGAGACCCTTTCTTTTGGGTCAGTGCCTTTGTACCTTAATCTTCAATGAAGCTAAGTCCGTGCTCACCCCCGCAACCCCAAGCTAAGTGAAAGCTAAGCAAGTCACCTCATCTCATCCCACATTCCCCATTCAAGCTAAGTCGTCCCCACCATCGTCATGGAACCATGAGCCACCAACGCTACCCATCTCACGATGCGGTCAAGGAGCCACATTCGGTCTCGCTGAAGGTTTTGCGGTAAGAGATTGCCGTACCCTTGATCCCTAGCTTTGTGCTGATCGATTGGCCTCTCCAGACTCTCGCGGCCGTCTCTCGTCACCCAATTCCCCCTCCAGCCACCCCTCATAGACCTCTCATCTGGCGCTCGTCAGCCTTTCGCCCCAGCATCTCTCGCCTACAGCTCTTCTACCACCCATGATGACCAGGTTGCGGATGATCCGAACCCGGCGCCTTTTGTCTTGAGCCCCATCGTCAACCTACCCCCGTCGTTTGGCTCCGCCTACGTCGGGGAGACCTTCAGCTGCACCCTTTGCGCCAGCCACGACGCGCTCAACCTGCTCCCTCAGGATCAAGATGGGACGTTACTCCCGGATTTCGCAGCGACAGCGCCAAAGTTGATCCGCGACGTGCGCATCAAGGCGGAGATGAAGACCCCCGGCGTTGGCGCCGCCGTCATCAACCTAGAGCTGGGGCCCCCGGACAGCCCCGAGGACAAGGGCGTTGACCTCGCACCAGGCGCTACACTGCAGAAGATTGTTGATTTTGATCTCAAGGAGGAAGGCAACCATGTTCTGGCTGTTACGGTGAGCTACTACGAGGCTACGGATGTCAGTGGGCGAACGCGCACGTTCAGGAAGCTGTACCAGTTTATCTGCAAGGCGTCGTTGATTGTGCGCACCAAGCCGGGCCCGTTACCTCTGGGAAAGAAGGGGCAGCGCCGATGGGTGCTAGAGGCTCAGCTTGAGAACTGCGGAGAGGATGCGATGCGGTTGGAGAAGGTAGTGATGGACCTGGAACCGGGGCTGGTCTATAATGACTGCAATTGGGAGGCCAGCGGCGCTCAGAGGCCACTGTTACACCCCGGTGAGGCGGAACAGGTATGTTTTGTGGTGGAGGAGGGTGTTGGAGAGGATGGCGTTGTTGATGAGAGAGCGAGGGAAGAGGATGGAAGGATTGTGTTTGGTGTCCTGGGGATTGCCTGGCGTGGCGAGATGGGGAATAGGGGCTTCTTGTCCACGGGGAAGCTTGGTACGCGTCATATTAAACCGAAGGACATCAAACCCGCGGCGTGAGGAATCTCTATTTTGATATCATAAGGCAAGGGGGATCCCCTGAGAATAACACGCAAGGTTTCGGCCAAATGTTGAGAGATGCCACAGCTGCTAGGCAGTGACCGCGGTTGCCCATGCAGTCCGAGGGTAAACCCATGGCATAACAACCACGATAACTGACTTTGGCGAATCATATCCCGTCCATCTAGAACCGTGTGGTTTGTCCCCAAAAGAGGAAAACTTGAATGTAAGCCGAAGGGTTTAAAATGCTTGTTTTGCCCTTCCAACCTATTCTCTCACCACGGAACGAAGTTCCATACTGTTGATGATCCGAACGCGGTCTCTGGACTGGAGCAGCATGGATAGGCTGGTTGAAGGCAGCCTGATGTTGTTTGTCATCGGGGATCGAACCGCTGTTTCGAGTTGACCAACTCAATGACGCGTACGGGAGCGAGGACGCGTTTTCTACGGCGTACAACACACAGATTCTTCGGTAATGTTGCCATTCCAGCCGGCATAATTGCCCTCGCAGTCTAATTTCCAACGTACTTCGACGAAGGGGGGATCTTTAGCCTCGCCGGCAGGTACAAAGTATACCGTTGCGCGTGCGACCCATACACGAGAATATTCTGGTACTATATATACCCGCGTGCCGTGCCTTGCCAGTCCCTCGGCGTGGTGTAATAGTTAATACACCAGCTAAAGTCAGGCTCCGCACGGGCGAACCGGGTTTTTGGAAGGGCGAGCCTTTGCGGGACTGATCCCGGCCTGCTCGGGAACCCCATTCGGCAGACTGATTGATGTATGAGAGGGATGTGGCGAGATCAAGAGTTGCCCGCACATATCGGCACCAGCGAGAGGGATAGATGAGACGGTATTATCAATTGTCACAAACAAGCCTAACTCGTGTAGGTTGGTGGTGTTGGTGGGATCTTACCCCTGCGCCTGGAGGCGGGTTGGGTGCGTGTAAGTGGAGGGTGGAGCCTGATACGAAAGTTGTTTTGTGTTCAGTCTTTCCACATGATATTGAGTCTGCGGTAAGTTACATTGTCGTAACTGCGTAGTGTTCCTGGTACACTAAGATTAGCCTCGTGAGTATTCGTTTCTTAAACAAGAAGGCCGGGTATCCAGCAGCAGAGCTTGATGCTGATCACACCCCTGGCAGCCCCAGATCCGCGACCCCACAGACACCCGCAGCTGCGCGTCACAGGTCAGCACTAAAAAAATAGCAGCAGCATATCAGGATTAGGATCCTGTGCAGGCGGTGAGAGGAGGGGCCCTTCTTTCGCAGCAAGGATGGCGGATGTGCCGCAGGCAAAAGAGAGGGACAGGAGTCGAAGCAGGCGTGCGTACGTGCTCGACACTGACCCTGTTGTTAAGCCCCAACAATATTCTGTTGCTCTCCATTGTGGCAAGCAATCGACCGAGTGGGCTTTATTATTGAGGCAGCCTGTCTGCTGCCGCGGGGAGGCTGCATCAAGTAGATTGTGAGCCCTTTCAGAGGTCGAAAGGCGGCTGGCAGGGACTCGGACGAGTCGAGTGGTCCAGGTGGTAGTGCGGTGCGGTGTGTTGCATTGCATCCACGCTTTAGCCTTTCAGGCACCTGAAAAGTGCCGCCGCGAACACGGCCAGCAGTTGAGGGTCACCAGTGGTTGGGGTAGACCACATCATATTCTGATGAGTGAGTCCGTCCACCTACGATTTGACTGGTTGCTGTTGTGTCCTGTTCGCCCCGGAGCTTTTTGAACATTGGGTTGGAGACGAGCCATGTGGCGCCGTGCCCCCAACAGTAACCTCCTTGCGACTGCCCAACAGCGAGTCGGGTTTGGTGTGCGGGCTCCTGTGTGTCGTAACACAACGTCCCATCCGCGTGCCTGGATGGTGTGGAACCGGAGTGGCCAGGAAAATCATGAGTGCGGCGATCCTCACTGTTTCGAAGCTGACGTTGCCCAAACGAGATGGTTGCAGTGAAGCTGCAGCTACCTGGAGCGCCAATAAGGAGCCCTGGAGGCCATCTCAGCGGCATACCGTTATTGAACAGCGACATCACTTCCTGCGCTCTGTGCTAAAGCAGACAGACCTGACGAAGGCTGGTGAAGGAGCAGTCAGAGCGTCGGGATTGGATCAGGACGACCGAGGTTGGTTCTGAGTGCTGGGTTGATCGGCAAGGGTCGTCCTCCTTTCGATCTTAGAATGGGTGGAGTCGCAATCGCGGGCCTGGTTTGCCTCGTGTTGGACAAACCGCCTGAATCTGAAGATTAGGGGTCTTCTTTTTAATTATCGGTAAGACGGGATGGATGACTGCCTTTCTAGAAGGCCGCGATCTGGCTAATACTAGAATTGGAGAGGTGCCAGAGGGCAAAAATAGACTTGGCGCCAATAGACATGTGGGAAGGTGTGTGTTCGTCTGGAGTACGACTGACGCTGGTGACACAGCCGATTCAACGGCAGGACACCTAGCAGGGAACACTAACAGGCTCGACGGCAGCTGGCAAGTTGACTGGAAACCGTCGTAAACCGTCCGGCCAACGTGGGTCGGGCAAAGGGGCAACCTAACTTCGGGCAGAGAGGTACCTCCTAGTTGTGTGGCTCCATCCAAAGGTCTTGTTGTGCGCGTCTGTATTCAGGTCGTTGGGTTAGGTTCCAGGTCGACCTTGAGTGCACCACTGGGCAAGACTGCACTGCGTATAGGTAGACATTCGATCCATTGAGATGAACTGGCTGAGCCCGAGCCGGGCTAGAAATGCAGGGGCATGAGGGGCGTCAAAGCTGGCGTGCCGCACCTCTTCCTGCAGCTCCATTTACAGGGGCCAGGTTCAGGCCTAAATGCAGCTGCACGCGGGAACCACTGGCAATTGAAGACGAGTAAATTCACGATCTCAATCACCAACACATGAACCTCTCGGCGTGATCTCCTGAGCAACTTTTCATCCCCTCCCTCAGTTTTTGGGACCCTTTCTGGACTACTCCACGACCTCCCCATTTGTCTGATGCTGGTGTTCCGTCTGTTCGACCTCTTGCCGTGCAGATCGATCAGCTGTAGAAAAGATCACACAGCACAGCACAAGTAAGTGGCCCGTGTGCGATTTCGATAAAGTTATCCTTGCGCATGATAAGGAACCTTTGTGTCTCGTCTCTGCCATCACTTCCCACCCTACCGCACTGAGGACCGACCTGAGCCTGGGTCGGAAGCCAAGTTGTAGCAGCAACAGCAGCGACTGCAGCTTCCAATACCCCGCTCGAAGCCTGCAAACACGAAACTGACGCAGCAACTAGCTCGACCTCTCGGACAAGGCAGTCAACCAGAACAAACTGCGATAGCAAGAACCCCTTGCTAGGGACTAGTCCGAGGCCAGAGGGCGAGAGTGGGGAGTCTGAGAGGGAATAGCAGGTGGAGGACGACTCGGTCGTCAGACTGATATGTCATGGACAACGCCTCTGCGCCGCTTGCCGACTACTTTTGGATCGCCGGCGTCGAGAGCATCACATATGATGATGGCTTGGCCACCGCACAGCTCGACGATATAATTGCCGAGGATGGCGAGGGCGAGGAGGCGGACACATCGATAGTGTCCTCGTCCCGTGTGACGGCACGACACTCCCGTCAGAACTCGGCAAATCGACTCTCGACGCTTTCCAAGCTCTCGATCGTGCCGTCTATTTCGAGCGACGCCCGCAGCGTAGACGATTTCGAGGGAACTACGAAGAGCAACCGGAGCAGTGCAACCATACGGCCCAATCCACCGCCCGGTGCCAATGGAGGCACCAACGGCATCAATGGCAACAACGCAGGGCTCTTGGGCTTCGGCATCGGCCCGGATGGGCTTCCTGATTTTGACTTCGACAAGGCGCTTCTCAAATTCGCAGCCGAACGAGAGAACTTCTTGGACGATCTATCCTTCAGTGCCGGCGCAAAGACCCAGGCGAGGCCCCCAATGATCAATCCCAGAACCGAAAGACTTAAGGTGGCAGAGGAGGGTGATCAGAGTGGGAGAATGAGCCCGTTGATGAAGAGCCTCCGCGGCAGCATCCGTCGCAAGATGAGTTTTAGGGACATGACCAGCGTTAGGAAGCAGCCTATGGCACCAAAACCAGGTTTGTTAAACGGCCTCCGCCTCTCCTAGCTCGTTCGCACACTGACTCGTTGTTTTCAGCATCCGTCCGGACATCGAAGCGCCTCAGTAGCTACAATTCGGTCATACCCCCGCCTGAGCCTCTGAATACTGATCCTGACATGCACCCTCTCAAGAGGCGGTTCGAGCCCGTGTTGCTTGACCGGTACCCCCAGCGGGACGCACCCGCGGACGAGCTAGCTAGGAGAGGCAAGTTCCCCGACTACGTTCCGATGTTCGCCTTTCCCAACGACATTCAGATTGTATCGTCTGACGACCGTCCGCGGTCAACCTGGCACGGGTTTACCATGACGGATGGCGAAAACGCCAAAATCTATGGCATTACCATCATTGTCTGGACGGCCTTGCATGCAGACCTGGCAGAGCAGGTTGAGAAGAGGTGCGAGCTTTGGCGGCAGAGGCATATGAGCAATGAGGAGAGAGAGCTTGCTGCCAGTTTGGGAGTGCGCTTAGCTGCCGAGCGAGCGCATCTCTCGCAGTTGCTCGCAAAGCTTCCCACGATTCCTTCTGGATTACCTGCCCGCGAGACCTTGGATGACCAGATCAGTGCGGTAGAGGAGAAGATCAGCCTCATGACCGAGATGCTACGGCCGCTAAGGCACGGCGCCGCTTCCAAAATTGACGGCCTGACAGCTGGCGAAACGGGACTTTGGACGCCTCGAGCCTTTGGCATACTGGGCCGAGACGTCACAAGAATGACCTTCTGGAAAGAGTGGCTCAGGGCGGTTGTTGTGCCCATGACTGACGGTGCTGTCCTGAGAGTACCACCGAGCTCTCCCAAAGTTGGGCGGTGGCAGCCTCTGGAGCGCTATGTCGTGAATCTATGCACCGAGGCCTTCAGCCCCCTCGGTTCCAAGACACAGGTCGAGCTCGGTGTCCGCGAACTCCGGTTGTACGCACGTAAGGAAGCTGAAAACGAGCTCCCTGGATCCCGGAATATCGACATCTATGCCCTCTTCAGATGCCTGTCGTTGGAGAACATCATGCTTCTATTCGAGTATGCCATGTCGGAGTCACATATCATCTTCCTCTCCTCCCACACCGGTATGCTGCATCTTGCCTGCCATGCGCTGGTTAATCTACTGTATCCTCTGAAATGGGCGAATGTCTTCATACCTATTCTCCCTGCCCGGCTCATTTCAGTTATTGAGGCACCGTGTCCCTACATTGTCGGCATTGAGAGACGATACGAGAACATCGAACTCCCCGACGAGTATGTGCTTGTGGACCTTGACAGGGACACCATCGACGCCTCCTGCCAGCCTGTCAGTCTGCCACGCCAACACCGGCGAAAGCTTCTTTCTCTTTTGCAAGTTGCTGCTCCCCATAAGTTGAGATACGGTGTCGCTACGGGTGCGCCTCCATACGCGATGGAATCGTTCCCATACGACGCGTTCTCAGCAGAGAACGAAGCACTCTTCAACTCCAGCACGCCCCCAAGCTTCCTGGGAAAATGGGTGACGCAAAACTCCTCAACCTTTGGGGAACCCGATCCCGCCGCTGGCATTCGGGCTCCGGTCTTCAACGCCTTCTCCCAGGCCAAGTTGGACCACACCAAACCTGACCGTCCGCCAACAGGCAAATCTGGAAAGGGCAGCCCGCCATCGTCGGTGTCGCCAGTCTCAATGAACTTCCCCCCGATGCCCACTACGCCTGTGTCGCGGAGCGACTCGGGCTTTGCCCAGACTTTGAGAGAAAAGCGTTCCGGCCATTTCGATGAGAAGTCTAGGCGAAGTTCGTCGTTTGGCGTTGAGAAACACCCCCCTCTTCACCGACCTAGCCTTCCGTTCCTGAACGGACACGCCCAGAATCTCTCGATTTCCGCCATCTCGATCGACTCGCAGTCCTCGTTCGGTGGTTATGCACCCTCGACATATGCGCAATCCACCATCGCTGCATCGACGATCATGCCCAACATGTTGATCCAGCCTGTCCGAAACACAGAAAGCACCGTCTGGGTAGAGGGCCACTGCTTTGAATGGACCCCCGACGAATCAGCGTCTGTCTGTACTATATGTGACGATAAATCGGAGGGTGACGGCTTCTATATCTGCAACGGATGTGGTTGTATGGCGCATAATCGATGCCTCGGCTTTGTCTCGTTGGTTTGCCCAGAAGCTTTCCATGCCGATCGAGTACGCGCAGCATTTGTTCGGTGCCTGGCTAGTCTCTTGTACACCTATCGAAAGCATCTCGGTCGACCGACTAAGGATCAGAAGGCGAATGGGCAGCTGTACGCGTTCGACATGGACGGGTTCATCAAGAGCCTGCCCTTTGATCAGCAGGAGTATACCAGGATGATGCGGGAAACGCAAGGTAAACATTCCTGCTTTTCCCGAGTGGGCCATACCTTTGAGTTGGGTGACTGACAATAGCTTAGCTTTCAATGAGTTCGTCCACGAGCGGGAGAGAAGTCCACCATCTCACTCCCCAATCCGCCTATTTGACGAGATCATATTGGCGAAAAAGGCCCGCGGTCGTCCGCAACTGTCAGTTGGGCTCTCGAGGCTCTCCACCATTAGGGCATCCCATGGCGCTTCAACTGGCTTCACCCCGCCATCACGGCCGGCCAAGATCCCCGGCTTCCTGAGCGACACGTCTGACCACCTGTGGCGGACTGCATCAGTCCCGGTGCCTTCTGCCAAGTTTGCAGGGGACTATCGAGCGGTCATCACCAGAGTGCCCACAAAGCTTGACCCCTCGCTGATGAGAGAGCCCCGTGCCATCCAGGGTGTTCCGAGACTGGACCCCGGCCGGGTTAGAGGCGTGACGAGGAAGCAAGTGCCTAGTATGCTTGGGCCGCCTCATGACTATAATAACGCACACATATGAGAAAAGTTGGCGTAAAGGGTAGGATGATGTCGTTTGAGTAATTTGGCGCGGCGAAGGAAAGGGCCAGCGAAGTGCAATTAGGAAAGAAAGGGAATTGTAATCATGTACGATATAGTTGCATTGTAATCTCTTGGTGTCCGTCATTTTCCTTCCTCCCTTCCAGGCGTGTGTGGATTTGGGGGCATGGGGCGTGAGGGGATGATACAGAAAGGATAGCGCAGTGCTGCTATATGCGAGTGAGTGCGAGTTGAGTTCGAGGTTTCGATTTCGGTATGGTATTCATCGTTTTGCTTTCTCTTTTATCATCGTTGCCGCGGCGGCAATGGACCCGCATCTTGCCCACCAGAAGAAGGACAGGGGCGAGGGGGGAAGGCGAGATCTCATGGCTAATACGGCGAGATGTATGTCGCGCTGGGCATATCAGACATAGTAGGGCGGGTGTATACAAACAGAGGGAAGCATTGGTTTTGCTGTCGTTGTTTTCTTGACTGTCAAGCGCACGGCTGAGCAGGTGGTCGGTTGGATGTTGATATGCAGACTGTTGGCAGTGCACTGGTGCCAGTCAATCGGCCTCGCGGGCGGATCTTCCGGAATCTGTTTGCATCTTGAGGACTGAGCGGGGGCTATGGCCAAAGCCAGGAGATAGGGAACCAAGTTGCTGCTGATAGCGATCCGGCCCGGTTGATGACCGGCAATTGCACACTCTGGTGGTCTTGAACGTGAATTTAAATATGAGTTCACGAGCTAAACAACGGGTTATGGTAAGTTTCTTGAAGTGAACACAACGAAACGGCAAGCCGTGCAAATTTAAGTGCTGGTGAAGAAAGACAGTGAGATATTGATCCCCCTGACATGTAACTCTGTAATTTCCTGAACTTGTCTACGTCGATCTGACCCAAACTCTCACGCTCAACGGTCGAATGGATCTCTTGCAGTGCATTTTTCAACGGATGTAATGCTTCATAGTACCCAACTCCACATCTTATCATCTACTGCTGTGGTGCCAGCCCTTTCCCATTACTCGGCCCGCTGTCTTTTGGTTTATTTTTGGGCATCTTCTCATACGCATTTGGACTCGGCCGCCGCCTCCTCGCCTTACCATTGCCATCTCGCCTGCTCCGCCTATGACCGTGACCGCTGCAGTCATGGTCGTGGTCATGGCTAGATTTTTTCCCACTAGAGCTACCTTCCCCCACTGCGTCTTTGCCTGCCCGACCACCTTCCTGGTCAGAGTCGTCATCGGAAGATGAAGAACTTGAATCTGATGAGGACTCATCGCTTGACTCGCCGACGGCCCTGGGCCTGTGATAGATACAGCACACTGTTTGTTTAGGTGGACTGTCAGTGCATCATGTCCGACTGGACGGCGTAGCCGCGCTGGGGATCGAGCAGCCCTTACCCTTGGATTTCTTCCGTCCCAGACCTTCGTTGTCCACCACATCTCCTCGCCATTGAACTGACCGCCCAGTGGAAGTGCTTGCGCCGCGAAGTCGGAGGATTGCCTGTTGCCTCGTCTCGGTCTGCTGGCCTGTGGGTTGTACTTGGGTGTGAGTTTGAGTCTGACCGCCTGTCGTCTGTGGCTGCTGGGCTTGTCGCTGTTGGGAGGATATGGATGCCATAGCTGCAGCAGGTTTGTGTTGGTAGAAGTAAGGGGTTTGTTGACGGCTGGCCGCTGCCTTCGACGGACGTAATGTGGTCGGGTTTGGGTCTGGCGAAGGTCGGGCAGGATGGATTTGGTTGCTCAAAGGATTATTTGAGAAGTTTGCTTTAGTATCGCGGCCGGAGTGGATGTCGCCAGGACGTATTTGGCGATGGTTTACAGGTAGGCGTAGGCGTCAGGAAGTCTTTGGGTCGCAATTCCGGGTGTGAAGTTTGCGAAGAAACGCTACCCCACGTCATTCAGCCTGGGGGACTGGGAGTGGGGTGACGATCTCAGGGACGCCACTGACAGGGGCGAGGCTTCGCCCGCTGCGGCTGAAAGCAACCCTGAACGCCGGCGGCTTACAAACGCATCACGCCCGTTGCCTTCGTTGCAAGGAAGCCAACAAATAGGTAATGGACGATACGATGCGGCTCGGTGTACTGCAGATGGGGGCCGGAAGTGCATATGCTTGGGAAACAACTTTTCAAATCGTAGTATCGGCACAGAATACGCGAAAATGGCTATCTACATTTTCACAGAAGAGGAGTGCAAGGCACCTGCTAGGTATCACACTGCGAAGATTGTATCTATCAGAATGACAAGGTACTGAGTTAAGTGGGATGAAGTTGAGCACGTACAATCCGATGCCAAACCCGAGCGGAGGGTATTTGCATGCTAGCCGTAGGAATTCAATCAAAGGAATCACCTGGACCCAGAGAATGGGATTTCACACGACAGCAGAGGACCCCTGCTAATCCCGTCCCATCTTCAGCAGCCTATCGGTGACGTCAAACAGAGCCGAAGTAACTAGCCTCCTCGCACAGCAGCGGCCTGCAAACGGGCGCGCAAACAAATCGGGACTGTTATTGGTGGTGCAGATTACCTTTGGCCCTGTATAACTGCCTTCGTTCAGACTGAAAGTGCCCACCTCGCTGCCTACCTATGAAGCTGCCTAGGTAACCAGATCCCCTCCCCCCGCTTCCCAGCTCGTCCGGGCAACAAGCATCGCGACTTCCACATAGAAACCCTCAGCTCCGCAGTACCCAGTCCATCAACAACCAGGGAAAGCGCGAATTGCACTTGCTCTGTCCTGCTCGACGATGGACGACCAAAAAGACACCCCGCCTCTTCAGGATGGCCAAACTGCAAATATCGCCGCCACCAACAGCGCAGAAGCACCACCCGCGAAGCAACCAACGCCCGGCGACAACTCCGCAGATATGCCTCCCGGAGGAAAGCAGAGACCGAACACCCCCAAGCGGGATGTAGACCTGAGCTCACTGCTATCTTTGGGTGAGAAGACAGAGCTGGTCTTATTCATCGGCAGGGCAACCGACACCATGCAAAAGCACATTATCCAGGTTTTCGACTCAACCGGACTTGATGACAACACGCCTCCCTGCCGCACCAGCACTTGGGCCCGACTCCCGGCTCACCTGCGGGATCTCAGCCTGGTTGCACCGCAGACGCGACCTGAAACCCGTTCGGCTGCCCCGAATGCCAACCAGAAGGAGAACATGAAGCCCTGTGGCCCTCGGCCTACGGCCGTCCCCGCTGCCAACCCCCCTTCGGATGCCAACCTCATCAGTCCAGAGGAGGGACAGGAAGTGGCTCCCCGTCTGCAAGAGCTGAAAAAAGAGGTCCTACTGCATTTCAAGAAATGGCAGGCGGCTATCCAGAAACGCGTCGGCGACATCTCTGTAAAGAGAACGAACGAGCCTCAAAGGGGAGCGTCTTCGTATGGGAGTGTCGGAAGAGGTCGAGGCTTCTACCGCGGCAAGCAGCAGCGAGGTAAGAAACTAGAGACCTCGGTCTCCTCGTCCTTTTCCGACACCGGAAGCGCTAACACCCGGGAAGAGAGCAAGACGTTTTCTGTAGAAGCTGACCAACTTCTTACACGACTTTACCCTCCGATCCCGACGTCGTTGACCGCTATGCCGGTGGAGAAAAAGTCGCTGTTGCTTCACTCGCTGATACTGTTGTTTCTCTCGCTCGAGCACTACAGTGCCTACTCTCGAGTTCTCCTGCTGCATCTCACCTCCTCCCTACATCTCCATTTGCGGATGTTGGCAGAGGACGAAGTGCGGGTGGCGAAAAGCCTAGCCCAAGCCACCAAGGATATCTCAGCCGATGAATTGATGCAGAAGAAGGCCGAAGAGGGCAAGTCAGCTAGGAAGTGGAAGGTCGCCATAGCGGGCGTAGCCGGCGCAGCTCTCGTGGGCGTGACCGGTGGTCTTGCCGCTCCCCTGGTTGCAGCAGGGATTGGTTCAGTTCTTGGAGGCATCGGCATCGGTTCGGCGGCTACCGCAGGTCTTCTTGGAACGATGGCTGAGAGTGGCTTGCTCGTAGGCTCTGTCTTCGGCATCTATGGCGCACGAGCCACGGGAAAGGCGATGGAACAGTACACCAAGGACATCCAAGACTTCGCCTTCATCCCACTCCGCGGCTCGATCGGAGAAGATTCTGAGATTGGAAGGATCAATCCGCAGCACCGCCGGTTCCGCGTCGTATTGGCCATTAGTGGATGGCTAACATCCGAGTCTGATGTCGCTGGTCCCTGGCGCGCGCTGGGTGAGCAGAGCGAGGTGTATGCTCTCCGGTGGGAACTCGAGCCGCTTATGAAGATGGGAAACGCTCTTGAGACTGTTGTCAGGAGTGCAGCTTGGTCCATGGCAAAGAAGGAAATCATTGCTCGGACTAGTGAGCGCCGCTCCAAATCATCCAACCCAAACGTGGGATTCACTAACAAGTGTGGCCCAGTTTTTGCGAGTTTGTCGCAGGCACTCTGGCCGCTCAGCCTGCTGAAAATCAGCAAGGTCATCGACAACCCCTGGAGCGTAGCCATGGTTCGAGCCGACAAGGCAGGCGCAGTGCTTGCTGATATTATCATGAGCAAGGCTCAGGGAGAGCGGGGGGTGTCGCTAATTGGTTATAGCCTAGGTGCCCGTGCGATCTACGTCTGCCTGATGATCTTGGCCGAGCGGCGCGTTTTCAGCTTGGTCGAGAACGTCGTGATAATGGGAGCCCCCGCCCCATCGAACCCGGCGACGTGGTGCGCGATGAAGAGCGTCGTTTCTGGACGGCTTGTCAACGTATATTCGGAGAACGATTACATCCTCGGGTTCCTCTACCGGACGAGTAGCATCCAGTTTGGTGTTGCAGGGCTGCAAAAAATCGATGGAATTGATGGTGTCGAGAACGTGGACGTTTCTGCTAAGGTCAGCGGCCACTTACGATACCAGCACCTCGTAGGCAGTATCCTGAAGCACATCGGCTGGGAAGACATCGACATCCAACGGGTCGAGAATGATGAGGCGATACTCGCAAAGACGGAGGAAAAGAGCCGCGAGCGTGAGAGGAAGCGAGATGCTGTGGAGTTTGGCCCCGAAGTCAAAAACCTGGAGCAGGAGACCAAGCGGAAGACCGAGCAGGATGCTATCAGGACCCGCAAGACCAAGGGAAAGATGAAGACCAAGAAGTAACCAGTCAGGGTGACTGGAGGATTGTCCGCAGTTCGACGACGAGACTATTCACATGACGATCATGAGGCGCATTAGGGATTCCTGGATTCGGGGGCGGGAATAGTTTGGTCTGACCAGTATGGAAAACACATCTTATCTCGTCTGTTGTAGGATTAGCATTCGTTTGGTGCCTCGAAAGGCCTAGTGGGCGAGAGACCCGACCGTCATGAGCCATCATAGACCAAGGATTTCTTACATGTAGTCTTTTGCATGGCTTGTGGTGATCTCCGAGCCACAGCCGCTTGTGTGGACAATGCTGGGAGAAGACACTGCCTCAACTGGGCTTGCAGATCCCGTCCCAACATCCTGTTGGCATAGCTTCAAAGTGTATCACATCTTCTCTGACCTCCAGAATGTCTCAGCCCGCGTAAAAGCTCTTAAGTCGCCGCTCCCTTACTACTCTTCACAACAAAATACCGCCCCGCCGTCCGCGATGCGGTACCCAAAGCTTCCCAGTTCTCAGAGCCGGCCGTGTCAACAGGAATGTCTCGCCTGCGTCGAGGGCGGCGGCAGTGACCCCATGTCTCTTCTCCTTCTAGTGCTTCCTTGAGCCGCTCCACGCTGATAGTCGCCTCTGCAAGACCAGCCACTGTCTCGTCGCGGATTGAGCGGAGTGGCTCGACGCCCGTGGTATCTACTTGCTGGATTGCGCGCACAAAATGGAGCTGGGATTCGAGCGTCCTGATCATGGACGCCTCGGCGGCGGGAGAGGACGGCTGGGGAAGGGCCGACAGACGAAGGAGGTGGTGGAGTTGCTTGGGCGGGATGGTCGGTGTGCTCGTCGAAGTAGACGGTTGGAGGGACCGGACGGACCACGTTGGTGTAGAAAGGAGTTTCGATAGTTGGCCGGAGCTGCGAGCGCAGCTTGCTACTGTTTTTGACATTGTGATGTGTGACACGAGAGCCGAGGAGTGTAGCCCCTTTCGAATTGTTTATGCTTTCAAGACCTGTCGGGAGCTCCAGCCTCGAAGTCAAATGCGCTAAGGTACTAACCGCTTTCGGAATAGCCTTCCCCGGCCGATAGCCCCGACCCCCCTGTAATCAGGCCTCAGGCATGAATGACTGGCGTCATAAGCGAGTACGTACCTACCTAGCGAGCCTAGGTAGCTAGAGCCCCCACTCCTTCATCGCCTTATTCAGGCCAGCAACACGACCAGTTTCAAACCAAGAACAACATCCGCTGCCAGCCTGTCCTCTCCTCACTCACTCGCGTATTCTCTACGGACCTACAAGCTATCTTGGAAACAGGGGGATTATGGCGCTCGACCCGCGCAGTCTAGTTCAGAAGGTCCGCCACACCAAACCCCGCCACCCTGCCCCTCATTTTGACACATTGCGCTGATACTCCAGGGTCCAGGCCGACCGGACACTCCAAAGCGTCGGGGGCGGCTTCAGCTTCTTCAGCAGCGGCAAGGAGGATAAATACCAATCTGCGGCTGATCTCTATGTGCAAGCTGGCAATGCCTTCAAGCTCGAGAAGCTGAGTATGTCTATTCCACTTCGCCCGCACCCATGATCAGCAGTGCTGACGATCCCTGGGCAAACAGACAAAGAGGCGGGCGCAGCTTTCGAGAAGGCGGCGAGCATCCACCGCGACAAGCTGAATGAGCCAGATGATGCCGCCAATCTCATGATCGACGCCTTCAAGGTGTACCGAAAGGATAGCCCGGAGGATGCTGTACGCTGTCTAGAGGCTGCGATCAGGCAATACACTTCCAAGGGAAACTTCCGGAGGGCAGCTTCGCACAAGGAGGCCCAGGGCGAGTTGCTTGAGGAAATCGGTGACAGAAAGCGGGCGCTGGACTGCTACGATAGCGCAGCTCAGTGGTATGAAGGGGACAATGCTGTCGCGTAGGTCACGCGGATACGTCGCTGTGGGGCGGATGCTAATGTGACCTGGGGGTTAGACTCGCAAACAAGCTCTGGCTCAAAGTCGCCGACATTGCCGCCCTGGAAGGCGATTATTACAGGGCGATTGAGAACTACGACAAGGTAGCTGATGCATCTCTCGGGAACAACCTGATGAGGTACTCAGTCAAGGAGTATTTCTTCAAGGCTGGTATCTGCGTTCTGGCAACGAAGGATCTTGTCAGCACCCGTCGGAATCTTGAAAGATACCTAGAGAAGGACCCGGGGTTTGCTGGTCAGCGCGAGTACCAGCTCTTGGTAGATCTGACAGACGCCGTGGATGAGGGCAACCAGGAGGCCTTCACAGACAAGCTTTACGCTTTCGACCAAATGAGCAGGCTTGACAAGTGGAAGACGGAGCTCCTGGTGAGGATCAAGAACCAGATCGAGGAGGCTGACAATGAATTCTCGTGAGCACAATGCGCGTATAAACATTCTGCTTGTCGAAGTTTTGGGGGCGTTTTTGGGCAGAGGGTTTTCCTTGTAAGCCGGAATATTTGCTAGCAAACGGCAGTGTCAATTGAATGAGAAAGCCCTCATGACCGGCCTCGTCGCTATTTTGTATAAATCTAGCGCAACGAAGGCAGATCTGATGAAGTATAAAAGGGGTTTTGGGAAGGTGTTCGGGCGATAGCCAGGGTTGGATCCGCTAAACCAACCCTAAAGTGATGCCCCCTGTCAGCGATAGTCACCGCCTTTGGTGGACCCCTGCTCAAGAATGGTGGGGTTAGCTTATCGGCTTGAACTAAGTTGCTGGTGCAGCGGCAGAAAAGATCTGTAGAAAATAAAAAAATAGACGTTGTGGGTCCAACTCCGAACAACGAAGAGCAGCTTGACAGTCAAGATGGCGTCGTTATCATTGAAGGAGAAGCTGGACAAGATCCGGTCGCCAAATCTGCAGAATCAAAAACAGGTAGCAATTGTCTCCCCGACGTTAAAGTACGATCTCCAGGCTGACCGCAAACTGCAGACCGCCAGCATCCTTGAAGGCATCGAGTCCGCTTTCAAAGAGGGCAACACAACAGCGACCCCCACCGCATATTTTGCGGCGCTTCTCAGCCTCCTCGACAACAAGTCACTCGTGACGCCTGTCGTCTACCTCCTCGATGTTATTACTCCCTTCACACCGGAGGCTCTCCTCCGAGCCAAATTTACGCAGATCCTCACCCTTCTAGCGCCAGTACTGTCGCAACCGGATGCCGATGCGCCGTTGATCAAGTCCTCCATAGGATGCCTGGAGAGCCTTCTCCTGGCGCAAGACGCCGCAGCATGGGAGATGAGTGTCGCTCAAATCGGACCAAGGCGCGCCGTCGGCGGACTCCTGACCATCGCACTGGATCCTCGGCCCAAGGTCCGCAAGAGAGCCCAGGACGCACTGAGGAAGATCTTGAAGAACCCCCCGCCGAGCCCCTCCCTCGACCACCCCGCGGCGCCCATGTGTGCGGAAACGGCTATGCAAAGCCTACGACTGCTGGCGGAGAAGGCTGAGCAATCAAGGAAGGAAAAGAAGTTGGCCGACTCGGCACACGATCCCGAACTTATTCACGCCCTCCATCTCATCAAGGCTGTGGCTTCTGCTAGCGGCGGATGGCCGAGCAAGAAGATCGAAGGCCTGTGCGAGCTGCTGCTCAATATCGCCAGGTCTGGGAGTGACCACATGAGCGTGGCTGTCTTCGACATATTCGAGATGATCTTCGAAGGGCTGGCTGATGAGGTCGCATCTTCCAAATTGCCGCGACTGGTAGAGATTATCAGGGAGCTTCGTCCGGCACCCAACGATACCCAGCTGCTTCCGCCTTGGATTGCCATTCTCTCCCGCGCCTACGACGTGTCTGCACAGGTCACCCCAGAGGAGACATTCCAGGGGCTAGTAGACCCGTTCAACATGGTGGCAGCTTATCTGGACTCGGATTCAAAGAATATTCGGATTTCTGCATCGGAATGCTTGGTATCTTTCATGGCGAACTGTGTCCCTCGCCAAGTTCTCGTCGACCCGTCTGTTTACGACGAGAAGGTCATCCAACAACTGGTAAAGACGGCCGAGGGTCTTCTGACAGTGCAGTACCAGGCGGCATGGTTGGAGACGTTCAACGTGCTCGGCGCTATGTTCGAATCGCTCCGGTGGAGAGCCGCCCCTTATCTTCTCGGTGTAACGAAGACGATCGGAGAGATGCGGGGCAACGACTCTTTCACTGGAAAGCAGGAGGCCGACGAAGTGCTAGGGAAAGCAATCCGGGCTATGGGGCCCGAAGCGGTGCTGAGTGTCTTGCCTTTGAACTTGGCAAAGCCGGTCCGAGGTCAGCCGGGCAGGGCGTGGATGCTTCCTCTTCTCCGCGACTACACCTCGAACACCAACCTCGCACACTTCCGATCTGAGCTGGTATCTCTGAGCGCAGCGATGTTCCAACGCGTACTCGAGCATGGCACTGCTGATAAGACGATGGAAATCAAGATTTACGAGACGGTTGTGCAACAGATATGGTCGATTCTTCCGGGGTATTGCGACTTGCCGCTGGATCTGACGGAGTCCTTTGACCAGGAGTTTGCCGAGATGTTGACGAATCTACTTTATGAGCAGATTGATCTGCGTCTGGACATCTGCCGCGCTCTCAAGACAGTGGTCGAATCCAACCAAACGATCGCAACAGTATCGGAGGAGGAGGATATGGTATTCATGAGCAGGTTGACGAAGGAGGCCGCACAAAAGAATCTGGAATATCTTGGGACATTCGCCGCCAACTTCCTCGCCATTCTCTTCAATATCTACACCACAACTTTGCCGCAAAAGCGGGGTCCTGTCCTCCAGACTATCAACGCCTACCTCAGTATCATTCCATCGGATGAGCTGAAGGTAATGTTTGACAACGTCTGTGAGAAGCTCGCCGAGGCGTTGCAGGAGGCTCCCAAAAAGGAGAAGAACAAGCAGAATCAGGAGTCGACCCCCTCCACAGCGCACAGTCTTATGGATCTTGTTGTCACGATGTCGATATACCTCCCCCTAGAGAGCTTCGAGGCTCTCTTCAATATGGCGTCAGTGGTCATTTTCCGGGATAACGACCCTCAACTGCAGAAGAAGGCATACAAATTGGTTCCTCGCCTGGCTGATTCACCAAAGGGCCAGGCCGCTCTGGAGGCAAGATACCCAGAATTGCAGGAGCTTTTCCTGTCTAGCAAGGACAAGATATCGGCACCTGCGAGGAGAGAGCGTCTTGCTGCTATCGCCGCGCTGATTCCCATCATGCCGGATACTACTCTGCACTTCATCCCGGCCATTCTTCCTGAAGTTGTCATTAGCTGCAAGGAGCAAAACGAGAAGGCGCGGACGTCGGCATTTGAGCTGCTTGTTCTCATGGGCCAGAAAATGGCATTCTCGGAAGGGTTAATGATTGACAACAGCAAGGTGCCTCACATGCCACAAGACGCCCCGATGGCCAAGGCCTCTCTGGAAGAGTACTTCACCATGGTGAGCGCTGGTCTGGCTGGTAGCTCACCTCACATGATCTCCGCATCCATCACAGCAATGACTCGTATCCTCTACGAGTTCCGCGAGGCCGTGAGCACACAGACCATGCAAGACTTGGTAGAGACGATGAACCTGTACCTAACCTCGAACAACCGAGAGATTGTAAAGAGTGTTCTCGGCTTCGTCAAGGTATGTACTATTAGCCTGCCTGCCGAGTTGGTGATTCCACGCCTTACCACCATGATCCCGAATATCATGGTGTGGAGTCATGAGCACAAGGGCCACTTCAGAGCCAAGGTCAAGCATATCATCGAGAGGATGGTGCGCCGATTCGGTGCAGACCTCGTCACAAAGTGCTGCCCCGAGGACGACAGGAAGCTCATCACCAATATTCGCAAGGCCAAGGAGCGCAGCAAGCGGAGGAAGGATGCTGCCAAGGAGGGTGGCGACGAAGACGCTGGTGAGGAGTCCGGGAAGCGGGTTGGTCGGTTTGAGAGCGAATACGACCAGGCACTGTATAGCAGCGAGGATTCAGACCAGTCAGATGACTCAGATGTCGAAATGGTTGGCAAGTCGAAGAAGGGCAACCGCAAGGGAGGCGAGACATACATTCTCGAGGACGAGGATGAGCCGCTCGATTTGCTTGACCGGAATGCGCTGGCAAATATCTCATCCACAAAGCCGGTCAAACTCAAGCGTCCGGGCCGGACGAAGGCTAAGACAGACTTGGACGGCAAGCTTGTCCTCGGAAAGGATGACGAGGACATGGATGTCGACATGGACGGTGGCGCCGAGGAGAGCGGTGTCGGTGCCTACGTTGCTGCCCTTAAAGGCAAGGATGTCCCGCGCAGGGGTCTTCGTGGAAAGCTCAAGTGGTCAAACAACAAGGGGGGTGATGACGATGATGATGAAGATGAAGATGGTATGGAGGTGGATGACTCTGCTGCCAAGGCGATCAGAGGCAGAGGAGGTGCGAGAGGGGGCTTCCGCGGCCGAGGCGGCGACAGGGGGTCACGAGGCGCCCCTGGCGGAAGAGGAGGCCGGGGAGGCCGGGGGGGAGGAAGAGGAGGGAGAGGAGGGATCGAGACAAGTAGGAGGCCTTTAGGAGGGGAGAGGCAGCGTGGCCCTACGATGTCAGGAGGCCGCGTTGCCAAAGGTGGAAGAGGCCGTAAGTGATTGGTGCCTGTTTTAGTAAGTCAGTTATTACATTGCGGATATCAAAAGAAGACTTGAGCTTCCAGGATTTCAGGAATTCTGGTTCCCAGACCTTGCCAGGCCGGTAATATCGTTCATTAGTACGTATACATGAGCTATTGATCCTGCTGATCTGTCCTCTCAACACTGATAACTGAAGGCATGTATCCGCCAAAAAGGGTCAGATAGAGCAAAACACGGGCTCTCGACGGTCTATAAGTGTTCTCCCAAAAACAAGGCATCTTATCGTATGCCAACCCGCCCCGAAAACGCCCGAAACGACTGGAGCCCAAATGCCTACCAATCGAGCCTCACCGGAACTTGCTGTAAATAACGGCGAAAATGAGCAGGACAAGAACGGTGATAATCGCAATGGTGATCAACCGATTCGTAGCCATCCTATAAGAGTTGCGTTAGTACGCAGGTAATACAACAGAGGCTGGTTTAAAGGGTGACAGTACCTACGCGCCATGCCCCTCAGTGTCTTGACGCTTCTATCCACATAGCCCTCGCTCTCCAGCAGCACATCTGTGGTGTGCTGGATTGTCTCGCGCTGCCGGTGTAGGTCGGCAAGCGTATTGGCTCCGATGGCCTCGGTCTCATTCGCCAGGGCCTGGCTCGCCTTCAAGCGCTGTGTGCTTCGGTCCAGCCGATCCGTCCCCGCCAGCAACTGCTGCCTCTGCTCCAGCTGCACGTCCGACGGTCCGCCTCCCATCCCGGGATCGTCACGATACCGGCTCCCTCCGAACAGCGCCGCGCGGTCGTCCGCCAGCGAGCGCAGCCGTCGCTTGTACGCATCAACATCTGTCGTGTAGTTTCGCAGCCGCTGGTTCAGCTTCGTCCGCGCTCCCGAAGGTACATTTTGCTTCTCGAGCTGCATCTGCTCGAGCAGCTCGCTCGCTTCTTCCAGTGCGCGCTCCGCTTGGCTGAGCGCCGCCTTGCGCGGCTCGCCGGAGAGTTCGGGGACTTGCTCGAGCTTCTGGGTGAGATCGGCCTGGACAAGCTTGAACTCGGCCTCGTAGCTGCTGAAGAGCTCCGTGCCGGCTTCGATATCGAGCGGGTTGTGCGACATTTTGGAGGCGTTGGGTGGTTTCTTGCGAGAGTGAGGTGGGAGGTTGGTTGATGCGATTGGGGTGGTTGACTGAGCGTCGAGGGGATCCGTAAGAGTGGCTAATGGGGCGTTTTAGTTTCCAGAACGGGCACGTGCACGGCTCCGTGTGTGCACGGGGTAGTTGGCACTGTGTATTTCCAGGCAGTGAGAGATGAGAGGAGGCTTTGGAGTATTTGGAGACTTGATCAATGTATGAAATATGGCTATGAAGTATCTCAGGCGCTTTCGTGTTTCTGAGAAAGAGAAATGAAGGGCTCGCGATGGTGCTGTAGTGGCTGGACCATTGCTGGGTGCGAAGGCATACGACGCACTGTGCTGGTGCCTTGTGACTGCGTCATCGTTGGTGTCTTGATGGAAGTAGGCGGTGCCTACGACAACCTAGAAGACGACAACAGATGCGCGTAAAATTTATGAAGAAGCCTGGATCACACAATTGTCCTCCAAGGCATCGGGCATTGTCCGCATCACTCTCAGGAACACAATCTACCAACAGTTTTGGTCACAGCCAAAGGAGGCAGCCTAGATACTTTAGAATATGAAGATGTTAGCCCAGACCTAAAGAGTTGGGAGCCCTTTCAAAGCCTCCGAGTTTAAAACAGCCGCTGCAACCTATGTTTCCGGCCTCGGAACTGATTCTTCTTCCACTTTGAGGCTTGAGCTTCAACGGTTGCCGCAAACCGCTGAACCGGACTGGGTGGGGCCGTGTGCGGCGACCGAGTGGGGCAGACCTCCCGATAGCAGATAGCACGTGCATGAAATGGGGTATAAATGCAGTGGGATTTTTTGTCTTTTCACTCATTTTTTTTTCTCTTCATGAAAGTAAACACCCATGCAGAAAACAGACTTGGTGTTAGGCCCTCCGCGCGCACCAGGCTGAACAAATTGGGGAGATAGACAAGGAGCCTCAAGAATTGCTGCTCGCACTCTCTATAAGTTGCGATCCCGTTTGGTTCAGATATTTTCTGAAATTACATTTTGACATGCAATCTTTGCATGTATGGCCGGGTTATAAAATCCTTGGTCTTTGCCCTCGAATTTGCATGTGCGTCGATTGTTGTATTCCGTCCCACCCTGACGGCCATGACGAAAATGTTTCCGTCTCGAGGAATGGATGTTTGCAAGTCCACCGCGCACGCCTCAGCAGGCACAGCACACAGACAGACATTTGCTGTCGAGACGTGTGCAGTGCAAACAGGCCTCCTCAATCCAAACAGGTCACATTGACAACTCCCACCATCTCGACACAACCCAATGCCGACAAGCATGAATCCACCAGGCACTGATCGTTGAGAGAGGCACGGCTTAACTAACAGTCCTTTCTTAACTCAATACCTCAGTTTGGGAGTCTGGATGTGCAATATGCATGCGGTGGCCTCAAAAGGGCATGTTGTACTTGCCAGAATTTCGGATTACCACATTGACTGGAATTCTGGAAAAAAATCGCTTCCTACTCTTTGCTGTCCACAAGGCTTTGACTGATGCCCATGTATATCAGTCTATCTTATCTCTCAAGGCCATGGCAAAGATGCAGCAATTGTACCCGGTGCTGTGATCATTGCGGGTTTGCCTTCGGGTTCGGCAGTTTGCGTCCATATGTTACAATTATGAGCCAGGATGTTAAGCACTTGTCGCTTTAGCCAAGTGGTTACGGCGTTGCCCTGCTATATCCTAGGATTAGTTGTTAGGCAATCCCTTCGGGGGCGTAGGTTCGAATCCTGCAGGCGACGAATATTTTTGTCTGTTGACCCATCTTGCCTCCTTTGTGTCTTCTCCTCGTTGTCTGTTTTTGGCGTTGCTTCCATCATGGCTTCAGGGTCTGGCCCATAGCAAGATTGCAATTGCTGTCCATCAATTGCACGTTATTGGGTCCATCGATGACATTGTTCAGCCCCGCTGTTTCCATAGCCTAGCTTTGTTGGCAGATTACCAAGCTGCTAGGCTATCGCTCAGCTGGCCTGCGATCGCAAAGTATACACTAATTGGCGGTTTGCAACGATCGGGAGACTCAACGGATAGATCGGACGAGGGTTCAGCGGCTGTGGCTGCCACATGCGCTGCATCAGATGAAGGTCTGAGCCCGGCAATGGGAAGGCAAGAGCCGTACCTTCCACGCCGGCTCAACCATGTTTCAACTTTCCCTTCGCACCTTTCCAACGTCTGCCCTTTCACAGACCGTTTCTTGCCTTCTGATCGTCACGCATGACGCCAACGCATCTACGGTCTACCGCCACGTTTAGGTTGCCCGCCCCATCACCAAGATGAGTGAAGGAGAGGAGCCCATGTAAGTTGCTTCCAGTGTCTCACTGCCTCCACAACGCATCTTGCTGTTTCCCGTAAGGTGTTTGGCTCTCTTCCGCAATGCGAGTGGCCCATCCCAGGGCCAACAGCGCCAGCTAAAGCTTGCATGCTGCACCTCCCCAAGCTCGACGCCCAGTGGCCGTCTGCTGTTTTCGTCGCCTCATCGGGATGAAGAAGCACACACATTGACCAAGGATGTCTCACCTCCTGTTCCTTGAACCGGCGGCTTCGCCTGGCTTTATCTACCCCGCCGCCCACGGTTCTCATGGGATTGCCGCATCGCAAGCACTGCTGTCTCTTGTTGACGAGTGCGCCGGGATCATTGTTGTTGCGGTTTATGTCCCATGTCCGCCCCAGCTAAACGCTTCCCCAGGAAGAAGGTTGCCATTGTAGGCAGTGGCTGCGCTGGCATCGCCGCGCTGTGGGCGCTCAATCGCAGTCCCCACGATGTCTACCTTTACGAGTCGGCCGACAGACTCGGCGGTCATACCAATACTGTCGAATTCACTCATGGAAAGTACAAAACGATGGTCGACACGGGCTTTATCGTCATGAACACAGCCACCTACCGTACGTCCTGCGACCCCCTGGATTCACCCTGGTTATTTTGCTGACGATGGGCAGCCAATTTCATCAATTTTCTGGAGAAGGTCGGTGTTGCGACTGATACCACGGAGATGACTTTTGCTGTCTCGCGGGATCAAGGGCTCTTTGAGTGGGCAGGGAAAAGCCTTAGCTCTGTGTTTTGTCAGCGCGGGAATATCTTCTCTCCGCGGATGTGGCGTATGATATTCGACCTCGTGCGGTTCAACCAATTTGCCCTGGACCTTCTGAGGAAGGACGATCCGGAGTCAAAAGCGGCTGGTGACTCCTCGCCACGTCCCGAAGAGACGATCGGGCAATATCTTGAGAGGGAGGGTTATTCGGATGCATTTCGGGATGACTATCTCATTCCCATGACGGCTGCCGTCTGGAGCACGAGCCCGGACAAGTGCTCATTGGAATTCCCAGCCGTCACGCTGATCCGCTTCCTGTGAGAGATCTGCCCATTGGTATTTAGCGTGCCGAAACTGGCTGACACTCAACAGATGGAACCACCACCTCCTGACGACAGTGGCCGCAAGGCCCCCATGGCTTACCATTCGCGCTGGCTCAAAGGCATACATTGATAAAGTCATGCGAGGCTTTCCCCCGAACCACCTCTTCCTCAACACCAAAATCACACGTCTCACCAACGACCCCGATGGCCGCGTGCGCCTCCACACAGCCGAAGGCAGCTCAGATGTCTTTGACCATGTCATTTTAGCGACGCACGGCGACCAGGCGTACTCTATTATCCGTGATTCGGCAACCGACGAAGAGCGAGACATCATGGCTGACTTCAAAACCTCTGAGAACATTGCTGTCATGCACTCGGACCTCTCGCTCATGCCCGTTTGCCGTGAGGCTTGGTCAAGCTGGAACTACTTGACGGCCTCGTCGCCCACCACAGGCCGGAGCAACATCGACCAGGTCTGCCTAACGTACAATATGAACATACTGCAGCACATCCCCCGTGATGCCTTTGGGGACGTACTGGTGACGCTCAACCCCCTTCACGAGCCCGGCGCTGCCAAGGTCCAGGGCCGCTGGACGTACGAACACCCTTTATACACGCCGGCGGCTATCCGAGCACAAGAACGGCTCCCTTCCATCCAGAACAAACGCGGTATTAGCTATGCTGGTGCGTGGACAAAGTATGGCTTCCATGAGGACGGATTCAGCAGCGGGTTGCATGTCGCCAAGGAACACCTAGGCGCAAGAATCCCCTTTGAGTTCAAGGATTCGACGTTCAGTCGTGGCAGGAAGCCGGAATTGGGGATCGTAGACCGCATCCTACGTTTTTGGATTCTGCTTGTGCAGATTCTGTTCGTTGGGGTTCTGGGCAGAATAGCTGGCCAGCTGGTGGCCACGCGTAGACTCGCGTCTCGTGTCAATGGAGCTTCAGGTATTCAGAACGGAAGAAGACACGAGAAGAAGGCATGAAGCCTGAGAAGCTATGCCTTGCCTCGGGGATTTATCCCGTAGGTTGGTTGATACAATGCATTCGCATGAGTCGTCACACAACCTGCACTCGAGTTGGAAGTCCTTACAGGAGACAGCAAGCCTTTGCTTGCGTCGCATCAGGCCTTGCCGAACCTGTCTTTGGAGGATGCAGAAGGGCTCGATGGGAGACGGAGACCGTAGGACATTTAAGGGCCATGCAAGAGTCCTATGGGAGAGCGACTGGGCATCCAAACAATGGCCTGCCATTAATAGACAATTGATAGCTGAGACCTCTTACGATAGCAGAAATTGACCTCTCTTTTGGCCCAAACCCTTGAGCACCGGCATATGCCTGTGGACCAAACCGGCCCGGTCAACAAAACGGGCCCGATGTATCATTGCGGTGACGCCCGGTTTGTCTTCTTCCAGCCATCCCCCCGAAAGGTTTGGGAATACGGAAGGCGCAGCGTGTAAGCTCGGTCCCCTCGGATTGCATTCGTCGCGCGCCGCGAATTAGCTCGGGTTCTACCGGGCTGATGCCAGGGGTTGAGCGCCCTGTATCCAATGTCCTCTGCCGGTTGGGATATGTGAGTCACTCTACTGTATTCAGGATGGTCTTCCAGGTTTTGCTCGCATTCCGACATACAATACAATACTGGTTTGTTTGTTAGCTCGGTTCTTCCGACAGAGGTCATCACGGCAAAACACAAAACTTGCAGTTTCTTTCCCAGGAAAGCGATTCTAACGTAGAAAAGTATAGGATTCTGAGCAATAGGATGAGTTCAATCTGGCGAATGGAGTTTTCCTGGTGATTTTCTGCCGCTGCGCCGTTGAGAAGGGAAAGCTGTGAAATGCCAAGCCTCACAGGTTCCGCGCTAACAAACAAACCAGGGTTGGATTGTACGTAAGTCACACTCGGCCACTGACTGAGAGAACCGGGAGGTAGTCGATGCATTGCAATTTCTTGAGGGATACAAATAGCTTGGCATCATTGCTCTCCTTCAACGAAGATGGCGAGAATGAGAGGCTCGAGATCGAGAGCATCGTTTGCTGATTTCCTCATTGGACCACGCATCCTCGGTCGACTTATCCTCAACGTTTGCAGGGACATACAGCGAGACCTGAATTCTGCACCGAAATCAACATCACAGACAACGGCGACAACAACAACGACAACGGCAATACGCAAGTAATCGCTACTATGGCCGCTCCGCTCAAGGTACTTATCATAGGAGGGGGCATTGCCGGGCCGTCATTGGCCCTGTGGCTGTCTCGTCTCGGGTGTGCTGTCACCGTCGTTGAGCGCAACCCGCAGGAACGGCACTCTGGCCAGCAGATCGATGTCCGCGGGTATGGTGTGGATGTCATGCGCAAGATGGGGATTATCGATGCCGTGCGGGCCCGCGTCGTGCAGGAGCCGGGAACACTGCTTGTCGATGAAAAGGGAAGACGGCGGGCGTATTTTGCTACTAGCAAGGACGGCAGGGGGGATACGAGCATCTCGTCCGAGTTTGAGATTATGCGGGGTGACTTGTGCCAGATCTTATGGGAGGCTACGAGGGAGAAGGTAGTGTATAGGTATGGGGTGGTGGTGAAGGCGCTGGAGCAAGTTGAAGAGGGTGTGAATGTGAGGTTCGGGGATGGAGATGGCGAGCTGGAACTGTTTGACTTGGTGGTGGGCTGTGATGGGGTTAGGTCGGCGACGAGGAAGATGATGCTAGGGGATGGGGTGAAGGATCCTTTTTTCCCGAATGGCGCTGCCATTGCGTGGGTGACAATCCCGACTGAAGAGGAGGATACGAAGGACTTCGTGTGGTTTCCCTCGCCGAACAAGCGGTTGATGGGATCGAGGAAGGATAGGGATGATTGTCTCCGCGCATATTTCATCACGTCCGGCTTGTCAGAGGACCACCCGATCCGGACTACATTGCGGAGCAGCGATGTCACCGCGCAACGCAAAGCGTGGGCGGAACATTACCGCGGCCTGGGTTGGCATTCCGACAGATTCGCGCGGGAAATCGTCGAGTCCCCGCTGGCGGACGACTTCCACGCGTCAGAGATTGGGAAGGTCAAAATGGATAGGTGGTGGGATGGGAGGGTCGCCTTGCTTGGAGACGCAGCATACTGTCCATCGCCGGCAGGATGGGGAACAGCTATGGCCTTCGTTGGAGCATATGTGCTGGCAGGTGAGATAGCGAAGCACTGCGGACTCAGCGTCGGTGCTGGGGAGCTGAGCGAGGAGGAGAGAAAGAAAGCAAGGAATGCTGTCCCGGGAGCACTGAGGGCGTATGACGATACCCTACGACCCTTGATCATCAAAGTCCAAAAAGCTTCGCACGCGGGCGGGGGCCTCCCGAACTCCAAATTTGCCGTCTCAATGATGCTCACTGTCATGGGCTTTGTTGAGACGCTCAAACTTGGCCGGCTGATGATGCGGCTTGCGACGGGTGGTGGTTCGGATTTCGGTTGGAAGCTCCCGGATTATGTCGAGCTGGGGAGCCTTGAGTAGGCTCATCTTGCCCTTCTTGGCGGAGCTTTCGGCTCATACGGCGTAAGATAAATAGTACTAAGCTCCTCTTGTTGTAGCGCTTACAGCGAACTGTATAAGACAAATAGTAATAAACTCCCCTCATAGCGGCGTTTGCAGCGAACTGCTTAAGACTGCAATGGCTAAGATTTATTTTACGCCCCTGTTGCGTAACCTTTCTGAGTCCTCAATATCCCGGCAAGTAGATCAGGATTTCGTGTCGCCTTGAATTGCGGCTATACTATAATACACCAGATCTACATACATATTCTACATTGATATCCTACATCGACTCTAAATGTTGATACATCTTTAAAACAAAGAGAACTTGTCCTCTTCATCCTTCTCCATCGTCATTTTGTCCGTAATCTTCCCCCGCAGGAACGCGTTGCACAACAGTCCCGCGGCAACACTGACATTAAGACTGTCTACCATTTCGGTGCCCAGCACTCTCGGAATATTGATATCGCAGTCTGTCTTCTTCAGAACCTGCTTCCCCAGACCCTCGCCCTCGCTGCCCAAAATCAGAATGCAGGGCTTCTCTCTCAGGGGGTCTTCTTCCTCTAGTTCGTGCATGTCCATGTGCGGGCGCGGGTGCTTGCCATTCGCCGGCGGCGGCACTGCGGCGTAGACTGTCCAGCCGTTCTCGCGCGAGTCCTCGAGGAACCGGTCGATCGACTCGATCGTAAACAATGTGAGTGACTCGGATGCACCCGCCGCTGCCTTGAGCGCTATGGGTGTTAGCGGTGCCGAACCGCGCTTGGTGGTGGCGATGGCCGTTGCGCCTAGGAAGCTAGCCGAGCGGAGGATGGCTCCGACGTTGCCCGGATCGAGGACGCCGTGGAGCACCACAACCAAGGGCTTATGCGAGCCGCTGGCAGGCGTGGCGACAAAGTTTGAGGAGCCGGTGACGGCGATTTCCTCGGCCGACTGATGGGCGAGATCGACGTGGAAGCCGGGGTTGCCACCGGTTTCTGAGAGACGACCGAGGCCAGTTACCGGGAGTTGAGGGAGAGGGGAGGCCTCGAGGATGTAGTTGTTGTGCGGGCGGCCACCGCTCATTTTGTCCATGAGACGCAGGCCTTCGTCGCCGAGTTTGATGATCTGAACCTTCTTCGCCAATGCCAGACGCTCAATCGAGGCGTCCTGTGACGTTTTAATGTGGCTGTACAACCCCCCCCCCGCGCCTTGGGATCCACATTGCGACCGCGATAAATGTACAGCTTGTAGAGCTGACGTCGGCCGCCTTGGAGTGCTGCTTCCACGACAGACTTTCCATACAAGAACTGCGATGCCGCGGTAGTGTAAGGGATCGAAACCGGAATGTCGCGATGGTCCCGCTGCTCCCTCCTCGGGCGTTCTTCCGCCGACGAATCGAACCTGGCTCGAGGGGCTGACGTAGAGGCTCCCTCATAATCCCTCCTTACGAGTCCACGAGGAGGTCTGGCGTCTTGGCTTTCCATATCTTCAGGCTCTCGTGATGACATCTGTGCAAAGCCGCGAGAAAACGCACCGGGGCCTGACGTAGATGCTGCTTCAAAGCCCCCCCTGCCAAGCTCGCGAGGAGGTCTAGCATCTTGGCTATGCATGTCTTCAGACTTTCGGGGTGGCCTCCGTTCAAATTCGCGAGAAAACGCCCGAGGGTCTGTAGGCGTCGGCGCCCCCCTTCTTGTGCTTCTTGACCCTCTCGAGCCTTCGACATCCCGATCAGACCATGATCTCCCCCCTGAAGCTCTCACCTCCCCAGCCCCCCGCGAGCTTCCCCGTCCCGAGCGGCCGGAAAATCCCCGAGAGCCGCGCCCCGACCGGGATGCCTCTCTGGGGTCCTTCTCAGGACCTCCAAACGTACGATCGAAGACATCTCCTAGAATCTCGCGTACCTTGGGCTCCTTATCTTGCAGGGCCGAAAGTTCTTCCTTCAGCTTGCCGCTCTTCAGTTGATAAACCAAACTCTTTTTCCCGAAGGAGGACTCAGGATCGAAGAAGCGTGCCCGGCGAGATTGCGGTTTAGGTGCGTCGGGGTATTCGGTGATGTCCTTCTTTCCCCTGCGAATTTTGAACTCGGGCTTAGGCGCCTCCCTGCGCGCTTGTTGCCTTTCGCGATATGTCAGGGGCTTACCATCGTCCGCCAGTCGGGCTCCTTGCGGCCTGACCCTCTCAGACCGACGGATGCCATTGTGGATGCCAGACAGCGAGGCATATCCCCTTGCCACTGTTTGGTTCTCCAAGGTGAGTGGCCTCAGGGCTCGGCATAGCGATGTGAGCATCATGACTGCGTTGAGCTGCGAGATGCCGGTTCACAATCTGCGTGCGACCTTGTCTGACTTTGGGCAGCGACCTAGCCCAGCTTGCCTCCCCGAGGCAAAAGCCTCGGCTACCTGCAAATGTCGGTTGATACGGTTGGCTGCAGGCAAAATATCATCTGCTGCTGGGTTTGGCCTCAGATCTCTTCGTTTGAGGACAAACGCTAGGACCTAGGGGACTTTTAGACTCCACAGGAACAAGGTAGGAGTTTCCGAGATATGCTATCAATAATAGCCCGGGTTAACAAAGATAATGACTCTAATATCTACACATGTGAATAGAGAAGAAAAATATAATGAAGCTCTGGTTTGCAGTCTCTCATTCTGTCCTGGGCCCCTGCAGCCCATTTTTTTTTCGCTCCTGAGTCCCCACTTGATGTCGGGACCCTGGCCCTGGCTCTTCCTTGTTAGCCTAGCCAATGAGATCAGTCCCGCAACCCCGCCAGGATGTACCTTGACCATGAACCACTTTATCGAGCCCGAAGACAAACGCGTCTTCTTCAAGCAGCAGTCGCGTCGCTGGATCGGGAATCTTCGACAACATGTCACGGTGTTGATGGCTTTCGCAAGCCAGACTCACACCCACGCTTTGCCCAGCACTTCGCAGTAGGTATGTGACTTTGAATCTCCAGTCCACACCATCTTCATCATTCTTATCCTGCTGTGCGCACAGTCAGCCAAACCTTCACATGCGATCGAGTGCGCATCGACCCCAACCATGTCGGCGCGCAAGGGCTTTTTAAGCTCTGAGGATGAGCTGGTGGCCGGTTCCATCCAGGAACCCGTCAGATATGAGTTTCAGCCCTTCCTTTCCAACGACGACGAGGATATGCCCGATGTCATCCCAGAGCCGCTTGTCCCAGACGAAACCTCGGAGCTCTCACCACGTCCGATACTCTCCGATATGGCGCAACCCCCCATAGAAGACCACGACACCCCTCTCTTGGACGATGGGTATGCTCCCTTGGACGATGGGCATGTCAATGGCAGCGCCAACGGTGCTACTGGAAGCGTCAGTAGTGTTGCGGGCAGCTTCAAGGGGAGGGTCACCGGCAGCGCCTCAGACAACCACGACTCCGACGTTAAAATCGTCGATATCGAGGTGGGGCTGACGTGGCTCTCACCAATCCAACGAGCTGCCTTCAAATACGTAGAGGTAGATGAAGACGAACTTGCCCAGGGGTTTGACAAATACTCGCCCAGGAGGCTCAGAAAGAGACAAAAGGTCAGCACCATTCTAATCGAACCTCTGCTGTTGGTTCCGTCCTATCCTGTCTGTCTCTTCCGTCTCATCTTGGGCGTGAAGATGCAAGATGGGCATATCTACCGATCCCAATTCACAAATCGGATGACTGAGATTGGTCACGATAGCAGGCACATCAGGCCCTTTTTTCACATTTCGGATGCTGTACAATCAACCTCTTTCCTTCCCAGCAAGCGAGTGCTGCAACTCATCACCCACCTCTCTCTTCTCCGGCTTCCTCACACACAACTTTCCTTTTTTCACAGCTTCATGCAACGCAACACAACACAACACCTCCTCTCAACTTCCTTCGAGTGTTCGACCTTTCTCTCTTCCCACTTCTTCGCCCTCGCACAATCCAAGTAAACTACCTTCTTGGCATCGGCCCCAATTGTCGCGAGCCAGTTCGCACTTCGGCCTCGCGACAGTGTGTTCAATACTTTCCACATTTCTTCCCATTACCTCTTCCTCAAAGCGCCTTTACAATCCTTTCCAGAGGATCTTGACAACAATCGCCAGTTTTCTCGTGGCGCTTCACGGTCTTGGTCGAATATGGTAGGGCTACGCTCAATCCTTGAACTTCCCTCCTTCCCAGTTACAAATATCCGGAATTCGCCATCTTTTTCCCTCACCTGCTATTTTTTCTGCCCCATTCGAAACTCGAATTAGTTTAAATATTGACTATTCCTTCCTTGACCTCGCAAAAACGTGGCTTTTCCCTCATCCTACTTACTACCTTCCGTTTGAGAACTTGTCCTTGCTAACGCCCAACCCTAGGCTGCATACGATCACCATCAAATTTCGGGGCCAGGCGGCTTTGACGACGACGGTGGGAAGAAGCGGAAACGAAAACATGATGATGACGACTTCCTCGGCAATGATATGGACGAGGACGAGCTCGAGGACTATTACTCCGCAGAAGAGGACGAATACGACACGGCTCGCCAGACGCGTACCTCGCGTCGAAACCACGACATCGGCTCGTTTTACTCCACCACCCGCGCGGGCACTCGCACAAGCTCTCGTTTTCCGTCTACTGAAGGCGATGCTCCGTCCAGCGAGGGAGGAAGAGGCTTACGCAGACTCCGGCCTCGGTCAGAGGTAAAGCAGGCCAACAGATTCCAAGGCTCTCAAGGGCAAGATGACAAGGACGAACTCCAAGACTCAGAGGATGACAAGGATCCCGATTTCTTTTATATTCAGTCGGATATTCTCAAGCCAAAGAGAAAAAAGAAGCTCAGAAAGTTCTCGACTAGAGGAAGAGGTACTGCGGGCGGTCGTGGCGGAGATGGCAATTCGGACATCGAGTTCGAAGCCCGTCGCTCGTCTAGGGCGAACAAGAATACCCAAAGCATGAATGTCAACTATGCGGAGGACGACGAAATATACTACATGGAAGACGACAAGACTCCAGGTCCGCCAAAGATTCTCGGAGTGAGAGAAATTTTCCAGCCTGTCTCGGCGGAGTTTAAGGAAGTTCACCGCGACGTGTGCGACACATGCGGTTATGGCGAGCTGCCCAACAAGGGACCTTTGGTCCCTTGTCAAGGTTGCTCAGTCGTCCAACACAAAGTATGTCTTGGGGTCCGCACCCTTCGGGATCAGCGCGTTACGAAGGTCGACACAGATTCATTCGTGATGCAATGCCGCTTCTGCCTTTGTGTGCACTTGAAGAAGGACTCGCGTGCCCCGCGCCAGGACGCCTGCCAAAAATGCTACATGAGAGGTGATTCCTGCGCTCCCTTTTCGGAGAGGAAAACTCCAAAGCAGGAGGAGAACCTACGAGCGGAGAATGGTGGAATCGACCCCATCACCCCAGTTCCACCACAATTGGTGAACAACCCAAACAACCCGCTCTTTCGTTGTTGCCGATGCCATCGGGCATGGCACTACGAGCATTTGCCGCATCCGAATATGTCTCGGGACCCCGCAATAGACGATCCCAGAAACCTTCGAAAGTATCGGCAAGATGAATATCAGATCACCTGGACCTGCAAGGAGTGTCAGGAGACCGAAGATCTTCGAATGGACAAAATCGTCGCATGGAGGCCTGTCAGCCGCAACATTTACACCAAAGGTCAGACGATCGATGATTTCACCGAGGACCAGATCGAGTATCTCATCAAATGGGCCCAAAAGTCCTACCACCATTGCGTATGGATGTCAGGCGCGTGGGCTCACGGCATTACGAAGCCTGCCATGCGGAAGGCCTTTATTAGGCGCACGCATGGCGAGACCGCTGATGAGGAGGAGCTTCAGGGTGAGGATACAAAGGACTCTCTCCTGCGATGGACCGAAAAGGACGCCATCCTTGACGTGTGGATAACACCCGATATCATCTTGGACGCCCATTACGCCCAGCAGACGAGGGAGCAAATGACCAAGTACAGCAAAATGTCCCGCGACGACAAGCTGGAGTATGATCTGGCCCGAGTGAACCACGTCACATTGATTTTCGTCAAATTCGAAGGTCTCGGTTACGACGATGTGGTCTGGGATGCTCCACCGGATTCGGAATCTCCAATGTGGGACGCCTTCCTAGATGCTTACCGTGAGTTCCTCAATGGGAAGCATTTCCAAAGCGAAAACTCAAAAGTCATGAAGGAGCGCCTCGAGGATTTCCGCACCAAGGATTTCGTGAAGGAAATCGAGGTGAAAGAGCAGCCGAAGGGTCTGGTACGTGGCAAGCTGATGGAATATCAGCTGGAAGGTCTCAACTGGATGCTTCACCGCTTGCGCCACGGCGAAAATGCTATCCTTGCCGACGAGATGGGTCTCGGAAAAACTGTTCAGGTTGTGGCCCTCCTTTCGAGCGTTATTCAAGACAATCCCAAGATCTGGCCATTCTTAATCGTCGTGCCCAATGCGACGTGCGCCAATTGGCGTCGTGAGATCAAGAAGTGGGCGCCCGACGTTCGTGTCGTAGCGTACTATGGTGGCAAAGTCTCACAAGACTTGGCTCGAAAGTATGAACTATTCCCAAACGGCAGCACTCAGATGAAGGCGCACGTCGTCATCATGTCATATGACTCTATCAAGGATCCGGATACCAAGTCCAAGTTCACCAATGTCATCTGGGCCGGGCTGGTTGTTGATGAGGCACAGGCTCTCAAGAATGACGAGGCGATGCTATACAAGTCCTTGAAGAACTTCAAGGTGCCGTTCAAGCTCCTCCTGACGGGCACACCTCTGCAAAACAACAAGCGCGAATTATTCAACCTTTTGCAGTTTGTCGATCCCAAAATCCACGCATCGAAGCTAGACCAGAAGTTCGAGACCATCACGAAGGAGAACCTCCCTGAGCTTCACAATATGATACGGCCATACTTTCTCCGCCGGACCAAGGCCGGTGTTCTTGGTTTTTTGCCGCCGATGGCACAAATTATTATCCCGGTCAGCATGTCGATCTTGCAAGAACGGCTCTGCAAGTCCATTATGTCAAAGAATCCGGATCTTATTCGGTCTATCTTTGCCCGGGGAAAGCTCAAGAAAACAGACCGCGGGCCATTGAGCAACATTCTCATGCAGCTCCGGAAGTGTCTTTGCCATCCGTTTGTCTACAGTCAAGCTGTTGAGGACAGGAGTTCCGCCCCTGAGTTGATGCGTCGCAATCTCATTGAAGCCTCTTCTAAGCTCGTTCTCCTAGAGATAATGCTCCCGAAGTTGAAGGCACGTGGCCATCGGGTTCTGATATTCAGTCAGTTTCTTGAACAGCTCACCATTCTTGAGGACTTCCTCACTGCGCTGGATCTAAAGTTTGAGCGCCTCGACGGAAGCCAGTCGTCGCTTGAGAAGCAGACGAGGATTGATGCATTTAACGCGGAAGGCTCTAAAATCTTCGCCATGCTGCTTTCCACCCGCGCAGGTGGTGTTGGCATCAACTTAGCCACTGCCGACACAGTGATTATCCTTGACCCTGACTGGAATCCGCATCAGGATCTCCAGGCCTTGTCTCGTGCTCACCGTATCGGCCAGATTAACAAGGTCCTATGCTTCCAGCTAATGACAGTGGATTCGGCGGAGGAGAAGATTATGCAGATTGGCCGGAAGAAGATGGCTTTGGACCATGTCTTGATCGAGAGCATGGACCAAACCGAAGGCGAAGGCAACGACGTCGAATCGGTTCTTAAGCACGGCGCAACGGCCCTTTTCGGGGAGGGAGAGAAAAAGGAAGCCATCAAATACGATGAAGCTGCTGTTGAGAAGCTCCTCGATCGTTCTGCTCAAGAAGACGCCAAAGATGTTCAGAATGCCAATGGCACTCAGGCCGAAAAGCCAGCAGACTCAGCTTTCTCATTCGCGCGTATCTGGACCCAAGAGAAGGGAGGGGATCTTACGAATGACTTACAGACAGAGGACCGCGTTATTGACGCAGGTGTCTGGGATTCGATCCTGAAGCAACGACAGGAGGAGGCAGAGCAGGAAGCTGAGCAGAACAAGGAGGTTCTTGGCCGTGGCGGCCGTCGACGACGGGTATGTGGAAGAGGTGCTGCTATCTTGTGCGACTGGTAATAACTAATAACTTTACAGAATGCAAATTACACTAGCCAAAGGTTTGATTTTGAGGACGGCCAGGATGCCATAGTGGATAGCGACCAGACATCCGCCGACGATGAATTTGTCGGTGAGGGGGAGAGTGATGGAGAAAGCACTGACGAGGGCGAAAATCAGGGGCAGGGGAAGAGCCCCGGTGAGTCAAGTGGTGTCAATGGTGCTAACCCACGAAAGTCGCAGGCAAAGGGTGTGCAAGGTACGAATACCCGGAAGTCTCCTAGAAAGGCCCCCCTGAAAGCCCCAGCAACGCCCAAGGGGAGTAAGGCAACTTCAAAACCATCCAGCTCACGCACTACTCAGATCTCGAAGCCCCGAACCCCCCGAACACCAGCCCCAGCGAAGGTCACAACGCCACGAAGCCGCCAGTCAACGGCGAAAAAAAGCGCACCCGCAAAAGCCACGGCGACGCCAACCCGCTCCCGTCCCGTGAAGCAAACCCCAGCGCCCAAGACCTCGTCAAGAAGCGCAAGAGCGAAACCCACATCCCAAACACCCATCTCCGGCAGACGAACGGGGACACGGGCCCGGTCCCTAGCCAGGACCCCAGAGTCCAACTCGGAATCACTGGGAGGGCAAGCTTCGCAGGGCCAAGTCAACCTGCCGCCCGCCCCGCTATATACCAACCCGCCGTCCGCCCAGTTACACCAGCAGCTGCAGGCAGGACCAACCCCAATGGAGCTAGACCTGTTCCTTCAGCCGCCAGCGGTCCAGACCATGGACAGTCCGGCGTTCGTCCCGCAACCGCAACCGCAACCGCAGCCGCAACCGCAACCGCAATCCCAGACAGAGCCAGAGCCAATGGATCTAGATCCTTCACTTCTGCCAGCAGCCAACCCCAAAATCCAACAGAAGCATTAAAGACCCAAAATAACCTCAAGGAGCCATGCCTCGTCTGTAACTTCTTGCATCCGCCGGCCTGGGACTGTCCTGAAATGGGGAGTGAAATCGCTCTCCGGCTGGCAATCGATAGGCTCAGAGTGACACCGAACCAGGACGCGGAGGTTCTAACTCGCAAGAGATTGTTTCTTATCGAAAAGATGGTACAGCTGAAAAAGCGCCAAAGCATGGAGGCGCAGCTGGGCTAAGTGAACATCGTTTTCACAAGGACATGCTAATCTACCCATGACTATTGACCTTAATGGGGCTTTCTGCCCACATTCCCAGGCATTTCACTAATTCTGCTCGCTCTGCGGGCTGGCCACGCTTCTGGCTGTTCACAGATTTCTGAGCAAGACAAAACCCATACGGCATACAGCCCGGCGATGATCCTACGACTTCTAGCCGGGTGGTTGGCACCGCCGACTCGGAGAAGAGGAGATTTTGCTCAGCCTGGGACCCGGTACTGGGGAGCAGCATCCGGAGGGCGATATATTTTACGAGGAGGATGAATGGCAGACAATGGAAACCTCCGGCTCCCGAAGACAAGCAATAAATTTGCGAGCGTCAATCTCGTTATTTGTGCATCATAGCGATGGGAACGATGGGATAACTTGGAACATGGGCTGGGGAACTGGATGAGCAGGGTAGCGAGACACATATGTGTATTTGTTTTACGTATTGTACAGTAGGCCCTCGCCACTGGGTGGTGTCCTGTTTGAGGACGCCGAAAGGGGAGCAGGTTTGGACGGAGGAAGATACCCCGATTGGGACAATGAGACCTCAATTATGCCAATTTTCCGTTGTGTGATTTGTAGTTGCAATGCGTCTTCATGGTGGGTTGGATTGGGTGGCGTTCGGCTGAACCGGCAGCCTTGCCTCTTTGGTGGAGTGGGAATCAGCCCCTTTTTGGTGGCGGACCGTTGTTTTTCTTGGCATCATTCCTTGCTTGGCACCGACCTCGTTGACAACTGCACTCTTCGCAATACTCGTCACCATCCTAGGACAGTTGATCAGTTCATCACTTCGGCACCGCGAATTGTGTTCTTTTTGGAGGGGTGAAGCGGTATTCGGGGCGGCTCTTCACGGCACAGTTTACAACGGAATGATTGGTCGCTTCAACCGCCGGCTGTGGTCATTGACCAGTTCATCTACTTCCTGTCACCATCGCGGGGAGTCATGACAGCAGAAAGAGCACAACTGAATATCGGTTTATGTTTACCTGGTCTGAGAGACGTGTTGAGATGGATGTCACACTGTCCCCGGAGTTCGAGTCAAGGGGCATGGTCACGAAGTGCGACAGTGAAGTCTGGCAATTGTAGCCCCATTCTCTTGGCTCAAAATGCTTGCGTTATGGGATGAGGATGACTCTGAGGAGCATTTAGTGGGCGATTACTAAGGGGCAGATAGAGGGGAAGGGGGGGAAGGTGTTTGTTGTCACTCATTGACCTTGTGCCTGGTTAAGCTAACGTAACGACAGGTGAGGCTCACCATGCTGTGGTTAATTTGAGGGCATTCGGGGATCTAAGTTCAAATAAGCTCTGGATTTTGAAGGGAAATAACGTCCCGGGTAGATTCCACCCAAATTGAGAACCCAGTTAGCCAACTCGATCCAAAAACAGCCATTTCAGGGCCTGTCTCTCCGCGCTGTCCTTCTCCCCGTTCTTTGGCTTTCCGTCCCTGACGCCAACACAACACACCACAGCTTGCAGCAAGCGCTTGTCGGCAGCAGAAAAACAGCAAAGCACACATGCAGAACACACCTGTAGGTGTTTCTCTTTATTTTTCCGTCCCAGCACAGGGCACACAGGACAATCGGGGCTCGCAAGGGCTTGTCACGTGGGGGAACACAAAAGAGAGGGTGCTTTCTGCGCGCAGCCGGGTACGTGCAGCGGGCGGATCTAAACCGGGGGAGGCAGAGAGTATCCCGTCAAGCCCGTTTGCTTCCAGCCTGCTTCCAGCCTTGGCAAATGCTGCTGCTTGGAGCCTTGGACGCCACTCCCGCTTCCTTTTTGCTCTCATGTTTCTACGCTCCTCACGGGATCCAATCGATCTGCACCGTCCGGCAGCGGCAGCAAAAGCAGCAGCAAAAGTAGGCAAAGCAGGAAGAAGTGGACCGATCGCAGGCACGGGCACGAGCAGCAGAGGTGCCAGGGCGCCCGAGACGCGACGAACAGGCTGCGCACCGGAAGTCACCGCACGGCGTGCCCCCTTTAAAGAGAGGGCCGGGGAGGCTTCAACTATGCTGCCCCGAATACCACGTCTGTCCTTCTTCCCAGGTCCATGGTCGTCCTGGTTCCGCCTTGCCGCCAACTCTCACCCCGATCCGTACCTAGACCCGTCGCTACCGCACATTATCCCCCCACTGCTGGCCCTGCAGCCCGCTGTCTCTGGCTCTACAGCCCTCCCAGCCTCTTCGCACGCAGTCCTGTTCTTTCTCTGCGGCTCTTTCTCCTCGTCTTCGTCGTCGTTGTCTCGGTGGCCGCTCCGGCTCGCACAGCGAACTCCATCTGTTCTGTCAGGAAGAGGCTCGTATAGATAGCGTCGCGTGGCGTTGCCGCACTGGGACTTGGCTTGTCCGTTTGCTCTCGCAGAGGCACAGATACCAACCCCCATCGATCAACGTATCATCCCGGCCACATTGTGTCTTTCGACTCTGCTTATTTCCCCTTGGTGTCGTTACCGTGGGGCTCTGCTCCCAACTTGGTAGCGCTGTTAGGTGCCGAATTCGCACATAGCAACTGTCCTCCGGCTCGCTATGGACGGCTCCGTGCCTTGGATCGGCAGTCGTGAGACGCCTGGCAATAGCATCCTACGCCCGGCTACGTCTCCTGCAGATATCGCAAGTCACTCGCACCCTGGTGAGGCCGTCAGCGTATCGACCCGACATACGTCCCCTGAGCTCAACAATAACAATAACAACATCTTCCCGGGACGCACAGTCATGGCCCTGAGAGAATCACCGGCACAAACAGAGCGACCCCTGATATTTGATGCCAATACAAACAGTCTGATACACACTATGGCTGAGCACAACACTACGTCTCCTGAAGCTGGGCCATCATCACGCTATTCTTCCATGAGCCCGGTGCCTCATTCCAACCCCCATTCCGCAACGTCTAATGCCTCGTCGCCGCTCTCGGCCTGTGCTCCTCCGCCCCTGTTCTTCCACCAGGCCGCCGGATCCGTAACACCGGCCCCGCTCCGTGAGGCCCCGGAAGCTTCCGGACCCGCTGTCGACGGCGCCTTGAGCAACGACATCATCGGTGGGGGTTCTGCGCCTTCCGCGTCTTTTGCAACTTCCCCGACGACCACTAGACCCATTTGCAGTTTTTACCACGCTAGGCGACCCCTCCTTCCTTCTTCTTCCTCCGCGCAACGAGGCCATCACGACTTGAACTCAAGCTTCAACCACAACAGCGAGGGCAACATCAAGCCTACTCACCAGTTCCGTATCCGTCATCAGTCCGCTTTTTCTTCTCCTGCCACTTGTGGCTTTAACTTGAGTTCCGATCGCACCATCCTGACCTCCCCGCGCGATCACGATACCACCATGAGCGCCCCCTCTTACTCGCGCTCCCAGTCGCACGGCACCATGAGCTCCGGCGGCAATTCAGGCCCCTTGGGCAACAACAACAACAACAACAACAACAACAACACAGGCCCTGTCATCGACAAGGGCAAGGCCAAGGAAGATGTGACGACGATCCCGGCATCATCCATCGAGGCTACCGCGGCTGTCTTTACGACGCCGAAGCTGACCGAGGAAGACCTTGCCAAACTTGGAGGAGCGCCTGCGACCAAGCCGTTTAGAGGCTTTGGGGGTTTTTACACGCCTTCGCTTAGTAAGTTTACGCATATTTCGCTATTTGAGAGGCGTCAGTTTTGTTGCTTGAGGCCTATTGGTGGAATTTACATGTGTATTCTGTTTCTTGGGGCCTGCTCTTGTTTTTGAAAGATGTATAGTCGGGTCTTGAAAGCCTATTCCGGCAGTTCCAAGGCATGTTCTTGGTTTCCAAAGGCTGTACTTGACATCTCAAAAGGCCTGGTTGATATTACTCGACGCCTACTTTAGCATGTCGGACGCCTGGTTCATATTTTTGAAGACGCTGTCCAGTTGTCTGAGGAACTACTACATGCTTCTGGACACATATTCTAACAGTTTGAACAGGTGGATCGTTCACGCCGTCGCCTCACAAGGTGACCAAGGACCCGGCTTCGGCTGGCGTCACAGCGCTATCCCGGGGAGCACCTGGGGCTGCGGCCAACCCTGGCCCCGCCGGACTGACGACCGGTGGAGGCATCGCCGACGCCGGACCCTTTGCCGGCCAGTTTCCCGCCGCCGCCGCCGCCTACGCCCACCAGTACACCGGGGATGCCCTCGTTCGCGAGGGCATCCCGTACCAGTACGAGGTCGCGGGCGCCGAGGAGGCATCCGTGGACGAGAGGTATGCACCAATGCATACTGGTGACCAGGGGCGCATCGACGCGTCGATGCGCCCCATCGAGCACGAGGCAGCGTCGTGGACGGCCAGCGAGGCCTTCAAAATCCTCGCTGAGTCGGTGCCGGCCCAGTACCAGGGCGACCCCAACTTCGGTTGGGCAGTCTCCGAGGTCGTGCGCCTCGCCGAGGAGAGGGCCAAGGCCAAATATGGCCTCCCCGACCACCAGACCGCTGCCATCAAGCAGTACAACGTGCGCTTCGCCGGCAACCTCCCACCCTTCCACGGGTACCTCCTCTGGCGCGGCGATGGCCAGTACACGCGGCTGATCCCCGCTGACACCCTCCCGCCGCTCAAGGGTATCCCGCCCACCCAAACGAACAAGGTCGGATACTGGGTCTGCCCGCCCCCGACCAGCGCGAGCGAGACCGGCTGGTCCTACCAGCAACAGCAGACCGTCGAGCTGGCCGTAAGTTATCATCTTTTTGCTATCTTACCCAACCAACTAACAAAGCGCCAGGATCAGTACCAGTTCCAGCGCCCAGCCAGTCACCAGGGTGTGAGTGGTGAGGATCTCCAAGTAAGTGCCATTACCCCTTTTCAGCTGCCAGTCCCGCGTTTTGCAATACTGTATAGATGCATTATCTTCTTTTGGATATATACATGTAAACACCATGTAGATGCATATTTGGCTTCTAGAGTCTCCGCTCTTTCCTCTGTCTCTGTAATGTTTATTTGTTATGCTCTTTGTCTTATTTGAGTGTTTTATTGACCGTGAACCTGCAATCCGACGCAAATATGTGATTTAAATCAGGTTACAGCTCTCAGGATGTATATCTCCCATCCTGAGCCCAAAGTTTGGTGTTTTCCTGCTGCCTACCTGTCCCCTTTTGCGAGCGAGCGCCCGCAGCCCAAATAACTTTTCCTACCGTATAAATCTCCTAGAGTCTAACCTCCAATCTCCGCGTAACCAAACAGTTCGCGGCTAACTACTTCCGCCACTCTGTTCTGTCGCCGCAGTCCCGCATCGACAACATCGTCGCAACGACCGCTACCACCACCACTCCCACCCCCGGAGCCGTCACCGTTGCCCCTCCCACCACGCGCAACCCCCAGAAGCGCGCCAAGGTCTACTGCGACAAGTGGATCCACGACGGAACCTGCGCCTTCACGCAGCAAGGCTGCAAGTACAAGCACGAGATGCCACACGACCGCGTGACGCAGCACAGCCTCGGCTTGTTCCACGGATACCCCGCCTGGTGGAAGCGGCAGCAGGCCGAGCTGGCGCGACCCAGGGGTTCCCCCGCGGCGTCGGTAGCGGGCGGCAGCGGCAGTCCGGGCGAGGCCTCCTCGCCGAGACGGGTCACGGGAAGTTGGCGCAGTGGGAGTGTGCCGGAGCGGATGGCACAGAGTGGTAAGTTGCCTTCCCATCACTTCTCGCGAGTTCGCCGCGAGATCTGTAAGGGATTCGGTTGCTAACGTTTACGCGTACCGCGTAGCTCAGTTAGCATCGCCGTTTGGGCCGATCGGTCCGCCTGGCATTTCTGGACGTCGTAGACTCGAGGCCGTGACAGAGGGAGAGGAGGATGAGGAGGCGTAAAGTTGCTGACTGGAGGCCTTTCAGCCGGGATTTGACGCGTGGTTGGCCAAACGAATAGGCCTGTTGATTGGGACGGAGGGATTATTAAAAGATTTTTAGGCCTTGACTTCTTCTGGCCAGGCCTGAGGACGAAATGAAAATGCCTTGATTTGTTTTGATGACGCCTTTTGAGACCAAGAATATGCCTGCTGAGTGACTGTGATATGCGTTTTACGTGGTCGCAGAGGCCTAGATTGAGATATCTAGGCCATCCTGAAACTCAGTTATGTGTTCGGTTTGTGACAGTGGGCGTTGCCATACCAGTCGGAACGCTTCCCTGCTACCAAAAAAGGGTATCGCAAGATTTTCCAACAGATGTATCTGTATGCTTGAGAGGGCGTAACAAGCTTTTCGGGAAGGCATCACGGCTTCCTCAATAGGCCTCGCAACATTCTCGAAACGCATCACACTCTCGCAATCACCGCCCAAACAAGACAGGAAACTTTATGATTAATCAAGGCAGCCAGAAGCGGGAGGCAATATAAAGGCCAGAGCAAGCTGCGCATGACACAAGAAACATGTACACGCCCTCGTTACATCCTGAACCTGCCCAACAGCTTCCCCAAGTCAGGCACCTCATCGCCCAACACTCGGAACCCTTCACCTCGCTGCTCCCGCTCTCCAATAGCAATCACAGCGCCAACCAAGTCCTTCTGGATCCCCTCCGATACGACGCTGTCCTTGCCATATGCGGGGTGGTTCGCCACGAAATGGCGTATCCACTTGGCAGCCGTCCATAACTCGCCGCTGGCACGCTTCCGAATGAGATCAAGATAGGTGCCCAGCTCGCATCGCGTGACGACATCGACGTTGACTGAGTCCAGGTAGCTCTCGACAAGGGGAATGAGGCCAGGGAAGTCATCCCCATGCTCCCCATCTGCATCGTCTGACGCCCCGCTGCCTGCGTATGCTGTGCCGTTGATGATCTCGTTAACAGTCATAAGCCGGTACTCGTCATCGACCGGTCCGGTTGGGGTGGCAGGGCGGCTGGGGTGCGCGCTTCTTGGGGTTGATGACCCTGAACCACCGCTGCTACGCGATGGACGGATGGGAAATAGATTCCTGCGGAACCAGAATTTCTTCTCCAGCACAGCATCCTTGGCATGTGCTATTTCCATGTTCTCGTCAACGCGGACAATGGGGATATAGAAGTTGAGGTCGAAGCTGAGGATCACGCGCGTAATGAGGACCATGAAGACAGCAAAGGCCGCGTTCTCAAAGTCGGTTACCTGGATCTCCATGGGGCGGAATTCAACGCGCCACCCGATGGAGTTATCGGCAGGCGGCGGCTTGAAGCGCATGTGCTGCCAGTTTGTGCTCTGGATATTCTCAAAATGGTCTGTTTTGGAGAGATCCAGCTCCTGCAGATCCTCATTGAACACGACGATGGGGTCGCGGATGAAGAGGTGGGCAAAGTGGGTGGCAAGCCGGTCATCCATGCCGCCATCGAGAAGTTGCTGCTTGATGTCCTCGTCGATGACGAGATCTGGGTCAACGTACTCGGGCCGCAGCCTTGCGTCCGTCGAGATGTATGTTGAGTTAGATGCATACCGAGACTTGGGTATCCGCCACCGGTCGTTTTGAAGGGGCTGTGCAATGGTAAATAAATAACTCCGTCGCATGTTCCGGATCTGCAATATTGACTCACCTTCTCCCCTAGCTCTTCGGGTGTTCGATCGTCGACGGCTTTGCTAATCTGGTTCCACCTCACGTCTGTATCGGCAAGAAATCCCTTGTATACCGGAGTTGCTGCTGTGAGCGCGAGTAGAATGGGTCCCAGGGGGCTCAGCTGGTCGTACATTTGCCTCCCCTCGGTGATGTTCTTGGCCTGGAAGGTGATTTGCAGGCAGCAGCTCCCCATACCAAAGGCCATTGAATCCATGTGTATGAAGTTGTCCGGCGCGGCGCCATTGCGCACGTCGTCATCTTCTGGCCATTGATGCAGGTCGTAGTTGACGGTTGGGTCCTTCCACGGCCAAGGCGTTTTCTCATCTCGGAATACGGGTACATTGACCTGTACCTTCCGACCCCGACGAGAGCGGATATTTGCAGCAAGGGTAGGGAAGCGGATGTGCGGGTTGGCGATCTCGTCCGGCACAAACTGCGACCTGAGCTTGGAGCCGGACACGGGGTAGAAGGGTTCGGTGAACACACCAGGGCTACCAATCCTTGGGAACGTTGTTAGGGTGATGGGATGCTCATTTGGTAGCATATGGTCCTTGGCAATACATCTCCTGTGGCAATGATCAGCTCTGAGAAAGATGTTGTTGTTGTTGTGACGGACATGAAATACCTCAGCTTCATGTTAGGCTCAACGTTGAGTAGCTCCTTAAACTCAATGCCCCACGGCTTCCCCGGGGTGGCCTCAAGCATGAACCTCCCAAATTCGGGGTGAAATACTGGAAGCGGCTCGCCATTGCTGAGATGTGTAATGTCAGTACATATAAAGCTGGCAGCGGGGCAAAGGAGACTTGTACCAGTGGATATGCTGCAGCTCGGGGACACAGCCGCCCTTTGCGGAGAGGCTTGTGTCATTCGCCAAGGCTCTGAGAATATCGGCCTGTCTAAGGGACAATAGGACCTTGGGGTCGTCCTTCGAGTACGTTACTACGAGATACTCAACCTGGTACGGATATCAGAACAATCGCTTCAAGTAACCAACCAAGTATTTCAGCAGGCACATTACCTCATCACCCCAGAGCAGGGCATCTCTCTCCTTGCCCTTGGCCTTGTTCCATATCTCAAGCAGTTGCTATGAGAGCGGTCAGATGAATTAGCTTGGCGTTCCTGAACTTCGTCCGGAGGACCCGGGGGAAAAGGGTGTGTGAGTGGCGCCTCATCTTTCGTACCTTGATGCCCCAGGAACGGACAAGATGTGCTTGCTTCTTGGCCTCTGGCCAATCGAGGGCCGTTCCTTCTGCTCTTCAGGCAGGACTGGTTATCAGCATGAGCTGCAACGGCCTCCCCTGCACATGACTGCCGCAGATCAGGGGGAGGGGGGATGGTACGCACAGGAGACCCATTGTATCGTCGTTTCGACTCTGGTGGTGGCGGCGGTGGTGGTGGTGGATGCAAGATCCCCAGGCTGCCCTCCTGCGGTTGTAGACGGCTCACGGCGAGGGAAGTATCCCGTGTGTGCCTGCAGCAGATAGAGATGTCTCAACCAGACAGCAAAAAACTTACGCGCCAGTCAGCCTCGTTGTCGATCCCGACTTAGCTACAGATGCAAACAAGCGCCACAGGCAACAGCAGGTCCCTCAATAGAGAAACGTGATGATGCGCCTTGCAGCAATCGGATGGAACAGAAGAAAAGCAAGAAAACGTGCAAGAGAGAAAGGGGTGATGCTATCGCCAGCACGCGCCGATGAGCTCACTCAGCCCGTTGTGGGAATGGCTTATGGTGGTACATGCATGGGAATACATAGGAAAAGGGCTGTTGAACCTACAGGTTGCGTGTAAGCCGGACAGTTAGAACGGTGCTCTCCCCCACGCTTCCCTGCAGCCTCGTGCAGCCCACGTTGCGCGCAGGCGTCGAATCAGAGCGGAGAGCCCAGCGAATCAATGCGCCGTTCTGAAGGCGTCATCAAGGCACGCAATCGCTTGGGTCTGTAAGTGGACGGCTGTGTCGGCGACTGGCCGTTGTTGCAAGCCACTGACGAGGGTGGGAGGGGCACGGCGGGGGGTGTGTAACTCTTGGGGTTCTTGGGTAATGCGATCTTTAAAGGGCAGAGCGAACGAGGAAAGCAGAGAGACAGCAGCGAGGGATAAATTTACCGTGACTAAGCGTGAACGACGGACGAGGAGTTTATTGTCGGATGGCAGGCAGCAGGTACCTTGGATGAGTGGAGGCAGGGCACCTCTATCGGTTGACAGATTTCGACGCTGCTGCGGCACGCATGCAGTGTGGATGTAATGTATGTAGATCTGGCAGCCGGACGAGAAAGGTACATTGGCGTGTGTCCCCTTTTCTTGCGCTCTGCTCTGTTCGCCCCAACTGGCTGAAAAACTAAGAAAATTATCACTTTACCAAAAGGGGGGCTCCGACAGCGGGACGGCCCTCGAGGACAAGGGACCGTTGAGTTTCTCAGCCGAAGGATCTCCAATGTGGGGAGGCGACTCCATTGCTTCCCGTCAGCTCGAGGAGCATTGCCGAGCAAAGCGTCCGACTCGATTCCGTGTATCGGAACTACCCCCGAGAAGCGAGTCGAGCTCCTAGTAGACCGTGTATCGGAGCTAATTGCGGCAGGTGTGATTCGTTTTTTCCCTCTCCTCGTGCTTATAAATCCACTGTATCCCGCGTTGTCAACTCGCAACACCCACCGGACATGGAATGCCGTACAAATTCCGGTGCGCCGGCATATAAATAGCTTCCCGAGGCGTAACGAAGACCCTGGTTTGGCCCCGATGCTATTGCCGCCCGGGTTGGAAACTCGGGCCAACAAACGGTGCGATATCATTGTTGGTTGTCAGGACAAAACTTTCGCACTCGCCTCCTTGACATGTGATGTCACGTCAACCCCGCGGACAAAGGGGGCTGCGTGTGCCCCTCAACGCCATCTAAAGCGCTCGGCCCCCACATCCACAGCAACATCACTGCAACAATATTATAGAAGCAACTGTACATTCTTAGATTGGGGAGGAAAATTAAAACTCTATTTGGCTCTGCACAATAGCCCCGCCTCCGAATGAATGAGGTAGGTAGGTACCTAGGTAATTAATAAGAACATAATGGTATCTCGCGCTCTCAGCAACCACAACGCCAGCCAACATGCTTCACTCATGCGTATCTCATCCACCTTCCCTCCTGTGCGTTGACCTCTCCGTGAACATAAACATGACCGTATATCTCCTTGGTCTTCGTAAGTGTAGCAGAAGTAGTGTATATCCCCAATGAAAAAAGAATGTGCGCCCCTAAGACCCGAAACAATTTTCCCGAGATGCTGGATCCATAGTAGAACATTCGAAAACTCCTGCCCCATGCAAGGACCCAAAAGAAAGAAAGTATAGACAGAATGCCTCCCTAGTGTAATAATACATAGCCACGAGAAGAAAGGAGAAAAGAATGACCGATCACCTCGCTATATCTAAAAACAAATCATCACCTTTTCTGGTCGGGGTCATCATGCGAATGCCTGGTGTGATAGGCGGCATCTCGACCTCCTGACGCTTCCAGCCCTTTGGCTTCCTCTTCGCCTCCTGGTCTGCGAGCGAGAGCGCCGCTGCTTTCTCAACACCGCGACGCTTTGCCAAGAGTGAGTTTTGCGACGACGAGTCAGCTGGGGACATGGATCGCGACGGTAGTCCAGCGGGAGACGGTCGGCGTTGCTGCTGCAGTTGCTGGATAGCCGGGGATGGTCGTATTTCTTGCAGCGACATAGCTGGGGAAAGTCGTCGCTCCTGCTGCAGCTGTTGCACCGCAGGAGATGGACGGCGCGCTTGTTGACCATCAGTGGCAAGCTCGTAGGGTCCCCGTCTCTCGCCGCTCTCGGCCACCTCCGCCTGCTGGCCAGTCCAATACGCCGCTTGCCCCTGCTGCTGTTGTCGCTGACGCTGCTGTTTCATGGACGGAAGAACTCCCTGCCGTGTCTCGGGGGATCCAGTACGCTGTAATGCAGGGTTCCGGTTTGTATATTGGTTCGGGCTGAGAAGGACCGGAGCGTTGGCACCCATAGGGCGTTTTGGATCAGCTACCCGGTCCATCATAGGTACTCCGGCCTTTTTGACCAGTAGGGTCAGGCCGGGTGTTGAACCAGGCGGCGGAATTTGGCGCAGCGAGCCCTGTCTCGCGGGCATGGGGAACAGACTCAGTCCCTGTTGCATATTTGAAGGACCTTGTCGCTGTTGCGGTGAAAGGCCGTCGCTGCGGCGGATCCTGGGGTACGTGACGGGTGACTGACCAGGAGTGAGGGGTGTGCGTGGTGACTCGGCGACGGGAGACAGGTTGATCTGAGGCTCATCTTCGATAAGAGCCTCGTCTTCATACGGAAGTGCGGCGGCTGACTCGATCGACGTTGATGAATCGTTAGAGCGTCGTTTCGCAGCCTTCCTGGCTGACTTCCTCGCGGAGTTCCTGGGGCCGGCCAACTCCCTCCCGTCCCTGATCATAGCAAAGTACGTATCAGGAGGCGGCAGATTGTTAGCAGGCAGTGGATTCTGGGGACCCGGTGTCACAGACAACGGTGCGTCATACGGGGAATAGACGCTAGAAGACCTATTATCCCGACGCGACGACCGCTGCTGCTGCTGTTGCTGCTGATCCTTGAATGATATAGGCGACCCCAGCTTCTGCTGGTTGTTGTTCCGCGACGGAACCCTCAGCGGCTCGACCAGAGCTCCAGGTGAAACCCAACCTTGGGCCCGCTCGGCCTTGGTCTTGTCGCTAGGGCTGGGTAGCTCGACCTCAGTGGTAGCCATGGCTGGCTCTCTTGGTCCTAGCTTGCGGTCGGATTTGTTGCGCAAGATCCAATTCCCACCCTTATCGGCAAAGAAATATGTGGTTGCCGACTGGGGGTCGGTCGCTGGTGGCCGCCAGATATTCCCAGTGTTGGGCACACTGTCTCCCTCTCCATCCTCGGCAAACTCGGTCACAATGCTCTCCCGTGAATTGACCGGAGGGCGCGTTTGTGGCTTCGGCGCTTTCGGTATAGCGAGAGTCAACGCTGGTTTCGGCGAGGAGGTATTTTCGACCGTCGCCGTGCTCGGCGTCGGAACTGGTGGGCTGAGTATTACCGTCGGTGTTCCTCGCTGAGCCGCGCGCATCGCTGCTCCATCGCTTGCTGCTTGTTGACTGCGGTATGGAGAGACGGCCAAGCCGACACCCGCAGGCTGTTGCATCTGTTGTGTTTGCTGTGGCCTTGGGGGGTTCGTCGGCCACTGATAAGCTCTATCGGACGGCGAGCTGTGAAGGGGCTTAGATATCTGGATCTCCGGAGGGCTATTCGGGTGGCTTCTTCGCCCAAAGCTGAGCGAATCCCTCATCTTCGTGAATCCGGCCTCCGGATCACCACCAAATCTTCTCCGGCGCACACATCTCGCCAAAAACACCAGGAGGATGCCGAAGACTACGACAGCAAGACAGCCGAGAACAATACCTACAATTTGTGCGCTGCCGAGCTGCTGCTGACTTACTGTAGGAGTCTCGTCCGGGGCGACCGCCGCTGATGTATCGGTTGGCCCTGTTGTCACGGGGCTCGTCCCCAGTGTCGATGATGTCGAGGCTGTCGGTGCGGCAGACGTGGGTGTAAGAACACTTGTCACATCCTGAGCCGGAACATTCGCACTCGTAGTAGGTTTTGGTGTAGGAATGATTAAAGGCCCCGTCCCCGTTGGTACGACCAGAGTCGCCACGATGGTCGCGTGCGTCTTGGGTGCAGCGTTGGCGATACCCACACACATGTTATATGATGTCGACTGGGTTGCGACTGCCCATTTGTTGTCAGCGTCTGATTCCCGCAATCCCAATGAGTATACTCACTACTCGAGTCCGAGCCTTTGCAGGCCCCGCGGGCACTCTCTGCAGCGATACATGCTACCGCTCCCTCTCCTATCGTATGGCCCGTCTTTCCCGACTGTCGGCAGAGACATGCTAATGTCGGCGAGTCTCCACACCCGCTCGAATCGAGGTTTGTGAGTATAAAAGACTGGAAGCACGTCTGGGCGCAAGACGGCACAAAGTTGAGGATCTCGGTTGAGATCTTGGGTGCGGCATTGGCGACAGCGATGAGTGTCGTCGTCCATAATAGTACAAGGCACAGAAATGGCGTTTGTGCTATTCTCTGACGCATCATCTGGCAGCCTGGTGAGCGGGTACCCATAAGCAAAATATCCTTATGACATACCTCTAAGAGCTCATTGTAGACCACACTCAGTACTGGAACTCTTGAAGCCTTCGACTCTACGCCTTGGTTTCTGCGGAACGACAGCACACGTCGAGGCTCCGTGGGACTCGCCAAGTGAAGAGGAACGATGAGGTGACGAGGCAGGCTTAGGGGTACCAAGGCGAGCGGCCTCTCGGCGGCTGGCGAGATGTGATCGGGTCGGGAAGAGGGCGGAATCGTCTTATTCCGGGCACTTAGACATTAGGGGGAGATGACCGGCATCTCACGGGGGCAGGCGGTAATTCTGAGTCTAATGAAACGAGGAGGCCGCAGCCAGCTACCCGAAATGGAGGTGCACAGAAGAGGAAATCGCCAAGTCTAGGTAAGGGGAATGTTGACAAAGAAGCGTCGAGGTGGAAACGAGAGGATGAGAGAGTTGCCAAGGGCTTGAAACAAGACGACACGAAATGTGATGAGACGAGACGCAAACAAGAGGAAACGAGATGAGGTGTGAGGTAAAGGGAAAAGGAGAAAAAGAAACAAGAGACACGAGACGAGACAAGGCGAGGCACCTAGGAAACTCGAGTCGACAGCAAAGGGGCGCATGCGAGACGATTGCGCCGTGGGTGGGCGCCCCCAATGGCGGCCACCTCCGGCCTTTTACTTCGATGCCTAGTCACGGCATATCGCGGACTACCACGTTGGCAGCGTTGCGGAGAGAGGTTGCGCTTAGTGATACTGTTGAGCGTTGCGCCCGTTGTAGTGCTGACTCCTAATTGGGGGCTGCTGCATCGCAGCGAGGCGCCAGTTGCGTCATTGTCCCCAGGCTTTGGAGCCGTGGGGAGCGATCGCGCTGGGATTGCCTCCGCCTGGCTGTCGCCATTGGCTAGGAGTCCTATTTCCAGCATCTCGCGGTATTTCGAGAGAGATCGTTCCTGGGTATGGGTGTGGCTGTCCCCGCCGGCGTGCAATCCTCAAGTTGACGGCCGTCTAAAGTTGGCAGATGCAGGAACACGCAACCGGTGCGAATGAATGGCTGAGAGTGCCGCTTCCCATCGGGTTGTCCCAGCACGCGCTTGGCTGGGCGCCTAAATTGGGAGATCTGGGCGTCAAATCGGGGCCTCGCAGCAGCCCTGCAACCTGCCAAGCACCCGAATAGTCCGTCACGTGCGCCGGTGGAGCCCCCAATCGGTGTTCTTCAATTGGACTTCTCATTACCACCCGAAATCGCCAGCGCCTCACTGCACGCACTCACCCAGCCTCGACGGGCTGTAACCCTATCGGTTTTTATTATCTCTGCCTAGCCCAGAGCCCGGCCAAAGATCCCACCGTGCCTCCTATCTCGGGCCAACAACTGCAAACTTTTGTTTGCTGTCGGTGAGGTCGGCAAGTAAGGTCATCAGCGAGGGTTTCTAGTCCCTTTCATTCCAGGTTCTACGGATTGAAGCCGGGCGCCGGCGGCAAGAGATCCAACGCAAGCGCCGGAGAGTTCGTTTGCAGCCCGATAAAACACCGATGCACCCCGTGTTGTGATGCAATGAACAGCATAACTGTAGGTACCCGACATGCCTACGCTAAGATACTCGGATTGAAATTCCCGTTCTGGGCGCCAAAGTAAGGCATTTCAGTGGAACAGAAGAGGTCCGCAACTGTCAGGGGGGCAAACATGCGACTCTGCGCCGTTTGGTATCTATCTCGATGGCTCCGTCCTCGAATTACAAAGTTACGATGATTCACAGTTCCTCGAAATACCATCCCTCCACTACACATATCATTCTTCATCCATGTCCCAAATGACAGGGCCAACCTCTTTTTTTCCCACGAGAATACATCCCAGGCAGCAGTACATCTTGAGATCGGGAACGTGGTACAAACCCTTCTCCCCGATCCGCCTCATCCCTATATTCAGCCGCTGGTAGCATTGGGAGCGTAGTCCGCTTTCGCTCTGGTCGACTTGATAACTTCCTGCACTTTTTGCTCTGTCGTATCCCAGTCATCGGGGCTGAGCTGAATCAAATCGATGCCGTAAAATTCGGCAATCGTGGAAAGAGCATCGTAACTCTTGCGGTCGTAAACAAAGCTGATACTGACACCAACACGTCCGAATCTGCCAGTGCGGCCAATACGGTGGAGGTAGGTTTCGGGGTCAGGCTCGCGTTCGGAGGCGCCCTTCATCGGGATGTCGTAGTTGATGACCATGGAAACACTCGACACATCGATTCCGCGTGCCAGGACGTTGGTTGTGATCAAAACCTTGGAGCGTCCCGAGCGGAAGTCGTCCAGGAGCGCATCACGGCTAGCACCCTCGTAAGCACCATGGAGGGCGGTAACCTTGTGCCCATCAGCCTCCATGCGACGCTGGATTTCGGTTGCACTATCTCGAGTCTAGATCTGCTATTAGAAAAAGTTCGTGGCAGAGACGGTAGCCGGTGTGCAACGTACTCTGACAAAGATGACCGAAGAGCCAATGGTCATGAGGCCATACAACTTGCAAAGAATGTCGTATTTATCCTTCTCGTTGGGGCAATCCATGTACATCTGAGAAATCCCCTTCACCGTGAGCTCCTGTTGCTTCAGTTTCATCTGATTGGCGTTGGGAGCATATTTCTCAGCGTATTGCAGGACATTATCCGGGAATGTCGCCGAGAAAAGAAGAATCTGGATTGTCTTGGGAAGCATGCTGTTGAAAAATTAGACCTTGCCATCCAACGGGGTGGGGGGCGTGTATATGGACACATACTTCTTCACGCGAACACACTGCTCGCCCATTCCTTGCTGATCCAGCATGTTGTCGGCCTCATCAATAACGAGGATCTTCAACTGCGAGACATCGAATTGACGGCGGCGAACAAGATCCATGACGGTACCCGGAGTTCCGACGACGACACTGGACTTCACACCTGTCTCGCGGGATATCGAGCCCGGAATGGCGGCCTCTACTATGAGGTTTTCGCAAAACTGTCCAACAGTCTGAATGACCATCTGGATTTGTCGGGCGAGCTCACGGCTAGGTGCCAGGACAAGCGCCTGAGGCTGTGTGGGCTTTGTCAGGTCGACGCGGGAGAGGACTGTGAGCACGAAGGCGGCGGTCTTGCCAGTGCCAGACTGCGACTGCGCAATCATATTGCGAGGCGGGTTGCTGAGCATAAGCGGGAGCGCTCTCTCTTGGATCTTCGAGGGCTTCTTGAAGTTCATGGCAAGAAGTCCATCATTTATAGATTTCGGGAGGCCGAGCTGCTCAAAAGAGGAGACCGAGTAGAGGGGACTCTCAGCATCGTTCTGGAGATCACTGAGCTTCACTTCGACCTCGTATTCGTTCTCGACGAGGTTGCTATCCTCAACTGTTTCGACCTTGGCCTCTTCTGCGGTGCTGCTATCACCGGCGACAGCGGGGTCGGCGGGGGGAGCTTCCCCCGGCTTCGTGATTCGGCTTGCGAGGTCTGCCATGGTGCTAAATCCGTGGCTGAATCCGTGGCTGCTCATGGGGCTGATTAGCGCAGCGTTCCAATCCATGGTGCGCCGAGTAGATGTAGTTGCGAAGAGAGCGGAAAAGGAATCCAAAAGGCTTGCAGGTGGTTCTGGGGAACTTTCTCGCCGCTCGCTCGCCGCTCTCTAAAAGATTTACGAGGAAGGAGCTCTCTGGGAGGGTAGAAGAGGGGCGTGCTTACCTTGCGGGAGCTACTATGGGGAGCGGACCAGGAGAAACTGGAAGCTTCAAGATGGGGGGAGGCAGAAAACAGCGCTGGTCTTGGAGAAACCCTTCCAAACAAAGAGCCCGCGAGCGTTATCCCGGAGTGGTGAAATCAAAGGAAAGGAAAGCGCAAGCACTTTGGTGATGGTGGGGCTGGATGCTGGACCGGACAGGCACGTTTTGGCGGGGTCAGATTGTCGCCTCAGGAATAGGGCAGCAATTGCCCCCACACTTCCAGGGGTCTTGGCAGTGGAGACTGGAAGTTTAGATTGATTGTTTCGCTCCAGCCCTTGTTTGACTCTTTGTCTGTTTAGCTTTAAGGTTACATGCTTTGGATCAATAGGAACGCCGCATTGGTGCTGGTCCCTACCAAATTACTATTCATGCCGGCAACATTTAGCTGGAGCGCCAGTGCGTTGACAGTGACTCAGAGTGGTGGCGCGATATCTACGTGGCCGATTCGAAGTGAAGACAATGGGCATGTATGCATCTCCCTGCTCGTGTATTCAACAAACGTGAGAACGAGATGGATGGTGGATAGGGTCCTCTGGTATCAGCTGAAACTGCGCTAGGCAGGTAGGTACGTTAGCGTAAGTGGAGTTGAGGCATCCTGGATAGATACCATCAATACCTTGATGGCCTTGGTGCAAATTGAAGCATTGTGAATAATCAACACCCAAAAGCTCGGACTGCCGTTTCGGCAAGAGCGAGAACTAAACACGTATTCCAAGGCGTACTCGTTGATCACAGGTGGAAGCAACTGGAATATTTTGTAGGGGAGCAGAGACAATCATCTCTATTCAATCCATGCCACGCCCTTGTGGGCGTCTCTCCTGGCATCTCATTCCTGAAGTTTCCTTGCATCGCCTTGCACAACTCCGATAAATCACCCAGCTGATTCGTTTTATGAAGGCTGGCAGCATAATCCTTCCAGGTATCCAACAGCAATACAAAATAAACCCTCGGGAGCGCTCCTCGGCCAGGCACTTGGCCTCAAGGTGGCTTTTACATCCCCTCAATCCAAATCCAAAAAGTAGGTAACAAGAAGTTTTAAAATACGAAGAGAAAGTAGATGACACAGAAAGTCTTAGATCATCGTAGTACAAGTCAGGAAGTGGCGTAAAACGTTATCCGCTTTAGTCTTGTGTGGCATGCTCGTCGCCAAATGGACTCCGTTCCCTATCCTTTGGAGGGAGCGATGTGTCTTTTTGCGAGGCTCGCCGTGTGGCCTCCTCAATCACAGCGCTCAGACTGGTTGTGCTTTGAGCTGCTGCTTGATTGGGTGGATCAGAAAATGGTCCTTGGTCAGGGGATGGCGAGTCGACAATGATGGTAGCGGCATTTGAGTCCCGAACCGTAGATGATGCCGCAGGAGACGGCATTGGCTCGTCAGTTGATTTTGGCTTGCCTGTGACCTTCTTCACGCTCCCGACGCGGACGACCATGGCACGGGCAGGAGTAGCTGTGTGAGTGCTAGCATTGTTCAAGAATGTCGAACCCACGCTGAAGGTGCTGCCGGTCGGGCTTGGTGGTCGCAGGCCACTGTACTTTTCGAAATCGACGCTGGGGACAGGCGGTGTGGCGCTGCCGACAGACCCGTTGGAATAACCCGACTTTACGCTAACCATCGCCGGCTTGGCCCGCATACCAGTCTGGGCAGGAGCAACAATGACTGCATTTTTTCCATAGATCGTCGACGCAACACTAGAGCGAGGTGCGTATGATGTCCTGGCGTATGAAGTACGGTCGCTGTAGCCTGATAGAGCAGAGTATGTAGAGTCGCGGAGGTCGCCGGGTACAAAGAAGTGTTGGTCGCTAGGAGCCGGGCTGTTCGCCTGAGAAAGACTGAGAGGGAGCGGTGGTACTGGAGGGACAAGAACTGTGGGAGAAGTCGCTGCTCGGTTGGTAACACCGGGAATGTATGCGATCTGAATGATGTTTGAAGCCCGAGTAAGAACCGTGGATGCCATGGAGTGGACGGTATGAGTTGACGCGCGGTGATCTCTCCGTTCGGTGAAGCTTTCTGGTTCTTGGGTCGACTTCTCTGACTCGTCGTATGTTGGCAAGGCGATTGCTTGCCGTCGTGCTCGAATGCAGTATTTCCAGACCAGATAGGTAATGGCGGCGATTACAGCGAGACCACCGACAACACCTCCAGCAATCCCTCCAACATTGTTCACCGGCGCTGGCTTTGTGGGCTGAATGCCATCTTCCTGACAAATAGCCCTTGCGCAAAAGTCGTAGCAGTTTTTCGGGTATACGTAAACACAAGACGTCCCTTCTGGACAGCTCGTTGGGCATACAAGTTTCACTGAGGGGTCGCAAACGAGGCAGACCTCTGCGCGCTTCGTGAGCCTGGTGAATCCTGTGTCCATGTTAGATTGGTGATTGGGTTTCGCGTGTCTCATTCGGCCTACCAGGAACTGGGGCCAGCATGGGCTCCATCTTGAAGGCTGTGCGGTGAACTGAGCGTAGCGGACAGGTTTGTAAAGGCGACTCTTAGTGTCGTTCGGATGACCAGCGTGGGAGGGCCTGGATCATCCGCCGTTGCAGATCTATAGATCGGATATATGCCCGAGAAGCCGTTAAGCGGCCGCGAGAGTGTGGCGATTGATGAGATAGCGGTTGATTTTCAAGAATGGCGTCTCGTTTACACCAATATAGCCGAGTCGAATCGTCCGAAATGACGGTTGGGGAGGATGGAGGATGAGGACGGAAGATGGGCGATGATGTCGTAGTGAAGGCTGATGGCGTGAATGGAAACGAGTGACTAAGAGGCTAGCTCAAAAGAATGGAAGATGTTCAAAAAAGAATTTCACCAGGAACACATCTGACTGCCCTCTGGTTGGAATCAGGGACAAGACGGATGAAGGTGAATGATGTTGCTGTTGAGATTGAGTCGTGGACGACGTGGGCAGCGATGAGCGATGCTGGCTGGCGAGAGCTGAGAGGGCCAGGCAGACGGAGCGGCAGGTGGGCTGCACATCGACTTTGAGAGACCGAAGGACACACGGGCCAAGTCTCACTCTCCCCGAAGTTCATTTACGGAAGTGACCAGTTGGGGGGCGGAGCCAGACTGACAACGGGCCAGCAAGGGCCACTAGCGCCCCGGTGCAGCGATGTGGGTGGGCGCCCGGTAGTTTAGCGAAACATCCAGGGGGCTTAACTCAGCCTCCCATTCGCTCAATCATCAGCTCTTGGGCGGGGGCCCCTGTATCCCGCTTCAATGCTGGTCCGCCCTCCCCTCTTGGGCGATGGCACCCTCCAATCTGCTGATGAGATCAGTGATCATGCGCAACAACTTTATTTCAGATTGAGGTAGGCAGCTCGATTATATCTATGATGAAGTCTTCCAATTCCAATCGAAGACTTGGTTTTGATACATCCGAGTGCCTGGGCAAGCTCCCGCCACTTCGTGGCAAGCGGGGAAGAGAACTGCGAGGGGCCGGCCTGCGAAAAGCGAACACATGTCCACGGGCTTGCCATGTTGCACATAAGGTACGCAGCCAATGGAATGCAGTTCCAAGACTGGAGTGCGCTCAGCCCAGTCTTGTCGGTCCAACCAATTTCACCCCCGACGGCCTGCTCCAACGCCGATCGCAGATCTATTCCGCTCCGACAGCTTCCAGGGTTTTTCGCGTTGTTGTCTGGTTTCGAGAACAATTCGTTTCTTTCTTACGCGTAGAGTATGAATCAGGGTCTGGAACGCTGATCTCAGGGTGGAAGGTGGGGGGAGGGGGATACTTTCAGTAACATAGCGTTGTCGGCTGCGACGCAATGATGTCGAAATCAATTAATATTTGTGAGGCGAGTGCGCGCTGGGATGTGGTCCATCGGCTTGGCGAGTGCCGTCGAGATTGATTTTCGAAGGACCTCCCCGCCTTATTACATATTAGGAGCTACGTTACCCTCCTTCTCGAGCAACACTCGACTCTGCCGATATTGTCCCATCCCATCCCTTCTCGACGGCTTCATCTGAAGAGAACCTTGGATTGGATCAGGGCCTCGCCACTCTGTCGGCTTGTTGGGTCTTGAAACGAGGGTGTCCTCGTCTTTCCTGGCAAATGCCGAACTCACCTTTCCCTTCCACCTGCATGCAGTGATATTTCTATACTAGAATTGGCTGGCAACGAACTCTGTCTCGAGTCTCTACATTACCGGACTCTCATGTTTGCTTTTGTCCTTGCTAGAATCCTAAGTTTGTGTTGCATAGTCATTGGGAGGAGACGTAGTGTCCGGGCTTGAACCGGGAATATGAACCTAACTTTCCATCAAATGCCCGGGCATTGATAGCCGGGCTCCGGAGGCGAACCGCTACGAATCCGATTCGATGGAGGAAGTGGAAACATTGAGGCGAAAGCCAGCTCCTGGGAATTGTCATAATAAGTTTGTTAAGACCCCGAAAATCAAGGCTCTGGGCTTTAATGGGAACACTCGCCTATGAAGCCGCAGGGCGTCACAAATAGAAGGCGTTGCTCGTTTTTAGCCTGAGAGCAGACTCTTCATGTTACCATTTATGTGCCAAACCGCCGTCAGTATGTCTGACGTTGATCAAATGCACCGGATCCATTGTCAGGACAAGACCAGTTCAACCACTCGCTGTCTGGTGCTGCCTGCGTGAGCCTGGCTGCGCTGCCACGGTTATCTTCGAAAGGGGTTAATAGGATAGAAACCCTCTAAATGGGCCTCGAGGCTGGTTGATGCTTAGCAAATCATGCCAGAGAGCATAATAAATAAGCCACGAACTCCTCACGTTGACTGTGAAAGAGGTAGGTAAGATCCTGGAACCTGACAACACACAACACCGCCTTGTCAACGACGAATTGACACCCAGAACACTCTCACGATATAAATGTACCAAACCCCGTATATCTACTCGCAGGAGGACGTGTGGGAGGTGAAGCCCGATAAAAGGTCATGACAGTAATACGAGCAGTCTTCCTGCCTCAACGGTGCCTTACTGCTTGAGTTCGCTCAGAAATACGGCCAGTCCCTTGCTGCACAGTCGATACATTTGTGCACGAGCTGTTCCGGTGCTCGCCCGAACATGGTTTGGGCGACGAAGGATCCAGAAACCAAGACTGAAGAGAACCACGCTGCGCGAACACCTAAGTCCGAGCCAACAGTCACGCAATGGCCCAAGCCAACCGGCAGGCGGGGCTGTTGCTGATGTGAGATTTTCGCCGTTAGCTTGAGCCCGGCAGCAACGGCGGACGGTCTGATGCGTGAAAGGATGGATACCAAAGGCAACAAAGCAAGAAACGGTTTGATGCGAAAACGGAACAGCGAAGAGGGGGTCGCAGGGGAATGAGGCAGCCCGTATAGAAAGCGATACTCGCCATCGTTATCCCGGAGTATTCCGTATTTCGACAAACTTGTCTTGGAATTGCTTCGCCTCATCAAGTGGCCAGGACTAGCTAGACCAGGTGAATCGCGCGAAAGCGACCCACTAGGCACAGATTTACATGCAGTACAGTCCGACGTACAGAACCACATCGGACAACCATGTTCTATTTTTGGTTGGGAGGGATGAAAGAGAGAAGCTCTCATCTTTGACAACACTTCCACTGGAAGACTGACGGCAGCAAGATGCTCGGCAATCGATACAGAGTGCTTGTGAGTTCGTGCCATCAAAAGTCTCTGGTCCATGCAGGGATCGGCAGCAAGCGGAAACCGGCGGCGAGCTGTGTTGGACAGCGAGAACAGCTCGTCTTTTAGTGTGACCTCCCCGCTCACCTGCCTCTTCGCATCGGCATACGAGCGCTTCGGTGCAGCTCGTGTTACTGACGTTTTGCGGGTCAAATTCCTGACTTTCTCATGAGGCCTGGAACTGGAGGCCTATTGGGTGTTGGCCAACTCAGATCCGGGTGTTTCAGGACCAAGGGGTCTTGTCTTTGCTCATGGGTCCAGAAGGACTAGTGGGTCCAGGGGGCTGCCTCCTTTTCGACGCTGTCGCTCTTTGTCCTTTGGACGTCTCGAACTGCAGCCAGACCAAATCGCAGCGGGGGAAAAAGACCACTCAACCGTCGACTAGAAACAATTTTAGGATATTGACCAAGTTGTGATCTGCGGCGGCCAGGAAGCCATGACGGTCGAATCCTAAAAGGGCGCGGCGACAAGGCAGTGAGCGCAGAATCCCAAAAAAGTCTTGGGTGCATGTTTGTCAGATCCAGACAGTGCGGAGATGCATCTTTGTAGTGGTTGTCCCTGGTGGCGTCCCAGCTGGCCCACAGTGCCAATACCCTCATCCGAATAGTTAATTGGAAGTTAAGGTCTGGTCGTCCACCAGGCTATGCCAAAGTCGAAGAAAAAGGTGCGGTCCGCCTGCACGCCAAATGGTATCATGTTAAAACCATTTTTCGTTTTCATATTCTGATCTTTTCCGCCACAGTTCCGTGCAAAAGGATGAAGAGTTAGGCGATTGTACAAAGTAGGCGGCAGGAAACGACTGAGCTGATGAAACATCTCGGGGAGAATGGAATCAGGGGGCGACCTGTGTGACGTCGTTGGGTGTTGGTGGACTTTTTGAGAAACGGGTCGGCTGAGCGAACCAGAAGTGAGCAGCACGACAACAAGCCTCCTCGCACTAGCCTCCTTCTTGGGCGAGCTGCGCAGAGCCAGTGGAGTCGCTTGCCATGATCCCTGCAGCTGAGCCACAGCCTCCCGCCAGCTACACTCGTAATACAAACCGGGACGCCTCCTGAAAGCCATGAAACCAAGTTTTATGCCCATCTTCCCAAATCACAACTTCGAGAAACATCAGTTCTGGCATCAAGTCTAGCCATTTTGTTTTTCACAACGTGTGGCTTCCCCGAAAGTTTACCGGTCCCATATTCCTCAGGCCGGAACGAATAGCGCCCTACTGTTGGCATTGTCAGAAGAGGTGCTTTCTTTGACAAGCACGGCCAAGAGCGAGCACTTCTGCTCGCCAGGGTGAAATAAGCTGCAGCACCGCGAGCTGACCGGCTTCCTCTCAACACCAACAACCATCAGCTCTTGTCAATCGGGCAATCGTCGATTCCCTTTCCATTTTCTCATCCAGCACATCTCGCTGAGGCGGCTTTTGTGACAATGGCATACCGCGGCCAAGGCGATTATGGCCGGGGAAGTGGTTATGAGGGCCATCCTATGCAGGATCTAAACGCCCAGAACCAGGTCAGTTCCGCTCCTCGCCGTTTGCCCCCCCCCGAAACGACCACCGACTAACCTAGATTTGCTTCTAGCACGAACACGACGAGGCACAGGCTGCACTGCTCAACCAAAACCAATTGCCGTACGAGACCGACCAACATCATCTTGGAACCAACACACCTCCCTTCCGCCCAACATCAGCATATAGCTTGTCCGAGTCTTATGCGCCTAATGCCGGTACTACGCGGGTCGGTGTTGCTGCTAATGCTCCCGCACCGCAATTCGGCTCCGAGTATAACGGTGGTGCCACGGCGAATTACTCGACAGGTTTCTCCGCGGATCCGGGATACAATATGGGAGCAGCCGATACTGACGAAGGATGGGTTCAGCGCCAGAACCCCATGGCCGCACCCGCTGGCGGGCTCAAGCGCTATGCGACCAGAAAGGTCAAGCTCATCCAGGGATCTGTCCTGAGCATTGACTACCCGGTCCCCAGTGCTATCCGCAACGCTGTTCAGGCGCAGTACAGGAACGCCGAGGGTAGCAACGAGGAGTTCGTCAAGATGCGCTACACGGCAGCTACCTGCGACCCCAATGACTTTACCCTCAAGAACGGTTACGATCTGCGTCCTCGGATGTACAACCGCCACACAGAGCTTTTAATCGCCATCACCTATTACAACGAGGACAAGGTCCTGCTTTCCAGAACACTGCATGGCGTCATGCAGAACATCCGGGATATTGTGAACCTGAAGAAGTCCTCCTTCTGGAACAAGGGCGGCCCGGCATGGCAGAAGATTGTCGTCTGCCTGGTTTTTGACGGTATCGACAAAACGGACAAGAACGTGCTGGACGTGCTGGCCACGATCGGTGTTTTCCAGGATGGTGTGGTGAAGAAGGATGTCGACGGCAACGAGACGGTCGCCCACATTTTTGAATACACAACCCAGCTTTCAGTAACACCAGGCCAACAGCTCATCCGACCCGTTGATGACAACCCGCAGACACTGCCCCCAGTGCAGTTCATCTTCTGCCTCAAGCAGAAGAACAGCAAGAAGATCAACTCCCATCGCTGGCTCTTCAACGCCTTTGGGCGCATTCTCAACCCTGAGGTGTGCATTTTGCTCGACGCCGGTACCAAGCCTAGCCCCAAGTCTCTGCTTGCGCTATGGGAAGGCTTCTACAATGACAAAGACCTCGGCGGCGCCTGCGGTGAAATCCATGCCATGCTCGGAAAGGGTGGCAAAAAGCTCCTCAACCCTCTGGTTGCCGTGCAAAATTTTGAGTACAAAATCTCCAATATTCTAGACAAGCCGCTGGAGAGTGCTTTCGGATATGTCAGTGTGCTACCCGGCGCGTTTTCTGCGTATCGCTTCCGAGCGATCATGGGCCGACCCTTGGAACAATATTTCCACGGTGACCATACTCTGTCCAAGATCCTTGGCAAGAAGGGTATCGAGGGAATGAACATCTTCAAGAAGAACATGTTCTTGGCTGAGGATCGTATTCTTTGCTTCGAGCTGGTCGCCAAGGCGGGTCAGAAGTGGCATCTGAGCTATATCAAGGCTGCCAAGGGCGAAACCGATGTACCGGAGGGTGCGGCAGAGTTCATCAGCCAACGTCGTCGTTGGCTCAACGGCTCCTTCGCCGCCAGTATCTACTCGCTGATGCACTTCGGCCGTATGTACAAGAGCGGGCACAACATCATTCGCATGTTCTTCTTCCACATTCAGCTAATCTACAACATTCTCAACGTCATCTTCACCTGGTTCTCCCTGGCCTCTTACTGGCTCACCACCACTGTCATCATGGATCTCGTCGGCACCCCGGTCACATCGTCTCCCACATCCGAAGAACACCATGGATGGCCGTTTGGCGACTCTGTCACGCCCTTGTTTAACGCGGTTCTCAAATATCTGTACCTTGCATTCGTCATCTTGCAGTTTATTCTCGCTCTCGGTAATCGGCCCAAAGGATCCAAGTACACTTATATCACGTCATACGTCGTCTTCTCGCTTGTACAGCTCTACGTGTTGATTCTCTCAGGATACCTCGTGGCCCAGGCTTTCTCGAAACCTCTTGGCGACCAGCTGCAATTCGAAAATGCCGGAGATGCTGTCAAGCAGTTGCTGGGCGGGACAAGTGCGGCGGGCGTCATTCTTGTTGCTCTCGTCACCATCTACGGACTCTATTATGTCGCCTCGTTCATGTACATGGACCCTTGGCACATGTTCCACTCATTCCCTTTCTACATGTTGCTCATGTCGACATACATCAACATTCTCATGGTCTACGCCTTCAACAACTGGCACGATGTATCCTGGGGTACCAAGGGATCGGACAAGAACGACTCTCTGCCCTCGGCAACTGTCAGCAAGGGCGAAAAGAACGAGACTGTGGTGGAAGAAATTGAGAAGCCGCAGGAAGATATCGATCAAATGTTTGAGCAGACTGTTCGAAGAGCTCTCGCCCCATACAAGGAGACAGAGGAGGCTGAGCCCAAGGATCTCGAAGATTCTTACAAGACATTCCGAACCATGCTTGTCATTTCGTGGCTGTTCTCGAACTGCCTCTTGGCTGTTGTTATCACCAGTGACAACTTCAACTCATTTGGAATTGGGGTAAGTAATATGCTGATTTACATCGTGGTAACTATGCTAACACCTTCGCAGCAAAAAACCAGCGACAGAACAGCTGGGTTCTTCAGATTCTTGCTGTACGCAACGGCAGCCCTTTCGGTCGTACGATTTATCGGCTTCCTGTGGTTCCTCGGCCGCACTGGAATCATGTGCTGTATTGCCAGGCGCTAGATTACGATACTCCACGCCGCGATATCACAGAACACGGCGCGGCAGGATCGAATCCTTGTATATCACCGGTATTCTTTGGTCCCTGTTATCGATTTGGCGCAACTGCCGTGCAAGCATTGGACAAGGCGCCAACGGGTACCAAGTGGGCTGAGCTTGGTGGAAATCACGTCCTGTTTTATGTCACTACATCGGGATCTGTGATGCTCGAGCTGTGGTTTTTGCTACTTCATGAAGACGTGCTTTTATTTTACAGACAAAAGATTGGGTATCTGGGCGCCCGTGGTCATGGCGTTCGTTGATTTTAATGCGCTGTTAGTTTTGGCCATCCTGGCCATGCGATAATACACATAGCGGACATTTGAGTGGCAAGCGATAGCGTTGCAATGTATGGAGTATTTTCTGTCAATATCTCAGGAGTGTAGAGAATGGTGGTGGCGTGGGGTGACCAATGAACCCCGCACCCTCGCGCTCATATGTTGTGACGCAATAGTTCCAGGCGCAGCATGCAGCCATTCCCTTCGCCTCCACTTGTACTTCACCTGCAGGGAAGTAAGCAACCAACGACAAGATCAGGTGTCATTGTTCCGCCTGTTCCATCTCGGAAATTGATTCCTTCCATCCTCCTCGCATACGTAGAATCAAACCTCTTCTTGGCCAGCGAGGTTCTACAATTAGTGGGCCCTTGTCAGCAGAACACTACTTATACTCAGCTCTATACTATCCGTAGAGCCATCGCTTTTTACTAGACAACAGCGGAGGGACAAGACGCGCGATCTGTACAACAGTCTCCGCAAACAAATTGCCCCCAGTCTGGTCGTCCAGAACCTACCAAAGCTATGGATTCCTTCAAGCTGCTGAAGCGTCGAACGACAGACCTCTTCAACTCGATCCCGCAATCCCTCCCATCGATCCAATCGCTCCATCTCGGCGGCACTCACCACGGCCATGGCCATCAGCACGGCGCACATGGAATGAAAGGCACCTGGGAGAAGATCAGTGGACTGCCCCCACTGCCACGATCCTCACACTCGCTCAACATCGTGGCCGGAAATGTCTACATCTTTGGCGGCGAGAGCACCGGCGCTCGCAAGCCAGTCGACAACGATATGCACGTTGTGGCGCTGCCGTCCAGCGGTGCTCCAGCTGACTACTATACGATCAAGGCATCACCTGCGCCCAAGGAGTCCGCCCCGACCCCTCCCCCGGGCCCGGAGATCAAGATCGAGATCGAGGACACTGAAGCTACCATCTCTGACAACGGGAACGCCAATGAGCCCCCATCTCCCCTTCCGTCTGTCCCATCCCCCCGCGTCGGCCACGCTACAGCTTCTATCGGCCATCGGATCTTTCTTTTTGGCGGCCGTGGCGGCCCAGACATGTCAGCCATTGACGAGGGCGGCCGCGTTTGGGTCTTCGACACGAAAAGCCGGTATTGGTCCTACCTTGATCCAATCATTCCTGCCACCGCCGCTGTCTCACCCTCCCCATCTATCCCCGCCGCACGAAGCTACCATTCCGCTATTGCAACAGCCAAGCCCAGCGACTTCAACCTTGCGCAGCACCACCCCAAGCCCATCACACGCGCCGACACATGGAAGGAGTGGGTGCTCGGCGACTCCGACGAAGTGGGCACACCGCAGCGCCCCATCGTAGGAAATGTCGCCGCACGGGCGGTTGACCCGGATGTCGCCGGCTTCGGCACCCTCGTCATCCACGGCGGCTGCCTTTCTACCCCCGATACCCGCGCCTCCGACGTCTGGGCCTTTGACATCCACAGCCGCACATGGCAGCGGTTCCCCGACGCCCCCGGCGCCCCCCGCGGCGGCGCTGCCCTTGCTCTTGCGCGCGGGAAGCTCTATCGCTTTGGTGGGTTCAACGGTACGTCCACCGAAGGCGGCCGCCTTGACGTCCTTGAGCTGGGCGTTGACCGCTTCGACGACGGCTTCTCCGCCGGGGAAGTCAGCCTCGTTGCTCGCGGCGAGTGGCAATCCCTACTACAGACTAAACAAGAGGACGTTGGGTATAAGGAGTCTGACCCAGCTGAGGCCCCGCTCACGGAGGGTGAGAAGCAAGAAGACCCATGGCCGGCACCGCGCAGCGTTGCTCGTCTTGAGGCTGTCACTGTTGGCGGGGGTCGCGAGCACCTTGTGCTCATGCTTGGCGAGCGGGAGTCCTCGGGTGGTGGTCATGAGACGGCGGGTAAATTTTTAGATGATGTCTGGGCGTTCCAAGTCCCACCCCAGGGAATGTCGGCTGCGAGCTTGGCCAATTCGGTGATGAATGCCGTGCGGAGGAAGACAGGTGAGGGGCGGTGGGCGCGCGTTGAGGCTGGTCCGTACGATGATGAGAATGATGCATCGCTCGATGGGCCCGGGGCAAGGGGGTGGTTTGCGAGTGCGACGATGGGTGATTTGGAGGAGAATGGAATCGTCATTTGGGGAGGTTTAGATGAGGGGAATAATCGGCTGGGAGATGGCTGGATTTTCAGACTGGGTTGATGGGTATGGATTAGTTCTCGTGCTGTCGAGCAGGCGCAATGGCTGTATGCTTATATCCCAGGTTGAACGAGGGAGTCGTGCTAATAGTACAACGCGCTGTGAATATCCCGGTTTAGGTTCGGTTCTGGGTACTGAAAAGGTATGATGCATGAACTGAAAATAGTTACGAAATAGGACTCCTGATCACGGTATCGGTATTATCACCCATCATTGTCAGCTTTCGATGTCACATACAGATATCCGGTTTATGTGTTTTGTTTGTACATCACCGTCTATAAGCAGGTTCTCCAGCACCCCCATCTGGTCTGGTGGTAATCTACAAGTCTTCCCTCGTCGTCTCAACACCCCACGGCTCACTTGTCAGATTTGTGAGACCGGCACTGTTCTCGCACGTATCCCGTCCGCTCAGCGGGCCTGGCTTCGGCACCTTGTCCGCCTTACCCACGTCCGTGACGCTCTCCTTGAGCGCCGTCAGCAGCGCTTTTGTGGTCTCGGGCGTCAAGTCCTCGTAGTAGTCGTCGTTGATCTGCACCATGGGAGCATTGACGCATGCGCCAAGGCATTCCACTTCGATGAAGGTAAAGAGGCCATCGGGGGTAGTCTCGCCTTGCTTGATGCCGAGCTGCTCCTTGATCGCCTTGACGATGACGTCGCTGCCGCAGCCGCCGAGCTGGCAGGGTGTCTGGAGAACGGGGTTAGTAGGTTGATTCAAGGGGTTAGTAGAGCAAGGAGAGGGGGAAGTGCCTACCGTCGTGCAAGCTTGGACATGGAACTTGCCCACCGGTGTCCGGTTGTACATAGTGTAGAAGGAGGCGACCTCGTAGACACGCATGGGGGGCATATCGAGAATGCGCGCCACCTCGTTCATGACGCTGATGCTGGTAAAGCCATGCTGCCGTTGGCCAAGGTCCAGCAGCGGCATCACAGCCGCCTTCTTGTATTGGGGCGGGTACCGCTTGAGGACCTCGGTGATGATGGCCTCGTTGGCAGCTGTGAACTTGAAAGGGATGTCGGGGTTGTTGTCGGGGGTGTTGCGGTGCTGGTACGGGCGTGTGTCATCAGTTCGGGAGCTCTGCGGTGATGCAATGGCACAGGACCGGCCCAATTGGAGGCAAAACTCACCACCATGAGCGTGTCGCTCCATCTTTGCGCAGAGAGCGAAAGTGCGCGGGTCTGCGGCCGCGATACCCGGCAGGCCGACCGGACGGCTGCTCGCATGAGGAACGGGGTCAATTTGCTCGCCATGGCTGCGGTTGTGGTCCGGCAATGGCGGAGGCAATTGCAAGCGTCGTCGGCGGCGGTTTGAGCTGCTTGTCGTTGACCGGGCCTCTCGACAACGTCGTCGCCTCGAATAGCAGAGCTCGGACCTTCTCTGCCTTTGCTCCTGACAATTGGGGGCTGTTGATTGGCTGATGCACGCAAGCTCGGTTTATTCGTTTAACCGAGCCTGCAAGCCACGGCCAGTACTGGGGCTCTGGGGCTGTCAACTACATGCAAAGAGCCTCCAAACTGCATCCACCCTGCATCGGCTCCTCCTGTATTTTTGACGAGTGTCAAAAATTGATAACTAATTTCACCCATTTTTGCCAACTCATGAGGGATCGAGGAGTATCGGGCGCTTGGCGATTTACGCTGTTGGCCGGTAGTTTCGTCTAAGGGGCCTCTCCGCCTTTGGTAGCAGCTAAGCCCGCTGTATCAATTCAGCCTGCGAAGGCTCGGGTCGCATCAACCAGTGTGAAATATGCCTTCTTACTGTCACGCCATCCATGGCTTTGGTCATGGCAGGCCACCCCCCATTCCGAAAGGGTCTACCTGTTTCTACATTGGCATTTCAGGGTGTTGGAAACGCCTTCCTGCATTCTGAGAAGGCCTTTCACGATGCAGTCAAGAACCGTAATGTGGTAGGAAAGAAGAGCCAAGTGTCTGACCAGTGTCAACACCACGGAGCGCCTCTTCGCTTGTGTCACCCTCATTCACCAGACTATTCCAGCTCTTCCAAACTCGGCCGAATTTCTCGATTGCATCTCTCTCTCAATTACCTACATGGGCGGTCGTCCTCCGAGCGGCGATGCTGCGGAAGGTCGCTTCCAAGCGATCAGCAGGCTGCCGTGACTTTCGTTATGCCTGGCTCTTGAAGGCACGCCCATCCCGCTCGCATCGTTCTTGACGATGAAAAGAAATCCGGGTTATCCAGTTCCATCAATCACGATGCTTTAACTTTGGCCCTGTTCAGCAAGGAGGGAAGCTCTGCACATGTCGGGCATACACAGTTGTAATATGCACCGATGGCCTTGGCTCGGCCGTTTATGTGGGTTGCCGGGATCCGACGACATCATCACAACTCCACCTATTGCAGTGTCGTGGAGTTGATTCGCCCGGACGGCTTATATGGACGGCATTCCGTCTTGCCAATTGTCCCTTTTTGGACGTGAGTTCAGGTCATTCGCCCTGGTCACTCCCGTGACTGGGCGGGATAGTGCCTAAAGTAAAGGCCTGAGGAGCGGGAACGGCATTGAGCTGTAGGCGGGCGCCAGCTCCCACCGCCACTCCATCGCATCTCCCGCGAGATGGACGGCAATTTAAACCACAGTCTATCTGAATATATTGCTAGGCTTTCGAGAAGTCCGGGGCCCCGCCATTTTCAGCTACCGACCATGCAGCCACCGCTCGGCACCGGCTCCCTCAACTCCATCGCCAGCCCATTTGTCACACTGCCACATAGGAACAGGGAGGAAGTCATCTACAATTTCTGTGCCGTTCTGTCCTGTCCGGGATTTGGGTATTCGGTGCGTTCTCGGACGAACAGTTGGGTCTAACGGTCAATGCCTACGCGTCGCCTTTCTCAATATGCCTTTCTGCGAGTCTGCATATAAATATGGCCGCCGAGCGCACCACCATCCCATCATTCAGACGACACCAAGGCAATCTGATCTCACTATCCATATCAGCTACCCTCTTTGACAAGCCACCATGAAGTTCTCCCTTACGTCACTCCTTGCCTACGGGCTGGCTGTCGAGGCACATACCATCTTCCAGGTACGCAATACCCATTGCACGCTCTCACCAGAGATATTTTTCTAACCCTTACTACAGAAAGTCTCCGTAAATGGAAAAGACCAGGGGCAGCTCACAGGAATCAGGGCCCCAAGTAACAACAACCCCGTCCAGGATGTCAACAACAGCAACATGATCTGCGGCCAACCAGGGTCAAAGTCCCAGACCGTGATCAAAGTTGCGGGCGGCGACAGGATTGGAGCGTATTGGGGGCATGTTATCGGCGGCCAACAGTTTCCCAACGATGCGGATCATCCCATCGCCAAGTCACACAAGGGTCCAGTGATGGCCTACCTGGCAAAGGTGGACAATGCAGCATCGACTGGTATCAATGGGCTGAAATGGTAAGAACAGAGAATGGATCCCGTTTGGCTCGCGCATAGGGGCGATCGGAAACGGCCGCTAACAATTCTCAATAGGTTCAAGATCTGGCAAGATACCTTCGACACCGGCAGCAAGGTATGGGGAGTGGACAACATGATGAAGAATCAGGGCTGGGTGTACTTCAACCTGCCCACGTGCCTTGCTGGCAGCGACTATCTCCTGCGGGTGGAGGTTCTGGCTTTGCACTCAGCCAACAAGCCCAACCAGGCACAATTCTACCAATCCTGCGCTCAGATCAGCCTCACCAGCTCTGGCAGCAAGGTAGTCTCCGAGACAGTCAGCTTTCCTGGGGCGTACAAGTCCGGCGATCCTGGTATCTCGGCCAATATCTATGGTCTTGCGGGCCAGCCCGACAACGGTGGGAAGGCTTATCAGGCCCCCGGCCCGGCCCCAATTACATGCTAGGCGGCCCGGCCTTTTGCCAGAAAGGAATCTGCACATACCGCATATTTGAAGACCGCTGGGAGAGAAAATCCTGGCGGGCGAGGTCATTCGTTAAGCCGTCACCATCAAGCATAAGATAGGGGGTTTGTTTGATGCGATACCTGGGGCATTCCAGCCATACCTTTGTGGCCTGTAACAGCCGTTTTACTGTGCATGTTCGGATTGTATATATATCTATCATGAAACCTCGGCGTCAAGAACACTTTTGGTTCGCCTCTTTCTCGCTCGCGCTTCCCTGACTCTTGGCCCGGGACTCGGGAGCAAACTGGAATTTCTGCATGGAAGGCTCGGAAAAGCCGCATGTGGGCCTCGATGCTGGGATCAGATCGACAGAATGCACTTCTGAGTCGGCTTCGGGAAAGGGCGGGAGGCGAAGCATGACAAAGGCCCAATCCTTCGCCGTAGCAACTAGTCCGTAGTCTCCAGTCTTTCGACAAGCCAATGTGATTGCTCGTTTGTTTATTTGTCCCTGCGAGAATCGATCTTTGATGGAAAGGGGAGGCCGGCAGGGTTGACTGTTGTGAGGTTGTCACCGCAGACTCATTCTTCATCCACCTGGCCGGGTGCCCAGCGTCTGCCCAGCGCCTGCCCAGCTCTGGGCTGTCTTGTGCGAACAGGTGACAATCAGTTGGGGAAATCGACCAATAGCCATGCCCAAAGCTCTGGTCAAAACAAGTGTCCATCTGCTGCACCCGGGGACAAACCGGACAAACCCACACCTACACAGCTTGCAAATGACCCTGTACAGTACCAAGCTCCCCAAATGAGACAATGAAGCTATCCATTTCTGCGTTGCATAGCGGTTTTGAGGTTGCTCAAGAACGGAAATATGCGCTCCATGAATTCCTGACACCGCAAGTCAGTCAGGGTTGAAATCCCTCGGAGGGAATTAGGTATGTAGCACACTGACTAGGGGGCGACCTTTGGGGCTGTTGCGGCATCTGTGTTAGATGGGGGCCATCACCTACCGCCTAGTCAAGCCCATCGAGGCAGCACAAGCGAGGCGAAGAGGGTCGCGGTTCGCTCGCCTTTGGGTAGTGCCGTGGAGCTTGGATCACTTCTTCTGCCCCACCTGACCCGGCATCCAGCTCACACAGACCCTCACAAAGCGTTTGCTGTCCCAAGGTGACCATAATTAAGAAATCAACGGAAACAGTTGCTCGTCTCGCACGGATACTGGAGAGAACAATATCAGGACTTGGTTACCGTATTTCCGCTTCGATAAGCCAGAACGGTGAGCAAAGTCTCCAACCTTCGCGCCAGACAGAGTTCCGGCGATTCCCGCGCCGCGATCGCAAGGCCTAAAGTTTTGAACGAAGGCGCGGGTCGTGAGTCGTGCGCTCACATCATCACCGCATTCCCCACGAGTGCCCTGCCGTGCCTCTCGCCGTCCAGATTGTGCATGGGCAATCGCATCCTCGAAATTCGCGCATCGAAGCGGCCTTGCCTTGAGCCACCCCTGCCACCCCGGCTTCTGGTGGCCAAGCTCTGTTTGCACTGTCGCCAGCGTCGGATCCACCAGCCGTTATTTTGTTTCCTTCCCTCCCACCCGCTGTTTCCTCCTGCCTTCCTTTCCCCTCTTCTCTGTTCAACCTCACTCGACACAATATCGTCCTAGACACGGGAGAATTGCCTAACCCGCTATCCTCAATTCCGCCTCGTCTTGTGTTGTTCGTTCCTCATATCGATCTACCCCGATCCCAAACCCTCGAGAGTCATTCACACCGGAACTCATCTTCCCCAACGCGAGGCCCCTCTCTCACTTACTGTCTCCAAGCCGACGATACTGTAAGCCATCGCGGTCATTACCATCACCTCAATTGATTGGCTTTCGGGCTGTCATTTCCCTGAAATATCGAGGCCGAGTGGCTTTTGGAAGCTTCACTTTGCGCCCTCCCCCAGCGCGCGCCGCGCATGACGGGTGCCAAGAGCCGTCGTTTGTTGCCATTGAAACAAAGCCCACAACGCCAAGCGACCAGCCGCGCGCCCGCGCATTCGCGGCGGGAAGCTCCCGCACTCTGTTGACTCCCCACTCCAGACATCAATCAACCTCAAAGCTAGTCGCGAGAAGTCGAAGCATTCTCTGCTAACAGACCACCGCAGCATCTAATACTCCCTCACAAAATGCCTGCCATCAGCAACGCCGTTGTCGTTCGCGACGCCTACGCTCACATCGCCAAGCGCAACTGGGCCTCGCAAGAGCCTGGTGTTATCACGGTGTTCTGCATCGTCGGCGTCGTCGCTATTGGTCTTATCTCCCTGTTTATCAGCAAAAAGCTTTCGGCGCGCAGGGCTCGGAAGCAAAACAGCTAAGGCTATCGCCAGAAAAACGCCAGCGGTCAGGGATCGAGCGGGACGGCGAAGGATGTTGTTAATGATTGATGATCGAGAGGCTGTATGGGATGTGGTGCAGGACTATGGGAAGCCTGAGCGACCCCTTGGCTGTCTGATCAGGACGTTTGGTGGGCGACAATTTTGGGCGTTTTGGCATTGCCGGTCCGAATCGGTGCGATCTGGACTTTCGCTGTGGCATTTCACCGACATTTTCTTCCGCGCCATTGGATTGCTTGCTGATTGAAAATCGACGATTCGCCATATCTCAGGCGAGGAAGTGTCAATATTCGGGAATGGAAGGATGTCTTGAATATGAACTACACCCCGGAAGTTCTCAACGGCTTGCTGCTGTGTTATTCTTCCTCTAATTTTATTGATACCTCAATACTTACCCATTTTTGCCTTGGGTTAAATCTTGCGTTTGTTGTGGAAAGAAACCAATTCGATCTTAGGGCGCCTCATTGTGGAACCGATACCTGCTCAAAGCCGCACTATCCGCAGCTTTATGCACTATTGCTTCTCAAGTAATCGTCACCGTCGAAATGTCGCAAGAGAGTGGAGAGAGCCAATTGAGAAAAGCAGCATCCGGGGTTTCCGGTCTAAAGCAAATTACCACTGGAGCTTGGTGATCCATACACTCCACTGGTTGGCGGTAAGGTAGGGATATCGAAGCTGCATCGTGGATTATGGGCACGCCTTGATTATGGGGTTGCCTGTGGAACTCCATGGGACTCCCCTGGTTCAAGTACTGGGAGAACGACATGACGACGGTTTGGGTGATGGCGATGAATGGTGCCATCTACACTGCCAATGCTTGTTTATACGTATGTGTGTATGCGACAGTCAGGGGTATCTACCCAGATGGTGCGCATATGCGGGTGAAGATCGTGTGTGTACGAAGGAAAAGATGGGTGAGGTGGTATCTAAATTTACCTTAGTTATATTCCGCTGGCCTCTCAAGCCGTATCAGCCCGTTTTCCGGCTGCCGTCTAATTGTCAGTATTATCTTTGTTTCTCCTTTCTGGTCTGTGTTTAGGGTGAAAGCTGAAAAGGGGAACAAACCCACCGGTACAAACTGCCGTAGCCGCACACCACCCTCGCGCAACACCGTCGCCGTTCGGTTGTCCATGCTGTACTCCTGACTATAGACTACCTCGCTAATTCCCACCTGGACGATCTTGATGCTGCAGGTCAAGCACGGACACGTATCGCAGTAGAGCACGGCACCTTCGCGCAACCGTTCCCGACCTGCTTCCAGAAGCGCGTTCTCTTCCGCGTGAAGACACAGGCACGTCGCGAGGCCCTCGCCCGACCCTTGGCCTGCGTTGCATCGCCCGCACCCGCCCTCGCCGCAGTTGAGCAGCCCGCGCGGCGTGCCGTTGTACCCTGTACTGATGACACGCCGCTCACGCACCACGACGCAACCTACGCGCCGCTTCATGCAGTTGGAGCGCTGCGCGGCTAGTGATGCCAGTGACATGAAGTAGGCGTCCCAACTAGGGCGGAGCCGATCTGGGTTGAGCAGGTTGAGCTTATCCACCGTGGCATACAGCTCGGTCACGTCGGAGGAGGTATTGAGGATACGGACCGTCGCCCGCGACATGAGCGGGAGCTGGCCGTCGGTGGCATCGTAGAGTTGGCTGTCGGAGAAGGAGGCAAAATCCTGAAGGGTTGCTGAGGTTTTGTTATTGGGGTCTGCGGGCCAGCCCCGGTAGGGATGCAAGTGATAGGTAGGCTCTAGGAAGCGCTGCCAGCGGACCATGAGGGGCGCATCGACACTGACAAGGAGGAAGAAGGGACGCCGGGCGTACAGGTCCAGGACGGCTTCGCTGGGGATGTCGTCGACAACCCATCGCTCGCGCCAGCGCTTGGTGACGAAGTCGAGGAGGTCATCGGCTAAGGTAAAGTGATGACAGTCTGTTGACGGATTTTCATCCAGGACTAGGCGGGTGAAGCCATATTGTTTGACGAGATACTCGGCAATGGTCTCCTTGCCGGCATAAGCACCTGAGTCTCATGTCAGTGAAAAAGGGCCATAAACGCGGTCAGGGTAGAAGTGAGCAGTAAAGGGGGGTGCTTACTCCCGCAAACGCCAATAAACATCTTAATGAGTAGTCGGGACAGGTGCAGTCGTCATATGTTAGCCTGCATGAGAATTCGGTAACACAGGTCCGGGACGAAGTTCTATTTGGTTTCACAAATAGCGTGATTGCCTGCAAGACGCGTCGGGCTGCACGAAGCCTGATCAACGCGTCAAGCTCAAACAGCTGTAGGAGATAGGCCGGAGTTTAGCCGGCGGGGCACTTGCCCATTGTCCAGGTGATGTCCGCCCACTGTGGCTGCAAGACACCGAGTGCGGGGCACAGCACCATTTCATACCACCTGCCTCCAGCTTTCGATAATCAGGTACCACTCGTGCCGCAGACTGTTGCCTAGCTTATTTAGCAGATCACCGGCCTCATTGCCCTCCCTTTCATGATCTAGTGACACAGCTTGGTCATAATCTAGCTTAGTTTCTAGGCGATGACGAGAAACAGCTGACTGACTCTTCCCTGCAACTTTCATTGATTGCCCCGCACCCAGCTCCAGCTCTCAACCCTCTTCTCAACCACTCAAGTGCAAGACAACTTTGGCCCTGCCGTTACCACCTCAACAAAGACTGCTCAGTCTGGATCTTTCGCGGTGGAATATCCAGTTACTCCAAAGCTTATCACGGTCGCAAACCTTTGGTGAGAATAGCGCACCACTGTTCCGGTCGTTTGAAGCATCGTTCCCTCCGATACAGGAGCCAAGTGTCCCCGCGAAGCCTTTCGCGCAAAGGAATCACCACTCAGGGCTGAGTTGTGTGGTCGCGACACCATCGCGTACAACCTTGCGATGGACCTAAAATTTTCGACCTTCTCTTCGGAGATCGAGCTGCCTTTCTACTCCGCCCTATTCTCCTCAAAGCTCGAACATGACAAACTTGACGATTCCGTGCGACCGTTGCTTGGCCTGTACGAGCCGCGCGCCCAGGCTGATGCGGTGACCGGCACCAAGATGCAGATTCTCGGTAGTGCACTGACCAGTGATCAGTGAGTTCCACTAGGACGAGATTTCATCCCGTCTATGCCCGAGGTGCTGTATACTGACTGACTGGCTGCAGTGTGCCCCTTGGACTGACCCGAGCCGAGGGCTATATCAAAAACGTGAACACCATTGAAGAGTTCATAAATACCGACAAGGCCGGTCTTATCCGCAAGGCTGGTGAACAGGTTCGTAGCATGCGATTGTCGCTGAGACCCTCTACTCATGATTGTTGCCGCAGATCTGGGATGCTATCAAAGATGGGACGATTTATTCCATCCCATCGCTTCTCTCCTCCTTCAAGATCCTCTCATATGCCGACCTCAAGAAGTACAAGTTAGTTTATTGGTTTGCCTTTCCTGCTCTGCACTCTGAGCCGCAGTGGAAACGGACTGGCCCTATCGGGCGCATGAACTCAAAGGAGAGCACCGCACTGGTTGAGGAAGTCGGGACATGGCGGTACGCCGTCGACAACAGAGAGCACGGCTTTTTCTTGGCCAAGAAGATCCGCACTGAGGATTCTAAGAACCCCCAGGACGAATGGTTCGCCGAGATAGGATATCGGTGGGTCATCGGCTCTCTCAGGGACTTCGAGACTGGCTTCTTCAAAAATGTGCCCGTCGAGGACCAGTATATCTCATTTGTCGACCCTTCGAACTATTCGGAGAATCCCTCATGGCCGCTCCGCAATCTTTTGGTTCTCATCCGTCATAGGTATCGCCTGACAGAAGCCCGGATCCTGTGCTATCGCGATACTCAACCCCGGAGGCATGAGGCCCGTAGCATCATCCTCCCAGTGGCTATGGACCAGGTTGAGAATATGGATGTGACGGAGATGCCCAAGATCACCGGCTGGGAAAGAAACCACAAGGGCGACCTGAGGGCCCGTGTCGCGAACCTGGCTGAGTATATGGATCCAGCCCATCTCGCCGACCAGGCCGTCGATCTGAACTTGAAGCTCATGAAGTGGCGCTTGTCTCCGAACCTCGATCTTGATGCGATCAAGAACACAAAGTGTCTGCTTCTTGGTGCCGGCACGCTTGGAAGCTACGTTTCGCGTAACTTGATGGGCTGGGGCGTGCGCAAGATCACCTTTGTTGATTATGGCAACGTCTCGTTTTCGAATCCGGTTCGACAGCCGCTCTTTGAGTTCAAAGACTGTCTCGATGGGGGGAAATCGAAGGCTCTCCAAGCTGCGGAAGCCCTGAAGCAGATTTATCCTGGCGTGGAGGCTGAGGGCTATGCACTCTCGGTACCAATGCTTGGCCACCCAGTCTTGAACGAGGAGAAGACGGAGGCGGATTTTGCAAAGCTGGAAGAGCTGGTCGATTCTCATGACGCGATCTTCCTCCTCATGGATAGTCGTGAGTCGAGATGGTTGCCTACGGTGATGGGCAAAGCCGGAAACAAGATCGTGATGAACGCGGCGCTCGGGTTTGACACATACGTGGTGATGCGGCATGGCGCGCCGCCAAAGGATGGTAGTGAGGACACCATTGGGTGTTACTTCTGCAACGACGTTGTTGTTGCGGCCGATGTGGGTTTTCTTCTATTCAAATGTGTTCCTCGTCATGCCTTGCCTAACAAGCTGCAGTCAATGAAGGACCAAACGCTCGACCAGCAATGCACAGTCACCCGGCCCGGCGTTGCGGCCATCGCATCCGCTCTTCTTGTTGAGCTTCTTGCCAGCATCCTTCAGCACCCAGAGAAACAGCATGCGCCGGCACCTGTCCCATCGGCAAAATCTGATTATGAGCGCGACCCTACTGACCACGCACTCGGAATTGTCCCTCACCAAATCCGCGGCTTCCTATCTTCCTTTCAGAATATGGTCATCCGCGGCAGATCATATCCCCAATGCAGCGCCTGCAGCAAGCCTATCGTTGACGCTTACAAATCGGACGGCTGGGCTTTCGTTAAGAAGGCTCTCAACAGCCGAGACTACGTCGCGGAGCTCAGCGGACTGGCCGAGGTGCAGCGATCAGCGGAAGCGGCGGCAGCCGACGTGGAGTGGAGCGAGGATGAGGAGGGCATGGAAGAGGAGGGCGAGGGCGTCATGATTTAGCGGCTAGGCATGGAGTTTGGGGTCGTTATCCTCACCATCTACAAGTGAGGCCTGTTTGTTGCCTCGCAGGGCGGTTTAGGATCCGGACAGACCTGCCGCGTAAGGCCCAGGGAGGCGTTTTTTCAAGGGATCTGGGAAAAATAAAGAGGGCTGTATGGTAGCTCGCCACCCACCAAATGGGACGTGGAATACCTTTTTATTCGTGATATAGGCGTTTTGTTAGTTTATTGTAGACCAAGGAATATGTGATGATACCCACAGAGTTGTCCTTCAGGGGTTGGTCATAGTGCCAAGACACAACAAAGTTCGGGACCCACATCTCCCCTCTGCTTGTAGAAAGGCGGTCACACATGGCACAACTTTCCGAAACCGACCGCCCCTCCAAAATAATTCTTTCCTCCAGCACTCCGCGGCCAACCTTGACATCGAGCAATTCCCATCCATCATTTTTTTCTCTCCCTCTGAGGAGAAGAAGAAGCGAAAATGGCACAAGGTGCGGGCATGAAAACGGCAAAGCCCAACCCGGGCCTCAACAAGTCCGCCGCTAAATCCAAAAAAGGCACCGGCATCATGAAGCCGCAGAAAAAACACAACAAGACGGCCGCCGACAAGGTCACGAAGAAATACACGGCCGGCATGGTCGCGCAGACGGAGAAGATGCTGGGCGCCAGGGCGGGGCATCTCGAGCTTATTGGCAAGGGCAGGAAGAAGCAGCTCGCCGATGGCGATAAGATCCAGAAGGGCGGCACCAGAAAGTTTGGCTAAGACGCAGAAGCACGGAACGAGGAAGCTTGGCCGGGCTCTTCTGATGGGGGTTGGCGATGGGTTTGTCTGCGAGGGCGAGGGCATCATCGAGGGGTTGGGGAGGAAGGAGCAATATCGAGAGGAAATCTTATGGAAAGGTGCGGGCTATTCTGCAACCTACGGCCGTGCCTCAGCAATCGACGTCAACACCTCTTGGACGACCGGCAGATCCTTTTCTACGCCAGCCCGCCAGTTCGACACGGCAATGCGACACGCCTTCTTCCCTCTCCACTGCGTGCCGCTCACGAACATCTTGCGCGTCTCGTTGATTTTGTCCACCAGCACCTCGTTCAGCGCGGCATCTTTCGCCCTGAACAGCACGATCATGAACGAATTTTCCAGCATCGCCTCCTCGTCGGGAAGCCACTCATAGTCTTCGGAGTCGCGAATGAAGCTTGCAATCTTTCGAGCGAGCGTCACCATCCGAGCGACCATGGAGGCTATGCCCTGTCTTCCTTCGCTCAATAGGACAGCATATACTGGTAGCGCGCGGAAGCGGCGCGAGTTCTCCAGGCCAATGTTCAGAGGGCTGTGGATAACGGCGCCGCCGGCTCCTGATGGGGTTGCGAGGTATGCAGCGTTGGGGTTTCGGAAGACCTGAGAGGGGATAGATGCATCCCGGCATAAAAATATACCCGCATCATATGGCTTTTTCCATGGACAGTTAGAATTGACAACGCTTTTCATACATGTTCGTTCCGCTCCAGACGAATGACAGCGACATACCACGTTCAGGATCTTGTGTCCGTCAGCGGCGATGCTATCCGCCAGCTCGAGGCCAGCGACGTTTGCGTGCAGGTTTAGGAACTCGTCCGTCTTGGGGAGCGCACGGGCAAAAATACCGAAGGCTAGATGCAGAGAAGGCCGCAAATATCAATAAAAGACCACAAGCAAGGGGTGGGTTGACCCAACAACACTGCTGTTATCGGTGCATAGGAATTTAAAGACAACATACCCCCGTCAACATGGATCCAAGCACCATAGCGGTCAGCAAGACTCCTGAGTACTGGCATATCAAGAGCATTTGTGGCGAAGTGACCAGTGTTGATCTCACCGGCGCTCACAACAATAATATTCACAACCCCCTCCCGTGCCAGTTCTTGCTCGACAGCATGGAGATTCAGCCGCCATGGTTCCTCCTGGCTAGCTGGTAACTCCTTGACCGCGTGGTGACCGAGCCCAACAAAGCTTGCCGCCTTGGACAGCGATGAGTGTCCCATGCTCGTCAACACCTGTATCTCCTTAACCCCAGTAGCCTGGCACGCTACGAGCAAGCCCATCTCAGCAACACTGACGCCTTCGCGTTGTCGAGCAATGATAGCCTCGCGTCCGCACGCTAGCCCAAGGACGTTGCTACCGGTGGCACCAGTGGTGAAGGTACGGACGGGCCAGCCTGTGCCGGGACCGAGGTCAAGCAGCGCTACAAGCATGGCTAGCGCGGCGTTCTCAATCGCTGGCGCTGCAGAGTGGCCCGGCATGTTGACCTGTACATTTTGGTCCAGCGCCGTCACTACGTTGTCAGCGACCTCGGCCACCGGAAGCACGCCGCCCGTCACGAAGCCGTAGTAGCGACCGCTTAAGCTCTGGTTGTTCAGGCCGGGCGCAAGCGTGGTGAGGATATGCTCAACTACCGCGGTGGCACCACAAGGGGCGAGAAACTCGGGACTGTCTTCATGCGGGAGGGCGGCAATGGCGCCTTCGAAACTGGCGGGGCTGGGGAGAGTTGATGTCGTCTCGGCGGTCCGCTCGGAGACTGCCTGCCGCAAGCGGGCATAAGACTGCAACAAAAACGCCACATCGTCTTTATTAGCGATTGAATCCTGGTGCGTGCCGGCCGCCATGGTGTCAAACTAACGTGCGCAGAATCAGGGCTGTCGGGTCTTGGGGGATATTTTTGGTCGCTGCCATTGGAGACGGGAGATGGGAAGGAGACCGAGGATGGTGATAGGTGTGAGCTAACCTGGAAGCAGTTCGTCGCTCCATGGGCACCTGCAAGCCAGCTACCGAGGTCGCGGTTAGTGGTTGCAACGATCCATTGCACTGGGACCCATCCCACACTCCGGATTGGGACACCCGAGGAGGGGAAGGGGACTGTGGGATTTGACCAAGATTGATGCTCCCGATGGTCCCCGCAATCCCCGACATCTGTCTTAAAACAAGAGCGGATTATGAGTCGCGATGAGCCATACGTGCCATACTAGTTCTATGTATATCCGTCAACGTTCAACTGTTCGGGTGTTCATAGCGGACGATCCAAGTGCCATGATCTGCGAAGTCAGACAGTGGGGGGCCTAGCGTGGGGTTAATCCCACTTGAGGTTCAAGAGGAGAACAGAGGCAACGAGAAAGCCAACCGCGGTGAGCCGTGTAGATACGAAGTTCCTGGGTGGGAAACACGGGAAAAGAGGTTGCCGACTGATAAGCTTTTGCCGGCATCGCTAATCCTTTGCGTTTGCTAGCGACCACATCATTGGACGCCAGGGGTCGGTCGGGCGTGCCCGTCTCGTACGACTTCCCACGCATAGTGACATCGAGAGTTGGCCACCCTAGCCGACTCCCGTCCCATGTCTGTCAAAAGCAACGCGCTTGAGACCCGAACTAGAGGGTGGTGTTGCCGTGAACACACCTACACATGAACTTCCATTTCGCAGGTTGAAATCCCCAGTCCCCCCCGATCTTTGGCGGTCTGGCTGGGTTCCCTTGAAACAATGGCTGCTAGAAACTAGTCGGCGACGAACAGTGAGGCCGACGACAGGACGTTATTCCTTGCAAAAAGCTGGGCTTCAAACTTTCAGTCCATCAAATTGCAAGCGGAGTATCAACCACCCCTCCGCCCGTACCGCCAGGCGCCCAGACAGTCGGGTCAAACCTACCCCCTTTCCCCACATGAAAGTTTTGGAGGGTGTGGTTGTCCCTTGCCGGGGTCCCAGACCACTGGGACCCGCGAGAACTTCTCCTCGGCAGGCGTGCCAGGCACCCAGTTAGGTCACCCCATTCCAAGTTAGCTACTCCAGATCCACCACGCTCTAGTATGGAAGGGTGCTGGCAGTATGCACACGTCAAGTGCGCGCCAATAGCTTTTCGCTCCCTCACACCCAAGCTCCAAGTTGTACGCTACGTTACTTGCCTGCAGTGCTGCTAGGACAAGAGGAAGAGGAGATGCCGCTGGTATAAATTCGGGCATATACTCAAATAAACCTCCCAAGGGTTTGCCAGCCACTTCTATTTCCTGGACCTCCCAGACCTTCAACACGATGGCACCCCCACCTCAATCACTCGATGGGCACGAATTTGGTGTCGAGTCCTACCTCGACTCAAAAGAAATTGAAACGAACGTAGGTGGTCATTTATCTACATATATGAAATGTCTAAGCTAACACTGTTCCTCAGCATGACTTCGATTCGGATGATGTTTAGTATGCCACACACTACTTTGAGCTGGCAAGAAAGATGACTGACTGACGCCCAACAGTGATACCCAGTCCTTGACGGCTAGTATAGCGATGTCTCATAAGGAGTTTGGGAGGACTTACCATTCGTATCGCGCGGGGTGTATGTTGACCTCTTCTCTCATTTCCGGACGTACTTCGGCGTGCCTGGCTGACAACACCGCCCATGTAGCTTACCACTACCCCAATGACCCCACTGAGACGGAGCGGCTGGAAAACCAGTACGAGATCATCAAGGAGATGATGGACGGCAAGCTCTATTTTGCCCCGCTCTCCCCCACAAATTCACCCAGGAAAGTGCTGGACATCGCCACGGGCACCGGGATCTGGGCCATTGAGCTCGGTGATGAATTTCCCGAAGCTCAAGTCATCGGGATAGACCTGTCCCCCATCTAGCCGGCCTTCGTACCCCCTAATGTGAGATTTTTCGTCGAGGACTCGTATGTAACACTCTCCCAACTCCGTCTCCAGCAGCACATGGCCCAGCCCCTGACTATCAAATAGTACCGAAGATTGGGACTTCACACCAAATTTTGATTATATCCATACTCGCATCACTCTCGGGTGCTGGAGCGATATGAAGACGCAAATTGTCCCGCGCGTATTCGACCACCTCCAGCCAGGTGGCTGGTTGGAGTGCCAGGAGGTCATGGTTTCTCCATGCTGCGACGATGGGACGATGCCCGATGACTTTGGGTGGCTGGTGTGGGCGCGGGACCTGGTAGCCGCTTCGGAGCTCGCTGGCAAGCAGCTTGTGATGGGCGACGACTTGAAAGAATGGATGAAGTCTGTCGGGTTCATCAATGTCCGCGAGACAGTCATCAAGATTCCCATTGGAGGGTGGCCGAAGGACCGTCGCCTTAGGCAAATGGGCATGCTTTGGCAGTGGAACTTGCTGAGCGGGCTCAGCGGGTTCACATTGGGCTTGTTCAATCGTGTTCTGGGGAGGACTGTGGAAGAAATTCAGGTATGTGGCTCAGTTGCGGAGATCTGGTGTTGTTGTAAATTATGTTTGAAGACGGGACAGCGGGCTAACGTTGAATCAGGTTTCGCTAGTGAAAACCCAGCAGAGCATTTTCGACCACAACGTTCACTCATATCTAAAGTTGTATATTGTAACGGGACAGAAACCAGAGTGAAAGCCCTCCGCATTTCATGTTGTCTGCCAAGTGACGCTATTCCGCTTGTTGCGCATACCGGCTTTACCGAAACAAGGAGGAGGGGAAACCTTCAGCCGACTCTTGAGGAAAGCAAGCAGCAAAAAGGCTTTAGACTCAGTTGTGTACAAGCCAATCCAGCTCCTTCGCCTTCTCCTCGCCCACGAGCTCTGCGAGCGACTGCTTGACGAGGAAGTCGTGATCAAAGTACTCGAACCCCGGTATTACCGTCTCGGAAATAAGTAACCCCTCCGACTTGTCCGTCTCGGCCCCGCTCGCATCTCGGTCCGGAAGCAGGAAGCTTGCCTTGAACTTACCGCCCTCAACAATCCACTGCAGCCTCTCGCCGGCGGCGACTTCATGTCCCACGATGAATGTCTCAACCCGATGCTCCGGCTCATCGGCATGGATGATCACATACCGCCCACGACCCCGGTGCAATGTGTGCACGGTGCGGCCGCGATTGCGGTGGAAAAAACCCTGCGGTGACCCGGGGGTGAGCAGGTAGTAGATGGAGGTTGAGGCGTTGCGGACTGCGGGGTCGAAGCCCGGCCGCTGCACCGATAGCAGGTCCGGGCCGAGCTTGCCACTCGAGGCGGCCGTCCCGGGAAAGGGGCTTGGCACAAGCCGCGGGTCCCGGTCTGTCTCGGCAAAATAGCCTCCTTCGCCATGAGCCTGCATATTGAGGGTGGCGATGACTGTCTGGACTGCCGGAGAGTCCGCCGGAGGGCTATCCTGGCGTGGGAAGGACGGGCGGATGAGTGAGGCCATCTTTGAGCGTTTTTTTCCTGCTGCAGGGAGGTCTTGCGGTACTCGGAACGCTCGGGTTGGTGATGTGGCGTGCAAGGATAGAGAGTAGAAGATCGATAAGGGAACTTGGATAGAAGTAGAAGCAGCAACTTAGAGTAATACTAAAGAAAAAGATGGTTCATGGGGAGATAGAGGTGGTTATCGACAATACAAAAATTTCGATTCAAGAGAGCGTTGCGGACTCGTAGGTTGCTGACTTTGTTTTTTTTGGTCTCACCGCCCAGTGCGTTGTCTACGTTCCATTCCTTTTCTGTCGTAATTACGTAGACTACATTTGGTGTGGTTGATCAGTTCGGGCGAAACGAGCTTGCCTCCCTTACCATGAACATCTTGCTATCTAATCGGGTGTCAGAGAAGTGGATCCGGAGTTTACGGATTCCTGAGGGAGGGAGGCGGGGTGAGGTCGGTATGGCGAGTGATGATGAACAAGAGTGTTGACGGCCGCTGAGACCTATGTTATCGTATAGGAAAGTGCATTCAGGTGCCTCGGTATTGGCGATATTCGAGGCCTGCCATTTTTGGTGTTGATCAAGCAAGGATAGCTGTTGAGTGCGAAAATCACTGGTGTGATGTCAGAACGGGAGCTGCTGCACTGTCCGGAGCTAGGAAGAGCTTGGGTCTCGAAGAGCTATTGCTCATCAGCCCGAATTCTACTACAAATGACAGCGTGGATCCCAAGTATAGATCTTAAGCCTTGCACACGGACTAGAAGTATCTTTAGAGGTGTTTCGGAATCCCGCCGTGTCACGGACCCAGAGGACGGTCCTGCCCCTCGAGCACCGCTCACTACTCAGGAGCCAAGGCGGGCTGGACCTTGTCAGCATCGAGTATCCACTTATCCGGGGCAGTGGGCAATCACCCAAGATTGGCCTCAGCATGGTCGACACCACTTCTCGGTTCTCCTGGGTCCCACCTGGACAGCGCGCGCACCGCTTGACACGCAGGAGAAGCTCACCCGGTCGCGTTCGTCACTTTGCAGGACCAGGCTTGCGGGATGAATATGCTCGCAGCCAACATTCTCCGGATTTCTCGGCAGATGACCAGCCTTGGTTCTGAAGTTGTCCGCCGTCAGATATAAAAAGTACACTTTCCTGTGTTGCTCACCTCGCGTGCCTCCACTCAGACGGGAATTCCCAGCGCAACCCCTCTTTCAGCACTCGAGCAAGGGTCTGCTCGATCTGGCTAGGCCGTCTGGGTTCCTCGAACTTCGCGATGCATCTCTTCAGGAGTCAAAGATAATTTTCAATGCAAGCCCGGAATTTGCAGCGCGCGTTGAAGCTGCACACTGTCAATTGAAGAAACCACCCATTCGGATCCTGTCTTCGCGCTCCACCTCCCCGGGAAACGTACGAGACCCAGCCTTTGTTTTCCTGGTTCTGGACGCAGGCGTATTAAAAAGCACTCTGGCCAGGCCTCGTTGATTGGCCCTTGGTCCTCCCCATCCACCCCCTGCCCAACTTCTGGGGCAGCCGTTGCCCGGATTGACTGGCTCGCTGGTCCACTCTCCATCACCCCTAAAGCTGCTCTCGACCATCCACAGACCCAAAACGCCTGCCATACCTTCCCATGCTATACAGAGCGCAGCATCCGGAGTCTTAACCTTGGGTGCCCGTTCCGTTCCGGTCCAGCACCTCACGCGACATGTCGGGAACGTTAAGCAAGCGCCAGCAGGCGCGCAACGAGAAGGCCCTGCAAGACCTCGTGGTCAGCGTGCCCGGCAACAACTTTTGTGCCGACTGTCAAGCCCGCAATCCCTGTACGCAATTGATTCCTACCCTCGAAGCCGTCCGGCTCTGTTGCTAACGCGCTGGACTCTGTGTAGCTTGGGCATCATGGAGTGTACGTCTTCGCGTCCCCGTCGAGCCTCCGGACCCCGTCGAGCCACGTACTCCGAACCTAAGCTGACTGAGTGCCACAGTTAGGCATCTTTCTCTGCATGCGGTGCGCCGCTATCCACCGCAAGTTGGGCACCCATATCTCCAAAGTCAAGTCGTTGAGCATGGACAGCTGGTCCAACGAGCAGGTCGAAGTAGGGCCCCGTCCTATCCTAGCGCGGCGTTTTCCCCATCGGGCCGGAACTGACTGAGCTCTCACATCCAGAATATGCGAAAGGTCGGTAACATCGCATCGAACAAGAACTACAACCCGCAAAACAAGAAACCGTCTTTGCCTGTAGACATCGACGAGGCCGACGGCGCGATGGAGAGATTTATTCGTCAGAAGTACATGAACCGTGCCTTTGGTTCGACCAAGTCCCATAATACGGGAAGCACCGAGTCCGACGAGACACCGCCGCCGCTACCGCCGAAGACCCCCAGCCGCTTTGGCTTCCGATCGGCCTCCTCCATCTTTCCGCTCGGGTCGAAAGCGAAGGCCCAGGCCGCCAGCCAGCCGCCTCCGAGCCCACGGGATCTCACATCTCAAAACTCGCCGCGATGGAACAAGGCGTCCCAGGTATTTGGCGCAAGCGTCCAAGAGGCGGATGCGCAGAGCATGGAGCATAAGTTGGCGAAGCTGCGAGATATGGGCTTTACGGACCACCAAAGGAACACTATAGTGCTAAAGGGGGTGGGTGGGAATTTGGAGAAGACGATCGAGGCTCTCGTCCGGCTGGGAGAGGGTGAAAGGCGATCGCCAAATCCGTACGCATCTACAGGGGAACAAGCGGCCTCCACAAACCGAAGTTTAACCCCTGCTACCTCGATGATGTCCGTTCGCGACGCCGCTCGTCCTCGACCGATCAGCCCGGCGAGCAACAACCCCTTCGATATGCTCGATACACCTCTACCACCTCAGCCCCTCTCTTCGCAGTCGACAGGCACCCTGCAGAACAGAAATCCCTACCTATCGACATCCCCAAACCCGTACGGTATGCCTATGCAACAGGCTCCAAGTGCTATGGACCTGGCTTTTCGGAACATGTCTTTGGCGCCGCCGTCACAGCCGTTATTTCCGAACCACACGGGAGGGATGGCCGGACCTCCCCAGATGTCAGCCCAGGTGATATACCAACAGCAGCCGATGACGGCCCCTATGCCGTCGATGGCTCAGAACTACTCCTCGATGGGACCCTTCCAACACAGTCAAACGTACCCCCTGCCGGCACAGCAATCTACGGCCAGCTACAATCCTTTTATGGGCCAGCAGCAGGCACAGGCACAGGCACAGGCACAGGCCCAGCAGCCGCTGATGGTCAATACGGCCAATGGCTTCGGGAGCAACCCATTCACCCGATCGCCAACGCGGATTCAGTCACCCGGCTTGACCCAGATTCCTGAACAGTCGCAGCAAAACTTCTATACGCCAGCGGCTCAGCAGGTCGGACAGGTTTCGCCACAGCTAAACAACCCCTTCTTCGCACAGGCAATGACCATGCCGCCCCAACAGCAGCAACAGCAGCAGCAACAGCAGCAGCAACAGCAACAACAACAACATTACCCTGTACAAATGCCGCAGCAACAACAGCAATTCGGATTTTCCCACCAGGTCCCGGTCCAATACCAGCAGAGCGCATACCAGCCACAGCGTCCAGACAAGGCATCTATCATGGACCTGTACAATTACCCACAACTCGCCCCTGCGTCGTACCAAACGCAAGATGCCACCCAAGCCCCGCAACAGCAAGATGCCTTTGCCGCCGCCCCCCCAGCGGCACCGCTTCCCGCACCGGGGAGTAAAAACCCCTTCATGAACTCGGGAAGCGGCTTCGCTCCTGGGCCAGCAGCGCAACCAGCACTGATCGACACTTCGATGCCGAAACAGTACAACGCAAGCCGAGAAAGTGTCATGGCGCTTGGCCTGGAGTGGTCTAACGGACGACACAGCCCGGACGCATTTTCAAGCTTGAGCGCGAGAGATACACGCTAAGCACATGGAGATGACAATGGCCCGCGTTGGTTAGTTTGGGGCTTGTTGTGGCATGTTTGTATGGAGTCAACATGATGGCCATTCTTGTATATATCTTGCACTTTTTTCTCTTTCTTTTGGCGACGAGACATGGAGATGACTGTCTCCCTTTCTCTCGAATTACATGTTGCTGTGGAGAATGACGGATGACCGCGATGCGGTGCGATGCGTTGTATAATGTCGGTTGGGCGTTCTAGCATTGGCGGTGTCGCGATCGTGACGTTGGCATGTACATGGAGCATTGGGGTCGATGTCGAGGGACGGGAGGATGAAGGAGAGCGAGCACTGGATGTGAGGGCGGTGGTTCAGGCTATGTGACAAGTGAGCAACTTGGTCGGGGATCATGGGAAACGAGGGACTGTAGTTGTAATGAATATGGAAACAAATATTGGAGATACACTATGTTTTCGCCCAAATATTGGACATGAAAAATTGACTGCACCACTGATATCTAGTGGAATGGCGAATTCCTCGCACCGCCTCCAGAGAGTTACCTCGATGGTTCGCTTGCTGTCCATGGCAACTCATTGTGTAACCCTAAGCATCCAACTGGTTGGTGCCCTGTTTCTGTGCACGGCGCACAACCACAAGATACCCTCAGCCTCTGCTCTTGTACGGCCTTTTCAGTCAAGACAAGTGGCTGGTGAAGCAATAGAGCCAAGGTGATGTCACAACAGCCCTACTACTTTATATTCCTACCAAGCACCAATCGTCCGCCCTCCTTTGCTGCCTGCCTGCCTGTTGGCCTGCCACTACTCGCTGCGAGCCTGCGACCCGTTAACTGACCCGGGGCGGGGGTAGATGGCAAAACGAGAAAGTGAGTGGTTGGAATACCGTCGCGGGTGCTATTGGTCCCTACGGCGGCAGGCCAGGCAGGGGTGGATGATTGGAGGGGTCACCGAGGGAAAAAAAGGCAGCAACCCCGGACGTTGCCAGACTGGGAGGAAAGCCGAAGGCTGAGCAGCGTCTCAATCTGCAACACGATGAAAACGAGGTTACTTTGCGGATTTGATGGAGGGGGTGGTTCGCTGGCCATGCCTTCATCTTTCCCTCATGGTAAGTATAGCCTTGGTGTGTGACACATGGCCCCCTCAACACATTTGATGCAAAAGAACTGCGCATACAGCAGAAGGTGTGAACTAATGTGGATCTCGATGAGAAAGAAAAGGTCGAAAGGTGAGGTATTGCATATGCGGGTCGAGGCTCCGGCAGGATGGGAGGGGTTCAAAGGGGCTGAATGCAAGCTGAAGCCATCCATCTAATGAGATCGAAAGCAGCAGCTGAGGTCGTGTCACCTGTGGCTGCCAATGGTGCAGCCATCGACGCTACCTATATATGGGACAAGGCTGTCACTTGTCCGGCTGGTTGCACTGCTTTTCTTGTTTCTCCCCACATCCCAATTGCCATTCCATTACCCCTGGATTGCTTCGTCGCTGTTGTCATTGATTGTGATTTTTCTCTCTACTAGGAGCGCACAACGTCGTATTGCTGAGAAGTGTCGACTCTTGTGAAACAGGAACTGACTGAAGGAGAAGTAATTGGCATTATGTCTTCTTCGTCGTCCGAGGCAGATTTTGGGGGAGGCGGGAGGAGGCTTGTGGCCGAAATGCCAGTGTTTCTATCGCAAGCGAATAGGGACCGACAGAAAGCGCCGCAGAAGAAGATCGATGAGTTTTGGAAGAAGTTCACGACTAAGGCTCCCGGCAAGGGTAAGTTGCATCAAACCTCCCCCGCTCAGCCCACATGGCCTAGTAGAGCCTTAGAATGTAGAAACACGAGGCTCCAGCTTACACTCGCATCCAGCAACGACTCTCCTGCCCAAGAACGAATATGCCGAGAAGCTCTCAAGACGCGCGGCAGCCAAGGAGGGCGGCAGTGGATTGGCAGCTCAAGCATCGTTCGAGGAGGCTGCTGTGCTATGCCGAGCCAAGGTTGAAAAGATCATTGAAGAGTGTCGGCGCGTTAACCAAAAGTACCGCGACCCGCACTTCGATCTGGAATTCGACCTCAAGACAGGAAAGCGTGACTGCCTCGAATCCCTAGATAACACCAGGGACGATTCATCCGAGAGCGATTCGGACTCCTATCGTTCGCCATCACCCCCGCCTTCGCACCGTCATAGACGTCGTAGACGAAGGCAGCGGGATGCCGCAGAGGGTGTCGAAACCGATCGGCGAGCCAGAGACGATGGCATGGGGGATCTTGGTGATCCTCTCAGTCCCCAACGTCCGCATGGGAGGACCCCAGGTTCCAGATTTGCTCCCAAATCGGTGAAGCGAGTTGGCGAGATCTTTGACGACCCCAAGTTCTATATCGATGGGCCGACCGCCAATGATGTTCGCCAGGGGCGAGATGGAGACTGTTGGCTCATGGCAGCCTTGTGCACTTTGAGCAACAAACCCGGTCTGATCGAGAAAATATGCGTACGTCACGACCAAGACGTCGGTGTCTACGGCTTTGTCTTCCACCGTGATGGCGATTGGTTCAGCGAGATTATCGATGACAAGCTGTATCTGACGAAGCCCGACTATGACGAGGCCATGTCTGATCGTCTCAACATTGAGAGGCTATTGTGGGACGATGGCCGGGAGCGTCCTGACTCCGAGGAGATCTATAGGAAAACCTATCAGTCCAACAGCGGCGCATTGTACTTTGCGCAGTGCGAGAACCCCAACGAAACTTGGCTTCCGTTGCTCGAGAAGGCCTATGCAAAGGCCCATGGTGACTACGCAGCAATTGAAGGCGGCTTCACCGGGGAGGGGATAGAGGACCTTACCGGAGGTGTGACTTCAGAGCTGTTCACAACCGATATTCTAGACAAGGAGAGCTTTTGGAAGAATGAGCTCATGCAAGTGAACGAGACATTCTTATTCGGCTGCTCAACTGGCCTCTGGGGCCGCGGCTGGGGCGATCGTAAGGTAGGTGCAAATTGGAATGCTCTTCTCCCCTTTCTGTCCATTTCATCTTGTCTCGGGAGTCAAGAGAGAGTTTCTGCTCCCGAGACACAAAGAAATTTCACAAAATGGAGAATATAAGCTGATATCTGTCACAGGGAATCGTCGAACAGCATGCCTATTCCGTCATGCGGGCTGTCGAAATTGACGGGGAACGACTGCTTCTGCTCAAAAACCCCTGGGGAAAGTCCGAATGGAAGGGCCCATGGAGTAAGTTTGGTCTCAGCGTTTTGTGCTCTGTGATTGTGCTGATGATATTTCAGGCGACGGTTCGAAAGAATGGACCCCGGAGTGGCTGCAGAAACTTGGGCACCGATTCGGCGACGACGGGGCGTTCTGGATTTCATACAAGGAGCTCTTGAGGAAATACCAGAATTTTGATCGAACACGGCTCTTTGGACCCGACTGGAAGGTCACGACAATATGGACAACGTTGTCCGTACCGTGGACCATCGAGTATCACGATACTAAATTTGCCTTCACACTCGCTAAGCCAGGCCCCGTGGTTATTGTTCTCTCTCAGCTAGATGATCGATATTTCCGAGGGCTTGAGGGCAAATACGAGTTCAGTCTCGCGTTTCGAGTCCACAAAGGCGGCCAGGACGACTATCTTGTGCGCACTCAAGGGTCGTACCGCATGAGGCGCTCCGTCAACGTCGAGCTTAATCTGGACGCGGGCGAGTATCTCGTCCTCGTCAAGATCGACGCTTTGCGTTACGACGATACCTTGCCCCCGGAGGCTGTGATGCGCAATAATGCTAAAACCCGCCGCGAGAAGCTCCTCCGTATCGGCCTAGCCTACGACTTGGCCCATGGGAAAGCAAAGATCGTGGAGACTGTAGAGGAAAAAGCTGCTCGGGAAGCGTACGAGAAGCGCAAAAAGGAGAAGTATCGCGATCGCCTTCGGAAGGCCATAATGAAAGAAAAGGAGCGAGCCCACTACTTTGATACGAAGCGTGCAAATACACAGAGGCGGAAAGTACAACGCGCAAATGAGCGGCAGAAAGCGAAGGCAGAGAAACGAGAGGCCGAGGCGAGGAAGAGAGAAGAGGAACGGCACCAGGCGGAGAGAGAAGAAGCAGAGAGAAGAGAGGCTGAGAACCACAGGAGGGAAGCCGAGGAAAACAGGACGGGCAATGCAAATGCAGCAAATGACAAAGAGACCGGGGTTGGCAAGAATTCGAACTCAAAGGACAAGGAAGGGCAGGTATCAGAGGCCAAGATTGAGCCCGAGGCTTCACAGGTGACAGTGAAGGCTGAACCACAGGTTGATGGCAAGCATGGGAACCTTGAAATCCCCGAACAAGAAACTTCAACTGATGCTGGCGAGAACACCCCTCCAACCTCAGCCTCTGGTATGACGAGCTCGGAAATTTCTACTGGCGATGACAAAACTCCACCTGCAAGAGCCGATACCACCAGAGATACCGATCAGTCGGAAACAACTCTGTTGGGCGATGCCCGTGCATTGGAAAGCCAATCCTCTTTCCATACATCGTTAGAAGCTTTGCCAGAGAATGCCGAACAGCCGCTCCAGGGGGGAGAGTCCGAGAAGGACACGCCCGGTGACTCCAAGCCCAACAACGGCGGTCTGCCGCAGATGGCTGCCGTGGAAAATTCAGAGGAAAACAAGACCGAGCCGGATCAACCCAGGCCGCCTCGTTTGCATCCCGAAATAGAGGACAAGGTTCGAGCGATTGTAGGGACCCTCGAAAGCTGGGAGCCCTTCAAGGAGGAGCTCAAAGCTATTCTTGGGCAAGCCGACAATCGTGCTCATCAGGGAAGGCGGCGACAGGAATGCGGACACGAGCCGGAGTCATACACAGACGCGGAGAGTGATGGGTCGCCGCCGCCATCGGCGAGGGTGCAATACCACTCCCACGAACGCCACCACCAACACCACCAAGAACAACACCAACAACAACAACAACAACAACAACAACAACAACATCGCCAACAACACCACCACCACCACCAAAATCGCAATGTGCTACCGCCTCCTCCTCAGCAATACATGCCTTCCAGGGGGATGCCTCCCATGATGGGCCCTGGGGGAATCCTGCCGCCACCTCCACCTCGAGGAGATAGGTCCGACGTGGAATCAGCGCGCAGTGACGGCGTCGCAAGTGTCGCATCAGTGTCAGACTTGTCAGATCGCGAGCTCGACTACCACGTGGAAGAGAGGCTGCGAATGGACACGCTTCCAAACCCCAGGCCCGGCGGCCCCCCTCCGATGATTGGGCGGCAGCATGAAGATGAGTTTGAAAAGGATCCCTGGAATGCCGTCGCGGTGGTGGGGTTGAGAGTTTACTACAGGATTTCCGAGGAGGACAAGTGCGCGGACGCCGAGATTGTGAAACTGCGCGTCATTCGTCCGAACCCGTACGAGCTTTTCGAAGACGATGATGAAGTGACGAAGGAAGACGAAAAGAAAAAGGAGGCCGGCGAGGGGGGAAATGACGAGACTGACGAAGCAAAGGTGTTGGATCTGGACGATAGCGCGAAGGACGCAACAATAATTGGGTAGGATGCTGTCTTTAGTTTTCTCGTGTTCGGCATGTAAGCATACCCCGTTCCTAAGATTGGCACCGTTGGTAAGGGGTCAACGATTGATGGTAACGATCGAGCGCAAATTGGATGAAATGAAGTTGTTTCTGTTGAAGGAAGCGGGTATCACAGGTTGAAAACACGCTACCCAGATGTTCATAAACCCAACCAGTAACTCCGGTTCCCATCGTGCCTTCCGTGACCGTGACCAAGCCATGCAAATCCTCCGCCCGCCTTCCCAAAGACCTAAACCCGAACCCAGACTCATGCAAGTCAACTCGAAACTCAGAACCTCTCCAATAGCTGCCCGATCTTCCTTTGCTCATCAGCCTCAACGTCCACCACCATCTCGTCCCCCTCCCTCGCTTTGCCCGCCTTGCCCCCCTCGCGCTCACGCAACTGGCTCACTCGCCCACCTACACGCGCTAGCAGCATGCGCATGCGCTGCAGCTCGGTCTCTACCTCGCCATTGCGCGTAACCAAATTCTCCTGCACAGCAGCCGCATCGTCAAACGGCTCCAAAAGTGCCTTCATGCGTTCCAAGCGGGAAACCCGCGCCGCGGCATCTTCCCGCTGCGACGACAGCTCCTGCAACCGCGAGACAAGCTCAGCATATCGCTGAGCCTCAGCGGGATGCGACTCTGCCTGTTGTGACGAGACACCCTCCCATGCGGGTGGCAGCGACGCGATGATTGCGCCGTCGGCTAAATAAACTGTTAGCAAGCAGCTCTATTCTGATTGTGGCCATGAAAGTGAATAAATACATAAATCAGCGCCAACACTCAGCCCCTCAAGCTCACGCGCATCCTCATCGTCGTCGCCGGCAGCCCCGTTCGTAGCCGCAATGGCAGAATTCCAGTAGAGCTGGTCAATCTGCTCGGCGACGTGTCGAGTGGCCTGCGGCGCAAAGACACGTCGAGAGTGTTGCTGAATCTGGTGGTTGAGCCTGAAAAGCGCGTCATCGACGATCTTTTCGGGGAGACGATCGTCGTGGTTCTCGTTGGCGGATCGCCAGCCGCGTGAGGGGCTGAGGGGCTGCGAGAGGAGACGCGTCTGTGCAGAGAGGAAATCTTGCTTGATAGCGATGACAGTTGGTGGTACCGGAGCCATGGCTATGTGTGAGCTTTTTTGTTGATTTGTAGATATTTTGGCAAGCTTCGTCTAGACTCTGGTGAGTTGATTGTGTGAGTGGTGAGTGAGGTTGAGGTCAGATTCAGGAGGCATGTAGAAGGGTTAGGGTTGTTTCATGATGTGGATCGCCCATAACACAGGTTGGCGAACAATAACGATGAGCACAAGCAAGAAATTAATGAGGGCCGAATTTATGTTTTCAACCTATTAAGGGAGCTAGTTGCGAAGTTGCTCTTGATGCTAGCTGTCGACTTCTCTTTTTTCCATCTCATCTGCGGCCACATTGTTCGCCGTGACCATTCTCAGGGTCGATTTCATTGGAGTAACGGTTCAGATGCAACATCTTCCATATTATCACCACCTTTTTATCACAGACGCAGGAATTCCAGACCACTGCGGTTCTCAAACAGCAGTACACCGTAACCCTCCTCTCCATCCGTGTAAGTCGAGAGCGCCGGGGGTGTAGTTGCGACATCTGGAATCGGATTGCTGCGGAGACTTTCCGCAAAATGTGGGGCGTATGACTCCTCTCAAAGTGTGTTACCGGTTATGGGCACATTTCTTCGCCATGCTACCAACCGTATAAGCGAACAAGCACTTTAGCTCAGAGGAAGAGCGCCGGGCTCATAACCCGGAGGTCGCTCGATCGAAACGAGCAAGTGCTAAATACACACCTAACTTTTTGATATTTTCTGAAGTTTCTTTCTTTTTGCACGACTTCTTTGAAGTATCAGCTACACACCTATAGATTTGCCCGATTGACAAAACATCATCTTCATTTCATTATTATTCCGGCGTAATACTGTTTTGACCAGGCCGGTGTGCGGAACGACATCCAACAGACAGTGTAGCAGGAGTGTGTACGCGGCTCCTATTTTAGGAACCACCATGTGGAATTCTATACAAGGCCTTATAAAGGCGGTAACTCATCTCTACATATCGGACATTGCAGCCGAAACCTCAGCCAGCCCTCAAGACACTTTGTATGAAAAATGTGCCGGCACGGCGTCACCATATATGCTCTTCGTGCCAGAACTCCTGCGACGCCACCCCCGGTCGGGTCCGGCGCGCCGGCTTTTATGACCGGCACCTCTAAAACCTCCCGACAGATTGCACAATCGATGGGCCGGATATGCGTGCCCTTTGTTTCGCGATCCTTGTCTCTCTCTCTTCCCCTAGTTCCGTCCTCAACATCTCCAGCCCCAAGTGACCACGACCGACTTCGCTCCACTTCTGGTGACCCTGGCGCGCTCTCAAAGCTTCCCACGAGCCCGATCGGGAGCCCGCCCGCCTCGATGTTATCCTCGCGTAGTATTGGATGGTAATCCCAAGCCTCTGGCGCCCACGACGCCGGGACGCCGAAGCGCGGACCGAGCACGTCCTGGAACGCGAGGATCCACAGCTGCACCCACAACCATCCAGCGAGGACAGCGAAGGAGCTCCAGTCAGGTTCGGCGAAGAGAACATTATCCTCGCATACGTAAAAGTAGGCGAAGGGTGCGAGGCGGAGCACCGATTGCCCGATCATAAAGCGCCAAGCAAAGGCGCGTCGGCTGTTTCTTTGGATGTTGCGCCATATCTGAGGGACCCAGAGAGATAAGTAAATAAATGCGAGTGCGTTGACGTAAAAGTTGCGGATGGGGGTAGGCCACGATGTTGCGGCCACACTGAGGAAGATGATGACGATGCCGAGGAAGACAAAGCGTCCCGTTAAAGAGGCAAAGGTCATCGCTTGGGGCTCATGGGTTGCGGTAGCGTTACCAGCGGTTGGTACTGCAGCAGCCGCCGCAGTGACTTCGGCAATCTCGGCATCAATATCTTGATCGGATGGTATGATAATTGGCGGAGAAGGCGGCCGGGCTGGCGGTGCCGTTACAGGTTGTGGCAAAGTGTCCACCTGAGCGGCTGGGGTTGATGTTGTTGCGGGTATAGGGGCCGTAGTGTTAGAAGTGTTCCCGTTCTGTCCCCGGCTGCGTTCGCGATTTCTCCGCTCCGGCTCCTGTATTTTGTACACATCGGAAAGAAATGCGCCGCCGATCGCCATGGACATAAACGTGGCGAATGTGAGTAGTAGCCCGGCCAGGAATGTGTTGATTGTTGCGAGACTCAACGCCGCGGCTACGGTGAACACGATTCCATCAGCCAGGAGCATTAGCCCAGCAGTATAGAAGCTCACACGCCCGATCGTTGACGGCGTGCAGGTTTCCTTCATTTGAGTCTTCAGGAGCCATATTTGGCCCATGTAAACGGCGGCCAAAGCCAAAATCCACATCTTGAACTCGTAGAGGAAAACCTCCTCCTTCATACCGACCAGATGGTGTCCGTCGGTGGATGGGTAAAGCGGCGGCCCCTTGGACTCCAGGAAGTATCCACAGTCAGGAGACCAAGCCACCATGGACATTTTGAGGTCTGGAATTTTCTTGAGCGGCGCCCCTGTCGGAAATCGGAGTTCCTTTTCCATCTCTTCGAGCAGGCTGGTGAATCCTTCGCGGGCATGGTTGTGATAGTTGTTTGACAGCGTGTCGCTAGCATCTAGCGGATAGAGCTGCACATACATGACATATTCGCAGTGTGATGCCAGAGCCCAGGGGTCATCGGGCCCTTCCACGATAGAGCTCCAGGGGTTGCTCGGGTCAGCAAACCTGACGTTCTCTTTCCTCTTCAGTACCTCATCCAGTGTAACATTGAGCAGCTTCTGGCTCGACTGAAAAAACTCCGGGCCTGGGGACAGATGTGGCAGGCCAAAAATGCCGGCAAACTTTTCACTTGTCGTTGTTAGAAGTATGGCCCCCTGGCGCGGCCAGTGCACACCGTGAAGTCGCATGGTCCAGCTCATCGTGCCGCTGGCCACGTCCTGCATCGTGACAGACGCCGAAGTCTCCCTCACCACAGCCGCTGAGCGCACGTCCTTGCTGTCCGTCTCCTCCACGTACTCAGCAGTACCATCGTACTCTTCGAGCTCCAGCTGAATCTTCCCACTGGTGCCGGTGATATTCCGACCCCATTCCCCGCGGCCGCCTTGCCAGGTGATCTCCGGGGCGATGGCCGTGAGATTGTAGGATGAGGCCTGCTTCACAGTCGTCCCTGGCCGTCGCACCCACTCTCCATGCACTCTTCCAGTCGCATTCTTCCATGGAAGTTGAGACGGGCCAGGCCGGTTCCAATCGTCACTCCCAGCCCGGCCCGAGAACGCATTACTGCTCCATTCCCAACAGCGGTCTCTGAATTTCCCAAAATCCTCCCAGCCATACCCGTCATCCTGGCGGAATCCGGTCAAGTTCAAGTAGCGTGCTACATTCCCTTGGCCATCGTCAACTAGACGGGGAGCGAAGTCACCCCATTTGGTGGTGTTGAGGACACCATGTGCCTGTCTCTGGCGTTGCAAACGAGAGCTGGCAAAAGAAGGGCCAGATATCAAGACAGGGCCATTATCGGGCGTGATCATAAGCCAGAACAGCAGGATCAGGACTAGGACCAACCTCCCACTGTCCTGTGGCTGCGGTTGAGCAGGCATCGTCGCGTCAGGCTAGGACCGGGATAGGAAGCGCATTTTTGGGAGGCTTTCAGATGCACCCGATAATATATAGGTATGAGAAGTGTTCATCCATCCACGTAGGCTAGGGCATGAGAGGATGTATGCCGAAGGTTACCGAGTTGAAAGGATGAGATCAGAGGTTTTGAGGCTCACTCGGCAACGACCTGAAGCCCAGCTGCGTGCTGTCGCCCGTTGGGGCCGGGGGGCGAGATTAGGACCCACTTTTGTCAAATAGACAGTGCAAATGCTGGCGCGCACCTGGAAAGATCACTGTGCTTCAAATCCGCCCCACTTCTCGGGAGCGGCATCAACAGCCTTCAACGCATCGCTTGGAGAGAACAGAATTACAGAACACGAAGAACTCTCACATCTAGGAGTAGAGGTGCTATCTCACACTTATCCTAGCGCCGAACACTTCAACCCTTTCCCCAGAGCTCCAAACTGTCCATTCCAACCTCAACAAACCCACTGGTCATTTAACCATTTCCCTCACCTCGCAGCATGGCGTCGAATGCCAACTCCAGCACAAGCCAGGCAAATGTAAGGCCTCTTCTGTATGTATGAACGTTGGAGAAACTCATTGCATTGCTTCTCCACATAGACCACGACAGATGATGCCCGCGGCGAACTCACAGCGCAGCTCGATGAGCTTCTAAACACGCTTTCAAACAAGTTCGCCGGCGTGTCAAGTGAGATATTCGCGAAGAGTAAGCAAAAGTCTAAGCGGTATAGTTAGCCGACTACCAAACACTGACATTTATGACTTGTTTTAGTGGATGAAATGTCGCGTCGGTTGGACAATCTCGAGGCACAACTCGCGGCCAACAACAAGAACTCAGGCCCCCAACCAATGAACTGAGAGTGTATAGTTGCACATAATGATTACGAAGCGTGGCAGGGAGTTCATGGAGTCCATCAAGCATACGGGAGGTTGGTAGTTCACTCAGTATTTATTCAGTTATGGAAAAAGGCTGTTTTACGTCCTTTTAAACCAACGCCGCAAAAGACCAGTCAACCGAAGCACACATACAGTCGGGTATCCGGTGCCCATAGCTGCAACAGTAGCTATTATAGAGGGCCATCTGTGACTCCAGTGTCTGAGAATGTAGACATAGTCCTAACCCTATATCTCATGTTTCACAGCTCAGAGCTCATCCTTGCCCTCAAACTTCTCGGCGAACTTGTGAAGAATGTTGACCTTGGCAGTAAGCTCATCCAACTTGGTAGAAACCAGACCACCCTTGCTGATGATGCCCTCCAGGCGAGCGACCTCCTTCGTGACGTAACCCTCGTTCTTGCTCAGCTTGTCGAAAACACGGACGTAGTACTCGGCGAACTTGTCCTTCAGACCGGCGGCAGCCTTCTTGGCCTCAGCAGCGGCATCGGCCAACGAGGCACCTCCGACAAATTTGGCCACGACGTCATCCAGCACCTCAACCAGACCAGCGTCCTCGTCAAGACCGCCACCAGCGACGCGGTGCGTGCCAGCCTTGATGTTGAGGAACTCCACGAAGTTCTCCTCAGACCGCCCACCATCGTAGTTCTCGGCAGTGGTGCTTCCTTTGGGGAAGTACTTGAGCGTGGGGTAAGACGTAACACCGTACTCCGCGGCAGTCGCCTTGCTGTTCTCGCTCTCAGCGTCAACCTTAGCGATAACAACATCGGCCTCGTTGGCGTAGGTCGTAGCCAGGTCCTCCCAGACAGGAGCGAGGTTCTTGCAGTCTGCAACGCATTGTTTAGCTGATAGCCAATTGGGTAACCGCACATGGGGACACTTACGGCCGCACCAAGGAGCGGTGAAAGCAACCAAAACGTGCTTGTCACCAATGGTCTTCTTGAAGTTTGAGTCGGTAAGGATGGTTACGCTTGTCGGCTGGGACGCCTTCTTCTTGTTCCGGACGCCAGTCTTCTCGGTAATGAAATCGCTGAGAGCTTCCAAGGACCGCCCGCCCGAGTAGTCAGTGGGCACATCGCTCTTTCCGTCGAACCACTTCAGTGTAGGGAAGCCTTGGACGCCGAAGCGCTTGCCCAGAGACTTCTCGGCATCAGCATCAACCTTGGCGATCTGGACCTTGTCCTTGGAGTGCTCGAAGGCGGTGGCAAGCTCCTCGTAGATGGGGGCGAGAGTCTTGCAGTGACCGCACCAAGGGGCAAAGAACTCAACGAGCGTCGGCTTGCCGGACTTGAGGACAACATCATCGAAGTTGGCGGGGGTAAGGTCGAGGACAGCTGATCCAGCCGCAGCCACAGCTGCGAGGCCAGCGGCCACAAAGCTCTTGAACAGCATGTCGGTCTGCTGCGGACGCTTTGGAGGTAATTGGTGTGTAAAAAAGCAGGTGTGGTGAATAGCAATGGGAAACAAAGCACGGCTTATAAGAGAATCAGAAATTCACCAGGAGTTGAGAGGAGATCCGGCTCAACGAAATCAGTGGCAATAAACTATGCTTGGAAATCACAGGAGGAAAGATGCCACTTTGTCCGTTAGCTGAGCTTATCCCGCCATCCCAAATCTAATTGCCGTCGCTGCAGGGCACAGCTCTCTCCCCGCATACTGTGCCATCGGCGCTTGTTTCACTGTGCGCCACTTTAGCCGCTTTGGTCTCACCTCGGTCAGCGATAAGAAGGCCAGCCCCCTTATCGCACCAGCCACAGAATCTCTCCACACCCCCACACCAAGCCACAGCAGAAATCAAGCCCTGGTCCGCAAACCGCACAGAAAAATTCCCAAGATTTGCAGCTGAGCCTTGAGCACCAAAATCCGCCAACATCGCCAAACCGTCGACGACGTTCACGTTCACACCCGCCCACACGACCGGCTCCCAATCCACCGTCCAATTCTCTCAACATGTCTCACGAATCCGTCTGGAACTCGCGCCCTCGCAACTACGGCAAGGGTGCCCGCGGCTGGTAAGGGAACACTCCGAAGCAGGAGCGCGTATTGGATATGGCGGGAGGGAGGCGACGAAGAAGAACACATGGCTGACTCCAGAAATCGCACAGCCGCGTCTGCACCCACAAGGCCGGTCTCATCCGCAAGTACGGCCTCAACATCTGCCGTCAGTGCTTCCGTGAGAAGTCCTCCGACATTGGTTTCGTCAAGGTCAGTTTCCCATCCCTCGGCCGATCACCACACCACGATAACCTCCGACCCCGCAAACCCATCGCACATCGTAGCAGCGAAGTCCATACTAACAGCCGAAATAGCACCGGTAAATCCCCAATCCTCATCATGGATGAATCGAGCGAGCCGAGAGCCTGAAGTGGGAGGGGGAGCGTTGTGCGGGCAAGGAAAGAAGGTTGACAAGGTCGATTTGGTTTTTGGCGGACTATCGGGAGGGGGGAAGGATCATCCCGTCATCCGGCAAGCCAACAAGCAACGACGACAGCAGAGCATTCTTTAGGCCGACCCGAAAAATAATCCCGCCGGCTCTTTCTTGTGCGAAACAGGCGGTGACAACCCGGTGGTGATGGCTTAAGGCGGAGTTCATGGGATTTGACTTCGGAAAAGGGAATTTACTGGCCTGGCCTTGGCAATTTTGCTACCTTTTCTAGCGGTACAGCATAAATAAAGGGCACATGAAAGAATCCCGGGGCCTGAAGCTGTGCAAGATGATTTGTCCATGATAGACTCTGCGTCTTTCTGGTCCCGATTGCTCTGCTGTCCGGATCTAAACTGCGACGTCTAATTCCTGAACCGCCCAAATTGGGCCGAGCAGTTACCAACCCTGCCGAAGGGAGATCGGAAAATTGCCATGTCAATTCATTACCGACCTCTTGGAGATGCCAAATGCCATCTACCCTGGCGATCTTTCCACGAATGCCAACAACAACTATTAGCTATCAGGTCAGGGTACTGATTGGTCCACAACTACACCATCGATTCAATTATTGTCTTTGTACATCTCGTCTATTCTACATAAATAAAGACAATGCTGGAAAAGGAGAGGAGAGAGATCAGTAAGCCCTGAGAAAATGTACATGGGCGGACGCCCTGGGATGGCTTTGAAAAGTAAATGCATAAACCCATCCGGTAGTGCCAACCAAACCCCATATTGCGCAGTTTTCAACTCCGTGCCAAAACCGCCCATTCGTACAACCTAGGACCAGAACTGTGCCCCTCTCTCATGCTGCCAGCCGGGGAAAAGCCACAGCTATCTCATCAGACTGCCACCGGGGTATTACATGAGGCGAGTGACGATACCAGTCGCAACGGTACGGCCACCCTCTCTGATAGTGACTTGCTGTCCAGTCTCAATAGCAAGGGGCGAGTGGATGGTAGCGACCATCTCGACGTTGTCGCCGGGCATGACCACCTTGTTGGCCTCGTCCTCGGTGCCTTCGGGGAACCTGAGCTTGCAGGACTCATCGGCAGACCGGACGTACATCTGAGGGGCGTAGTTGTTGCCGAAGGGGGTGTGACGGCCACCCTCCTCCTTCTTGAGGACGTACATCGACAACATGAAGGACTTGTAGGCCTTGACAGAGCCGGGCTGAACAATGACCATTCCTCGCTTGATGTCCTCGCGGCGAACACCACGAAGCAAAAGGCCAGTGCTGTCGCCAGCCATCGCCTCGCCCATCGACTTGTTGAAGGTCTCAATATCGGTGACCTTGGTCTTGATAATCTCGTCTCCTTTGCCGATAATCTCAACGTCGGCATCCTTCTTTAGGATGCCACGCTCGACACGGCCAGACGCAACGGTACCACGGCCAGAGATAGAGAACACGTCCTCGACAGACATGAGGAAGGGCTTCTCGACGTCGCGCTGGGGGGTAGGAATCCACTCATCAACGGCCTTGAGCAGCTCATCGATCTTGGTCTCTCCCAGTTCGGGACGCTTGCCCTCGAGGGCGCAGAGGGCAGAGCCCATGATGACGGGGGTCTCGTCGCCGTCAAAGCCGTAGCTGCTCAGAAGCTCGCGCATCTCCATCTCGACAAGCTCCAACATCTCTGGGTCCTCCAGAGCGTCGACCTTGTTGACAAAGACCACAACTCTCTGGATACCGACCTGGCGGGCGAGGAGCAAGTGCTCACGTGTCTGGGGCATCTGTCCGTCTGACGCAGCGACAACAATGATGGCGCCATCCATCTGGGCGGCACCGGTAATCATGTTCTTGATGTAATCGGCATGACCAGGGCAGTCGACGTGGCAGTAGTGACGGGTATCGGAGGAGTACTCAATGTGAGCCGTGGCAATGGTGATACCACGCTTACGCTCCTCGGGGGCCTTGTCGATTGAGCCATAGCTCAGGAAGTTGGCCAGGCCCTTCTCTGCCTGCCTCTTGGTGATAGCAGCCGAGAGTGTTGTCTTTCCGTGATCGACGTGACCGATTGTGCCTGAGAAAGACGCTGTCAGAACATGCTACAAGATCCAATTGCAATGCTTAAGCCCATACCGATGTTGACATGCGGCTTGTCTCTGGAGTAGACGGCGTATGTGCGCGCAAAGATAGCTGGGTTCCTGCTTTGGCGCTGGAGGGAAACCAGGGGGTTTGTGTTTTGTCTGAAAGAGCTCCGCGCAGCCCGCAGAAAGGGGGTAATTGACCGCATCGCCGACGCCATCTCGAGAACAGATCCGGAAAGACGAACGAATGGAAGGAGCGGAGAAATGGAATCAGAATACTGGTGTTCGACGAAGAATCGCAGATGGCCGTCAGAGAAAATCGGCTCAAGTCCTCGACCAAAATTTCGAATGCACCCGAGCTCCAACGCACGGACTGCTTTGCGATCTCATAGCACGTGCCGTCGCGTTGGATGAACGCGCAAGTCAGCCGTCAACTGAAATCTCAGCAAACTCCCCACCGGCAGACTCCACCAGATGAACTGCGGGTTCATGCGAAGCAGATCTCGAGACTGCGAGTTTATTCTTCTCATATCTGGATCTTGGAAATATAGCCTTGTTATGGACGTTTCCTGGCAAGAAGGAAAATCAGAAAAAAACTCACATAATTCCGGCTTATTTTTCCCAACGTCAATTCCACCACCTTCAACCTGAATAGGTAAGCGATGCATCTAATCTTCCAAGTGGTCGGTTATTCAGCAACGGTAACGTCAGAGTTCAATGCCCAGATGAGTTTTTTCAGCATTACACAATCGGCAATTGACGCCAACCACACGCCCACAGGATGACATTTGCCTGGACCGTCGAGCTGGTTCTTCAGAGCCATGGCTAGGTCCGATGATTGGACAGGGTCATGATCATTTTGCGGATATATCTCACCTCACACCAAGTTGGAGGCTTTATCCGAAGAGAACGTCTTCTTGCACTATGGCCTCCGTCTCACTTGCACTATGAGCCAACACACCCAAACCGAGCGCATTGCCAACCTTGAGGCCAGGGCGGCAAGGCCTAGGTGGCTTTAAACGAGCCCTGTCCGTATCATGAGGTCTTGACTGTTCTGCAATAGCCTCTTGAGAATGCAGGGAGGCCTCTTGAGATTGTGATATGGTCTATGAGATCACGCTCTAGATCTTAGGCGCGCTGTGATTATGTGTGGGATCATAGTGCAAGTAGACGTTCTCTATCCAAACCCTGGGAGATGTATGTCCCGGTCCGCCCTTTAGGCATGTATTCGGAGGTCGTTGTCCTCTTTGTCATGCTGGAGAACCCTTCATGAAGGCCGCCCCGGCGCCCTGTAAAGTGCCTCTCAACAACGCGCTTGGCCCGGAGCACGGTGATGGAAGCATACTCCAGTGGCACTGAGAGTCACAGCCCGCCACCAACCAACCTCGAATGGTAGCAGCCACTGCTTTGCTATGCCAACAATCATCGATCCTCCCGGGTGGATGGTCGTCGCCGAAGCTTCCACCTCGCTCAGCGCTGCCAAGAGCGCTGGGATTTCTGGGCCTCAGTCCTCTAGTCCCGTATTAACTTTTATCTCCCCGAGAACTCCGGCAATCGCTTGTTCTTTCCCATTTCTATCCCGCCTTTTTATCGTTTTCGGCAGTGTGTCGAACATGCGAACAAGAACAGTGTCAGAGGGTTATTCTTAGTCTAAATAGCGTTTCTACTTGTTCTTCGCCGAGCCTTCTATTTTCCCGAGGGCAGATCATCAAGAGAGGCGATGATCGTTCCCTTCCTCGATTTCCAGAACAATGCGGATTCAGGCATAAACTTTCACCTCGTTAGCAAAACGATCACCCAGGAATACACACCAAAATGGATCCCACGAAACATTTCAAGGGTGCCGTCCTCTCTTGTCAAATATATCGGCTACCGATCAGCACTGGTGCCGAGTTTCGGAGTTTCCCAATGGCCATGACTGAATGCCGTGACTCTTTCGTTCAGTCGCTGGGCGGTGGGCTTTTTTGATAGCCTTGCACTGGTTCGGACATTCTGGTCAGTGTGTGTTGCAGGTAAACGCTGACAAGATGAGATATTTGCGAAGTTGTGGTGCAGTGTCCGAGACGAGCTACACATCATGAGAGCAAATGTGGCTTCACGCCGTCTTAAAACCAGCATCTCGATGGACTTACGAGCAGTCCTTTTCTATTCGGTCTCTCTAAGCAGACATCCTCCCTCCCTTACCTCCCTGAATGGAGCTATCAAGGGCGGACAACAAAGTGTCGAGGCTCGGTCTCGGATTTTTTAGTGCAACCCGATGACAGGGATCTCCCAAAACCGCCAGCTTCCGCTTGTGGCAAGGCAATGAGAGGTTTACGCAGAAGAATGATACAGTCCGAAACCTATTTGCCTCTCAGAGCAGTAGTTGAGTCAGGAATGCACGAGCAAGTCTAAGCGGCGAAAGGGGCTTTGTTTGAGATTAGGGGCAACTTCAGGCGAACACGGGGGCAAAGTGCTGCCTCGGCTCCCATCACCTTCGCTAGGCCCCTTCTGTGGAAGGTGAAGCCGACTGCAATCGTCAATTTCTCGAGGCCCGGTGAAGCAACCCAGTTGGGTGCATTTCACTGAGGTATGATCTGCGGAAGAGACACCGGTTCGCAGTGGTCACAGCAGCTAACCCCGGTCATCGCTGATACAATTCATAGCAGAATCCCATCCTCAGAATCACGGTCGCTAGACAAATTCCCGTCCGTGCCGTCGCAGCCCCCTGCAACGTGAGCCTGCATCTTGACAAGCATGCGATCTAGTTTGGGTTAGCCAAGGAAGCTTCTGTTGGAAATCCCAGCGGAAAGCGGGGCGGCTACGCGGGGCAAGGCTTGGATAATGCTTGTCTGTCTGGGCGTAGCTTGGCAACCTGGAACACTCCAACGTCTGACCAGTCTCACCGACGGCACGCAGCACTCCAACGCTACCGCTTGCACTTTCCGAGCAAACAAAACGCGGACCAACACCCCCAGCACGACTTCTCACTCTCGAGCGCCTATGTCAGTGCGGGATGCTTCCTCGGGATCCAACCGTCGATCCCCTGCAACATTTTCCCCGCCGAGCCGCCGCCGCGATCGTGTTACTGGAACTACTTTATATCTGCCAAGACTTCCCCTTGGTCACCATCGGAGCCCTCGATCGCATTTGCTCCACCCTCGCGAGTCCACAGGCCCCAACCCCTATGATCTAGACTCCTTGCTGCCAGTATCCTTATCCTCAACCTCAGGTTCCCAGTGTCAACTGTGTTTCAAAACCTTGGCCATGGCATTCTGCCCTCTTGGCAAGCGCCTTCGGACCCCCCGCGCCAGACACAACGACTCTCTTGGCGGCGTTTCGATGTCGATAGTCTCTAATCGTAAACCACGTGAGCGGTAGCGTCGTGGTGGCGGACTTGGCATCGTGAGTACGAGTCGTCGATAGACTATATATGGTAAACCCTCGAAAGCCATGTACTCTTCTCTTCTTCTCTTCTCCTTACGAGCTGCGCTCTCTAGTCACCTTTGTGACAATATCTCGACCTTCTGTTAGATTTCTTTTTTTCTCTCCCAATTCTAATATTCTTTTCGTCCACGCTGGTCGTCGTCGCTGGTCGCTTTTTATACCAATTTCTCAGAAATACCTACGACGACCCTGCGAAGACCTAAACTCCACTTGCCTTTTATTCCACCTATACGAACTACTAGCTGTCTTGCGTTTCGAAGTCGATCAAGATGGTCAACTACCGATTTGTCGCCTTTGCGGGCCTAGCTGCCTCGCTCCCACTCAACATCAACCTCGGCGCCTACTCACCTGCCTTGGTAGTTGGTAGATATCCCTCGTTTCGATCGATACAAGACAAGACAACCAGACATACTAACAGAGCCCAACAGGTGATGGTGAGATCAGCTTTGGAGGTCGAAGCGATGTGACCGGCTTAATAAGCGCTCTAGAGGGTGCCGCAGTCAGTGCTGCTGCTGGTGCCGCCGCCCAGGCCCCCGCCGCCGCTGCGGCGCCTGCTGTGGACGTCCGCCCCCAAGCCGCTCCCGTCGTTGTTGAATCTGCTGCCGTGGATCCCGCGCTTGCCCAACAAGTGAGTAGAGTAACACATACCCCAATCATACTACTACGCATTCTAACAGTCATCGAAGGCTCAGCAAATTGCCGCTCTCCAGGGTATCGCAAAGGAGATCGCTCCTCGTGAAGACGAAACACCCCAGGTGGCGAAGCGTGATCTCGCAGGCTTTGACCGGGCACTGAAATTCGCGGAGGTTGCCCTGACCAAGGGTCCTGATATCCAGCTCGGCACCGGAGCCGAAGGCAGTGGCGTCGGAATCATCGTTGACAACCAGCCCACCGCTGAGCGTACGTAGAGCCGCCGATAATACTCCTTTGAACCCGAATACTGACGGTGCCCAATAGCTAAAAAGGCCGAGAAGCGTGATGTCGATGAGACTTCTGCCCCCAGGCGTCGGGCCAAGGTCACCACAATGTATGTCAGGCGGGGTGTCCCAGCTGGTGAGTCCTAACCCATGATTTCCGAAAGTATCTAGTTCATTTACTAACTTGGAAATAGTCTTGCAGGGAAATTCTGGAGTCGAAACTCGTGAAGTCCCTCTTTCCCCAGCAGCGGCAGCAGCTCCATCCACGTCCAGGAGAGACGTCATTGATGCTGTCAACCTCAATGTGGATGGGGATGCGGGGCTCACCATGACCTTTGTAGAGGAGGTCGGCGACGATGATGAGTAGGGCGCAGGGCAAATAAAAACTTGGGCCTTGATGCGGTTGTTCAGACCCAAGGATGATAGAACCAAAACTGATAAATTTAAAGCGGCAACTTTGCCTGGTCATTCATGTCTTCTTTTGCCTTGTAGCCTTAGGGCTGTAGCAGTGATACCAGCCAACATGTTGCGCTTCTTGTTTCCTGGATGTTTTGATTTACAACGCCGTTATGCTTCACAGCTTCGACTTGCAGCGAGTATCAAGTGGCGCCTCCCTACAACACGCCATACCAATCAACATCGACACACATACACACATGAACAGCCCGGCCCTCGTTAACTTCACCCTGAGCCACCACTACTCACTTGAAGTTATTCTTGAGCTCCCTCAGCTTCGTCATGATGGCAACCGGCTCCGTCTCACCTGTCGCCTTCTGAATTTCGGGGTCCTGTATCACTGTCAGTTACTATCTCGCCCTCAATCAATCCATGTGTAGTGGGTGGTACGAACCTGAGGCCTCATAAACACATTATGGCGCTTCTCGTCGCCAATGGTGAACCGCCCTTGCGTCTCTTTGTGCTTGTCGGCGAATGCGTCGAGGTCCTGGATGGCGTCGCTTTGCGAGACCGAAAGGGCGAACTTGACGTTGGATTTTGTGTATTCGTGGCCGGGCTTTGGGGCGTGTTCACGGTTAGTTGGTCAAATTGGGAGAAGGGAGGGGGAAGGAGGGTGTACATATACTCGGGTGTCGTCTGGGAGAGAGCCTAGCGTGACGTTGAGAGCTTTGTGCATCTCCTCGCCGGTGCCCTCGAAGAATTTGCCGCAGCCTAAGGTAGGAAAGGGGGTGGAAGTTAGTCGTGGACTGGGATTTGGGAAAGGATTTGGGGGGGGGGGGGGGGGAAACGCACC